>WNFG01002616.1_pt1 | contig 13760 bp, 14 predicted proteins | sample 5400431 | NCBI WGS metagenome assembly WNFG01 (sample SAMN13153346, study PRJNA577476) | soil metagenome | isolation source: 120 cm saprolite under Douglas fir tree site 2 hole 3 replicate 2 | place: USA:California | collected 2015-04-18
GTCGGGTCGAGGTCGATCCGCATTTCGTCGGCATGGTCCGGGTCGGCCGCCAGGTAGGGCCATACATGGAAACCCAGGCAGCCCAGGTTCACCGCCCACAGCACGTGGTCGGTGTCGGCGGCGACCAACGCCTGCGAGGTAGTGCCGTTGGGCGTCGACACCGTGGTGGTCTGCAGCCAGTCGGGGACGTTCTTGGGCACCCGTTTCTGAAAGAAGGACGGCCCGGCCGCACCTTCCGGGAAACGCTGGAGCAGCACGGGCCGTCCGCCCATCGTCCGCATCAGGGGCTCCCCGACCCGCAGATAGTGCTCGGCGAGGTCGCCCTTGGTTTCGCCACGCTCGGCGAAGAGCACCTTGTCCGCGTGGGTGATCAGGCCACTTCGCATGGTGTCTCATTCCTCGGCGACGACGGGCCGCTGCGCCGGACAGGCCGCCACCGGCCGCGGGCTTCAGTCCCCAGATTCGTACTTAAACGAGATCTGGAGCTTCGTGCGGTAGGTGATCGTCCCGCTCTCGTCGAGGTGGATGTCCTGCTCAACCACCTCGGCGACCCGGATATCGCGGATTGTCTGGCCCGCCGTCCTGACCGCCTCGGTGGCGGCGTCCTCCCACGAAGTGCTGCTGGTCCCGATGATGTCGATCACCTTGTACACGCTCACTCGCGTCTCCTTTGACGACTCCTAGAGCATATGACGACGGGACGGCGGGCGTTTCGCCAGCGTCCCGGAGATGCGAGGACAGTCTGGCAGACTCCGGTCATGACTTCGGAGGCGATCACCGCGGCGTCCGCGGGTACCTGGGCGAGCCAGCCAACGAAGCGGACGACGAGTCATATCAACTTGGGCCGAAATCGACAGGATAACGGCCGACTGGTGACCGGGCAGTGTGTCGCTCACCACCTACGCCGGGGTTGTTGCCGGGGCCGGCCACGGCCCGGAAGTGCCAGCGGGCCTGCTGGCGAGGATGTGCTCGATCAGGGTGATCAGAATCAGCTTGGCTGAGCTGGGTTGACGGGCGTCGCAGAGCACGGCGGGAGTGTGTGGGTCGAGGTCGAGCGCAATGCGCACATCCGCCGGATCGTAGTGCGGCGCACCATCGAAGCAGTTGATGGCGACGATAAACGGCAGCTGGCGTTTCTCGAAATAGTCGACGGACGGAAAGCAGTCGCCGAGCCGACGGGTGTCGGCCAGGACCACGGCGCCGAGCGCACCATAGGCGAGTTCGTCCCACATGAACCAGAAGCGCTCCTGGCCGGGCGTGCCGAAAAGGTACAGCATGAGATGACTGGCGATGGTGATCCGGCCAAAATCCATGGCGACAGTCGTCGTTGTCTTGGCGTCAACCCCGTTCAGATCGTCCAAGCCGACGCTCGCGCTGGTCAGGGCTTCCTCGGTGCGCAACGGCCGAACCTCGCTGACCGCGCCGACGAACGTCGTCTTGCCCGCCCCAAACCCGCCCGCCACGAGGATCTTGAATACGGCGAGCGGTCTGTCGGCAGCGCCGTCAGAGGGCGCGGAGCCCATGCAATACCTCCTGAAGCAGGTCGGTGCTAGGTTGCTCGCCGACGGGTCGTCGTGGCCTTATGGTGAGTCGGCCTTGCAGTACGAGGTCGGCAACCAGCACGCGGACCACGCCGAGCGGCAGCGCGGTGTCAGACGCCGCGTCGGCCACGGTAATTGGCCGCCGGCTCAAGCTCAGGATCTTGCGCTGCTCAGGGCTGAGGTCGATCGGATCATCGGCCCCTGCCGGTTGGCCGGAGGCGACGATGACCGCGATCAGGTCCAGTACCTCGCCGCCGGTCGGTTCTGTCCTGCCGCCGGTCAGCGCGTAGGGGCGCACGACCGGGCCAGAGTCCCGGTAGGCCCACTTGTCGTCCGCGCCCATGGAGGGCTCACTCCACCGGGATCTGGATGTCCGGGAACCTTGGACGTGACCCCAGGTGCGGCCCGGCCCGCTTGACCAGCATCGCCATCTCGTAGGCGACCAGGCCCGCATCGGCGTTGGCGGGACAAAGCGCAGCCAGGCAGCTGCCATGACCGGCCGCGGTGATGAAGAGCAGCGCCCCTTCAAGCTCGATGATGGTCTGTCGGACCTCGCCGACCCCGAAGTGCTTCCCCGCGCCCCTGGCCAGGCTCTGCACCCCGGCCGCCAGCGCGGACAGGTGCTCCGCGTCTTCGCGGTGCAGGTCTCTGGAGGCGGCGACGACGAGCCCGTCACGAGACAAGATCACGACTTTCCGGAACTGGTCCACGCGGTCGACCAGGTCGTCGAGCAGCCAGCCCAGGTCCCGCCCTGGTCCGGACGCGCCCTGCTCATTCGTCACGGCTCCTCACCACGCGGCACATCGGAGTCTTGTCGCCCCGCCTTCGGCGGAGCGGCCGCCGGTGGCGCATCCGGCGTGTCGGTCTGGCGGCCGCGTTGCCATCCGCTCTGCAAGGAAGCCGCGAGGTCACGCGCGTGTTCTGGCGTGTAAGTGTCGGACGTCGCCGGTATGGCGTCGGCGCCTGGCGATTGGGCTGGGGACGGGCTGTCCCGAAGATGCGGCGACAAGTTCGCCTGGCGGGTGCGGCGGGGAAGACCGCGGTAGGTATCGGCGGTCTTCTGGCCGGCTGGGGAGAAGTTGTCCGGGGCGGTCCCCGGCTGGCTGGCCCGGGAGAAGGCGTCTGGGGCGGTCCCGGGCTGGCTGGCCGGCGAAAGCGCTGGCTGCGGCGAGCGCTGCCCGGTGAGGGCCGGCGCTTCCGTCGCCCGCAGATCCAATCCGGCAGGTCGGCCGGTTGCCAGGCGAGCGTCTGGCCGCGGGCCGGCACCCGTCTGGGCGATCGGCACGACGATGCTGCTTGGCATCAGGACGATCGCCGTGATGCCGCCATAGGGAGATGGGCGCAGCGAGACCTTGACACCATGGCGGGCCGCGAGCTTGCCTCCGACGAAGAGGCCAAGCCGGTCGGCGTTGGCCAGGTCGAAGTCAGGTGGCGTGGTGAGTTGCTGGTTAATCTCGTTCAGCTGATCGAACTCTATGCCCAGGCCCCGGTCGTCAATCTCGATGGCGAAGCCGTTGGCCACCCGTTCAGCCCTGATCTCCACCCGCGTGTCCGACGGGGAGAACATGGTCGCGTTCTCTGTCAGCTCCGCTAGCAGGTGGATCATGTCCGCGACAGCCGAGCCGACCACCGCATCCTCGGCTCTGGTCAGAACTGTCACCCGCTTGTAGTCCTCGATCTCCGCCGTCGCCCCGCGGATGACGTCGATGACGGGTACCGGTTCGCTCCAGGAACGCCCGGGTGCCGCACCTGACAGGATGGTCAGGCTCTCGGCGTGCCGGCGCATCCGGGTGGTGAGGTGGTCCAGCGAAAACAGGTCCGCCAGCGCGGCGGGATCGGAGGCCTTCTGCTCCAGCGCATCGATCAGGCGCAACTGCCTTTGCAGCAGCGACTGGTTCCGTCGCGCCAGGCTGACGAAGACCTGTCTGAGACCGTTGCGCAGCTTGGCCTCACCAGCCGCCGCCGCGACCGCCGTGTGCTGCAGGCTGGCAATGGCCGCTACGGCCTCGGCGATCTCGGTGGTCTTGATGTGCGGCCGCTGGCTGTCCTCATCCGCCTCGGCGGCCTGGTCTCCGTCGCGAAGCCGCTCCACGGACTGCGGCAACTGCTGGTCGGCCAGGTCCCGGGCCGTCACAGCCAGGCCGGAGATGTCCTTCGAGAGCCGGCGCGCGAACAATCCCATCAGGGTGATCGCGGCGAGGACGACGACGAGGCCCGCGCCGGCCAGCAGGATTAATCTGATCAGTTCCCGATGGCTGAGCGAGGAGAAGCCGTGCCCCGCCAGCGTGGCGCTCACGGCCAGTCCCCAGAGCAGCACCAGGCAGCCTGTCGGCACAGCCACCCGGGCCGCGAAGCTGAACCGGATCGAGCGGCGCCCGGCGTCCAGCCGTTCCGGGCCTGCCGAGCTGGAAACGCCCATGTGGTCACTCCTGGATCGATCCCGTGCCCGGAACCACGTCACTGTTGCCGAAACGGACGCTACCGCCAGTGCACCATCCTGCGTCATTGAGCACCAATTGTCATGGTGCTTCATGAAATCGCCCTACCCGGAGTAAAGCGCCGGTCGCTATACGCCCGGTGGGCGGCGGATCATCCCCTACTGATAGGTGAGTTGCGGGTGCCAGTCGGTACCGCGATCACCGGGGTGCAGTCGAAGATGCTCCAGAGCGGTCCCATGAAGTCGACGTGCCGGCGGTAGCCGTCTCCGATGCCCATGCGATGACCGCAACGCCGCCGGGCAGGAGGTGGCCCGGTCGTCAGACGTTTGCGTGAACCGCGCTGACCGTGACACCCTTTGGTCGGGTCGCCGCCAGCGAGCAAAGAGAGCCACACATGAGTGCCCCGGCCACGACGGCCGCCAGCCCGGCGGGGGAGCCTGTCTTCACCCACCGGCAGATCTTGGTGATCATGTCCGGGCTGATGCTGGGCATGTTCCTGGCCGCGCTCGACCAGACGATCGTGTCCACGGCGCTGCCGACGATCGTCGGGGACTTCCACCGCAGCGACCTGTTGTCATGGGTTATCACCGCGTACCTGCTGGCCAGCACCGCCTCGACGCCGCTGTGGGGCAAAGCAGGTGACCTCTACGGCCGCAAGCGCGTGTTCCAGCTCGCCATCGTGGTGTTCCTGGTGGCCAGTGCGCTGTGTGGCGCCTCGCGCAACATGTACGAGCTGATCGCCTTCCGCGGCCTGCAGGGAATCGGCGGCGGCGGCCTGATCTCGCTCGTTTTCGCGATCATCGGCGATGTGATCCCGCCCCGCCAGCGCGGCCGCTACCAGGGATACTTCGGCGGCGTCTTCGGTGTCGCGAGCGTCGTCGGGCCGCTGGCCGGCGGGTTCGCCGTCGACCACCTCACCTGGCGCTACATCTTCTATATCAACCTCCCGCTGGGCATCGCCGCGCTGATCGTTACCAACCAGGTACTGCGCCTGCCCAAGCGCACGCGCCAGGTGGTGATCGACTGGTGGGGGGCGCTCCTGCTCGTCGCCGGGGTGGCCTGCATCCTGCTCGCTACCCAGATCGGCGGCACGGACTATCCGTGGGGATCATGGCAGGTCATCGGGTTGTTCGCGCTGGGAGCGCTGGTGCTCGCCGGGTTTGTGGTTCGCGAGAAAGTAGCGCGCGAGCCGATCCTGCCGCTCGAGCTGTTCCGGATGCAGATCTTCACCGTCGCCAACATTGTCTCGTTTGTCAGCGGTGTCGCCATGTTCGGGGCACTTGCCTTCCTGCCCCAGTACCTGCAACTCGTGCACGGGGTCTCGGCTACCGAATCGGGTCTGCTGCTGCTGCCCCTGCTGATCGGTCTGCTGGTGATGAGCATCGGCTCGGGCCGCTACATCTCCCGCACCGGCAGGTACCGCTGGTTCCCGCTGGCCGGCACCATTCTGGTCACCATCGGGCTGATCCTGCTCAGCCGCCTCGGGGCGCATACGTCGCTGGCCATCGTGGGTGTCGACATCCTGATCTTCGGCTCCGGGCTTGGCCTGTTCATCCAGGTGCTGACCCTCGTTGTGCAGAACGCGGTGCCGATGAGGCAGATGGGCGTCGCGACCTCGTCGGTCACCTTCTTCCGCTCGATGGGCGGTGCCATCGGGGCGTCCGCTCTCGGGGCGGTCCTGACCGCGGGCATCGCCTCCGAGTTCCCGCGCTTCCTGCCGCCCGCGGCACTGTCGGGAGGCGGGAACAAGGTGGCCCAGTTCGTGCAGAGCCCAGGTGCCCTGAACGCATTGAAACGCACTCACCCGGCCCTGCACGAAGGCATCATCCAGGCCTACTCGCACGCCATCGACCGGCTGTTCCTCGTCGCCGTACCGGTGTCGATCCTCAGCGTCATCGCCGCACTGTTCATCAAGCAGGTCAAACTGCGAGTCAGCAACGCGGGGCCCCCGGCGGCTGGTGGCGGGCCTTCCGACGCGGGGACGGACGCCGCAGTGGCCGCACCGGGAGGGACGCATTAGATGCCTGGCGTGACCATCTCGGCCGGTTACGGCGCCGGCGGGAGTGTCGTTGCCCCCGAGGTCGCCAAGCGGCTAGGCCTGCCGCTTCTCGACCGTGCGATCAGCTCGCGTGTCGCCGCGCAGCTGCGCGTGTCCGTCCAGGAGGCCGAGGGCGGGGAGGTCCGGCGCCCGCTGGTCGGGCGGTTCCTGTCCGTTCTCACGCCGCTGGCGGGCGGCGTGCTCGGGGCTGGCACCGATTGCGCCCCGCCCGAGGCCGTCCCGCCACCGGATGACGCGGCCCTCTTCCGCGAGCAGGCCGAGGCCATCATGAGGGAGGCGCTCATCGCCGGCGCGGTCATCCTCGGCCGCGCCGGGGCCGCCGCCTTCCATGACCAGCCGGATGTGCTGCGGGTGCGCCTGTTCGGACCACCAGAGGCCCGCGTCGCGCAAGCGTCTCGCATCGAGAACGTCGATGCGCCAACCGCCCGGCGGCGCCTGCCCGAGGTCGATCGCGCCCGCGCACAGTACGTGCGGCGGCTCTACTGCGTCAGCATCGACGACCCAGGCCTTTTCCATCTGCAGATTGACAGCACCGCTCTGTCATTGGAGGCCTGCGCCGACCTCATCGTGACCTCGTACACGGCTCTCATTACCCACCTCTGAGACCCGGATCAGGCCACCCCGAGGCCCGTATCAGGCCAACCCCTGAGACCCGCATCAGACCAACCCCTGAGACCCGCATCCGCCGAATTCGCCGCAGAATTCGCGGCATGAATGTCTGCGGTCCTGCGACCTGGCCGGATCGACTGCGTGCCCTGGGTGTCAAAATGAACTGGCAGTCATGTGCTGCCCGCTGAGATGGTCCTGGGCGTCGCCGCAACGGGGCGTGTCGTGGGCGTGATGGAGGTGGGGGTGAGCGCGGCATGACTACTACCGCGGATGCGGGGACGGTGCCAGCCGGGCAGCCGCAGACCCTCGAGCGGCGGCGGGTGCTGGTGATCATCGGCGCCCTGCTGCTGGGGATGCTGCTGGCCGCGCTCGACCAGACGATCGTCGCGACGGCATTGCCGACCATCGCCGGCGACCTGCATGGGCTTTCGCATCTGTCCTGGGTCGTCACGGCCTACCTGCTCGCCTCCACGGTCTCGACGCCGCTGTGGGGGAAGCTCGGCGACATGTACGGCCGGAAGAGGTTCTTCCAGGCCGCGATCGTCATCTTCCTGATCGGCTCGGCGCTGTCCGGCTTCGCGAACTCGATGATCGAGCTGATCGCGTTCCGCGCTGTCCAGGGACTCGGCGGCGGCGGCCTGATAGTCGGCGCGCAGACCATTGTCGGGGACGTCGTCGCTCCCCGGGAGCGCGGTCGCTACCAGGGATTCTTCGGCGCCACCTTCGGGGTCGCGAGCGTGCTCGGGCCGCTGATCGGCGGCTTCTTCGTGGACAACCTGTCCTGGCGGTGGGTCTTCTACATCAACCTCCCGATCGGCGCCGTTGCCCTGGTGGTGACCGCCGCGGTGCTGCCGAGCCAGCTGAGCACGGCCCGCCACGTCATCGACTACGCGGGCACCGCGCTCATCGGCGCGGCCGCGACCTGCCTGGTGCTCCTCACCTCACTTGGTGGCACCACCTATGCCTGGGGCTCCTTCCCGATCATCTTGTTGGGGGTGCTCGCCGTCGTCTGCGTGGCCGGCTTCGTGGCGGTGGAACGGCGGGCGGCCGAGCCGGTCATGCCGCTGCACCTGTTCGCCAACCGGGTCTTCAGCTCTACCAGTGTGATCGGCTTCGCCGTCGGCTTCGCCATGTTTGGCGCGCTCGCCTACCTGCCCCAGTACATGCAGGTCGTCAGGGGAGTCTCGCCGACCCTGTCCGGACTGAGGCTGCTGCCGATGATGCTGGGGCTGCTGCTCACGTCCATCGGCACCGGCCAGCTCGTCAGCCGGTGGGGCCGGTACAAGATCTTCCCGATGGTGGGCACGGCGGTGATGACTGTCGCGCTGTTCCTGCTGTCGACGATGGGTACTGAGACCAGCTTCTGGCTGGTGTCGCTGTACCTCTTCGTCCTCGGCGTGGGTATCGGCGCGTCGATGCAGGTGCTGGTGATCGCGGTGCAGAACGCTGTCGACTACTCCGATCTCGGCGCCGCCACGTCGGGCGCCACGTTCTTCCGCTCCATCGGCGGCTCGTTCGGTACCGCGGTCTTCGGAGCCATCTTCTCCAACGTGCTCGTCGGCGACCTCACCCGCGCGCTGCACGGGGTGTCGCTGCCCAGCGGGATCAGCGCGTCGAGCGGAGCCAGCCCGGCCGTGCTCCACCACCTGCCCGCGGCGATCCGCTCCGGCTACATCACTGGGTACAGCGAGGCACTGCACTCGGTGTTCCTGTTCGCCGTGCCGGTCGGCGCGCTGGCCTTCGGCCTGACCTTCCTGCTGAAGGAGCTGCCGCTGCGGGAAACCACGCGGGCGGTGGACCGGGCGGACAGCACCGCCCCCACGGCCGTGCCCGCCACCCGCGACTCCGCCCAGGAGATGGAGCGTGCGCTGCTGACGCTGTTCGGCCGCGAGCACCGGGCGGAGGTCTACCGGCGCCTCGCCGAGGCGGCTGACGTGCAGATAAGCCCCCGCGGCTGCTGGCTGCTGTACCGCATCGCCGACAACGGCCCAATCAGCGAGGCGGCGCTGGCCCGCCTGCTAGGCATCACCAGCGCCGATCTCAAGGAGCGCATGACGGAGCCCGTGGCGGCCGGCTATATCTCCGTTGGCCGGGACGGCGCTCAGGCCGGCGGGGACGGCGCTCAGGCCGGCGGGGACGGCGCTCAGGCCGGCGGGGACGGCGCCACGGCGCCACCGTGGCGCTTACCCCAGCTGGCAAGCAGGCCGCCGACCGCCTGAATGACGCGCGGGAGGCAGGGATCGGCCGCCTGATGACCGGGTGGGAACCCGACAGGAACCCGGAATTGCGTCAGCTGCTCAGGCGGATCACCAAGAAACTCGTGGCCACAGATGGTCCGCCGGAGCGGGAGGCGGCTGCAGCCCCGGCAGCCCCGCAGAGATGACCGCGGCCGCGGCGTTCGCGACCCGCTGATCACCGCTACCCGGTGTGGGTCACCGCGGAGTAGGTGACGAGCGTCTGGTCCGGATTGTCGGCGACCTGCAGCACGACGTGTGAGTAGTCGACCGGTCCGAGTCGTGGATGGCGCAATTTCTTCGATCCGCTGCCGACGGCTGTCACGTCATGGCGGGGCCACCAGTCGCGGACGTATTCGCTGTCCCGCTGCAGTTCGGCGATCAGGGCTCCGAAGTCGGGATCGTCGGGATAGCGGGCGGCGGCGAGCCGGAACCGGCCGAGCATGGCCCGGGCTTCGGGCTCCCATTCCAGGTATACCTCGCGGGCTCGGTCGGTCATGAACATCCAGCGCACCAGGTTGCGCTCACCGGCGGGCAGCGCCTCCCAGTCGGTGAACAGCTCCCGCGCGGCGGGATTGGAGGCCAGCACGTCCCAGCGGCGCCCTTTGACGAGCGTCGGAAAAGGATCAAGACGCTGGACCAGATCGGCCACGCCGGGATCGATCCGCTCGGGCGGCGCCATCGCAACAATGCCGGTGCGAGCCGCGCCGTCCCGTCCATGGGCGAGCACCTGGAGGTAGCGGCGTTCAGCGGCGGACATCCGCAGCGCGGATGCCAGAGCGTCCAGCACCTGAGCCGATGGTCGCGCCGGACGTCCCTGTTCGAGAAACGTGTAATAGGTGGTGGAGAGGTTCGCGAGCAGTGCGACCTCCTCGCGGCGCAGACCTGCAGTGCGCCTGCGGCTCCCGGCGGGCAAGCCAACATCACCGGGAACGAGGCGCTCCCGCCTCGACCTGAGTAGCTGGCCCAGAGCCTGGGGATCTCCGGCAAGCGCCACGCAGTCCAGGGTACTCACGCCAATACCAGTAAAGAGCCGCTCTGGTTACCAGTGTCAGCCCGGCACATGCTGGAGGCGTGACGATCACGAACGCAACGCTCCAGATCTCCATCGCCGACGAAGCCACGATGTCGGCCTTCCTCGCCCGCCCGGCCGCTGACCAGGCCCGGACCGGGGTGATCGTGGCCCACGAACTTTTCGCGGTAAACCCAGATATCCGCGGCGTGGCCGATGATCTGGCCGAAGCCGGCTATCTCACAATCGCGCCCGAGTTCTACCACCGGGATGCTCAGCCCGGCCGCTGGCTCGAACGCAACGAGGCCGGGCGCCAGGAGGGCTTCACACTCCTGCATCGACTCGAACGCCACCATGCGCTGGCCGATGTGGCGGCTTGTATCGGCTGGCTGAGATCCCAGCCCGGGATCGACCGGATCGCGATGATCGGCTTCAGTGCCGGCGGCCACCTGAGCTATCTCGCGGCCTGCCGGCTCCCGATCAGCCGGACGGCCGTGCTGTACGGCGGCTGGCTGCCCACAACCGACGTCCCGATGAGTCAGCCCTCACCGACGCTGGACCTTACCCCAGGGATCACCGGCCGGATCCTCTATCTGGTCGGCGAAGAAGACACCCTGATTGACGCCGGGCAGCGGCGCCAGATCCACGACGCCTTGCACAACGCGGATATAGAACATGAACTGGTCAGCTACCCCGGCACCGGGCACGCGTTCTTCTGGCCGGACACACCGGCGTTCAGCCCGGCCGCCCGCGACGACGCGTGGTCCCGAATCCTGACCATGCTCGCCTCGTAGCGCGGGCGCGAGGCGGCGCCATGAGTGGGCGCCGACCCTGCGTGGGCGCTCAGTGGCCGGCCGCGATTCCTTTCTGGTTGCTGGCCGGTCTTCATTTCGTAAACACCAGCTGGGACACGACCCGACCATGGAGGGCAGTAATGCGGAAGATCATCGAATCCACTCTCGTATCACTCGACGGTGTCATCGGCCACCCCCAGGTCTGGGCCAATGACTACTTCGACAAGGAGGCCCAAGCAGACGCGCTGGAGCAGCTCTTGGCGAGCGACGCGATGCTGATGGGGAGGCGGACGTACGAGATCTTCGCCCAGGTTTGGCCCGCTCTGGGCAGCGAATACGCCGACCGGATTAACAGCATCCGCAAGTACGTCTTCTCGTCGACCCTGGAAAGGGCGGAGTGGAACAACTCGACCATCATCAGGGGCGATGTCGCGGCCCAGGTGGCCAAGCTCAAGCAGCAGGACGGTCAGGACCTGGTCATATACGGCCATGGTCCTCTCGGGCAGACGCTGCTGGAGCACGGCCTGCTCGATGAGCTCCACTTCGCCATCCACCCCCTCATCGTGGGCGGCGGTGCGCTGCTCTTCCGGGAGGGCTCAAAGGCACCCCTGAAATTCGTCGCGGCAAAGACCCTCGGGACAGGCGTCGTCGTCCTCTCCTACCAACCTGCCTCGCCGGAACTCTAACCTCGGCGTCCCTGCGTGCGTGTCGCTGGCTCTCCGCCGATTCCTTTCCCAGAGACGGCGGGTCTACCTAGGTGCCGGTATCCACGGCATGATTTCCAGGGGGAGTGGTGATGTCGCAGCAGGCAGACGTTATGCCGGATGGCGGGGAGTTCGCCGATCTGACCGAGCCGTTCCGGCGCGAACTGCTGGCGCACTGCTATCGGATGCTCGGCTCGGTGGACGACGCCGAAGACCTGGTCCAGGAGACTTACCTGCGGGCGTGGCGTTCCTACGGCGGATTCGAGGGCCGGTCATCGGTGCGCACCTGGCTCTACCAGATCGCGACCAACGCCTGCCTGACCGACCTGCAGCGCCGCGGCCGGCGTCCGCTGCCCTCTGGCCTGGGCGGGCCCGGCGAGAACCCGGAGGTCCCGCAGGCCGCGGCGCGGTCTGATATCGCGTGGCTGCAGCCGATTCCCGACGCGCTGGTGACCCCGGAGTCCGGCGATCCCGCGGTCATCGTGGCCTCGCGCGAGAGCCTGCGGCTCGCGCTCATCGCCAGCTTGCAGTACCTGCCGCCCCGTCAGCGGGCAGTGCTGATCCTGCGGGACGTGCTGGCCTTCCCGGCGGCCGAGGTCGCCGAACTCCTCGGCGTCACCACGGTGGCGGTCAAGAGCACGCTGCAGCGCGCCCGCGCCCGTCTCGAACAGGTGGCCCCGGCAGCCGACCAGGTCACCGAGCCCGCCGAACCAGAACGCCGCGCCCTGCTCGACCGCTACATCGCGGCCTTCGAGAACGCCGACCCCGCAGCCCTGGAGCAGTTGCTGCGCCAGGACGCCACGCTGGAGTTGCCGCCGTCCGCGGCCTGGTTCGCGGGCGGCGACGCTGTCGCGCATGCCGTGTCCGGTCTTGGATCGCCCGGTGAGTGGAGGATGATCCCGACCAGCGCCAACGGGCAGCCTGCCGCCGCAGCGTACCGCCGCAGCGGCGACGGCACTTACCTGGCGTACGGAATCGTGGTGCTCACCGCCACCACCACCGGCATCGCCCGGCTCGTCGTCTTCGGCGACCCCGGCCTGTTCCCCGCATTCGGCCTCCCGCCCATCCACCCGGCCGCGGCCGCCGCGCCGTCGGCCCCGCACTGAGCGGATCCACGGCATGGCATCCCCCGCCAACAGCGCCGGGGTCCTGGCTGGCGCGATCCGCTATGCCCTCGGCAGCCTGACGTGCGTCACACCAGGCTTCCTGGCCTGGCCGACGCCATGTGCGACATGGGACCTCGCGACACTGCTGCAGCACGTCAACGACTCCCTCGCCGCACTCCACGAAGGCATTGCCACTGGCTCCGTCAGTGTCACCGGCTCCGTCAGTCTTGCTCCCGCCGTGGAGACCGCAGACGACCCGGGCGGCCTGGTCGCGACTTTCCGCGACCGGGCCAGCCAGCTCCTCGCCGCGTCGGCAACCGCCGGAAACCAGGACAGGTGCATTGCCATCGCCGACCGGCGCCTCGCGGGCCGCATCGTGACTGCCGTGGGAGCGGTCGAGATCGCCGTCCACGGATGGGACGTCGCTGAGGCCTGCCGATGCCGTCGGCCGATCCCGCCGGCTCTTGCCACCGGCATCCTGAAGATCATCCCACTGGTGGTCACCGACACCACCAGGGACGCCCGCTTCGCCGCTCCCGTCACCGTGTCACCGCGGGCCAGCCCGGGCGACCGGCTCATCGCACTACTCGGCCGCAGCCCACAAACGCCATCCGCGACACAGTCCGGGCAGTCGGCCGGGATTCGCGGCGAAGTTACCTGAGAGTTAAAGTTCCGCTCGGCTCCGCGACAGGCTGGCCACGTACTCGGTGTAGGCATTCCCTACCCGCTTCCGACCTCCAACGCGATGCCCTCCCAGGAGGTGGCGCCCGCGCGGCCGCCCGTGCCATAGGTTGGCCAGCGTGGCCCACTACAGCAGACTCCTCAAGATCGTCATCGACGTCCCGGCCGCGGACCACGACCGAGAGCTGACGTTCTGGCGGGCAGCCACCGGCCGGTCGCTGACCCAGTTCGACCGGCATCCCGAATACCACGGGGCTGCCTTGCACGGTCAGGAGTTCTGGCTGCTCATCCAGCGCCTCGACGACGGACCGGGCCGCGTGCACATCGATATCCACACGGACGACCTGGCGGCTGAGGTGGCCCGGCTGGAGCGACTCGGCGCGCAACGGGTACAGCAGGTGCACTCGTGGCAGGTGATGAAAGACCCGGCAGGTCTGCTGTTCTGCGTAATACCCGAGCCGTCCGGCACGCTCAACGATGACAACGCGCAACGGTGGGCCTAGCGCGCGGGGTGGGGCGAGCGCGCGGGGTGGGGCTGGCGAGCGGGACCGGCTAGCGAGGCGGGGGGCGTAAGGGGGCTGG
>WNFG01003157.1_pt1 | contig 13758 bp, 10 predicted proteins | sample 5400431 | NCBI WGS metagenome assembly WNFG01 (sample SAMN13153346, study PRJNA577476) | soil metagenome | isolation source: 120 cm saprolite under Douglas fir tree site 2 hole 3 replicate 2 | place: USA:California | collected 2015-04-18
AGCATCTTAAAACTCTTTATGGGCCCCTCCGAAGCCCGATTGCACTCCCAACACTTCCGATAGCGCCGCGCCTGGAAATGGCCCGGACAAACCGTCTGCGTCGGTTCGATGAGAAGCAGACCGTTGGGGCAGATGGCTTGATAGCCGTGGTGCTCGACGACCACCGGCCTTCGAAGAATCAGCGCAAGAAAAAGAGGAAGCAGGGCGGGGCCGGCCAGATGGATCAAGTCGGCGGAGCGCAATAGCCGCAGCAACCCCCAAAAGCCAGGCCGGCGAACCACCCGGAAAGGGAGCGAGGCGTCGTCGAAGTCCCCCCGGGGCACCGGCGTAGCGACCGTGACCTCGATGGGTTCATGCCGCTGGCCCGCCGATGCTGCCGAAAGGCCCCGCGCCAAGGTCATCACGATGGTTTCCACTCCGCCCAATCGCGGCGCAAAGGTGTGACTGTAAAGGAGAATCTTCACTGCGACACCGTATGACGGGCCAAGGCTTTCTCCAGCGCCGCAACAAAGGAATTCACATTTTCTTCCGGAGACCAATGGTCCATTTGGGCGCGCGCGGCGACCCGGATCGGCTCGAGACGGGGCAGGTCGCGAAGCGCATTTCTGAGAATCTCGGAAAGAGCTTGAACATCTCGCGCCGCAAAAACGAAACCTGTTTTGCCGTGCGCCACGAGATCCTGTTGAGCACCCACTTTATCGCTGACGACAACGGGACAGCCGCACAGCATCGCTTCGTTCACGACCAACCCAAACGGCTCGTAGTCCGAGGGAAGAACAAACAGGTCCGATGCACGGTAGGTCTCCGGCAATTGGGATTGATTTACAAAGCCCAGGATCTTTACGCGGTCCGCGACGCCGAGGTCGCGCGCTCGTTCTTCGATTTCGACGCGCTGCGGGCCGTCGCCCGCAAACACCAGAAACGCGCCCGGAACGCCCGCGCAGGAGAACGCCTCCAGCAGGTCCAGCGGGCGCTTCCAGGGCTGAAGCTTGGCGCAGAAGAGCACCACCGGGGCCGCCAGCGGCAAATTCCATTTTGCGCGAACCGAAACACGATCGGAGCGAGCCGCTTGTTCGACCCACCATTGGTTGTCCACGACGTTTCGCGTCATTTCAATCCGTTCTTGCGGCAAACCGAGCGAACGCATCAACTGGACACCACCGGTCGAGGAGGCGAGGATGACATCGGGCACGCGGAATAGTCTTGGCCAAAACTTTGTTTTAACCCAGCCCTTCCAGGCACGGCCGTCGCGCGCCCGCAATTCGTGAGCGTCCGTACTGAAAACCAATGGCGTTCCCGCGAGCTTCGCTGCGAAGACTGCAATCCAGTAACTCGCGCACATATACCCGGTGTAGACCGAGACCGCATCAAACTTTCCTTTTTGAATCAAACGCCAGAGGCCGGGGTTGACCAACCCCCAAAAGCGATTCGTTCCCGGGCGCCAAGAGCGATTGGGAAGGGAGACCCAGGGATGGCCGACGAGCATGGGGGTATCCCAGGAGAGAGCGATGCCAAACTCCGGATCGTATTCTTGTTGGACTCCCTGCAAACTGCAGTACGCGACTTGAATGTCCAAACGCGGATCCTGCGCCATCCGCTTGAGAATTGGCGCTGAATACGGCACCGGATGAGAGCAAACCAGCAAGACACGGTAGCGGCGGTTGGTCATCACGCGTTACCCGGATGGCATAGCGCGCTGGCGTAGCGCTGCGCGATGACGGGCCAAGCGAAGTATTCGCGGTGTGCCCGGCGGCTGCGTTCTGCCAGGGAGGCGCGCAGCGAGGAGTTCAGCAGGACTTGTTCCAGGGCCGCCGCGAGAGCTTCCCGGTCACCGGCAGGTACAAGCGAAACCCCCGCCTCGGTAACCGGCCAGGACGTATCCGTCCCCGCGTACCCTACGACCGGGAGGCCACAAGCAATCCCGGCTATGGCGCTGGTGCGGCGGCTGGAGATTTGCCCGCGGACAAACAATAGCAGGTTTGCACGCGAGAGCGAGGTGGCGACCTCCTCCGGAGGCAAGACACCACGCACCTCGAGCGCCACGCGCGTCCCGTTCAACGACTGCAACAACGAATCTTTGGCTTCGAGGGCATTGCGCCCGAAAACGAGCAGGCGCAGGCCAGGGACACGCGCTGCCGCCCGGTTTACGACGAAAGCGATATCCTGTGTTTCCGTGGAAAGGTGGGATCCTCCGGTCACGCCGTATACGGCAACGGTAAACGGTGCCGTGGTACTTGCCGCATCGGTTTCGCAAAAGGCGCTCGCCAAAGGAAGGTTCGCGCCGACAGGAATAAAAACGGCTTTGGATGGCTGGGGAGGCAGCCAGAGATTCTTCTCGGCGGGAACCGTGAGGATGACGCGCTCTGCAGCGGCGTACGCGCAGCGCATGACGAGCACCTGGCAGCGGCGCCGCAGGCGGTCAACCGGGCGCAGCCCCGAATAGGGACCCGAGTCATGGAAGACGATGCCGATGCGCACGCCACTCTGCGCAAGGACGCGGAGGAGGCGCAGGACCTGGAAGGGAAACCCCCGGCGCGACCAACCGAGCGCCGTATATTGAACCAGAGCCCAGCAGCCGCGCCAGCCGGAAGCGCTCTTGCGCAACTCGTCGAGGGCCGCAGGCCAGCCGCGTTTGGCCCACGGGACCCACGCAATCTCCAGCGCGTGGCCCATTGGCGCAAGCGCTTCGCCCAAATAGCGACAGTAGTCGGCGAGCGCGTCGGTGGGCTCGTCGCGCCGCCCGAGCAGCGCAATGATCCTCTGAGCACTCATCCCTTCACAAGCATGGCATCGGCCACCCGCGCAGCGGTTGTGAATCGGAAGCGAAGGCAGCTAGCGCCTCGCAGAAAATCATGCCTCACCAGCGCCATCTTGCCACCAGATGTCGGGGAAAATGAGCAGAGCCCTTCAGCCATTCGAACGTGTAACCCCGTCCCCGCAACCACTGCGTCACTTCTTGCGCTGCAGCTTCGTGGTGTATCTCGCAGATCACGACCGGCTTTGTCATAGCGAAGATTCGCTCACTGCCGCGCAGAACGGCGGCTTCGGCCCCCTCAACGTCGATCTTGATCAATGCCGGGGAATCGTGGCTTGCAACAAAGTCATCCAGCGCGATGGCGTCGACTTCGATGGTGTTTGCCTCGCCCATTCCCGGTCCTGTCCGGAGCGCACCTTGATTGTGGCTCGAATATTGCGACGCGCGCTCGAAACACATCCGGCCGCTAACGGACCAGACCGCGCAAGGTACGACCTGAATTCGGGCAAGATGATTCCGGCGAGCATTTCGCTGGATGCGCTCGACATTTCTGCTGTCCGGTTCGAAGGCAAAGACAGTTCCGCTCGTACCTACGAGCCGTGCAGCAGCCAGACTTAGAATCCCAATGTGCGCGCCGACATCATAGAAAACGGAGCCGGGCTTCAAATGCAAGGAGAGTTCGTGTTCAATGAACGCTTCGTAGTTGCCGTGCGCGTAATCAATCTCAAACCGCGGGTCGAGATGAACCCAGAGCCCTTTTCCCAGACCAGCAGAGATGCGAAACCATGCGCTTGTCTCGGCCGGCAGCAAACGCAGGACAAGCCGGCGCAGAGGCGCTCCCACAACGGGGGCGCCCTGGAGTGTTGTATACAAGCGGCGGACCCGCCGAGAGCGGCTGAGCTGAAGAATCGGAGCTCTCCAGTTCATTGCCGCACATCCGATGTAGCGTCGCGCGTGCTCTGATGAGAAGGCACCCTGTCAGCCTCTTTTCGCGGTGATGGCCAGCGTGAAGATTTTTTCCACACGCTGCGCGATGGCGCTCCATGTATACCGGCGCATGGTTTCCTGCGCGGCACGGCCCAGTCGGACGCGGAGTTCCGGCGATTCGATCAGGCGCTCCACGGCGTCAGCAAACGCGGCGGCATCTGCCGGCTTGACGAGCAAGCCATTCTGTTCGTCCTCGACGACGTCTGCCATCCCGCACGTCTCCGTGGTGACCACAGGCATTCCCGCGGCCATCGCCTCGAGCAGCACAAGGGGCATCCCTTCCACGAGAGACGGAAAAACGAAGATGTCGTGCTCTGCATAAAGAGCCGGCATCTTCTCCCGTGGGACAAACGGAATCACGCTCACACCGTCGCGCGCGGGCACAGAGAACCATTCCTTGATTCTCTCCGGTTCGGTCAAGCAGCCCGCAACTGTCAGAGACAGCCCATGATTCCGCGCTGCGAGTGCTTCAAAGGCATCCCGGAGATAATAGATGCCCTTGCGGTCGAGCCAAGTGCCGACAAACAACAAACGCAGCGCGCGGCCACCTAGGTACTCGCGCTCGGAAAGAAACCGAGGCTCTACGCCATTCGGCACGTACCAGACACGGTCTGCATCCAAGCCGTGGGTAAGCTGAAAAACGCTCAGGCCCTCCCGATTGACGATCATCACATGCTGGGCGGTTGTGACAGCAAGCCGATATATGGGCATGTGGTAGAGATTGTGCCAGATGCGATTTTTCCACCGGAAATGCTCCGCCCGGCCTTTGGCGGCCTCCCTTCTCATCGCGTGGCCGACCCTTTCGAGGACGCCATGGAGCGTCACGACGAGGGGCGGAAGGTCTCGGCCGCCGCGAAACTTTCGCAGCAGTCCGTAGGCAAACCCGATGTGGGTGTGTACGTTGACAACATCATAGAAGCCTCGGCGCTGGAGGATCGTCCGGGCAAGGCGAAAGGCCATGTACAAGTCCGTGAACCGGGGCAGCAGCACGGGTCGCGGCAGCAAGTCGTCTGCAAGGAGGCAATCCACGTGATGGCCCAGCGCGCGCAAGCCGTCAGCCACGTTGTAAACAGCACTTGCAGTTCCGGCTTCTCGGTTTGCGGTAACGCCTGCGGCGATCAGGATTCTCATGTATGTAACGGCCAAAGAATGGCCGCGAGGGAATATATGCTACTTTCATTCCGTTGAGGAAGGTCTGAGCTTGAAGTGCGTTTGAGCACCAACACGAAGGAGTCAGTGAATCCAAAGTATACCTACGAAAGTGGCGATGCATACAGATAGCGCGGAAACCCAGGTTGATCTTCCAGCCAACGGCTTTGATAATTCTTTTCGCTTAGCCAGCGGGTTACGAATGCAGCGTTTACTTCATCATGGATCTCGCAAATCAAAGGTGGACGGACGGTGCGGAAAAGCATTTCAGCTCCTTTCAACGCATCCGATTCCGCGCCTTCGATATCGATCTTCAAGAAATCCGGCTTTGGATTTTCTCTTGCGAAGTCATCCAGAGTAGTGCACGACACATGAGGAAGCTGCGTTGTTCCCTGGTCCGCCCATTCGACACTGTAATTTGCGTGGCCAGTTTCCCGTTCATTCGAGCGCAAGGAAATGACTCCGGTATGAGAAAAGACGGCGGAATGAATAATGCGGACCCGGGTTTCTAAAGCGTTCTTTTTCACGTGATATGCAATTAAGGCCGAATTTGCTGCGGCTGGTTCAAAAACGAAGACGTTAGCGCCCAACCGCGCTGCGACCATGCTGTAAAAGCCCAGCCCCCCGCCGACGTCATAAAAAGTCATACCCTCGCGCAAATGCCGCGCGAACAACTGCTGAGCGTTCGCTTCGTACGTGCCTTCCCACATCTCGGTTTCCCACCGGGGATTGATCTCCATGATTAAGCCCTTTCCAATCCCCGCCCGGATCTTCATTTCCTTTCGCTGAAGAGAGGGCATGAGCAAGTTGCTCGCGGCTCTAATCGGCTTACCCAGAACGGAAGACGAAGAAAGCCCCCGCAGTAATTTCGAGTTCCGAAAGCGCAGCCATAGCTTTTCTTTCATAGTTCGGTCACCCGCAGAACTTTAACGAAAGCGCGCTGCGCGCGCGATCGAGTTATTGAGCCATCCAGCCGAAACTCATGGGCCGCGCTTCCAGATGCGCGCGACGTGGCCGGGCTGAGGAATGGGAAAGAAGAATCACGTTGCGGTACCTTTCTCCCGGCGAAACGGAATCGATGTTCGGCGGTATGCAGCTTTTGCCCAAGCACGTCCTAACAACGCTGCGCCACGGGCGGCATTGCTCATGCTGTGTTGCGCAATCTCGCGAAGTTCGGCTGCCGCACGGTCCAGAACCCCATTGGCTGCAAAATAATCGAGATAAGTCAGACGCACGCGAGAGTCGGGCCATTGGCGAGCCGGGGCAAAAAACTTTCCGGCATCTTTCTCAAGATTCTCAAGGAGCGTTTGCACGCGCACGTCATACGTATGTTCCCGCAGGACCTTTTCACGAGCCGCCTCGGCGATCTGGCGGCGCGCGGGTTCATCGGACAGATACCTTCGGACGAGCGACGGGATCTCTTCGCCGGAACGAAAACCGAGAAAGTGTTTTCCATCCTCGAAACCAAGCTGCGTTAATTCGCTGGGCAAGGAGGTCAAAAGCAAGGCCCCCGCCGCCATAGCTTCAAATGTCCGGAGGTTGGCGTCTTCAGGGTAGTCATCTCTTCCGATGTTGACAATGATTTTCGATTGCATGTAGATCTGTGCCATCTCTTCCGGCAGATAGCGTTTCTTCCAGTTGTTCATTTGGAATAGGCGAGCGAGCGCTGGAAGCAGGCGCGCCCGTTCCCGATACAAAGTGCCGCCCGTCTGTCCAATCCATCCGACCTCGAAGACGCGATCGCGTTCCGCCTGTGCAAACAGCGATGATTCAACGGCATGGGGGACAAGGAGCGGGTGCGGGTGCCCTGCTTCCTGAAGCTGGGCGTCAAATCCGGGATGGAACGCAATGGGATAATCAAAGAGCATAGACCAGACTATCCGGCGTTTGAAGTACGCATAGGTGTCCACGTGAAAGCAGGCTGTCGGGATATTCACTTCCGTGAGCCCCCTCGGCAGCACCGGAAGACACTCCGGATGGAGGATCAGAGCAGGCCGCTCCAGGCAGGATTGCAGGAGTTCGCTGACATCTCCGTTCAGAGGAAAACCTGGCTCAATACAAACTACTCGGGCCCCGCTTCGGCGAAAGGCGCGAGCATAACCGCCTGGCTCTTTAGCAAGATCTTGTTCCCGGCAGAGCAGCAGGATTGTCATCGTTCGCATCTCAACCCTTCGGGGAGGTCTGCATACTTTGCCGGGTCAGCAGGGGGCCGTTCCTCATTTCGGTTTTCACGGTTTCGAAAGTCCAGAGCCAATAGCAAAACGCCGGAAAACGGCCTGCCCCGCGCCAGAGCAGCGCCAAGCCCCTTCGCAAAACGCCAGCCACATACCGGCTTCGAAGCAGTCTGAAGCGGCGCAAGGACTCCGGGAGAATTGTCTCGCGCGGCGCCCACTCCCAAGGTTCCACGCGCAGAATCTGGAAGCCGCACTGTTCCAGGAACTGGCAGAATGACTTGTATTCGAATAAGCCTGGATACAGCATGATGTGGCCCCAATTCGGATTTGGAACGCTGCAAATCAGTTTAGCGTCTCGCTTCAGGACACGCCGCACCTCCATCAGCGCGTAATAGGGGTTCGGCATATGTTCGAATGTCTCCAGGCAAATCACGGCGTCGAACCATTCGTCCGGATACGGCAGAGGTTCGCTCGAAGCGTCCATGCAATGTGCGAGGATCCCGCGAGAGCGACAGGCTGCGATTCCGTCTTCCGATGCGTCCACGCCTGAGACCTCATTTTCAGGGAAGAGAAGCTCCAACAGCTTCCCGGTACCGCACCCCACCTCTAGGATTCGCTTTCCTTTGCATCCCGGGAGAAACGTCTGAACCGTCCATGCGTAGCGATCGCCCGAGTAACCTCCCGCCTCGTAATACTTGCGATGAGCCTCTTTCACGATTTCCATCGGCGTCTTGGCGGCAGCACCAATCATCGGTCTTTCATGTCTCCCGGCGCCTCGCATAATTGATATCAAATCGCAAAAGGCGGATTACGTCCGAACAAGAGGGAATTGCTCCGGATCAACTCCCAAACCCGGCGTAGCTCGCTGGGAAGAACAATCCCCATGGCCCATGCGCCCGCCACGTAGCACGCAAACGCCGCGACAAACTTCCACCAGAAAACCCAGGGAAGAAACGCGAGTACCACGGTAATCCCGAGCGCTAAGGCGAATGGTGGAAATGCTATGCGCACTCCTTGGAGTGTAAGCGAGCGCGTCGGGCGAAGCGCGATGAAGAATAGGGCCGCAACCGCGTAGCTCATCACCGTGGCCCAGGATGAGCCCAGCGCACCCCAACGCGGGATGAAGAGGAAATTGAGAACAATATTCATCAGCGCTCCGAAGGCTGTCGAAACCGGAAGATAACGTTGCAGACCTTTGGCCATCACTGCGCTGGTGAGTACGACACCGAAAAAGACCGGCACTTCCGACCAGATCAGCACGATCAACAAGCCAGCCGAAGACTGGAACTCCTTGCCGTAAAACAGGTTGACGAGCGGGGCCGCCACCGGGATGAGGACCGCGCACACAAAGAAAACTACCGCCATCAGGAACCGGTAGCTGACGCCCAGATAGTACCGGAATTGTTCTTCCTGATGCGCAGTCCGGGAGAGAATGGGAAACAACGAAGACATCAACGCCACGGGAAGCGCGCTGAAAAGCTCGGCCATCTGTACGGCCACAACGTAAGGACCCAGCGTGACGTCGCCGGTCATCTTGTGGAGCATCACCTGATCAATGCGGTGGTAGACGCCAACGGCGACCGCGCTCAGCGCTACAGGAAAGCCGTAGCGAAGAAGTTGGCGTGCTTCGCTCCACGAAAAACGCACCGGCCGGGGAAGAAACTTCTTCTGCCAGCAGAATGGCAGAGTCAGGAGGGCTGTCAGTACGGCGACAATCGTCCTCAAAGCAATCACCCAGAAGAACCCGGCGCCGCCGCGCGCGAGCAGGATCACCGCGAGCAGCCAGAGCGTCTGGCGGAACAGGCCGAAACCCACCGGGTACCATTGACGCAGATCCACCTGAAACACGATCGAGGCAAAACTCATCGACGGCAGGAGCATGATGTCAACGGCGGCAAACAGAAGCAGGAGGCGCATGCCATGCGAGAAGCCAAACCACGGGGCCAAAAGGAGCGCGAAACCCGCTCCTGCAAATGCCAGGCAGATTCCGACAACGCTGCCGGTGAAAAAAATGCTTCCCGCTTGCAAGCGGCGCTGCGATGCTTCGCGGGCCAGAATCTGCTCGAGGCCGAAGGAGGCCAGCCACGTGTAGAGACCCAGGTAGGCGTAAAGGGCGCCGTATTCCCCGAGTTGGCCGCGTCCCAGATAGCGCGCCAGGAGCACCGAAGTAACCACGGAGAGCAGCAAACTCACAACGCGGCCGAGGAGCTGCACGAATGTGTTTCGAAAGACGCGCGTGCCGGGGCTCGCCTGCGCCGACGCGATCGCCGGCGCACCAGCGGGATCGCTTCCTGCCAGAACTTCCGAGCCTGCGATGGGCGCAGCAATAGGTCTTAGGTTATGGATGGGGGACACTCTCTATTCCACGCGGGTACTAGAGTAACAGAGCCAAGCGGGACGCGAGATGCTGTTGTTCGCGAAGATTAACAGCGGGCACGACGATTTCCAGGGCTTACAAGCGGCCATTCAAGAATCCGGCGGCTTCTGTAATTTCTGTTGCTGAATGTCTTCCTTCTCGATGCGTTGCATCATGGCTTTGCGGCCAAAGAGATAATCGCGCACGGTTGCGCCAAAGCGTGAAGGAACCACCATCACCTGATTATGCGCCATCTGGCGCCAGGAGATGGGGCCGCGCGCCGGCACGAGGTGCAAGCCCCATTGAAAAATGAAGCCGAGGTTCCAAACGACGAAAAGTGCAACGACCGAAGCGCCGCTGGCCAATGTCATTTTCTCCCGCATAAACCAGCCGCCGCATTCCCCGAGAAGCGCCGCCAGGCCCAGAACAAAAATCGGCGTAAGTGAAATAAAGAAGCGGTTGCCGAACGACGAGAGGCCGTCCCAATCGGGATACGCGCTGACGAAGAGGTAGAACGCCACGGTGGCCCCGATCAGCGGCCCTCCGGTAGTTTTCTCACGCCGGCCAAACAGCACCAGGCCAGCCAACGCCAAACCCAGCAGCGGAGTCCAGCTCAGCATTCCGTGATCGGCGGAGAACAACACGCGCAGAAACTCCGGAGAACCCCAGTGCCAGTCGCGCAGCGCGGCGTATCCGCTCTGGAACGGACTCCCGTAGATGATTTGCCGCGTTAGCAGCGTCGGGAGCATCCCGGCCAGTACGGCCACCGCGAACACAGCGTGTTGTCCGAGCAACCGGCCTGCCGATGGCCCGCCGGAATCGGGCTCCCACAGCGCCCGACGATACCTGAGAAGCGCCTCGATGCCCGGAGCCGTCAGCAGGACGGCATTCAGGTAATAGACATTCGTCATGAGCGCTGCGAGCAAGCCGAGAACAATCCACTGCCGCATTGTGCGGGCGTCCCGCGTGCGATGCCAATACCATAGAAACAGCGCCACGCTGAAGGCCGAGTGGGCGTGCGACCAGGACGGGTTAAAATACATGTAGACGGGGAGCGAACTGCCCCACCAGATTCCCAGCGTCGCAAGAAATGCCCATTTTTCGGCGACATACTTCCGTGCCAGATGAAACGAAATCCATAGCCCCAGGAATCCATACACCGCTGTTCCCAGCGCCATGGCCCAGCGATAGGGAAACGTGAAGCCGTCGGCGTTGACGGGGAAACCCGCCATGCGCAAAACCAGTGCGGCGACGTGCGCGCTCACCAGGAACGGCGCCCAGAGAATCGCCGGACCGACCGTGAAGTGATTTTCGAGGTATCCGGTTCTCGTGTAGAACTCTGGTTTGAACCGCCCTGTTTCGTCCACGCGCCTCTGGACGAAATCGGCATTCCCCGCGAGGTAGTCCTTCTCAAAACGGAGATTGTGGTCAATCAACAGCGCGCGTGCGTAAGCATAGTAGCCGATCCCGTCGCCGCGCAGCCACGGATTGCAGAGCGGCAGGCTGAGAAGAAACACCACGAGCAGCGTCTTCTCGCAAACCGACCAACGACGCCAGCGTCCCGCAAGGATCATCCGAGTTTTCTTGCTTCGAATTTGTGCAGCGGCGCACACCGGCGGATGGAAAGGCCCGGCAAGAAGACTAGCTGGCGCTGGTAAGCGCGGTGCGCGGTGCGGCCGCGGCCGTTCGTTTTTGACGAAAGTAAACAACGACGCGGTCAATGATTTCCGTCAGAGGCGTCCTGGGGCGGAAACCAGTCAGCTCCACGAGTTTGTCGATCGAGGGCACCCGGCGGAGCATGTCTTCGAAACCCGGCTCGTAGGCCTGGTCATAGGGGACGTGCGTGATGGGCGAAGAGCTTTGGGTGCGTTCCTTGACCAGATGCGCGAGTTTTTCGATGGTGACTTCTTCGGTGGTGCCGACGTTGATGACCTGGCCGACAGCGCGGTCGGTGGCGATCAACCGCACGATGGCTTCGACCGAGTCTTGCACGTCGCAGAAACACCGCGACTGCTGGCCGGTCCCGTACACGGTAAGGGGCGCGCCTTCCAATGCCTGGCCGACGAAGTTGGGCAAGACCATACCGTAACGCCCGGTCTGCCGCGGCCCGACCGTGTTAAAGAACCGGGCCACGATCACCGGCTGCTTTTTTTCTTTCCAATAGGAGAGCGCCAAAAACTCGTCCAGCGCCTTCGAGGCCGCGTAACTCCAGCGGCCTTTGGTTGTCGGGCCCAGCACGAGGTCGGCGTCTTCGTGGAAAGGAACATTGGTGTTCTTGCCGTACACTTCCGAAGTAGAGGCGGTAAAAACCAATTTGCGTTTCTTACAGGCGGCATCGAGCACGAGCTGAGTGCCATTGACATTGGTCTCGATGGTGCGGACCGGGCTCTCCACAATCAGCCGCACTCCGACAGCCGCGGCCAGGTGCACGATGACGTCCGCTTCGTCCACCAACTCGGCAAGCAACTGGCGGTTCTCCAGCGAATCCAGAAAATACTGCATCCCGTCGTACTTCTTGAGATGGCGGATGTTTTCCATCCCGCCGGTGGAGAGATCGTCGAGCAGCAGCACTTCATGACCGCGCGTCAGCAGTAATTCCGCAAGATGTGAGCCGATAAAGCCAGCACCGCCCGTGATCAGGAAGCGCACGGTTCCTCCTTACAGATTGTCTTCGTTCAATGATTCCCGTTCTTCGGGCCTGGCGGGTGACGGAGCGTCGTGGGGGTGCTCCTGCTGCTTCTCCTGCCCATAGCCATACGAATACGGGTAATACCGGTAGGAATAATAATAGTCCGGGGCGCTGGAGTCCACAGCATTTAGCACCACACCAAGTAACCTGCATTTTACGCTGGCGAGCAGGTCCCGCGTGCGCGAAAAGGCTTCCTTGGGCGTCGCGCCGCTGCGCACCACCAGGAGCACGCCGTCAGCTTGAACGGAGAGGATGACCGCATCCGTGGCGGCCATGATCGGCGGAGAGTCTATCACAATGAATTTGTACTGCGCGCGAAGTTCGCCGATGGCTGCGGCCAATCTGTGCGAAGCGAGCAGGTCGGCGGGATTGGGAGGAATGGGCCCGGTGGGAATGGCCGCGAGATTGCTGACTGCCGGGTGCGGTATAGTGATCAAGTCCAGGCTTGAGACCCCTGCCAGATACGAACTCAGCCCCGCATAATTGCCGTCCGCCAGGCTAAGGGCGCGGCTAACGCCAGGTTTGCGCAGGTCGGCATCGATCAACAGGGTGCGGTCGCCGAGCTGCGCCAGCGTGACCGCCAGATTTGTCGCCGCCGTAGTCTTCCCTTCGCGCGGCAGGGCGCTCGTGACAAGAATCACCTGCGGGGGCCGCCCGGCCTGCGAGAGCAACAAGGACGTGCGCAGCGCGCGGAAGGCCTCCGACATCTGCGACTTGGGAAGCGTGTGCGACACCAATTCCACGCGGCGGTTCTTGCCGTTTCTGACCAGCATTCCCAGCAGGTTCCGTTTCTTCGGGTGCCCGTTCAGGCTGGCAAATGCCGGCACAACTGCGAGCGAGGGCAGCCGCGACAACACTTCAACGTCGTCCGGCGTCTTCACAGTGTTGTCCATATACTCGCGCAATATCGCCAGCCCGATTCCTCCCACCAAGCCAAATAGGAATGCCAAGGCAATGTTCCGCGTCTTGTTTGGCCGGGCCGGCGAGGGGGGAATCATTGCCGGGTCCACCACGCGAATATTCGACGAGCGCAAGCCGGCCGAGATACCCGCTTCTTTCAGCTTAGTCAACAGGCCTTCGTACAGTTGCTTATTCGCTTCGGCCTCCCGTTTCAGAATGTTGTACTGCACCAGGCGCTCAGCCATCGAGTTCGCTTCGGCTTTCTGTTGATCCAGGGCCCGGGTCAGCAGCAATTCCCGCTGACGCGCGGCGCGGTAATCGTTTTCCACGCGGTTGATGATATTCTTTTTCTCGCCGTTCACCAGTTCTTCGAATTCCTTCACTTTTGCCTGGAGCCTTTGTACTTTCGGGAAATTCGGCCCGTACTGATTCAGGGCTTCCGTATAGGCTTCCACGGCTTCGGCGCGCTTGACCTGCAAATCTTTCAGCATTTCGCTGTCATGCACCGCGGGCAGCGCATCCAGGCTGCCGGACTGCGCGAGCTGAAACGCAGCTTCCTTTTTCATGCGGTCGCTTTGCGCCTCGGTGAGCTCCTTGTTGATGTCTCCCAGGCGCTGCGTTGTGATGTTCTGTTTCTCGTCAATCGTCCAGATCTGGTTTTGCCGCTCGTAAGCGATGCGCGCGTCTTCGGACTTTTCAACTTTGATCTTCAGTTCGTTCAACTGGCCGGCCAGCCACGTGGAGGCCT
>WNFG01004721.1_pt1 | contig 13754 bp, 9 predicted proteins | sample 5400431 | NCBI WGS metagenome assembly WNFG01 (sample SAMN13153346, study PRJNA577476) | soil metagenome | isolation source: 120 cm saprolite under Douglas fir tree site 2 hole 3 replicate 2 | place: USA:California | collected 2015-04-18
TGAGAAAACCGCGCGCGGCGAGCAGCTCCGCGTTGAGAAGAGCGCCGCCGGCGGCTCCACGCACGAGATTGTGCGAGAGCAGCGTGAACTTCACGTCGAGGAGCGGGCATTCGCGCACACGGCCGACGACGGCGGCCATGCCCTTGCCGGCATGCAAGTCGCGGCGAGGCTGCGGGCGATCGGGTTCGTCGAGGACGACGACGGGATGCCGCACGGCGGAAGGCAAGGACGCGAGCTCGGCGTCTACTTCAAAGTTTTTCAGAGCTTCACGGACTTCATTCAGCGATGCGATTTTTTTCAGCCCCACGCTCACGCATTCGATGTGGCCGTCGAGGACCGGCACGCGATTGCAGTGTGCGCTGAGGCCGAGGCCGGCATCCACAAAACGCGCGCCGTCCCACTTGCCGAGGAGCTTCTGCGGCTCTGACTCCATCTTTTCTTCTTCGCCGCTGATGAACGGAATGACGTTGCCCTGAATGTCTATGGACGCGACCCCGGGATACCCCGCGCCGGAGACCGCCTGTAAAGTGACAACAAAGATTTTCTCCAGGCCGAAGGAATCGGCGAGCGGCTTCAAGACCAGCACCAGCCCGGCGGTGGAACAATTCGGATTCGTAACGATGAAGCCACCATCATAGCCGCGGTTTTTCTGCTGTAGCGGAATCGCGTCGAGATGCCCTGCGTTCACCTCGGGAATCAGCAGCGGAACGTCGGGATCCATGCGATGGTTCTTCGAGTTGCTGACGACGGGATAACCGGCGCGCGCGAAGTCCTCTTCGGCGGGCCCGGCCACGGAAGAATCGAGCGCGGAGAAAACGAAATCGCAAGCGAGACTCGCGTCCAGTCCTTTGACGACGAGCCTTCCAGCAACGGCTGGAATCGAGACGTCGAGGAGCCAGGTGACCGCAGGAGCGTAACACTTGCCAAAGGAACGTTCCGAGGCAGCGACTTCGGTGAGCTCGAACCAGGGATGATCGGCCAGGAGTATCACGAGGCGCTGGCCGACGAGGCCCGTGGCGCCAAGAACGCCCGCGCGCCACTTTTTTTCGGGGCGCTTGACCGGCGCGTTCGTTGGTTGTTTCGGCTGCATCTTGACGTCACTCCCCACGGAAGATTGTGAACTCATGTCTGCCGCTCCTTCTACTGTGTAACCCAGGCCACGCCGGGGTCGATGGGTTCCGCTGGAGCGATTCTGGCGGGGCTCAAATGAGAAACCCACCGCCAGGTTCGCTTCTGGCGGTGGGTTGGAAACTTTTTTTACCTTGCTAGCTGTTTCTCCACTCGCCCGAAGCAGTAATAGTCGACGTAGTCGCAGTCATCGGGGTGGTAATTCGCTTCGCGGCGTTGGACGTCATGGCCAAAACAGGATACCACGGGGATGTGGCTGCCAAAAGTGGATAAATAATGGGAAGCAAGGTTGATGTCGCAAAGATTACAGACGAGTACAGAGCAGAATCTGGGTACGAGATGCACGGCGGTGAGTAAAATCTTCGACCTAGTACTAGGGTGGATTGCCGAATGGAGCTGTCATAACCACATAGATTTTCAATAACTTACAGAGAAACAAACAGAGCGGTGTTTGGATTTTCACGTGCTTTTCCGCGTAGAGGCAAGGTGTTCGCACTTGTTTGCATAGGGGGGAGAAATGTCCATAAGAGTTAGTGTCAGGCTCGCGGCCGTCCTAGTGGCGGGCTTCTGCCTCTTCTTTGCGATGGCACGCGCAGCCGCACAGAATCAAATCATGGGGGAAGTGCTGTTCTCGGGCGCAACGAAAGTCGAGAGGGACTCTGGAGTCTGGGTGGATGCCCAATACGTGGGCTATTTGAAGGAATTAAAGGGCAAGAAGAAAATCCTGCTCCTGCCGGGAACGCACCAGATCACCGTGCGTCAGTCCGGGTATGACGATTTCACTCAGGAAATCGTGGTTGAACCTGGGCAGACGCAAACCGTGGAAGTCGCAATGAAACTAAGCCCTCGCGCCTCCGCTCCGGATGTCACCGCTACTTTAAAGTTGAAGGTACAGCCCGATCGCGCGGCCGTGTTCCTTGATGATAAGTTCGTGGGACATGCCGGCGAGTTCGGCGGAGCGTTTCGATCCATGCTGATCAGTCCCGGGAAGCACCGCATCAAGGTCGAGCTGCCGGGTTATCGCACGTTCGAAACGGAGGTCAATTTGCTCGCGGGGCAGAAGTCGGAAGTGAAAACAGAACTCGTCAAGGGCAGCATCGAACAAGCCGGCCCGCTCATCAAGCGGCCCTCCTGATTTTCTGCTGATTGCAGGGGCTGTTTCGCGGCGCGTTGCCGGTCTTTTCTCATACGGCCACTCCGAACAATCGGGGTGGCCGTTTCTGTTTGATAAAGCTTCAGAGAAACAATCACATATGGACCAGAGAGTGGAAACCGGATTCGGCTTTTTGGAGCTCCGAAATATCAAGCGGTGTGACGTGAAAGCCGCGGGATTCGAGCCGTGCTCGCGTGCGTGGAAACGAGGCAGGAAAGACAACCGTACCGCCGAGAGCGACCGCATTGGCGGCGTTTGGCTCTTCACGGGCGACATCGATCCAGTCGTAGCCGGCGAACGGTTCGGTATCGATCCAGGCGCGGTTAGCGAGCAGCGTGTTGCCGCCAATGAACGTGACCGCAGACTTGAGATGCAGGCAGCCGGTGACGCGAACCGGGATGATTTCATAGCCATACGGCCTGAGAATCGCCTCGAGCTGCCGGATGCCCTCGCTATTGGTGCGGCTGGACACGCCGGCGAATAGTTTGCGGCCGACGCGAAGAATATCGCCACCTTCCATGGTGCCGGGAAGCGTGACGTATGCGAGCTTGCGGAATTTCGCAAGTGCTTGCGCGAGGGAAACGCCTTCGGGACGTCGCGATTCCGCGCCGAGCGGCAGGATCACTGCCAGCTCGTCAAGGACGATGGCCGGGTCTTCGACAAACATGGAATCGGGCAAAGCGGGTTCAGCCGGCAGAGAGATGACGTGAGCGCCGAGTTTTCCGAGAAGCGCCTCATAGGCGCGATGCTGTGCGTATGCCCTGCTGAGATCGATCGGCTGCCGCGAAACGAAGAGCAGCTCGCAGTTCGCGAGTGCGGAACTGACAGCCCGCGTTATGGCAGTAAGCATGGAGAACGCAAAGTGTACACGAGAATACCTTGAGCGATGGAGGCAGGATGACGCAATTCACCCTGGATCCAGGGCGCGCAAAGGGCATGACGAATCCGTCGTCCGCACCGCGAATTGCCATTTCCGCTCTACGGCCAAGGATTGACGGGCGCCATGTGCGTATTCCACAGCGTGGCAATGCCCGCGCCCAGGAGCATTCCGGCAAGGACGAGACCTATCATTCCCAGTGTTACCCAGAAGCTCGAGTCAACCCGCTTGCCCTCGCCAGTGGCCGCATGCCGCTGTTCTCCCAGCGCATGAGCTTCTGTCAGAGCCTCCGGCGTGGGGGACGCTATCGCCAACCGGTGCGAAGCCGCCGGATGATCCGAGAATTCGGCTTGCGCCATAAAGCAATAGCCCTTGCGTGGAATGGTCTCCACGTAGAGCGGCTTGTCAGAAGAGTCTCCTAGCGTCTGGCGGAGCTTATTGACCGTGGTGTTGACGTTGGCGTCGTAATTGACTTGCGTTTCGGCGGGCCAGAGGTGCTGCCGCAATTCCTCGCGCGTCACAACCTCACCCGGCTTTTCAAGGAGCGCCAAGAGCGCTTGATAAACCTTGCCTTGCAGCTTTATTCGCGATCCATTCTGTGTGACTTCTTCCCGTTGCTTGTCTATTTGAAACGGGCCAAAGCGGATGTACCGCGGCACCGCCTGCAACACTCGGCTGGTTCCCGCGTCCGTTCCGCTTTCCAGAGCCGGCATAACGTACGGTGTCATGCACCCCGCCTTTTCTTCTTGTAACGTTAGACGCGGGGCTCAAAGAAATGTTTGCCGCGATATAAATTTCTGCACAAAGAGATCTGAAAGAGAATGAGCTGGCGAATGAGAATTTGGATTCGTGCTGCTATTCGCGATGGTTTGCACGAAATATCTTCCGCCAAGCTGTTTATAATTATGCATTTAGCGGTTGATACGGTTTAATTCGGGAAATTCAGAAGAATATCCCGCTTATGGGACAATCTACCCGGTGTTCCCGCCGGCGGCAGAAAAACGTGGCAGTTCAAGTACACTCTTACTTACCGCCGAAGTAGAGAGTGATCTTGCCGCCGCAGGCTAATTTGCGGGCTTTGCCGGAATCACCGAAAGCTCCACACGCGATGGAAAACTCTTCATACGGTAGATGTGCTGCGTGGCCTTCTGGTAGTCGGATTCCTTGGCTTCGAAAATATTCAGCACAAATTTCTGCGGGTTGCGGTCGTACAGCGGGAACCAGGTGCTTTGCACCTGCACCATGATGCGGTGGCCTTTTCTGAAAACGTGATTGGCGCTGTGCAGATCGATGGTAAAAGGCGTGATCTTCTCCGGAGTGATGGGTTCGGGCTTTTCGAGCGAATTACGGAAGCGCCCGCGAAAAATTTCATCGGCAATCATCAATTCGAATCCGGAAAGCTCCCAGTCCTGCGGATATTTTTCCGGATACACGTCAATTAGCTTGACGACCCAGTCGGAGTCGCTGCCCGTCGTGGAAGCGAAGAGCTTTGCGGTGACCTGCCCCGCAAGGGTGAAGTCTTCTTTCAATTCCTCGGTCTGCCACGTTGCCACGTCGGGGCGGTTATCCGCGAAGCGCTGGTCCTCCACTAACCACGTATACCAACTCCCCGGATGGTCCTCCGGATAGGTCATATCAACCGGCCGGTGACGGTACGGAACGGGATGCGCGGGATCGCTGAGGTAGGAATCGAATGCTTCAGCGGCGTTGGTTTGCGGCGCGTCAAAGGAAAGTTTGCCGCTTTCGCGAAAATACAGGCTGCGTGTCTGCGCTTCACGGGGAGGCCAGGAATCAAAAGCCGTCCAGATGTCGCTGCCCGTCTGGAACAGTAGCGCTTCTTTAAGCGGCAACGCGCCCTTTTCCTTCAGCCAGTAAGCGAACCACGGCGCCTCGATCTTCTGCCGGAAGTAAGCGCCGGTATCACTGCCGAAAGGAATCGCGCCGAGCGAACTTCCGGGACCGCGTCCCCAGCCCCCGTGATTCCACGGACCGACGACGAGATAGTTCAGGTTTTTCGTATCCACTTTTTCCAGCCGCGCATACGTCGTCATCGGCCCGTAAAAATCTTCCTGATCCCACCAACCCGCGACGTTGAGGTTCGGCACGGTCGGTTCCTTCAAGCCATAAGCAAGGGCGTGGCGCTTCCAGAAATCGTCGTAGCTGTTGTGCGCGATGAAATCGTTCCATGTAGGGATGGTGCCGTGGAAATATCTGGCGTTGGCATTGGAGAGCGGACCTAGGCGGAGATACCAATCGTACAAATCGAACCGGTCGAACGGGAAGCTGTAGTCTTCATTGGAGGTTTCCAGCTCCGCGGAATATTCGAAACCGTAGCTGAGTCGAAACGCGCCGTTATGAAAGAAATCGTCGCCGAGAAAAACATCGCCCATGCAAGCCTGCTCGGAAACCGCCTTGAGCGCGGGGTGCGGGTTTATCATGCCCATGGTGACGAGAAATCCGGGATAGGAGATTCCATCCATCCCCACGCGGCCGTTGTTGTGCGGGACATTCTTCACCAGCCAATCAATGGTGTCGTACGTATCCGTGCTTTCATCGATCCCGCGCGCATCGCTCGGATCGTGAATGGGGTGCAGCATGACGAATTTCCCTTCGGAACCATACCGCCCGCGAATGTCCTGAAATACAAAGATGTAGCCGTCCGGCATTAAATCCGCGTAGCGGCCGAGCTTGTGGCTGAAACCCGTGTCCTTGTTCGAAATGCCGTACGGCGTGCGCTCGAGAAGAATGGGCAGAGGTTCCGAGATTTTCTTCGGCGAATAAATCTCTGTGTGCAGTTTGACGCCGTCGCGCGCGCGGATCATCACCTCGGTCTTGTCGAAGAGTTGCGAATAGTCCGGAGGCTGCTGCGGCGCCGCCTCGGGAATCGCCGCGAACAGCGCCATGGCGATGACGAGAAAAATGGGCTTGATGACCTGTAATCGCATGGAACGCATGAAAAATTCCCCCTGAAGAAGTTTGCCCCGCCGACCATTCTCAAAAAACGACGTGAGCATAGCACGGCAGCGAAGTATCTCTTTTCTCTTTAATTCGATACGCTGATCGCAAAAAGCCACGAATCTTATTCACCCGAACGCTCATCATACGTACGTATGAATGTGGCCAAACCGAACCCGAGCATTAGGCCGCGCGAGCTATTTAGCGCGGCGGGAAAAATTCTAGCCGGCAGGGCCCCGATACTCTCGATCGATATAACCCGCGAGTGCCCGCTTAGTTGCCCGGGATGTTACGCTTACGGCGATTCTCATCTGGGCGGCGGGAAACTCCTGCGTGAACTCAACGATTTTCGCGGCGAGGCGCTTGTCAACGGCGTGCTGAACCTCGTTCGGAAACATCGCCCCATGCACGTTTCCCTCGTGGGCGGCGAGCCGCTCATACGCCATCGCGAGTTGAACGAAATCCTCCCGGCGCTGAGCGCTATGAATATCTTCACTATGGTGGTTACCAGCGCAGTCATTCCCATTCCCATGCACTGGATGGACATTCCACGTTTGCGCGTGGCCGTCTCGATTGATGGCCTGCCGGAGCATCACGATGTTCGTCGAAAGCCCGCGACCTACGATCGCATCCTCAAAAACATCTCCGGCCGTAAAATCAACGTTCACTGGGTGATCACAGATCCCATGTTGGAGCGCCCCGGTTACCTGGAGGAATATGTTTCTTTCTGGAATTCTCGTCCCGAGGTCAATCTCATCTGGGTCAGTCTCTACACCCCGCAAATCGGCGAGCAGAGCCCGGAAATCCTGGCTCCCGGCCACCGCGAACTCGTAGCTCGCGAACTGCCGTGCTTGCATGAGAAATTTCCGAAGCTTCACATGAATCCGGGCATCGCTCGCGCCTTTGTCCAACCACCCAGCAGCCCCGGCGATTGTCTTTTCGCGAAAATGTCCGCTAATTATTCCGCTGACCTGGAAACGCGTGTCGAGCCCTGCGTCTTCGGTGGGGCCCCCGACTGCTCGCAGTGCGGTTGCATGGCCAGCAGCGCTTTGCACTGGATTCGCAGCGTGGGGGTCGCGGGCCCTCTCAAGGTCGGCCATTTCATAGGAGGTTCCATCGCCATCGGCTCGTTTGTCAATCGACTGAGCCGCCGAGCGGCCAAACCTTCGCGCTGGAGGCCGGGCGCCCCCCAAGCCCGCAGCAAGTCAGCGCTGGTCAAGATCGAAAACTAATCCACGTTTCCAAACCTCGCGCGAAGCGGAAACCAACGCCCACTTCGAGCCTCCATCTCTTTTTCTCTTGACACTATGGCGTCCCGCGATATAGCGTAAGACGACAGATTATCTTGGGGAGAGATCCCTTGAGCCCCAAAGTGGACGGCAACCCTGAACTTTATGGCCCGCTCACCCCGGCCATGTTTCATGTCTTGTTGGCGCTGGCGGGTGAGGACTTGCACGGTTACGCCATCCTCAAGGAAGTGGAATTGCGCACCGGGGGCAAAGTTCGTCTGAGCACCGGCACGCTCTATGGAATCATCAAGCGCCTGCTCGCCGATGGCTTGATTGCGGAGCTCCGCGCACGCCCAGCCGAACGCGAGGACGATGAGCGCCGCAAGTACTACCGCCTGACATCGCTCGGCCGGCAATTAGCCGCAGCCGAGGCCGAACGGATGGATGAAGTTCTTGCCGTCGCTCGGGCCAGGCATCTCCTGAAGCGCGCACGTACGGCTTGAACAAATTCGCGCCGTCAATCAAAACGGCACTGCAAGCAACGAGTGGTCCAAACAGTGGTGACATTTTGAAGCCGCTGGAGGACTTTATGGAAAAAGAAACTTCACGCGCTACGCGCCTCTATCGTGGACTGCTGCGGCTGCTTCCTTTCGATTTTCGAAGCGATTTCGGCCCCGAGATGGAACAGGTATTTTCGGAACAGCGGGCGGAAGCCGAGCGCGAGGGAGGCAAGATGGGTGCCTGGCGGCTTTGGTGGGAAACATTGAAAGGAATTTTCACCACCGCGCCGCGCGAACACCTCTCCATGCTGCGTCAGGATTCCACCTTCGCGCTGCGCATGATGCAGAAGAACCTGGGTTTCACGATTGCGGCGATCGTCGTGCTCGGTTTGGGAATTGGGGCCAACACCGCAATCTTTAGCGTCGTCAACGCGGTGCTCCTGAAGCCTCTGCCCTACGAGCACGGCGATCGCCTGCTGATGTTGCAGCAATCCACGCCGAGCACCGGCTTGATGGGGAGCTCCGTCTCCATTCCCGATCTGATGGACTATCGCCGGCAGAACCGCAGTCTCGACGCCCTGGTCGAATACCACAACATGCAATTCATCCTGCTGGGGCGCAGCGAACCCGAGCAGGTCGAAACGGGCGTTGTTTCCTGGAACTACTTCGATGTTTTCGGCGTCAAGCCCCTTGTCGGCCGCAACTTCGGCCCCGATGACGAAAAAGCAGGCGCGCCCGCCGTCCTGCTGCTCAGCTTTGAATATTGGGAGCGCAGTTTCGGCGGCGATCCCACCGTGGTGGGCAAGATCTTCCGCATGAACGACAAGCCCCACACCGTGATCGGCGTGCTCCCACCGTTCCCGCAATATCCCCAGGAAAACGATGTTTACATGCCCACTGTCGCGTGCCCCTTCCGGTCCGATCCGAGCATGATCGCCAACCGTCAGATGCCGATGGTCCGAATGTTCGGCCGCATGAAGTCCGGACTAAAATCCACCGAAGCCGAAGCGGATCTCTCCGCAGTTGCTGCTTCCATGCAAAGAGAATTCCCAAACGATTATTCCGGGAGCTCCACCCTCAAAGTCGAAGCTACGCCTCTAAAAACCGAGTTGACGCGCGATGCCAAGCCCACCATGCTGTTCTTACTTGCCGCCGCCGGCTTCGTCCTCCTCATCGCCTGCACTAATGTCGCCAACTTGAATCTCGCGCGCATGGTTCGCCGCGAGCGCGAACTAGGCGTGCGTACCGCCATGGGCGCCAGCCGCGTGCGCTTGTTCCGTCAATTGCTGACGGAGAGTTTTCTGATGGCGCTCGGCGGCGGCTTGCTGGGTCTGTTGCTGGCCACGGGTGGTTTGCACGTCCTCACGGCATATGTCGCCCGCTTCACTCCGCGCGCGAATGAAGTGCACATTGACAGTGCGGTGCTGCTCTTCACTCTGGTAGCGGCTCTCTTCGTCAGCGTCCTGACCGGAACAGCCCCGGCCCTGGCGCGCCGCGACAGCCTCGTCACTGCCTTGAAAGAAGGCGGAAGCCATGCCACGCTCAGCGTTGCTCGGGGAAAAATGCGCAGCACGCTGATCGTCGCGCAAGTAGTCGTCTCGTTTCTGCTGCTCGTCGGTGCCGGTCTCATGGTCCGCAGCCTCATCAATCTGCAGCGCGTGGACCCGGGCTTCCGTCCCGAAAATGTGCTGACCATCCAACTCAGTCTAGATTTTTCACGCTACACCACCAACGAAAAAACTCTCGGCTTCTTCGATTCCCTCCTCGAAAAAGCCGAAGCTCTTCCCGGCGTCACCTCTACCGCAGCCGCCGGTGCCTTTCCGCTCGACAAATCTCCCGCCTTCAACAACCAATTCGTCATTGACGGCCAGCAAGGCAACACCGCCGACTCCAGGCCCGTCGCGGAATTCAACGTCATCAGCCCCGGCTACCTCCAGGTTCTTGGCATTCCCTTGCGCAGCGGCCGCAATTTTGATCGCCGCGACCGTCCCGAAAGCCCCAAGGTCGCCATCATCAACCAATCCCTTGCGCGTCATCATTGGCGCGATGATGATCCTGTCGGCCACCGCATCTCCCTTGACGGTGGCAAAACCTGGACGCAAATCATCGGCGTTATCGGCGACGTGCACGAACACGGCCTCGACCAGCCGCCCAGTGATCTCATCTATCTTCCCTTCGCGCAGTATCCGCAGAATAGTCCCGCGCTCCTCGCACGCACGCAGGGCGACCCCATGGCCATCGCGCGCGCCGCCGTCCAGCGGCTCTACGCGGTGGACCCCAACCAGCCGGCGGGACGCATTCAGTCGCTCGAGCAAGTCCGCGCCGATTCCATCGCGGCGCCGCGGCTGACGGCCAATCTGCTTGGATTATTCGCGCTGCTCGCGCTCGCGATTGCCGCGGCGGGAATCGGAGGCGTAATGGCGCTCTCCGTCAGCCAGCGCACCCACGAAATTGGAGTGCGCATGGCCATCGGCGCGCGCCCGGGAGAGATCATCCGGATGATCCTGCGGCAAGGCATGGGTCTTGCCCTCGTGGGTGTCGCGCTGGGAATGCTGGGGGCTTTTCCGCTGACCCTCGCGATGAAGAGTTTCCTGTTCGCCGTGACCCCCACCGATCCGGTGACGTTTCTTGGCGTCGCGGCAGTGCTGGCGGCCGCGGCGTTTGCGGCCTGCTACGTGCCTGCGCGGCGCGCCGCCCAGGTTGATCCGAACATTGCCCTTCGCGCCGAATGACGTGTGCCGCGGCCGTTCTGCTCCGCGATTACTGCGCGATGCGCCCGGTCCGAATTCCGTCCTTCAAATCGTAAATTGCGCCGACGGTGCCGACGACGCACGTTTTGCGATTGAGCCCCAGCCGTTGCCGCAGGCGATAAACACTTTCGATCCCCGTGCAATGCGCGCCGAGAATTTGCGCGATCTGAAATTCGCGCAATTTGTCCGCCGTCCAATCGAGCTGTTCGTCCGATGCCGCAAACAAGTGAAAGCCGCCGATGGCCGCCTGCACTGGCGCGGGCTGGAGGAATTCCCGGGCGTAGTGCAATGTATTGATAATGCCGGCGTGGGCGCAGCCTGAGAGCATCACGAGGCCGCTCGCGGTGTTGAAAATCAGCGCTTGATCCTCGGGCAGATTGTCTTCCACCCAACTGTTTCCCTTTTCCACCTTGTATCCCGGCGTCCAGTTCTTTTCCGGATAAGTACGCGGGACCGGTCCCGTCAGCCACACGCCCGGCAGCAATTCTTCAGGCTTCTCGTGCACGATGAATTTTCCGCCGGTGGCTTCGTACTCCTTCTTCATGGCGATCATGGGATTTTGTTCAGTTTCACCGCTTCCCAGGCGCCGGCTCAGAAAAATTCCCTGGCCTACATGGACGTGTGAGAGCGCAGCGGGATTGGTGCGTAACACTTCACGCCGAAGGGTCATCAGCCCGGTCGTGTGGTCGGCATGAAAATGACTGAGGATGACATCCTGAACGCTACTGAGATCAATTTTCAGCTCGCGCGCATTCTCAAGGACCGTGTTCGGCCGCGCGCCCGTATCGTAGAGGATCTTGTGGCCATCGGCTTCGACCAGCGCCGCGAATCCCCATTCGCCGATGCCGTCGTCCGCCAACATCGTCGAAAGGATTGTGACCTTCAGGTTGCGCACTTCCGCGGGGGCTTTTGCTTCCAGTGCGCTGGAAGAAGTCTGCGCAAGCGCCGCCGCGCTAAAAAAAGCTAGTATCGGCAACAAGAAAAGCAATCGCGCAAATCTCACGGCCCCTCCTCGATGAGTCGTACTGTAACACAGCGCGAAGAGCACAGACGCGGCCGCGCGCTGGCAGCAACGCGGCGCCTCTGTTAAACTAGAAGTTGTTCGACCGCACCTAAGAAGAAAAAAGAGATGCGTCCGGGCTGCTGGTTGCCCCAGCAGCTATTTTTGTCTGTAGATGTCAACTTCATGAATCAGAAGATTCGCAACATCGCCATCATCGCGCACGTGGATCACGGAAAAACCACGCTGGTCGACGCCATGCTCCGCCAAAGCGGGATTTTCCGCGCCAACGAAGAGCTCATCGAGCGCGTGATGGACTCCAACGATTTGGAGCGCGAGCGCGGAATCACTATTCTCGCAAAAAACACGGCGCTATTTTTTAACGGCACAAAAATCAACATTGTCGACACGCCGGGTCACAGCGACTTCGGCGGCGAAGTCGAGCGCGCGCTGCGCATGGTGGACGGCGTCGTGCTCCTCGTGGACGCCAGCGAAGGCCCGCTTCCCCAGACGCGCTACGTGTTGCAGAAGGCGCTGGCCGCCAAGCTGCCTCCGGTGATCGTGCTCAACAAAATCGACCGCGCCGATGCGCGCCCCAAGGAAGTCCTGGACGAAATCTACGACCTCTTCATCGATCTGGACGCCACCGAAGATCAGCTCGATTTTCCCGTTGTTTACACCAACGCGCGCGACGGCGTTGCGCAGCGCTCCCTCGATGACAATTCAAAAGATTTGCTTCCTCTCTTTGAAACCATCGTCAAATCCATTCCTCCGCCGCCGGGCGATCCGCAAGGTGTCCTGCAGATTCAAGTGATGAATCTCGATTACAGCGACTTCCTCGGCCGCATCGCGATTGGCCGCGTTTTCAATGGCACGCTCGAGCGCGGCGCGGAAGTGGGCATCAGCAAGCTGGATGGAAAACTCACACCGGCGCGCATCACCAAGCTCTACACGTTTCGCGGGCTGGAGCGCGACGAAGCGCAATCCGTCGCGGCTGGCGACCTAGTGGCCATTGCTGGCGTCGAAGGCATTCAGATCGGCGAAAGCATCACCGACCTGGCAAATCCGGCGCCGATCGAGCCGCTCTTGATCGACGAGCCCACGCTCGCGATGATCTTCACCGTAAACAGCGGCCCGCTTTCCGGCAAGGACGGTTCGTATGTCACGTCGCGCGACCTACGGGACCGTTTGCAAAAAGAACTGCTGACCAATGTTTCGATCCGCGTGGAAGATACGGACACGCCGGAATCGTTCCGCGTGCTGGGGCGCGGCGAGCTGCAACTGGCGATCCTGATCGAGACGATGCGGCGCGAAGGCTTCGAGCTGATGGTGGGCAAGCCGGAAATTGTGGTGCGCACGGAAAACGGCCGCAAGCTCGAGCCGCTGGAGCGGCTGGTGATCGACGTGCCTGAAAATTTTATCGGCATTATTCTCGAAACGCTGGGCAGCCGCCGCGGCGAGATGATCAAGATGAGCAATCACGGCTCGGGCCGCGTGCGCATGGATTTCAAGATCCCTTCGCGCGGATTGATCGGCTTGCGCAGTCAAATGCTGACCGACACGCGCGGAACCGCGCTGATTCACTCGATATTTGACGGCTGGACGGACTACGCCGGAGAGATGGCGCTGCGCCCAACGGGAGCTCTGGTCGCGGACCGCAGCGGCTCGTCGACGGCCTTTGCGCTGTGGAACATCCAGGAACGCGGCGAGCTGTTTATTGGCCCCGTCATAGAAGTGTATGAAGGCATGATCGTCGGCGAGAATTCGCGCGAGCAGGACATGGACGTTAACGTCACGAAAGAGAAGAAGCAAACGAACATGCGCTCGTCGAGCGCCGACGAGGCGATTCGCCTGATTCCCCACCGCGAGCTGAGCCTCGAGCAGGCCATCGAATTCATCGCTGACGACGAATTCGTCGAGATCACGCCGAAATCGATCCGCTTGCGCAAGAAAGTTCTCCAAGCCAACAGACGCCCGCGGCGCTGGCAGGAAATCCGCGCCAGCCAGGAAGCCGGCCGCTGAATCGAGCGGCGCCGCGCCACTTAATGGCCTGTTTTTTCGAGTAACTCCTGCAAATGCTGTTTCCACAGTGCCGCCCAAGTGTGCGTGCCGTGTCCGTGCGTTTGTTCGCTGGCCGGTATCAGAACAAATCGCCCGTCCTT
>WNFG01003160.1_pt1 | contig 13751 bp, 12 predicted proteins | sample 5400431 | NCBI WGS metagenome assembly WNFG01 (sample SAMN13153346, study PRJNA577476) | soil metagenome | isolation source: 120 cm saprolite under Douglas fir tree site 2 hole 3 replicate 2 | place: USA:California | collected 2015-04-18
AGAACTGGTGACCAAGATCGATCAATTCGTCGAAAACGATAACCAGAACGCCCGGCCCTTCGTTTGGACGGCGACAGCAGATTCCATCTTCGCTAAAATCCAGCGACTATGTGAACGTATTTCCGGGACAGGACACTAGGTAGGGATCCCTCGCGTTGCTCGGGATGACAATTTCTTTCTTACCTTTTAGCCGGCTTCGACCAGGCCGTAGGTGTGCTGCCAGCGGCCCCGCATGTAGACCAGGGCGCGGCTGATTTCTTCGGGCGAAATTTCAGCGGTCGGTCCTGCGATTACGGCAGCCGCTTCGCGCTTGGCGGCTTCGAGCAACTCGCGGTCGCGAATGATATTGGCGACCCGGAAGCTTGGCATCCCCGCTTGCCGGGTGCCGAAGAACTCTCCAGGTCCGCGCAGTTCGAGATCGAGCTCGGCAATCTGAAAGCCGTCGTTGGTGCGCACCATTGCATCGAGACGGCGTTCACCCTCTTCCGTGACCTTGCCTCCCGTCATGAGGATGCAGTAAGACTTTGCGGCTCCGCGGCCGATTCGCCCGCGCAATTGGTGAAGCTGTGCCAGACCAAAGCGCTCGGCATGTTCGATCACCATCACAGTCGCGTTGGGCACGTCCACCCCTACTTCGATGACAGTGGTTGCGACCAGAATCTGCAGCTCGCCTTTCTGAAACATCCGCATGACCTGGTCTTTCAAAGCGGGGTCCAGACGGCCATGCAGGAGTCCGACTTTAAGATCGGCGAAAGTATGGCCGCTGAGTTCGCGGTACATCTTGATCGCAGCCTTGAGCTCGGTCTCTTCATTTTCTTCGATGACGGGATAGACGACGTAAGCCTGGTGTCCGGCGAGGACGTGCTTGCGAACAAAGTCCCATACTTTGGGCGATTGCTCGTCGGCGACGCGACGCGTGACGATGGGCGTGCGTCCCGGCGGAAGTTCATCGAGCACGCTTAGATCGAGATCGCCGTACAAAGTTAAGGCGAGGGTGCGCGGAATCGGAGTAGCAGTCATTACCAGGACGTCCGGCTCGGGAGAATTCCGGTCTGGGGGTGTGCCCTGAAATCCGGTAGTGGTAGCCGCTTCTGCCGTGTCCTTCAGATCGATTGTGGAGCCGGACACGCGACTCTGGACTGGCTCCTTCGACTTCTTCATCAGCTTCAGTCGCTGCATCACTCCGAAGCGGTGTTGTTCGTCCACGATGACCAAGCCTAGCTTGGCAAACTCAACTTTTTCTTCCAGCAGCGCATGCGTACCGATCACGAGCTGCGCGTTGCCTTGCGCGATGTGCCGGCGGATCTCGCGCTTGCGGTCGGCTTCCAAGGAGCCAGTCAGCAGGACGATGCGATAACCGGCGCCTTCCAGAATTCGCCGTGCAGAAAAATAATGCTGCTGGGCGAGGATCTCCGTCGGCGCCATGAGCGCCACCTGGCATCCATTTTCGATAGCGATGATCGCCGCCTCGAAACCTACGATGGTCTTGCCCGATCCAACGTCGCCTTGCAGCAGACGACGCATGGGATACGGCTTCTGCATGTCGCCGGCAATTTCCTTCAGCACCCGCTTCTGCGCCGCCGTGGGATGAAACGGCAGAATTTTCTTGATTGCCGTGCGGACGCGTTCGTCCAGGGCGAAGGCGATTCCGGTTTCGGCTTTCTGCTGCCGCCGCTTCAGTTCCAGGCCCAGTTCGATAAAGAAGAGCTCATCAAAAATCAGCCGGAGATGCGGCGGAGTGCGCCAGGACTGCAAATCCTGCAGGCTCTCGCCGGGCTCGGGCCAGTGCACCTTCCAGAGCGCCTCTCGCGGTGAGACCAGACCCAGGCGCGAACGAATGGCTGCGGGGATGGGCTCGGGAAGATCCGGCGTCAGGCTTTCCAGCGCAGTGCGAATGACGCGGCGAAACCAGCGCGGGGTGAGGCGGGCTTGTCCGATGGACTCATAAATGGGCACGATGCGCCCGATTTCCAGCGATTCAGCCGCCTTCTTCTCCGCGCCGGCTTCGCTGCCAGCCTCGGCGGGATCGCCCAGCATTTCGATCTGGGGCTGAATGATCTGGAGCTCTCCGTTTTTGTCTTGTTCTACTTTTCCGTAGAGCGCGACCATCTGGCCAGGTTTGAACTTGTCCTGCAGATAGGCGCCGTGAAACCAGAGACAGCGGAGGCGGGAGCGTCCTTGTCCGATGGTGAGTTGGAAGATGGGCATGCGACGCGTTCGAAAGAGGCCGGAGTTGCGCACTTCGCCGATGACGGAAGCCATTTCTCCGGGGCGCAGTTCGTTGATCCCGCGCGGATTCAGGCGGTCCTCATAGCGGAAGGGCAAATAGTGCAGCAGGTCGTCGACGGTGTGGATGCCTTTCGCTGCCAGGACCTCCGCGATGCGCGGACCAATTCCCTTGACGTACTTTACCGGCGTGGCAAGCTCCAGCATGTCTCAAGGGATGTTAGCAGGAGCAAACGGCGGTTGTTTGGAAGCCGGCTACCGGCTGCCGGCAACCGGGTAGAGGTGGTGTGGTGTCTAACCACCGATACTGGTCAAGCCGATGCTGGTCAATCTCGTCCAGGCATTGCTCGCCGTCGTGCTGGGAAATCTTGTTTATTTCCTGTTGGCGCCTTCTCTCCCACCTGTGGCTCGGCATCACCCATTCCGACTGGACTTAGGCATGATGTTGGATTTCTGGTTCTGTCTGGTTGCCTACGGCCTCATCCGCACCGCCCGGAGATGGAAGTAGGCGAGATAACTATAAGAAAGGCGTTATTGCGGCCGAAAAAGTGGGTTACTTTCGGAACCTCGGTAAGGGCCGCTCCTGACGATAGAATCCCCTTGGAATGGCAAAAATTGCGGTTCTGTATGACGCGGGCCAAGCCGTTCTCTCCACCTTTGATCTGGACGAGGTGTTGCAGAGAATCCTTGGGATCGCGCGCGACTACTTTCATCTGCAGAACGTGGCCATCTTGTTGCTCGACAAGGAGCCACAGCGGTTGTGCGTCCGCTCGCAGATTGGGTGGGATGCGGGGGAAGATAAACTTTCGCTGGGATTCGGGGAAGGGATTACGGGAGCCGCCGCGCTCAAGAAGCAACCGGTTTACGTTCCTGATGTGAGCCAGGATTCTCGTTACGTTTGTTCCGCAAAGTCTACGCGGTCGGAATTGGCCGTTCCTCTGATGGTCCGGGATGAAGTCGTGGGCGTGCTCGACTGCCAAAGCGATCGCATCAATCACTTTGACAGCGACACCATCGATCTGCTGACTCTTTTTTCGACCCAGGCTTCCATGGCGCTGCAGAACGCGCGCCTTTATTCGCTGGAGCGGCAACGGGCACGTCAACTGCAGGCCATCAATGCAATCGCGCAGCAAAGTACGGCGGTTCTTGATCTGGAAGAGCTTCTGTCGCGGGTTTGCTGTCTGATTCAGGATGCCTTCCAGGTGTCGCATGTTTCGCTCTTCTTGCGCGAGGAAGGCGATATGGTGCTACGGGCACACCATGGGACTCTGAAGCCTCGCATCCCCCAGGGGGGGCGTTTCCCTGCGAGTCGTGAACCCTGGTCGCAAATTCTGGCTACTGCGGGGACGTTGATCGAAAAGGATCTTCTCTGCGCGCCGGATGCGGTCAGACTTTTCGAAGGGTCCGACTCCAGAATGAGTATCCCGCTCGTTTCCTTCGGACAAGTCCTGGGTGTGATTGGCTTGCACAGCTCAAACCCGGATGCCTTCCGCGAGACCGACCTGCAATCCCTTGAGTCCGTCGCCGATATCTGCGCCACGTCGATTCAGAACGCCCACTATGTGGAGCGCGTCAAACAACTGGCTTATCTGGACGGCCTGACCGGTATCTTCAACCGCCGCTTCTTTGAATTGCGGATTATGGAGGAGATTGAGCGCGCACGCCGCTACGGTACCGGCATGGCCGTGATTATGGTCGACATCGATCAGTTCAAACGCCTGAATGACGAGTTCGGACACCTGCTGGGTGATGAGGTCTTGCGGCAAGTTTCGTCCGTCTTCCACCAGCAATTGCGCAAGATTGACGTGTTATGCCGTTATGGAGGAGAGGAGTTTGGAATCCTGCTGACCCAGACCGGCGCTGAACATGCCATCAGCGTGGCCGAGAAACTTCGGAAGACCATCGAGCAGTGGCAGTTTCCGGGAGTGCCGCGGACGGTCACTGTAAGCGCGGGAGTCGCTGCCTTTCCGGATCACGGAACCACGCGGGATGATCTGGTCCGAGCCGCCGACACTGGTCTTTATGCCGCCAAACAAGCAGGCCGAAATCATGTTTGTGCCGGCAGCCATGCCCGTGGGACTTCCAGCGGCCACTAGAGCCCTAGATATCCAGCCATTCACCGCGCATCTCGTGCTGCAGGCGTTCCATTTCGTTCCTCAGTTTTTCCTGGTCTTTCTTGAGTTCTTCCTGAAGTTTCGGCTGTAATTCGCGCGTTAGTTTCACCGCCTGCTCCAGTGCGAGCTTCTTCTGCTCGCAGAGCGTCTTGCGCATTTCCTGCGCAGCTTTGCCAGCCTCTTCGGAGGCTAATTCCATTTCCGGCCGGAGTCGGGCGATTTCGTCTTGTACTTGGCTCAACTTGAGGTACGAGTCCTGGTTGAGAATGGGGAGTTCAAGGCCTTCTTCTTCGAAAATCTCTCCGGACTCTTTGGGCGGGGGCAAGGTCAGATTCAAGTTCTGTTCTTTCTTGTCGCGGATCACGCTAACGTTGATCGAGCTTCCGTTGCCCGGGCGCAGAGCGTGCGTGAAGTCGCTGGTGTCATGCACCGGCTGGTCGTTCACCTTCACGATGACGTCTCCCGCGCGGAAACCGGCCTTCTCGGCGCGGCTGCCCTTCTCCACGGAGCGGATCAGCACTCCCTTTCCATTCTTTACACCGAAAAACTCGCCCAACTGCGGGGTAAGGTTCTCTACCATCAGGCCGCTGCGCGCAGAGGAGTGCACCATCACCACATTAATCTCGGGCATCACGAAGTCTGGCATGTTGGGCATGGGCGGCACGGGCGGTATCTCTACGTGGAAGTCATTCGATTTGTGGCCCGTCCAGGCGTACTGTTTGCGCCGGTCGGCCAGCTGCACTTTGATGGTCAGCGGCTGGCCGTCGCGGCTCAGTTCAAATGTCACCAGGCGTCCCGCGGGAGTCTCGCGGATCATGCGCTTGATCTGCGTTCCACTCTCGATGGGCGTGCCGTTCATGCTGAGGATGACGTCGTGCTCCTTGATGCCCGCTTTACCTGCGGGAGCATCCTGGTCGACCATCGTAACTTCGACGCCTTTTTCCTCTTTCAACTTCAGCGCGGCTATCCTGTCAGTTGTCACGTCACTGATGTCGACTCCCAGGTAGGCGCCAGTGCCGGAATCCTCGCTGGACAATCCCCACGGCTGCCCGGGCGGGTCCACGGACCAGGACTGTGCCGCGTGAGACAGGGTGAGAAGTAATGGCAAAACGGTGACGATGGTCAGAATATATTTCCGCATGGTCAGTGCCCTCAGGGGCTAAAGCCCCGCATTCTTTTCGATCGTAGTGGCACGGCTAAAGCCTTGCCCTGATACGAATCTCTAGTGGCCTAGGCGCTTGAAACAGATGTCACCTGTGCTGGTTCGCACCTTCAATACCGGGCCGCCGCCGTTCAGTTTGCCTTCAGCAGTCAAGGTCTTCGGGCCCCACTGGTCGCCTTCGCTGCTGATGTGAAGGTCGGGAAAGTCTGAGGTGATGCGGTGCCCACTTCCCATGTCTACGTTGGCGCGCACCGAGATCGCTACGTCAGACGCTATGTATACGGTGATGTCGCCGGCCGAAGTCTCGAGCACAGAATCGCTGCGCTCGGCCCCGGTGTTCACCAGTTTGACGGTAATTCCTCCAGCGCCCGTTTCGGCGCGGGCTGAAGGCACTCCGAACAGTTCAATTCCGCCGCCGCCGGTTTGGGCGGAAACATGACCCTTCGCCGACGTCAGGTGGATACTGCCGCCACCTGTGTCGATCTCAGCCGGACCGCCAAGGTCTCCCAGGTCGATGCTGCCGCCACCCGTGGAAACCTTTACCTTTCCGCTGCACTGCTTGACTTCAATGCTGCCGCCACCGGTCTCAATGGTGGCGCTCTGCGATCCGGACTGAATTTCGACGCTGCCACCACCCGTCTCGGCGACGATCTTCCCGTTGGCGTGATGCACTTCAATGGAGCCGCCACCCGTGCGCAGACCGATATCGCCGCTGATGGTGCCGACGTCGATCGAACCGCCGCCGGTCTCCACGTTGACGCCTCCGCCGATGTCGTCGAGGTGCATACTGCCGCCCCCGCTCGTGGCGTCGACGCGGCCCGAAATTCCTACGGCGTCCACGTTGCCACCCTCGGTCTCGAGTTTTATCCATCCCATTTCGCGTGGAACGTTAATGGTGAACTCGCCGGAAAACTTGTGTGGGTGCCTGCCCTGCCAGTCGCCCACGATCCAGGCTGTGTCTCCGCGAACGTATGTGCTGATTTTGTAGGACTCGAACTGGCGGCGTGCGTCCTGCTCCGAGGAGGTAAAAGAACGGGTATGAATCACATAATTGATGCCTTGTTGCTGTCCCCCGTGCACGACCACCGAGCCCATGTCTACTTTGACCCGCAGGTTTTTTACAGCAGCCAGTGAACCCGTAACTTCCTGGGCCCACGCGCCGCCCTCGCGGGCTATATGCGTTTCCTGCGCCAGTGCCAAAGGCGCAAGCAAGGCCAGCATGCAAGCCAGCCCGACGAACTGTGGCGAACGTTTCAAATGACCCACCTCAACTCGATTCTCGCGATACTGCGCGATTCTTCCGCTGTATCAATTCCTCAGTCGATCTCCGGCAACTGGGCCAGCATGGTGCGGGCCTGGGACCGGATGTACTGGCTCTGATCTTTGGCGGCCAGCGCCATCAGAACCCCACGCACGCTTCCATCGACTTTCACGGGCTCAATCAAGCGCAGCGCTTCGGTGCGCACGCCAGAGTTCGTATCGTTTACCAGAGCTGCCAGCACAGCATTCCGAACATCAACATTGTCTTTCACGTAGGCGCCGAGCGCGCCCAGAGACTTCAGTCGCACTCCCGGATTTGTGTCGTATTGCAGCGCGTAAATCAGCGCTTCGCGGACCCGCGAATCATTGGGCTTCTGAGTCAGCAGATCGACGGAGTCCATGCGCACGCCAGAGTTGTAATTGTTGCGCGCCGCATACAACAGCAGCTGCTGGATGCGCTGATCGTTCATCGATCCCTGAGCTTCCTGCGTTGAGACCGTGTTGTATTTGATATTGATTTGATTCGTGACAGGGTCTTGAGTGACGGAGCTGATGCCGGTAATGGAGGCTTCGGAATTCGGGGCGGCTGGGGTGGAGGTTGCCGCTGTACCTGACGCGGGACGTCCGACCAACTTGTACGTCGTGCCGACTCCGCCGGCAAAGCCCAGAATCAGAATCGCCGAGGCCAGCGCCGGGGAGAAGCGCATTTGCCGCAGCCAGCTGGCTGGATCCCATGCCAGCCGGTGCCAGAAGCGGCCCTGCTCGGCCGTCTCCAATGCCTCTTGCAAGCGCATGCGCGAAGCCGCCACCAGGTTGGGTGACGGTTCGAGGGCCGGAGACTGCGACAGCGTGGCGTGAAATTCTTTCGCTGCCTTGAGTTCGGCCGCGCAATCGGCACAGCGAGCCACATGTTGCTCTAGCTCGTGACGAGCGTCATCGGCTAGCTCGTTGTAAACCTCGAGCACGATATTTTCTCTTACCCATTCGCACTTCATCGTTGCACCTTCATCGGTCACATTCCGAAACTGCCGGGCTTTTGCCCGGCTGGACAGCCGAGAGCCTGCCCTGAGCCTGTCGAAGGGCGGCTGTCCCTACGTGTTCCGTGGTCGTTTATTCTTTGATCTTTCATTCCTCGATCTCTCATTTCATATCCGCCAGCGCTCCGCGCAATTTCTGCGTGGCACGGAAGAGGGTGTTCTTGGCAGTCTCCTCCGTTGTATGCAGTATTTCGCCGACGGTCCTCAGCTTGAGCCCGTGATAGTGCTTCAGCTCAAACACCATGCGCTCGCGAGGCGTCAGCTTTTCGAGCGCAACATGAATCCGCGCACCCAACTGGCGCCGCATAAGGTCGCGCTCCGGATTCGCTCCCGCCCGGCCGTCCGGCACCTGGTCGAGCAAGTCGTACTCGCCACCGGAGGAATCCTTCGCCACCGGCGCGTCTTCCTTCCGCACCTGCTTCTTGCGCAGGTGATCGAGGCACAGGTTGGTCACAATTCTGTAGATCCATGTGTAGAAGGAACACTCAAAGCGGAAATTTCCGATGTTTTTATAGGCCTTAAGGAAGGCGTCTTGATAGACGTCCTGGGCGTCGTGTTCCGTCCCGGTAAGATGAAAAGCCAGCCGCAGAACCGCCTGGTCATAGTGCCGCACAAGTTCCTCAAAGGCAGCACGGTTGCCCTGCTGCGCCTCGCGGATCAACATCGTATCGTCTATACGGCGTTCTTGCCCAGCCATGCGGCCCCTCGCGGGGTCCTGGTTTCCGCTCTCCAGCTTCTCGCTCTTCTCTCCCGAGTGGACCCGTGCGCCAATCGCAAAAGGTAACACCCATGCATCGGCCGGCATTTTTTTGTCCTTTACCTGCCCGGTATTTATGCCGTATCCGGGCTTGCAAGGGATAGACGGGTGGTCAGCGGAACCGTGAGCAGGAATTATAGGCGGTGAGGAAGACTTTGGGTGGCTAGGTGATTGCTCGGCAAGCATTTAGGGGAAAACAGAACAACGGGAACAGTGCCCGCCGCCAGTTTGGCATAGGAGTGCCCTGGTTCTGGTGCTAGTCGGCGACTTTCAACAAGCGGAATCCTGGGGAGTCAGTGGCAAGGCCGGACACGTGCCGCAGGGAAAGGGTCCGAATGACTCTACCACCGGAGTTCACTGTCACAGTCCAAGCTTGTAGAGGATCAGCACCATTGCTGACTTTAACTGCGTTGAACAGGTAGACGCTGCACCCCGCCGATAGCCGGGGATACTCATCGTTAAGCGCCCGTCAGCGGGCACGGGGTAGTCGATCGTGTGACCAACGTCAACGTGGACTGTAAGAAGTTGCGGGGACTTCGCGACGACTCGCACTCGCTCGGCGGACGGCGGGGTGAAGGCAGGAAGGGCGTAAGAGCAGCCCCCTAGATCGAGCGTCAGAGAGAAGAGAGCGACTGCACAGGCTGACCTAAACTGAGGTCGGGTGACGCCCATAGTTCGGCAAGATGCCAATAACGCGTACCGTGTCTGCTTGAACCCCATTTTCCCAACTTATTCCGCGGCCGCTTCCTTCTCGATGACTACTTTCAGGTGCGCAGTCACATCTTTGTGCAGCTTTACGGGGATGGCGAACTCTCCCACGGTTTTCAGCGGCTCGTGCAGCTGGACTTTGCGACGATCGAGATTGAATCCCTTCTTGGCCAGCGCGTCGACGATGTCACCCGACGTTACTGAACCGAAAAGCTGATCGTTCTCCCCGGAGCGGCGTTGGAACGAGAGGGCCACGCCGTCGAACTGTTTGGCCAGCTCCTCGGCCTGCGTCTTCTCTTTCGCCGAGCGACGCAGCGAGGCAGACTTCATCTGTTCGATAACCGCCTTGTTGCCGGCGTTCGCCTGAATCGCCAGCTTGCGCGGCAACAGATAGTTGCGGCCATATCCCTCGGCGACTTTGACTACATCGCCGCGTGAACCTAATTTCGCTATGTCTTCTTTTAGAATGACTTCCATGGTATGACTCCCTATGAGCTTCTAGCTGCTAGCTTCTAGCCTCTAGCCAAGCTCTGAACCCGGCACGACCCAGGCTAGAAGCTAGGAGCTAGCAGCTAGAAGCTGCTTTTACGATGCCCGTCCGGCAAATGGCAGTAGGGCTATATTGCGCGCTTGCTTGATTGCGTTCGATAGCCGGTGCTGGTGCGGCGAGCACACCCCTGTCAGTCGGCGGGGCACGATCTTGCCGCTTTCCGCGACGAACTGGCCGAGCATCCGGTAGTCCTTGTAGTTGATGTTCTCGATTTTTTCGACGCAAAATTTGCAGACTTTCTTACGTCGGAAAAATTTGCGTCCGCCTTCACGGGGTGGACCGCCGGGTCCGGAACGCCCGCCGAAACGTGACGGTGGACGATCTCCACCGGAACGCGGGCCGTCGCCCGCAGGCCGATCGCCGGTTGATGGTGTTCTTGTTTCTTCAGCCATAATTCTCCTTCATCTCTCTGCCGGATTTTTCGCCGGCTTGCGCGAGTCAAAGACTCGCACGCCAAAACTTTCCAACACGAAGCCGATGCCGACAGACTGTCCTAAGCCGGTGCCGGAGTCTCAGCAGGCGCAGCTGCGGGTGCTTCGGCAGGCGCCGGTGCCGCGGCAGCAGGCTGCGCGCTCACCTTCTTGCGCGAGTCGCGAAGCTGTTTGATCTTGTCCAGCCGCTTCTGCTCTTCATCAATGCGCACGGTGAGGAACTTGATCACAGGCTCGGTAACGCGCAGCCTGCGCTCGAGTTCATGCATGATGACACCGCCGCCCTCAACGACCATCAGGATGTATAGGCCATCATGGAACTTGCGCACGGTGTATGCCAGGCGGCGCTTGCCCATCTTGTCGACGCTCTTTATTGCGCCACCGGATGCCTGCACTCCGGATTCCAGGGTCGCAATTAGTTTATCCAGATCTTCTTCCGCCATATCCGGCCGGACGATGAACATCAACTCATAAGTACGATTCATTCTTCTCTCCAAATCTTGGCCACGGATTTTCGCGGATCTCACGGATAGAACAAATCCCCAAGAATCTGATCCGTGCAAATCTGTGGCTAATCTTCCTGTTTCCGGTTGAAGCGGTTCATCGCCGCTGCCGGGCCTTCCTGCAAAATTGCTTTCACCGCTTCCAGAACTGTGTCGAGAACTTCGTCCACGAGCTTGAGTTCCGCCTTGCGAAGCGGCGCCAGCAAATAACGCTGGCCGTCTTCCACTTTATGATCCGGCGCCACGCCGATCCGGATGCGCAAAAAATCCTGCGTACCCAGCGCTCCTATAATCGACTCGATGCCGTTGTGCCCCGCTGAACTGCGCTGCCGGTGAATGCGCAGCGTGCCCAGCGGAAAATCCAGTTCGTCCTGAATCACGATCAGGTCCGACTCCGGCTTCAATTCGTTTTTCGCCAGCAACTCTCCGACCGACAAGCCACTTAAATTCATGTAGGTCTCGGGCTTGGCCAGCAGCACCGGTTCGTCGCCAATCAGCGCCCGGCCGGTCAGCGCCCGGCATTGCCGGTTTCTGACTTCAACGCCCCAATCGCCGGCGATACGATCAACCGCCAGAAAGCCCAGGTTGTGTGGCGTTAACCGGTATTCCTCACCGGGATTGCCCAGACCGACAATCAGTTTCACGCTGAGTCAACCCATGTGGGGACAGCCGCCCTCGGCTGTCCGGCCGAGCACAGCTCGGCTCCTCTCGCCACGGAGTTACTTTTTCTCCTTTTTCTCGCTTTTCTTTTCGCCCTTCTCCGCAGGAGCTTCGGCGCCTTCTTCTGTCTCCTGCTTACCCTTCTTGATAACTTCGGGCTCGGATGGAGCAGCCGTTGCTTCTGCCGCAACCGCTTCCGGCGCAGCCACAACTTCTTCCTTCACCGAGGTCACGTGGGCCACGGGCTGATTTTCGTCTGTCAGAAATTTCAGTTTCTCGTAGTGCGGCAAATCCGCCACGCGCAGCACTTTGCCGAATGTAAGTTCCGAAACATCGACGTCGATGTGGCTGGGAATGTCGCCCGGCAAGCACTCAATCTCGACCTCGCGCAACATCTGCTCGAGGATGCCACCCTCCTGCTTCACGCCGGCAGCCTCGCCCTTCAGCAGGATCGGGATGTTCACACGCAGCGCCTTGTCCATGGCGATGCGCTTCAAGTCGATGTGCAGCAGCTTGCCCTTGATAGGCTCGTACTGCCAGTCCACGATCATGGCCTTGGTGCGCTCGCCACCATTCAGGTTGAGATCGAAAATGGTGTTGTGGCCGCTATCCGAGTTCAGGATTCGCTGCACGTGCCGCGGATCCACGGTGACTGGCAGAGAGTCCTTGCCTGCGCCATAAACCACGGCCGGAATCTTGCCGCTGACACGCACCCGCCGGGCTTCGTTCTTGTTGCCCGCGGTTCGCGGATTCGCTTCCAGAATGTTCTGTTCCAATACCGTCGCCATAAGTTTCAATTCCTGTCTACATGAATAGCTTGCTTACTGAAGTCTCTTCGTGGATGGACTGGATGGCCCGTCCAATTAATCCCGCGATGGAAAGCACGATGATCTTTGGGTCCTTCGCAGCTTCTTCGGTCAGCGGGATCGTATTCGTGACCACTACTTCTTTAATCATCGATCCTTGAATGTTCTGTACCGCCGCTCCGGAGAGCACCGCATGCGACGCGCAGGCATACACCGTAGTGGCCCCGTTTTCCATTAGCGCCGCGGCCGTCTTCACGAGCGTCCCAGCGGTATCAATCAGATCGTCAATGACCAGACAAGAGCGCCCGTTGACATCGCCGATCACGTTCATCACCTCAGCTACATTCATCTCCACTCGGCGCTTGTCCACGATGGCCAGGGCCGCGTCGACCTTCTTGGCAAAAAAGCGCGCTCGTTCCACGCCGCCTGCGTCCGGCGAAACTACGGTCAGGTTGGGCAGGTTCAGCTTCTTAAAGTGATCCACCAGCACCGGCGAAGCGAACAAGTGATCCACCGGAATATTAAAAAATCCCTGTATCTGCGGCGTATGCGGATCCACGATCAGCGCGCGGTGAGCGCCCGCCGTGGTCAGCAGGTCGGCTACCAGTTTCGCCGAAATCGGGGCGCGCGGCTTGTCCTTACGATCCTGCCGCGAATATCCAAAGTACGGAACCACCGCCGTAATGCGGCGGGCCGAGGCGCGTTTCAGCGCATCGATCATGAGCAGCAACTCCATCAGGTGCTCGTCCACGGGCCGGCAGGTCGGCTGCATCACGAAGACGTCAGCGCCGCGCACATTCTCCTGGATCTGCACGTAGGCTTCACCGTCGGCGAAGCGCGTCAACTGCGCCTGGCCACGCTGCATGCCGAGAAAGTGGCAGACCTCGTCGGCCAAGGACTCGTTGGCCGTGCCACTGAAAATCTTGAATTTCTCGTCCGCGCGCCCGCGTGCCCTACGCTCAGCCTTATCGTCCGGCACAAGCTGGGCCTTCTTGTCGGCTTTGTCCGTCTTTTCCTGCGGCGTCACCAAAGTAGCCATAGTTTTATCTGGGCTCCTGGCTTTTCAGCTTCTAGCTTCTAGCTTTTAGCTTCTAGCCAAACCGCCGCATCGCGGCAGTAACCGGCTAAGAGCTAATGGCTAACAGCTGAAAGATGATTTTCTGGCTGGGCCGCTAGGATTCGAACCTAGACAAAGTGCTCCAAAGGCACTTGACCTACCATTAGTCGACGGCCCAGTAGCTGTTGAATGATGATTCGTGAGTTTTGATTGAACCCGAATTGGGCGCCCTCATTGTCAATCAACAATCAAAAATCAACAATCAAAAATTTGCCGCCAGTACTGGCTTCTGGTCAGAGTAACCGTCGCTTCCGCCTTCCAACCCTGCTTCCGGAGTCTGGCTGCCGCCGTCGCGGCCGCCTGGCGCGTAGCAAACAGCCCGTACAGTGTTGAACCGGAGCCCGACAGCGATGCGTACTGCGCACCCGCACGCTCCAGCGCACACTTTCCTTCACGCAGTTCGGGATACTCAGGAAAGAC
>WNFG01003161.1_pt1 | contig 13751 bp, 9 predicted proteins | sample 5400431 | NCBI WGS metagenome assembly WNFG01 (sample SAMN13153346, study PRJNA577476) | soil metagenome | isolation source: 120 cm saprolite under Douglas fir tree site 2 hole 3 replicate 2 | place: USA:California | collected 2015-04-18
CGCGCCGGAGTCCGAGAAGTCAACCACCACACCTTCCAGCTCGGTTGCCGGCGACAACGCGAGCACTTCTTCGGCGCTCGGCAGGAAAACGTCGGCTAACCGAAATCGCACTCGGTCCCCTTCCCGCGTCGGATGCCCCCTTCCCGGTTCTGGTCTTGCGCCGCGGCGACATCGCATCGCCATGTGCACGACAAAGTCCATCGTGGTTTTCTGCTGTGCAAATGTCTGACGCAAAGACGGCCTACAGCTCTGAGCCACAGAGCCCGTTGGACTTCCATCAAACTAGGGATGTCGAGTGTTGCAGGCGTCGCAGCACCACTGCCTTATGCCATTTCGGCGATAGTTGGCAGGGATGATTTCAATCTTGTTTTGTTTAACTTGGCTTCTCCGCGACTTAAGAAGAGAAAAACACGCAGCAGATCTGAGGTTCGACGATTGGTACCGGCGATGAGAAAAGCTGCAGCGGTCACTGCAAACTTATGCAGCGGTCGAACGCTTCGATTTCAGCTCTGCATTCCACCGGGGTGGCGCAGGCCGTGCGCACGCATCTTGTAATAGAGCGTTCGCTCACTCGTGTGAAGTCGTTGGGCAACCTGGCGTCGGGTAGCTCCTTCGCTGCTGATGGCGGTCTCCAGCACGCGCTTCTCAATCTCCTCAAATGCGCGGGCGTAAGAAACTCCGCGCTGGGAGATCGCCGTCCACATGGCACTCGCCGCTTCCGAAAACAGGTCCGTGTCCGCACCCGCAGTCGCGGTTCCCGACTGGGCAGCCCAATCCGCCACGCCCAGCGTCACTCCTTCGTTTTTGAGGAACAGCATCCGCTGGACAGCATTCTCCAACTCGCGAACGTTGCCCAGGAAAGGATTCGTAGCCAGCAACCCGATCAATTGAGGCTCTATCCGCTCAATTGGGGCGTAGAGACTGGTGTAACGTTTGGCCAGCCCCAAGATAAGCCCGGATAGGTCGTCCGTGCGACCGCGCAGCGGCGGCAACGAAAGCTTCACCACGTTTAAACGATGAAACAGATCTGCCCGGAACCGCTTCTCCCGTACGAGTGGCTCCAGCGGCTGATTGCAGGCAGCGATAATACGCACGTCTACCGAAATTTCGTGATCAGACCCAACCGGCCGCACACTGCTGCGCTGTATGACATCCAAAAGCTTAGGCTGAAGTTGAGCGGGCAGATCATTCACGTCATCGAGAAACAGCGTCCCGTGCTGGGCAGACTGAAAGAGCCCCCTGCGATTTGAAACCGCACCCGAGAAAGCTCCACGTTGGTGTCCAAACAGTTCGCTCTCCGCCAGTGCCTCGCTGATCGTACTGCAATGTACCGTCACAAACGAGAAGGACCGGCGCTTCTGATCGAGTTCATGAATCCCTCGCGCAAGCACTTGCTTTCCCGTGCCGGTCTCACCTTCCAGCAGCACCGTCACGTCACTGACCTCAGCTGCCTTTCGAGCTCGACGGAGCACCGCCATCATGTTCGGAGCGCGCGAAATAAATCCGACTCGATTGAAGGTTTTTTGAAGCTCTTCATCCGACAATTGCTCATGCATCGGACTCCTCCCTACTTGCTTCATGAGTGAGTCGACGATTGGCGACGGGATGGTTGACGTCCCGCTCAGCAGGCTGAATGGACACTCTTGCCTCAGCAGCCTAGGCAGCAGGGTTCCGACACCACCTTCGGGGGGACAGCGACACAACGCAATGTAGTTTCTTACTCGTTCTCACATTGCGTTAGCACGGGACGACAGTTCAGCGCCTTGCATATTGCGACCGGGCGATCCATGGCTATTCGCTTTCGGATAACGAGTTCCCACCCGTGCGCGTCACCATTCCGGGGGGTCCCTGGGATACAACTACATAGTGCCCGATCAGTGTGCACAGTTTCACGCAAACCGGGGAAAGAATCACAAATAAAATCGTTTTATTTCGGACGACTCCTCAGAGCATGGCCGCGATCTCCCCTATGCCCCCAACCACCGCGACTCAAACAATTACCCTCCAATGGCTTAGTCCCAATTCCCAATGTTTTTCATGGTAGTTCAGGCGCCTGTGAGAAGCGGGCGGCGGGGATCGTCATTTTGTTACGAAATCCGAACAAGTCAGTCTGATCCAGGGTGAAACGGAAGCGACTGAAGAAGTAACAAGGTACAAATCTTGCGGCCAATGCAATGAGAATCCGCACCAAAAGGAAGCGGCTGGCGGGTTCCATAAGTCCCGCCAGCCGGAAGATCGCGAGGCCAAGTGTCGGACCCACTCACTGAACCTTCGGGGACTCGTTTGACCGGCAGCTGCTTGCTCTGGCTCGCGGGCGTACTAACGCCTTATTTCAGCTCAGCGATCAGCGCTTGCAAAGAGAATCGATCCCCTGGGCATCCGGCCAGCAAAAAGTGGGTGTCTCCGATTCTGCAGTTGCCTTTATCGGCGACGACCTTCCGGACAATTCCCTTAATGCGCCGCTCTGGTCTCGTCATTGCTGTGCGCCCCAAGGACTTGACTAGCTTAGCTACTCCCTGTATCCAACGTAATCGGCTTCGACAAATGAAGTTCGCCCGGCAGATTCACGCCCGCCAGCTCGCGGTTCCACACTATGCTCTCTGGCACATCGAATCTCCACTTTACAATCGAGCTTGTTGCGATGACAACGCCTATGAATGGCAAACGGCGAAGTACAACGGCATGTCGGTCAACGACGCGATCGACAACGCCGACTCCTACGCCCACTTCCCGTGGGACGCGTCCAAGCCATGGTGATTCGTCTCAATCAGCGCAGCGAGGCAGCTCTTGCGACGACGCTTGTGGCTGCGCCGGATACCTTCAACGAAGGTTGCGAAGCTCCGGGCGGTACCGACACGCAAGAGGTCCCTCCTCGCGCTGCCGAATGGCAACGCCTGCGCTTGCTCAATTTTTCAGTATCAACGTTGAGCGAGCTATACATTGAAAATCGTGAACGGGGGGAGTTTTTCCCGTACATCTTCGTTGGTATCACGTGTGGCAGCAGTGGTCGTTGCACCTGGAATTCATCTTTATGATGGGGCGGTAGCCGCTAGAGCGCGGTGCAAGGAACCGTGCTCATTTCTCTAGTGGTTAGACTCTATCGTCCGCCGTATATAATGTTTACAAGCTTTCTCAGACCTCTTGTACAACGGTTTAGCCATCCAAACTGAAGGACCCTAATATAGCGTGGTCGATCAATGGTAACGGTTTTGCACCTTGCCCTTCGATGAGGAGCAGTCTTTGCGTGAGGTCATCGCGCGCTACGAAAACACTACTCCCTTTGAACTTGCCGCCACTGAATCGGAAGCTACGCTCAACAATCCTGCCCCTCGTGTGCTGTCGCCTCTCACTGGCGCTGGCCGGAGGCAGAAAGTCCGGCGAAAAGTGATTCGGAGACTCAGCCATTCGTAAAGCAAAGGTTGAAGACGGACGCCTACCGCCACCCTCCGACCGTGTTACCACGCTCATTGGTGTAATAGCCTTGGACCGTGTAACGACTAGGGTCGTCGGGCGGACCCCATCCAAAGAAGAGCCATGCTTCCAAGTCACCGTTCTCCTCGCCATCATCCGCTACCCAACCCTGGCCGGGAACTTTGTCGGTGACGGCTTCAGCAAGTTCATGGGCATAAACGGCAGTGAAGTCTCCAATCTGCCCGCCACAAGGTTGACATAGGGACGAAGGCAACACGGCATAGGCAAGGGGCGTACCGTTATAATCGAAGGCGTCATGGTATCCGCAAAACTGGGCACAAGATTGCGACCCATCTTGGTCCATCACCGACGTCACACCGTCGGGCAGTACCAGCATGAATAAGCTGTTTGCATTTCCCTGAATCGTCCCTTGGTCAAGCAGCGAACGCACCGCGGCCTGTGCATCGGCATCGTGGAATGTTGTGCTAGACGCAAGTGGCGGACCATCGATAGGGCCCTGATATGCGCCTGGTCCCGTGCCGTAGCCGAGATCCCTCAGCGGGTCCAGGTAACCGTTTTCAACGATAGCTTTGCTGAAGCCCTCGACAAAATTCTGGTCCCCCCAGAAGGCGCCTAGATAAATATTTGTAACCTCCGGAACCGGAATCTGGCTGCCCGATCGGTTATGAAATCCCGCTGCTCCACCCGGACCTGTGGGAGATGCCAGCGGCAGACTTACCAAATCATGGTCCTCTTCGCGTACGTAGGAGGGTCGGACGACGTTGCGGGGAGGGACGATTTGAATTACGCCCTCGCGTCGCCCGATGCGACGCAATGTTTCCTTCGTGGCTCTTTCCTTCATGACTTTGACCTTGGCACTCGATTCTCTACTCATGGCTACTCCTCATCCCATCGCCTGACCCCAGGTGCTCGAGGTGGGTCGATGCTTTCTGCGACGCCTTACTGCGCGCCGCCGATCGGCGCCCAGTCGCCGGACTGCGAAGAATCGCACGAATTGTCTGACTTGGTACAAACAACAAACTGAGTGATTGGATGGATTTCAAAAAGAGAGAAGCGATGCGGCTGACCTCTCTCGGGGTTGTTCGGGTCTCCATTCACACGATGAAAGTTGTCGTAAAACAGTGCTCCCGTCACCATTACGAGTTGTTGGTTGTTCTCAACTTGGCTCAGATGGGATAAGTTCCAAGCATCCGGCCGGCTCTGTGGGATCATCTCCACTACGATCCCTTGGAAGTCGCTGTTGCTGGGATCGTTTGACAGTGGGATGTGAAAGTCGTTGTTTGTCTCCCCCCTCAGATTGCAGTTTACTGACTCCCCCGTGTTCGGATGCGGAACTCCCACCAGAAATCCGACCAGAGCGACGAGATCTCCCTCCGATACCTGCCCATTCCCAGCACTCAGGCCTTTTAGCTTGGCCCTGTCATCAGGGGAGAGTTCCTTGTTTTCACCGACCAAGCTATCTGCTTGCTGCTGCAGGTTGTTAAAGTCGTCAAAAGTCAGCATTACCGCGTTTGTACCAGTCGGGAGCGTGCGCTTCAGCTGATTGGCGAGTCCATGGGGGCTGTCGGGCGCGGCGCAGCCCGAGGCCGGACAAGAAGCAAGATCCGCCTGGCAGGCCGCCGCTGCTGCCATCCCCACAGGACGCGGCTCAAGCTCGCTCGTGGCAGGGGTCCGGACAAGCTTTCTTGACGGTTGTGAGGTTTTTGAAACTTTCACCCCCTGCGCCCAGATCCACCCCTCTTTATTCCGTACGGTGCGGACATGATAAAAGCCATTGTTTGGAGTAGGATTCAAGACTCTAACCTTTGATTGGACCTTGAGAGTTGCGATCCGCGGAGCGTCGGCCGACGGACCAGACCGCAGGTTCATATTCTTGGTAAGAGTGCCCTGAGCTTGGGCTGAGCAGTAGATCGAAAGACCAAGCAGCAAAACAGGAAAGACAACGATTCGGACAATTGCTCGCATTTGGGACCTCTCTGAAGAGAAGATCAGACTGAGGGCAAATTGTTATGCGCTATCGTGCACTGCACCACTTAAGGTTTCGGTCAAATAAAAGGCTAAACGTCCCTGTCAGAACCGAAGTTACTCGCCCGTCACCCGAGGCACCGTAGGGACGTTCGAAATAATAATTACAAACAAAAATTAGATCTCAGGGTTAGTGGTCAAACTTCCCTGATTTGTCGAGCCAGCCCTTGGAAGGCCTACAACATACCCCACTCAGCCACGAGTCAAGCAAATAATTCGTCGTGTTACGATTTCAGAACAAGTGTTTCTGTCGTACCCACACAAGGAATCGAATCTGGCTTGCACCCGAAAACAACGCCGGCTTCTTCCTTTGCGCACCCTAGCCAATTCGCGCGACTTTGCCGCCCGCTGGCCAACGTAGTCTCAACGCACTTTGCGTCCGTTCACACGCGTAGCCGTCGAGGGATCGTTCCGATCGTCGCGCCACGTGGGATGGTTGAAGTGAATTACAAAATCACCGTTATAAGAGACGACGGCACTGTCGAAAGTCAGTCTGCCCACGCGACGCCAATTGCTGAAAGTGCGCCTCTGCCAGAACGCTGGACCTCGCGTAGAACCCTCATCGGTTACTTCAATATGAAAGCTGAGGGTGTGTTTCGGCCTAATGTCACCCTTATCAAAAATCTGCGCCATGATTTCCTCGCGAAAGTCCAACTTTGATCCCTGAATCCTGGGTTGCTCCGGGACGACCAACAGGCGCATAAACTCGGGGCTTCGCGTGGGCTCCGTTTGCGGTTTTCCAAGTTCGGCGATTTCATACAGTTGCCGATGCGAGGGCTGCTTGTCAACGGACTGAAAGACTGCTCCTGTAACAAGCAAGATCGGCACTCCACCCCCGCGACGCCAGGCATGAACGTCGGGAGCGTTGCGCAACTCCGCATCGTTTATGTAATCCGTATCTTCTCCGGCGATGTCCTGCTGGGTAATGAAACTGGCCGTCTGAAGAGGTTGCGCGTGGTTCGGATCCGTTGTGGGAAATAACTTACCGACCATGGCTAACGAACGCGTATTGCCGCGCCGTGTCTCCGTGCAACAGGTCGAATACCGTCCGACGACTAACGCTTGACTTCCCTGGCGAAAATAGCCCGAATAGCTTGTCTCCTCCGTGATTTCCCAACGACCGATCAGACACACTCCGTTCGGGTGAAGTAAACGACGAAACCCCTTTCCATCGGATCCCCAGCGCAAGTCAGAGTGAGAATCGACTGCCCGCTCGGTGGCCTGCCGAAAAAAATACTGCTTTCCCCGAGACAGGATGCCGCGTAGAACGCTTAACAGAGTAACTCGATAGACGGGCAACCGGGCCTGACTGTTGCGACCTAGACCTCCTGGATAGGGGTTGGCCAAAACGGCGTCGCGCACCTCCGAGAAGCGCGATCCCCGGTAACGCCGGTCTTCGTCGGTAATCTCTTCCGTCCCGAAGTATTGCGGTCCCATAATTCGCTCAGGGAAGCAATTTCTTGCCACACCTCGGACAAGCTTTGCTCCTTAATTTTTTTCCAGTACTGCCTAAACTGATTTGCGCTGTGCGCGTGTTCAGATATTACATTCGCCGACCCTCAGGCGGCGCTACATCAACATTTCCAAGATCATCGAAGAAGTTTCGGAACGACGCACTGTAGTTCGGTTTCTGAGCTTTCCACACCGCCTTCAGCGATTCCTGCCCAGCCCAATATTCAAACAGTTTTTTCCACCCGGCGTTCGCCGGATGATTCCATGCGTGCGCACTGCTGAAGTTCAGGTCGAAGAAGACATTTTCCATAAACTGAAGTAAATCAAGGTAAAAGAAGAAGGCTTTCCGGTGGGCCTTGTCCACATGAGCTGTTTCAGGCAAATGTTCGACGACATCTGCATCCAGATTTTCCAGATCCGGAGAGTCCATCAAAACGTGCATCAGCTTCGAGTAAGCCTCAGCGTGGTGTACGAAGACCCCCTCGGGCGCGGCAGGCGCCAACTCCCACCGCACTGCGAGGCTCGAGAATAGTTCTTCCAGATCCTCAGGCTCCTTGCGGTCGATCACGGTGCGCGATATATGCAAACCAAGACGGCGGTAGCTCTCGAACTGCGCTTCAGAGAAGAATTGATTGAGGGTGGACTGTTGGGGAAACTCCGAAGCGCTACGCTGATATTCCTGCACATCTGCGGGTTCATCGCCGGTCAAGCTGGCCTTGATGTATAGAAGCCAACCAGGAGGCGAAGCAGGCTCAGGATATCGAATTCGCCCTACCACACAATGCGAATGGCTGTGTCCAGTTTCTGGCCGGATTGGGCGCGGATCAATGTCGATCTCGACTCCGAAATCCGCCCGGCACTTTCGGACCGCCCCTCCCAAGGAGCCGAATTTGTAATCGGCGTCCTCTTCGGCGTCCACGGCAATCACAAAATGACAGCGTCGGCGCACCAGTTCATAAAGTCCAAGATTTTCGAAGTTTCCGCCATCCGAGAGGTTCAAATATGCCGAACGTTCGTTTACAAATCCAAACAATTCGCGAGTCAGCCACCACAGTGAGAATAATGGGCCGGAACGCCGATAGCTCGTCAAGTTTCGGGGATTGCCGACCCACCATCCCAGCCGCACATTAAATAGAGTGAGAAGAAATGCAGTCTGCGGCGCTGTGTGCGACCCGCTGTTGGGATTCAAGGCGGCTCCTGAGATTCCCATGGCGGTACCCACATGAACGCCTCCGCCTAAAATTTCGGAAGATATAACAAAGCCTTTCTTCGAAAGCTGGCTGGCTGATTTATTGGCTTCAGAGGGAGCGGGAATGAAACCAGAGTAGCGCGGGGTGAATATCCACGGGACGGCCTTCCGTTCCTGCGTCGCGAGCTCCGAACCCTCTGTGACCGTTAGGGTAGCGTTCAGAATGGGATATGGAGCCCGCACTGGTGGCGGGCCAGCGTTGCATTGGAGTTTCTCCAGCGTTATGTCGTCCTGAGGATCGAAGCCGGTGAAGGGATCGGCTTTACGATCTGTACCAGCGCTGGCTCCCATATAGCAACGCACCAGGCGATTCTTGTAAAAGTGATGCAGCGAAAACTCATTAATATCTACCCGCAGGGACAGCAGGACGAAAACCGCCACGGCGATTGCGAAAAACGTGACAAGGGATCGCCAAGAAGCGTACGAGATGGGGAAAAAATCCCAGTAACAATCGATGAACCTGCCTAAAAAAGGACCCGATCCGCTCAAGAGACTGTTCCGTAGCAAAACTTGCACTCCAAAAGCTACCAGTACCAGGAAACCTGTAATGGCAACAAATGGGCCATATCGTGCGACATACTCAAGAGTGGCGCTTCGACTCGGTCCATGTTCATCTTCGCCACTGGTTTTCGCGCTCTTACCGGCCAATACACTCATCACTGTGCTGACCACCCACGCACCTGCTGCAGAGAAGAGGCCCCTTCCGCTCATGAGCCAGAGCCTGGCCAGCCAAAACGGCGCAAAGATTGCGATCGCAAACAACCCGGCCCAGAGTGCGGCCACGCTCAATGTCAGAGCGCCAGCACGAGCCAGCCATTCTCGAGTGGAATCTGGAAAATCCCGGCCCATAAGGCCAATTTGTACCGCGATCCCAAAATGCAAGACGAGCAAATAAAACGGTGGACCGACGGCGACTATATACTGAGCGTGCTGCGCTGACATCGGGCGCCCAGAGCCTAAGTGGATACTCACTCCAACAAAAAGAGTCCACATGAACAGCGCGCTCACCAGGGGCATCCAAATCAAGTGAAGGCCAGCCAGCCATCTGGGCCTACTGCGTTGTACAAAACACTCGACGAAGCCGCCGCCCCATTGCAGGAGCGTCAAAAGCACCCATAGGAGTAGAGCCAGGCAAACCCACGGGAAGAGAATCGCGGTCACCTGCTCGAGCAAAGAGGTCTGACCACGTTCTGACAAAACCGCCAACAAAGACTCTAAAGGTTTCGGCCATGAAATGAGCGCAAACAAGAGAAACATAACGCCGAAAACCAAGGGCAAGACCACCAATCTAGCTACCCACTCCGTCCCCTTGCCAGGCTGGAAGGCCGTTTCTTGCGCCTTAGCGAACTCACGCTTTGTTATTTTCTTCAGATTGTAGCCGATGGCTGAGACAGCAACTGCCCCCAGCAGGCCTGCAATTAACATCGCGATCCAAGAAAAATACAGGCTGTTAATCCCAGCAATCTCATGAATCGCAGATCCGGGCGAGGACAACAACAAAAACAAAGCGGCGAACGCAGCCACAATAATGGTCTGGTTCAGCATCGTATTGCGGAACCAGATGACCGGGATCACAATGGCGTCAAGTGACAAACCGACACGAGGGGCCAGGTAATTGCTGTACTTGCGCAGAAACGAAATTGGATCCTTGCTGGCGTATTCGGGCACGACGCGTTTGAGCTTCTCATAACCGGCAGCATCTCGATAAAGAACGCCTTGCAGCCAGGCTCCGATGTAGCCCCCACCCGAAACCGTGGAAAGGTAGTCAGCCTTGGGCAGCAACTCCTTTTCGGCAAGCCCCTGCAGCACGCCGAGGGCAAAAGTGGCGCTGCGAATGCCTCCTCCCGACAAACAGATTCCGAAAAGTTTCTTGGCATGACATTCGACTTCCCACGGACGGTCGAGTACACCGGGAGTTTCTCCCCGTCGCCTCGAAATGTCGCTGAGCTCATCAATAATTACCTTGTCGATGCTTACCGCGTGCGAGTTCGGCTTCACGGTTGTGTCCTCCGGGCATCTTCGACGATCACGTCAGCCGCCTTCTCGCTGATCATGTATACCGCAGAGACGATGAAGTATCCGGGAATCTTGGGGAACACGGAAGCATCGACCACGCGGAGCCCCTTGGTCTTTCGAACGCGAAATCGGCTGTCGAGGACAGCCATGGGGTCCGCGTCGGCACCGATCTTGCAGGTACACGAAGCGTGGTGGCCCCAGGCTTCATTTCTGATGAACTCCCGCAATTTATCATCGGTATCGCAGTTCGATCCGGGAAGCTGTTCGCCGTCTTTCTTAATGACCTCCCACTCTTGCAGTCGCCGGTTCATGTTGCGCACGAACTTCACGCCATCGACCATTGCTTCTAGATCAGGGTCGTTTGCCCTCTTTCCATCGCCAAAAGACTTGAAGTTGATGCTGAGTTGATCCCATGCGTTTGCCGAGTTTAGCGTCAAGGAGCCGGTGTTCTGCGTGCGCGCCTTCAGGATCGCCCAGGTAAAGACGTCCTCATGACGCTCGAAAGCTGCCGAGTAGCCAGGCCAGTAGCCCTTAAAGAAACCTGGCAGACCAAATATGTAGAGATCGGGGTCGGAGAGATCCTTCCGGGATTTCCTAATGATGCCGACGAGAGCGCCATTCGATGCGTACACGCCCGTGTCGTCCTTCTCCCATTGCTTCAAGAAAACATCGGGAGTCTCACCTTGTTTTGGCGGGCGGAAAGTTCCTCCCTCGATCAGTGCGAAGTCTCGCTCGAAATCAGAGACGACGCCGATCTCGTAGCGGTCCTGTAAGTTCTCGCCAACGCCGGGAAGGTCGGCAACCACCGGAATACCGAACTTTCCAAGTACATTCTTGGGGCCGATCCCGGAGAGCATCAGCAATTGCGGAGTGCAGAATGCACCGCCAGCCACGATGACCTCGCGCGCCGCCTTAATCTGAATTCGTGGCAGAGATGCAGGATCGTCGCGGTCGACCCGGCAGACATGCGCATTATCGATGTATTCGACACCGACTGCGCGCTGGTCTTCGAACAGTACGCGTGTTGCCAGCGCATGTTGGCGTATCGTTAATCGATTGGGAAAATTCTTCTGCGTGTGTAGCAAGTAGTCGCGCGGTCCGATTCGCTTGCCGCGATCGATGCTCAACGGTGTGAACGCCAGCCCCTCTGGACTGTCTGCGGCATTTCTGTCGTCGTTGGGGTCAAACTTCGTGAGTGTGCGCTCGATGGCGTCTCCCACGTGATCTTTTAGAACTTCGTGAGTAGCTCGCAGAACGACATTAATAAGCTCGGGATCCTTGAGCACTAGTGTCGGGTTTGCCTCTGAAGTGGCCAGCCAACCTCGAAAGCCATGCCCGTGCGCCTCATTCAAACTAGGCATACGGCCGTGTAAAATGTCGACGATCGCCGACACGACAGAGTTGAGGATCGCCGCCGGCGACCCGGGCTTCTCGACATACTTGCAGTTCTCCAGGCGAGCGAAATAGCGCCGCATACGTTCGGCGCGCCACGACTTATCTCCCGTGATTTCGGCGATGTAGTTCCAGTCGCTGGCCTGCGGGATGACGGTAATCATCGCGTTATGCACAGTGCAGCCGCCGAGAGCGGCGGCTCGGGGATACCAGATCATTTTCTGGCCACCCCGATCAACGGCCTTCGAGTCCTTGCTCTGTTGCGCATCGTCGGAATAGTGCCGCACATAAAAGTCATAGACGCAGGGCGGATATTCCGTGCAATCACCATGAAAGATCGGCACCTCATACATCAACCGACCATCCTCGCTTTCGGAGCAAGGATCACCGCCGGCCTCGAGCACACACACAGAGAAACCTGCCTTCGCGAGGTTCGCTGCCAGCGGTCCGCCACCAGCACCCGATCCGATCACGATGTAATCGAATGTGGGATCGCTCATATTCGCCTCTTCCTGGGGGTACGCGCCGATTCCATTGGTTCAGAAGGTCTTCAGGAACTCGATTAACGCGAGTTTGTCTTCGTCACTCATCGGCGGCTCAGATCCGACTTCCGTGGCAAGATATCCCGTGCCGAAGTAGTGCCCCCGGTTCACGATGTAATCCGGACATTTGCTAAGTTCCATTAATGGCGTTACGAAGGGCTCGAGGGCTTGGACAGCACGCTGGTTGTATGCATCTTTGGTGGCTTGGTCCGCACTGTCGTCCGGCTCTTTGCCCAATTCGATGAAGGCCTTCTTAAGATCATGAGCAACGGTGAACAGCTTGTGGTCATGTTTAATGCGGGCCCATAAGCCCATTTCTTCGGGTCGGGCCATTAAGTTGGCCAGGAGTCCGACTGGAGTGCCTTTTGGGATCGGGCCCAGTTCAAAGCCTTGTTCACTCACGAATCTCGGAAGCAGCCACTCCCCCCACTCTTGCACGGCGTCCGGCACAAAACCCTCTTTGATCCTGATATAGGAACTTTCGGTTGTGCGATCGATCTTGCTTGGATACGGGTCGTTGTTTGGCGCAAGCGGCATCTTGCCGGCGATTTTCTCATCTCGCTCGCGCTTTTCAGGCCAAAGCATCTGTGTGATCCCAATGCCGAAGTACTCCATTCGCTTCTCTACGGACGGTGCCGGACTATAGTCATAACCGTATTCATAACCCTGCGAGTCATTCTTCGACGCTGACTCGAACTGTTTTCCAACGGTATTGTTGAGTAGAAAAGGCGCCGTAGACCAGAGACTGATCAATGATGCCGGCCGTGTGAAACCGCGCCCGCCACCAGGCATTGCGTACTCCTGGGGCGCCCCAGTGACAGGGTTGTACACCGTGATGGTTCCTACAGACGGTAGTTCTTTGTAAGTCTCCGATGAGAAGTTATCCCAGATATTGTCTCGGATTGCATTTGTCGCAAGCGGGCTGCAGGCATTGGTTTGCAGCAGCGTCACAGGGATCCGGAATTCTGACGAAAGGAAGTTCCCGTCGAGAAAGTCCGGCTGCTTGACGATCTCGCGCATCTGCGACTTGAACTCATTGGTCTTGGTCCATTTCCAGTAATTCCACCAACACGTCGAATAATCTTTGCCGGAACAGCCATCAGGCATAAGGTCTTTCGTGTGCTGTGGAAGCTTGCTGGAGTGGCACCGAGCACAATAGTTCGCGAACATTTCCTTGCCGTGTTCAACCTTCTGCATGTAAGCAGGATCATTCAGCTTGCCGCCATTCAAATGCCGCATGCCACCCGGAGCGTCTTTTAAATAATGAGGCTTGGTGGATTCCAGGAAGAACAGAGCCATATTCGGCGTCTGCGCCTCAGTTGCCAGCCAGTAAGTGGAGTTCTTGCGGGCCACAGCGATCTCGATTGGCGATACCTTTTTCCCACCAATCAGCGGATTGAAATGCAGAAGCCACTCCTCGCTGAATAGCCCGATATTGAGATAGACGCGGTTCAGCGCTCCCAAAGCACCGACGGAGTCGGCCGCATCCTTCAGCACGCGCGGGGAATACACCGCGTCCGGCGGGGTGGAGAACGCTGCCAGCGGTGAATCGGGGGGCACAAAGTCGCGGAATTGCTTGTTATTCAAGCTTCCGCCAGCGAGTGTCTCTTTGCCGAACTTCTTGGCCTGTTCGAGGCGCGGCC
>WNFG01007371.1_pt1 | contig 13749 bp, 13 predicted proteins | sample 5400431 | NCBI WGS metagenome assembly WNFG01 (sample SAMN13153346, study PRJNA577476) | soil metagenome | isolation source: 120 cm saprolite under Douglas fir tree site 2 hole 3 replicate 2 | place: USA:California | collected 2015-04-18
AAAGTTCCCGCCGAGCAACTCCGCAAAGTTCTTGGCATGACCGACGTGAAATTCGTGCGCGGGCAAAACGCGCTGGCGGTTGTGGACTCCAACCTCGTGTAAGCGACCAAACGGACTCACTAGAAATAAATCTAAGGGAGAAGCTTTGTGAAAAACATCATCAGGATATTTGTGTTCGCCTTACTTCTGCTCGCGGCATTTTCGTTCGCCGTGGTGAAAGGAGAATCCAACTACGCAGTAGCGCAGGCCGCGCCAGGCGAAGTAGAAGTGAAAATTGATAACTTCAGCTTCGGCCCGCAGTCCCTCTCGGTATCGCCCGGCACAAAAGTCACCTGGAAAAATCGTGACGACATTCCGCACACGGTGGTCAGCACGGAAGGAGTTTTCAAGTCTCGTGTCCTGGATACCGACGAGACGTTTTCTTTCACGTTTGATAAGCCCGGAACCTATGCCTATTTCTGCTCGATCCATCCGAAAATGACCGGACAAGTGGTGGTCAAGTAAGTGACCGCTAAGCGAGGGCGCGGTGATGCTGAATGCATTTGATCTGAAGGCCGCGCTGCTGGCGAAACATGCGCAGCATGTGGTGCTGATTCATTTTCCGATTGCGCTGTATCTGAGCGGCACACTTTTTGACTCTGTCGCGCGCGTTTTTCGTAAGCCCAATTTCAGAGAAGTCGCACGCTGGAATTTTCTTTTTGCCGCCGTGATGAGTATTCCGACCGCCGCGACCGGAATTCTCGCCTGGCGCTGGGTTTCAGAAGGACAGCACCTGAAAGGCATTCTTCGGTTGCATCTCTTACTGGGTTGCGCGGTGGCTTTTGCGCTGTGGCTGACGGTTTGGCTTCGTTCCCAGCTTCGGGCACAAGCAGAAACAGGTAATTCCACGGCGATTCTAGCCACGGAGCTGATCGTCTGCGCAATGGTCTCGCTGACGGCTCATCTTGGAGGATTGCTCAGCGGGGTGAATGGCAGCCCGTAATTTCGCGTTTCGAGGCAACCGTGAATGCGCGTAGTACTACCTATAACATGCTGATTTTACTGCGGTTACTTACACTTTCCGCTTAGTAGTAACTAGGGGCGCCGTACTAAGACCTGCGTACCCTGTCCTCTGGCTCCGACGGCCCATTCACAGAAATGCGCGTTGCCAGTAACTTGTTACAACGGGTTGGGGGCCGCGCGGGGACAGCGGCTCCGCAAGGGGCCGTGTGCGAGCTACCCAACCCGCCAGTATTTGCGTTGTTTTGCGAGTGTTCTGTCCTGATCGTAGCTGCCCCTCCTCAAGAACAAGCACCATTCGGAACTGTTCGTGCATCCATCTGCTTGAGAGCCTTGGAACCCGCTGAATTCTTTATACTTAGGGGCATGTGAAGAAGTTCCATGGCTAGGATGGGCGACGAATGCAGGGTTTTGCCTCCAAGAAGATCCTGGTTATTGGCGTGGGACTCGCTCTGCTGGCCTTCGTTTTGCTGGCCGCCGAGGCGCGGCCTTCGAGCTTTTTCGCTTTGCGTGAAGCCACCGTACGGGAATTCGGAAAATATGTCGCCAAAACGGAGGCTCAGAACGCCACCAGCCTGCGGCAGGGCCCCTTCCTCTGGGTAGACGGATTGCCGGAGCAGGAGCGAAGAGCGGCTCTCACGAAATTGAAAGGCGGATCCGTGGAAATGCGCCGCCTCCGTGCGGAGAGCTCGGATGGAACCCTTGATGTTCAAGGCGGAATGATTCACGACTGGGAAGGAATCGTATTCATTCCCGGGGTGAAGCTCGATGACGTGGTAGAGGTTTTGCAGGATTACGATCATCAGGCGACGTATTACGCACCGGATGTGGAGCGAGCGCAGATCGAATCGCGGAATGGCAATGAGTTCCATGTGTTCCTTCGCTTTCGCCGGCACAAGGTTGTCACTGTGGTTCTGGATACCGAGCATGTGGTGACCTATTTTCAAGATTCGCCATCGAAAGCCCACAGCCGCAGTTCCGCGACACGAATTGCTCAAGTTGACGACCCAGGTGGACCCAAGGAAAAGGAAAAAACACCAGGCGATGACGATGGTTATCTGTGGCGGATGGAAACCTGGTGGCGAATGGAAGAACGGGACGGCGGAGTTTATGTTCAGAATCAGGTGGTGACATTGACGCGGGATATTCCGACTGGGCTGGCGTGGCTCGTCGAGCCGTTCATCACCAAGATTCCCAAAGAGACGCTGGAATTCACGCTCCAGGCGACACGCAAAGCGGTCCAAAGCAATGTCAAAAGCTGATTTATTTTTTGACTTCCCGCGGTTCGCGTATTGCGACCAGCATTACCCTTGAAGACGTCAATAGCGGATAAAGCCATCCGCGCTCATGAGTGGGACTTGTGGGCAGAGCAAGAATGCGATCAGCCCACGACATCAGCAGGTCGTAGGAGTCATAAACACTGTAGGAATAGAAGAGTCCATCGCCTTCGGAAACCTGGTAGTGTTTGCCGCGCGTGCGCAGAAAGTTGAAAGTGTTCCATAAATGCATCTTGTACAAAAACAGCTTGAATAGCCTGGCGGGGAAAGAGCCTTGCCCGAAACGGTTACAGTCAGCAATTACGACGGCTCTGCGAGCAACGCGGAGCATTTCCTTTATTATGGCGCCGGGATTCGCCACGTGATGAAGCATGCTGAATTCGCTGACGACATCAAAGCTTCCATCGGCAAAGGGAAGTGCCTCTCCAGAACCTCGAAGCAGCGAAACGGCGTGATTGTTGCCCGCGGCCACGCCTTCTTGCACAAGCGCGGCCACCGGTTCGACTCCGCAGATCAATGTGGCAGGAAGCGCCACTGCAAGGTCCTGCAAGCCTCGTCCAGTTGCGGAACCCACGTCCAAGAGGCTGTTCACGTCAATCATACGAAGCACAGAAAGAATGAGTTTTCGGATCATAGGGTCATCCGCGCTTTCCTGCGCGTGCATACATTCGTATTTGGTGGGATGAACTGGGCATACCATTTTCTTTGCAAGTAATATACATATTCGATTATTATTTATGTACTGCAAAGGAACTAACTCTAGATAAAAAACGGGATGGAGCGCGGCTGCATGCCCGAATCGGGCAGCCTATGCAGCCAGGTGAGTAATGGATTCCGAATGTGTCTATTGCAAGTTTCCACCAGACACGGAGCGAACGAGGGCATTCCGGAGTTGATGCAACTGTTGAGGGCCCATCAGGTCGTCCCGGATCGCGTCAAAATTCTCTCCCGTTATTTGCAGGTCCAATAGTGTCCGGACCGCGTCTTGTATGTCCGATTGGCGATTACTGGAACAAACGGTGCCGACGCGGTGTTTGGAGACGAGCTTAGCGAGTCCACTATCGGGGGGAGTATGCGCAAAAATGGGACGTTGCGCCTGGATGTACGTGGAAAGCTTGATGGGCAGGCTTGTCCGGCGAAAGCCTTGGAAGCGGAATCCAGGGGGATACATGGCATACACAAAGTCGCAGGTGGAAAGTAGCGGAAACGCGTCCGTCTCTAATAATTCTCCATGACTTTCAAAGAGGGCGTGATTTTCGGAGGCTACCTTGTCCATTTCAGTGCAAGCGCCAATTCGGACAATCTTGAGTGTGCGCTTCTGTTTCGCCGCATAATCGCGACAAGCAAGAATGAACTGCCGAAACGGGCCGGGGTGGTACAATTTGCCGATGTGCCCTATGGTCAGATGCACTTTTGAGGGACTGGGCCGCATCTCTGGTAGTTCGGGAACATGTTTGTAAAGCGCGAAGGAATCCACGTTGTATTTCCTCTTGAAATAATCACGCATCCCAGCGCTGGTCACATCCACGGACCGCGCGCCCTTCAGGACGCGAGAAAAAGTGAGCGACATAAGCGGCCAGAGAGCTCGATAACGGCGGGAAACAATCAGCATAGCCAGGGGTTCGTCGTGAACAGTAAGGTGAACAGTCTTACCCATGCGGAGGAGTTCTGCAGCGACAGAGATGCCAGCATAATGCGCAACAATCCAATAAAGGTCGGCGTCCAGTTCCTGTGCGATCTTTCGCGCCAACTTTGTCGAACCCGGCAGAAAACCGCTCCTTGCCGAAAGGTCCCATGCGAAATGGGCGGGGGAGATTGGGGGACCCAGCCAATGGCGGTGGGCTCCGCTGACCGGCGCATCGGCTAGATAGCTCCATTCAACGCTGAGATCGGGCAGCTGAGCGAGATGGCTCCTCAATTGTACCGAGCCACCGCCAATCTCAGGGGAATACGGAGTGAACAGCGCTATGCGCATCCGGGCGCCTCTGGTATTGTTGATCGAGTCAGGGCTTTAAGATTTCCCGGAACCTTCGTTTATTTAAGAACGTACCGTGAACCAGCATACGGAACTCTATCAAATTCAGCCCCGCCCATGACAAACCGAACGGGCGTGGCAAACCCAATATGAGTAGTAAGGTCGGCTTATGGAAGCGACTCGCCAGACATTATAGGGTGTGGCGACTGTATCACTGCTTCGTGGCCGACGCAGTTTCCATTCAGCGAGTGACGAAACACAAACTAGTTCATGATTTTCTGGGTGATACCCTCGGAATCGCTGCGGATATTGGATGCGGTCCGGGCGTTTTTGTCCGGCACATGAGCGCTCGGGGGCACCTGGATACCATATTGTTTCTTGAAGTACTCGAGCACATAACTGACGATCGAGCTGCGCTTCGAGAGATTCATCGCGTCTTGCGCCCTAATGGGAGATTGATTCTCTCGGTACCTGTGCCCCCCGGCGAAGTGAACGAAGGCGAGGAGTGGGGCCACAAGCGAGAAGGTTACCAATTGCACGAAATCACAGCCGTTCTCGCGGATAGCAGTTTTGAAGTACAAAAGTTCGCTTTCGCGGAGTTTAAATTCTCTCGGCGGGCGACCAAGGTGGTTCGGTGGTGGCGGCGAACAACTCACTTGCCGGCTCCCATCTTTTTCTCATGGATTGCGTACCTCGACCACCTTTTGGATTCGAGCAAGGAAGTGACCGGCGTACATTTACCAACCACAGTGCTTCTCTTGGCGCGAAAGAAGCAAATTAGTGAATGAGGACACACTTTTAGCGTGGCCGTGGAAGGCACTGCGGACGATGTCTTACTTGCTTTCCCTTGGCAGGAGAATAGACGAAGTCGGGCAATTCTCTACTGGATGCGGGGTGAACACTTCGAGAGTGGTTAGCTAATGGGAGCGACCACTTTTGCGCAAGTGCTGAAAGGCAGCCTCTAGAAATTCCTTCGTTTTTTGGGCATTTTCATTCCAACTACAGTTTGCAAGGGCGTACCGGGAAGCTGACTCGCCAACCGCAGTGCGGAGCGTATCGTCCCCGTGGAGGCGTCGGATCAAATCAGCAAGGTGCAAATAGTCCTGTGGATCAGTGAGGATGAATCCTGTTTCCCCATCTCGGATTAATTCGCTGGCCCCCGCCTTGGCACTAGCAATAACCGGAAGCCCGCACGCCATGGCTTCCAGAATGGGAAGATTGAACGCGTCTTCCAAGGAAGGCGCGACGTAAAGATCGGCAGCAGCATAAAAGGACAGAACGTCGGGAGAGGGCTTTTCGATCCGGACACGTTGCTGCAAACCCAACTGGCTTAGCAATGGGCGATAGAGTCCTGGATTATCACTGCCGACAACAAGTAGCCGTAAGGGAAGAACTGCAAGCTGAGCGAGGGCTCTCAGCAGAGTATCCAGTCCCTTTTTTTTCCAGTCATTACCTATGAGCAAGAGAACGAAATCCTGTTCATCGTAGGAAAAGGATCTCCTGGACTCGCTTCTTCTTTTGTTGCGAGCTTGTGGTGAAAATCTGACGGTATCCACGGCGTTGGGAATGACGCAAACGTCATCGCATTGGAAGTATGATTTGAGCTGGGATGCCACATGGGACGAGACCGCCGCGAGGCGCACCTCGGGATTTCTATAAATCCTTCGTTCGAGAGACATGATGAATTTGTAGTACAGCCTGCGATGAATCAGCAGCGGCCAGTTCCGAATAGAGACGCGAGAAAAAGCCAGCTCCGATCGAACCTGATCATAAAATGCTTGAAAGACGATGTGAACGACAATCACATCCGCATCCAAACAGTTAATTCCGGGCGAATAGGTGAGATCCGGACAAATCTTCCCGGATCGCAGGTCACGTCTTCGTCGGCGTTGATTGACTACGAACCACCAGAGATATTTAAGCAGATGGGGCCCACGAATATCTGAGGCTCTATGCCACAAGATGGAGCCTGGTGAACTTTCGGACGGGTGGGTGAAAAGCCGTAGACCGTGTACATCCTGAACTCGTTGCGCGTACAAATGAATTTCCCAATTGTCGCGCGCGGCAAGGCGCTCGATCTGTTCGATAATGCAAAGTTCCGTGCCATGTTGCCGGTCTAGAAATGGGGAAACAACTGCGAGGCGCAACTCAGGCCTGCCTTACAGTCGCTTCATCCGAGTTGATCCGCACTGCCCTCGCCAGAAACTGCAGCCGAAAGAGTATGCCAAGAAGGAGCCAGAAATATGCGTTCAGTACGTAGTCCTGGTATGCACTGCTGCCTACAAACATCATTGGGGAAAAAAGCAGTATGGCGTAAAGACAACTAGTGAAGGCAAGTGGAAACCAAGGCGTACCTCTAAGTTTCACAACCACTTGCCACGCGGAAAAGACAATGGCAGAACCTAGCAGGATCCACAATAGCAAACCAATGATTCCCAATTCTACGATCAAATTTCCATACCCACTTTCAACCAATGTGCATTGGCGTTGTGCACATGATCCGAACCACGTACTGACCACGTTCCTGTACCGTATCCATAAGGCCAGCGGGGATGGTCAAACGCGTATCCTAACTGCTTCAGAGGATATTGATGCGTGCGGTGGATGAGTTCACTCGTGGGGCTGTCTGGCAAAAGGGTCTCGGAGTAAATCGCCAATCGGGACCCCACTTCGTTCGGGAACACCGTCAGGAGAGTGATAATGCCAAGACCCATCACGAGTGCAGTTCTTTGAATTGCGCGCAGGACGCGGAGGGCTTCGCGCTGACGCCAAGGCGCTCCCCACAGAAAGCCCGCTATGACAATGAGAGTAGTTCCGGCGTTCCACATGAAAACGCCGCGGGAAGCGCTCATTAGTGAAGCGGCGGCAACAACCCCGAGTGTAGTAAAGACAAGTGTACGGCTCCGGCGAGTGCGCAGGAGGAGATACTTACCAAATCCTAAAAAAATCATCCAGGCAACAATCAGGAAGTCCTGGAAACGTCCTGCACTGACGAAGACAGATGTAGGACGGTAAGCAATCAGACCAGAAATAGGAGCCGCGCGGTATGTGGTGCTGAGGTCGCCTATGTCCTCCTGCAGGACCTTGGGATTCAAAAAAGTCGGACCAATGATCGATTGTGCGAGACCAAGTGCAGCCACAACCAATATGAGAGCGCAGGTGAAGGCAAAAAAACGGCGCAATTCTTCTTCGGATTCAATGAGGGCATATCCCACATAGATCAGCGGCACATATAAGAAATATATCTTCATTCCCAAAATGCCGTAGAAGATGCTAGTGGAGGCCGGATTGAACATCTGGATCAGGCAAAACCAGAAGAAAATCAGCAGAGGTACCCGAAACGGAATCTTAAATTCGTCGACACGCTTAGCAATTCTGGCCCGGAAAAAAGAAAGGTAAAGAACGATGGCGAGCCCGTCTTTCGCGAAATAGATGGCCATGTTGTTGCCGAGATATTTGCGGACAAAATCCTCGAAGAGGATCCAGGCAAAGAGGAGATAAAGGCCCCTGCGCCAATCATTGAGGATTGCGACAGTAACCGCTCCACCGACGAAGATGATCGCCACAAACGCCAGGGTGCTGATGTCATCCGCGAGAATGGATTCCGCCGCTTTATAGGCCGCGAAAATCACTACAACGGCCACGGCGATGGTAACCAGCGGGTTGCGAGAAGTCCGCAGTGACGGAAGAGTGCCAAGCGCCTTCATGCCCGAGGGCTCCGCCCACGGATAGTTGTCCGGCTCCCACTCCCTCCCCGTGGAAAGTCATAGCGCGCAATTTGAAGCGTAGACATCTTTCGAGGCAATCTTACAAGAGCCGAATGTGCGGCCCATGCTAAGAGCAGCAGAATTTCTCTCTTTCCGGTAGAAAGAATACAGTGCGCGCAAATTGTGCATGCGCACATCACATATCATACCTCTACGAAGTTGTCCTTGTTACCGCAACCGCGGATTTCATCATTGACGACGATGGAGAGCAGCAGCGATCGCTGCCACAGTTCCAGCAACCGTGTCCTCCGGCGACCAACTTTGCATGCGGTTCCGCGCGCGCTCGCCCAGTTCGCGAAGGTGCCCGAGGTCTCGGCAAAGTTCTCTCAGAAGAATTGCGAGAGCTCGAATGTCCCCGGCGGGATAGATAAGGCCCGGATCAACGGGAGCGACCAGGTCCCCGGCCGCACCGACATGGTCGGTAGCTGCAACAGGGCAGCCACAACAATAGGCTTCGTTAACCACAACTGCGAAAGGCTCGTACTCTGAGGGAAGTACCATCAGGTCAGCCGCAGTATAAGAAGCGGGCAATTGCGATTGATTCTGGAACCCCAAAAAGCGAACACGGTTAGAAACCCCCAAAACTACCGCTTCTTTCTCCAGATCCTGACGCAAGGGCCCTTCCCCGGCGTATATCAGAAGAGCCTGAGGAAGGTTGGCTTGCGCAAATGCGCGAAGCAGATCCATCGGACGCTTCCATGGCTGAAGTTTCGCGCAAAACAAAATCACAGGTGTCGCGGATGTGGCACCCCAACTGACGCGAACCGCTTCGCGGTTCACGAGAGCCGACTGAGCCATCCACCAGTCGTTGTCTACAGAATATGGCGTTAACGTAACGCGGTCTGCTGGAATGCCCAGAGAGCGCATGACGGAGCGTCCGGCAGATGACGGGACTATTAGCTGGTCGGCCAACGAAAATAGCTTGGGCCAACAGGCGCGTTTGAGCTGGACCTTCCAAGAAGCGCCGCTGCGGGGAACCAGACTCGACGCATCGGTACCAAAAATAAATGCCGTGCCCGCGCGACGACATGCGAAATAGGAAATCCAAAAAGAGGCGGACAAGTAGCTGAGGTAACAGAGAACAGCGTCAAACTTGCCGGTGCGAATCACCTTAGCAAGGCCGGGATTCCGCAGGCCCCAAAAGGAGTCTGCGCCTGAACCGTGGTTTGGGATTTCCTGCCAAGAATAGCCATCCAGCAGTGGAACATCCCATATCACGGTAGTATTAAAATCCGGGTCGTAAGTGGGTTGTGCTCCTCGAAGAGTACAGTACGCCACAGAAAGGTCTAATTGCGGATGCCGAGCCAATCGGCGCAATAAAGGGGCCATGTACTGAACAGGGTGGCTTCCGATCGCTAACACGCGGTACCGAGGGTTAGGCAAAAGCCACCTCGACCGGAAAACCCTGCAATCGAGCGTGGAATCGAGGGCAAAAACTCCGCACGGAGGACATTCCAGCCCAGAGTATGCACGGTTTCAGGTAATCGCTAAGCCGCTTTATTCGAATCATTACCAACTATTACACCAGACCGCGACAATTGTAAAAACTGACGCGTTGAAGGTTCAGATTTTTAGTCCCCACCGGAGGTTTTAATCAACCATATCTGCATCTTTTGAAAGAGTTGATTGGGATTCCTGGCGACTAACCTATAGCGTCCGGTTGCAAGCACTTCCGGCATGAGACGAAAGACGCCAAAACCCTGGTCGGTTGAGTCGTCGAATAGAATGAATCCGCCGACCTGCAGGAAAGCGTCGCAATTTTCAAAATCCCGTTTTGCACCTTCGTGTGTATGGTTCCCGTCCACATAACAAAAACCGAGCGGACCTCCGAGAGGAACGCCCCTGTCGAAAACGTCCCTGGCAGCTTCTTCTCGCTTCCAAATGTCGAAAAACTCGCTGGAAAACAATTCGATGGTGAAGGGTAGATCGTGTTCGCTAAAGGTTCTGATATTCCGCAAGAACGAATCCTTGACAAATTGCTTGTATCGGTCAAAAGAAACGGACGAACCGCCAATGGAACTACCCGAACGATTTTCGAATTCCCACTTGTCACATGAAAAAAGCGGATTATTCCGGCGATGTTTGTGTTTGTAGTGGGTCAGAATGTTGGTCGACAGGCCGCAGAATGAGCCGATCTCAAGCATTGGCGCATCGCTCGGCAGGCGAGAAATGGCGTAGTCCATCAGATAAAGATTGCCCGGTTCCAGCATTCCCGCGTTCGCGTAGCGAAGCCAATTTACAAATTCATCCGTGATATAAGTCGGTATGGGGGGTTCGCCAGAGAGGATTCGTGCTGTTCTCTTGAGTGCGCGTGCTATCAGATCTCTCATCGAAGAACTAAAGACTAAATTAAATCAGTAGCCGCCGCAACTTCCGCGAGGTTTTTCCGAATGAATTTAAATCGTGTGCAAATCGCTGCTAAAGGGCGGGTCCATAAGAATAGAACTTGGCCATGCCTTAGCGTAAGCTGTCTCCGTGCGTCTTAAAGAGCAGGCAAGGAAAGTGGCCCTCGTAACAGGACTATATCGCCCGATCCAAAGTTTGATCGGCTCAAAGGAAACGAAACTCGCGCGGGCGAAAATGCGTGAGTTTATCTCAAGTTTGTTGCCCAATGGGTCGTTAGTGTTCGACATAGGGGCTAATATTGGCTCCTTTAGCGAAGTGTATGCGCAGGCGGGCTGCAATTACTGTAGCGGTCGAACCAAATCCAGCTTCAGCGCTGCGTCTTCGGCTCATTACGGAAGGATTATCGGTTCAAGTGTTCCAAGCTGCTGTTGGCGCGGAGTGCGGACTCGCGACTCTGCACATCGCAGATAAAGTAGGGGCGGGAGCGACATCCACACTTTCCGAAGCTTTTATCGCAAGGATGGAGAAATGGGACGGAAGATATAAGGGAAATTGGCGACAACAGTTAGTAGTGCCCATTATTACCTTGGACTCTCTCATCGCCCACTTCGGCGAACCGGCGTATGTGAAGATTGACGTAGAAGGGTATGAGATGGATGTACTCCGGGGGCTGTCATGGCAGCCGCCACTGTTGTCGTTCGAGTTCCATAACGCTGAACTCGACACTGCATACGCCTGCCTGGATCGGTTCACGGAAAATTCAGAGTTCAATCTCATTACTAACCCCGCATGGGGATACCACGAGAGATTGGATTCGGAGAAATGGTTAAGTCAGGAAAACCTCAAGAATGAGCTAACGGCATTGAACGACGGTAATGTCGAGGGCGACATATTCGTCAAGAAGAATAGCTCCGCAGGGTCAGCCTTTTAGCCCTGCCGGAGGCAAAGCGACGCCGCGAACGAAATATGGCTGAGCCGACTGGGCTGTCACCGTAGCGAACTGCGCCGAAAGCGCAAGGTGCGGGAGGCGATACAAAATCCCGACCAGAATCCAGAGGTAAGCGTTGACCAAAAAATCTTGATAGAAGGCAAGGCTGGCATAACCTATGGGGAAAAAGATCATGAAAATGAACCAGAAAATAACAAAGGCGATCGGAAACCAAGGGGAACCGCGAAGCTGTTTGACAATTTTCCAGGCGGAAAGGGAAACTGACGCTCCAAGAATGATCCAGAGCAGCAGGCCGACCACTCCCATTTCGACGACCAACTGACCATAGCCGTTCTCGACGCCAATCCCGGTGCGTGGAGCGTGCATAATCCGCGCGACGTACTGAATACCGAGGGAAGCAGTTCCGGTTCCGTAACCTTCGAACCAACGCGGAGTCTCGAACGCCTGGAGAAAATTCTGGAGCGGGTAATCTCGTGTGCGGGTGACGAGCTCGCTGGCAGCGCTGTAAGGGCTCAACGTTTCCGAATAGATGGCGAGCCGGGAGTTAACCTCTTCTGGAAAGATCACCGCGAGGGTTACGGTGGCCAGGCCGCCGAGCAGGATCACGCGTTGAATCGAACGAACGACGCGGGTAGCTTCTTTTTGTTTCCAAGGCGCGCCCCAGACGAAAGCGGCCATAATTACCAGCGTACTGCCCAGGCACCACATCATCACGCCACGGGAAGTACTCATCAGAGCCGCAGCCGCGAGTACCCCGATTGTTGTGAAGGCGGCAATTCTGCCCTTTTTAACGCGGAGAGTGAGGTAGCCGCCAAACCCCAGAACGATTATCCAACTGGCGATGATCAAGTTCTGAAAGCGGCCGGTGCTGACAAAAACGGATGTGGGCCGATAGGCACTCAATCCGGTGATCGGAGATGTGCGGTACAGGGTACTTAAATCGCGAATATCCTCCTGGATGACCGAAGGATTCAGAAAAGCCGGTCCGATAATGGATTGGGCGATTCCGAGACACGAAACCAGCAAAATCAAAATAGCATTAAACATAAAAAAGCGGCGAAGATCCTGCTCAGAATCCATAAGCGCGTAGCCCAAATTCATCAAGGGGATGTAAAGAAAGTAAAGCTTCAGGCCGAGGACGCCGTAAAATATGCTACTGGAACCGGGGTTGAATACCTGAGCAGCGGCAAACCAGACAAAAATTAGAAGCGGCACCAGGAACGGCGGACGGAACCTGACCTTTTCGTTTGAATTACGGCGCGCGGCGTAAAAGGATATATAAACCAAAATCACCAGGATATCCTTGGCGAAGTATATGACCATGTTGTTGCCGAGGAATTTGCGCGCGAAATCCTCAAAAAAAAGCCAGCCAAAAAAGATGTACAGGCCATGTCGCCAGTTGTTCAATATGCGGACCGCGAAGGCCAGCCCGGCGATGCCGATAACGATGAATCCGAGGCTCTTCCAATCGTCGGTGAGCACGAATTGTGATATTTCGAATGCAGCGAGCAAAGCAAAAACAAAAAGCGCGACTGACGAATAGAATTTCGTGCGGGATCCAGCGGCAGTTGGGGAAATAAAGAATCGAGACACGGGCTATCGCTTCTCTGAAAACGCCGGGTGTATCGTGGGCAACGGCATCACTTCAGCCTAGCATGACCCGGCGGTCTGGGCATCAATCAGGGGCAATCGGATTCAGGGAAATGCCGCCAGTCCTGGCCACGAAGCGCCGCCCCTAGTTGCTGGACCTGGGCAGAGCCCATCAGGTCGCTTGCGGCTCGCGCAAAATTTTCCCGCGGTACGGGGTGCTGGAGGAGGGTACGAATGTCACCTGCGATATCGTTTTCGATGCCAGCCATGCAGACGGCGCCAAGTTTATATTTTGTGACCACGCAGGCGAGCGTGCTGTCGGCGGGGGTATGGGCGAAGATTGGCCGTTGTGCCTGCACGTAAGTGGAAACTTTAATGGGCAGGCTGGTGCGGCGGAATAGTTCGTATTTTCCCCCGGCTGGATACATGGCGTAGAGAAAATCACACGCAGCGAGCAGGGGAATTGCGTTTTCTTCGCTTAGGTCACCGTGGGATGCAAAGATTTCGCGGTCTTGTGCTGCGATAGCGTCCATTTCCGGCGAAGCGCCAATGCGGATAATGCGGAGGGTGCGGTTTTGTTCTTGCGCTAGCTTCTTGCAGGCTGAGACAAAGCGGAGAAACGGTAGCGGATGATAGAGTGCCGATGTGCCCGATAGTCAGATAGCGTGGATCCGGGGACGCGCTTACTTGCGGCAGCGCTGCTATGCATAGGTAGAGCGCGAAACATTGCACTCCGTATTTCTGGCGATACAGATTTCGCATCCCCCAGCTGGTGACGTCGATACTTTGTGCAGCGCGCAAAATTGCCGGGAAAGTATTGCGCAGAAGCGGGCGAAACATGCGGTA
>WNFG01003164.1_pt1 | contig 13743 bp, 12 predicted proteins | sample 5400431 | NCBI WGS metagenome assembly WNFG01 (sample SAMN13153346, study PRJNA577476) | soil metagenome | isolation source: 120 cm saprolite under Douglas fir tree site 2 hole 3 replicate 2 | place: USA:California | collected 2015-04-18
ACGGCGATGCAGACATCGGGAATGCGGCCGATCAATTCAAACGAGGTGTTGACGTCGACGGTCAGCGTCTTCAAATCACGATTGTTCACGCCGAGAATCCGCGCGCCGGCGGCGAGGGCGCGGCCGAGTTCTTCGCCGCTGTGCACTTCGACAAGCGGCTCCATGCCCAGCTCCCGGCCGAGAGCGATAAGATCGCGCAGCAAGCCGTCGCTGAGGGTCGCGACTATCAGCAGAAAACTATCCGCGTCGTTGGCGCGCGTTTCCCATACTTGCCAGGAATCGAAAATAAAATCCTTGCGCAGCACGGGGAGTTGGATGGTCTTGCGGGCGTCTCGCAGATTCTTCAACGAGCCGCGAAAGAATTCGGCCTCTGTGAGCACCGAGAGAGCGCAAGCGCCAGCGGATTCTAGACTGTGGGCGAGTTCCACCGGTTCGAATGGTTCGCGAATCACGCCCCGCGAAGGTGAGGCCGGCTTCAGCTCCGCGAGCACGTTCAAGCCGTCGCGGCAGAGCGCCGCGGAAAAATCACGCAGCGGCGTGGCCGCTTTCACGCCATACTTGAGCGCGGTCTCCGGCAACACGCGTTTGCGGTGCTCGACTTCGGCGCGCCGCGCTTCAAGGATGCGGTCCAGCACGGTTCCGGTGTTGGCGTGAGCAGACATTCGCGTAACTTTGTATGCTAGGGGTGCGGGCGGAGAGAGTCAAATCGGAAGAAAGTTGACGGTCCCGAGCGGATCGGGATCTTCGATCGACAGTTGAAAGTCGAAACCTCCGTGGCAGAGCGGTTGAGTTTTTGAGCAGACGGAATTCGCGGGAGAGATGATGGGATACGGCCAAACGTACGGTGCACTGCTGGAAGCGATTGCGAAGGAGGCGGATGCGATTGCGATGCGGTATTTCCGCACGGAGGGTTTGCAAGTTGACAGGAAGGGCGACGGGACGGCGGTGACGCAAGCGGATCGCGCGGTGGAAGAGATGGCGCGCGCGAGAGTGGCGGCGAGCGGATTGCCGCTGGACGTTCTCGGTGAGGAGATGGGCGGCGGCGATGCGAAATCCGCGAGTGCTTCAGGGCGGGCGCGGATGATCATCGATCCGATTGACGGCACGGAAGAATTTTCGCGCGGGATCCCGACGTTTGGCACGCTGATGGGAATTGAGTCGAATGGCGAAATCGTCGCGGCGATGGTGAGCGCGCCGGGGCTGCATTCGCGCTGGTGGGCGTATCGAGGCGAGGGCGCGTACCGCGATGGAAAACGGCTGCGCGTTTCCAACGTGACTTCGTTGCGCAAGGCCATGGTGTTCACCACGGGAACGGGCCCGAGCAAGGACGCCAACGACCAGGCCAAAATCCGCGCGTTGCTGGACGCCGCGCGCAACAGCCGCTCGTTTGGCGGATTCTGGCAACACATGCTGGTCGCGGAAGGAGCGATCGAGGCGGCGCTCGATTGGACTTCCAAACCGTGGGACCTCGCGCCGCTCGGAATCATGGTCGAGGAAGCCGGCGGCCGCTCGACGAACGTGCGCGGCGAGCGAACGATTTATACGGGACAACTCATAAGCACCAACGGAAAAATCCACGATGAGGTGCTGGCAATTTTGCAGTGATGCGCGGGATCGTTCGGATCGAAAGGATGAAGGAATCACTCTCCAAATTGGCCGTTTCCCCAAGTGAAGACAATCTTTAGTCTTTGCTTCCTGGATTATCCTGCGTCTTTTTCCTGGAGGTTTCCGATGGACATGCGCATACAAGCCGAGAAAGCTGAGCGGTTCCGAAAACTGCATCACGGGCCGCGAATTCTGTTGTTGCCGAACGCCTGGGACGTGGCCAGCGCGCGAATTCTTGAAGAATGCGGGCACCCCGCGATTGCCACGAGCAGCGCGGCGATCGCCTATTCTTTGGGCTATCCAGACGGCCAGCGCATCTCTCGCGGCGAGATGCTCGAGGTCGTGGGCCGCATCGCGCGCGCCGTCCGCATTCCGGTGACCGCGGATTTGGAGGCGGGTTACGGCACAACCGTCAAAGCAATGGCGGAAACGGTGAAAGCGGCCATCGAAGCGGGTGCGATCGGAATGAATCTGGAAGATGTGACCGGAGATGACGAAAGCTCGCAGGTCTCTGTCCCCCTTCAGGCGGAGAAAATCCGAGTCATTCGTGAGACGGCTGCGTCGCTGGGCGTTCCCTTTGTGTTGAACGCCCGCACCGACGTTTATTTGATGTCCATCGGGCCTGAGCTGACGCGGTTCGAGCGGACCGTCGAGCGTTTGCGCGCCTATCGCGACGCAGGAGCGGATTGTCTGTTTGCGCCCGGACTTTCCAACCGGGACACCATCGCGAGGCTGGTAAAGAGCGTGGAAGCCCCGCTCAACATTCTGGCAAATCCAGCGTGTCCGCCGATCGCCGAGCTGGAAAAAATCGGCGTGGCCCGAGTAAGCGCGGGATCGGGTATTATGCGCGCGGCGATGGGCGCCGTGCAGCGAATTGGAAAAGAAATGTTGGAAGCGCGCTCTTGCCAGACAATGTTCGCGGGAGCAATGCCGTACATCGAGCTGCAACGCTTGATGACACGCGAGCCATCGTAGGCACATGCCGGAAGAAAACTCTCAACTTGTCATCTTGAACCAGGAAATCGTGGCTTGCCGCAAGTGTCCGCGTCTCGTGCGCTACCGCGAAAAAGTGGCGCGGGAGAAGCGGCGGGCGTATCGCGAGTGGACGTACTGGGGCAAACCGGTTCCGGGATTCGGCGACGCGCAGGCGCACCTTTTGATTTTAGGACTTGCACCGGCGGCGCATGGCGGCAATCGGACCGGCCGGACGTTCACGGGCGACCGCTCTGGCGATTTTCTTTATGCCGCGCTGCACAAAGCGGGCTTTGCGAATCAGGCTAGTTCCGTGCGCCGGGACGATGGCCTTGCGCTGGAAAATGCCTATATCAGCGCGACGTGCCGGTGCGCACCGCCAGACAATAAACCGCTTCCCACAGAAATTTCGAACTGCCGCACTTACTTTGAACGCGAACTCGAGATCTTGAAACCGAAGGCGATTTTGGCGCTAGGGAAGATCGCATGGGACGCCTATCTCGAAACCCTAAAACAACGTGGAGTGATTGCCTCACGCGCACTCTACAGATTTGCGCATGGCGCGGAAGCCGAAGTTGCGCCTGGAATGCCAAGATTATTCGGCGTCTACCACCCCAGCCAACAGAATACGCAGACGGGCCGAGTCACGCTGACCATGTATGCCTCCGTCCTGCGCCGAATCCGGCGATTTCTCGACCAGAATTAGAAAAGCGGCCCGCCTGGGAAGACGGCCCTGCGGGCGCTCGCGAAGCAGCCAGATTCTAGAGTGGAAGCTGGACTAACTTGCGGGGGTGTCGGAATCCGCTTGCGGGGCGATGGTGGCAATGGCCGACAGTTTTCTTGGCCTTGGATTAGCCTGCTTGTTGGCACCTCTAAGCTACTTTGTTTCAATGACTTGCAGCACGGCTCGCAGGGCGGTCGTGGCTGCCCGTGTGCATTCCATTCCTGCTCAGCATTTTCGCGGGAGGAGACCATGGAACAGATGAAACTCAACAGTGTGTTCGGGGGCGTCGCGATTTTAACGTTGTCGCTCGCCTTAGGTGACGCTTGCAGGGCGCAGGAGCAGACCCAAGAACCGGTACGCGATGTGACATCACAAACGCCAGATCAGCAGCGTCAGAAGGCGGACGGCGAACGGCATGGGCTGCCGATGGAAACCTACGCCGTTGCTCCGGGGACCAAATTTCTGGTGCGGCTGGAAGAGGAATTGGGCACCAGGGGCACGAAAGAAAACGAGAAGTTCAAAGTGAAGACGCTCGAGCCGCTGGAGGCGGGCAGCGGGATTTATCTGCCACCCGGAGCGGAGATTCACGGACATATCAGCCACGTCGAACCAGCGGGAGTGGCGGGGCGAGCGAAACTCTGGCTGACGTTCGACGAGATTCACACCAAATTTGGCAGCCTGCCGATCGTGGCCGAAGTCGTGAGCGTGCCGGGGGACCACAGCGTGAAGCCGGGCGGAACGCAGGAGGGCGTGATCGAAGGGCGCTCCAGCAACCAGCATGACGCTGCGGAAGCGGCCGCTGCGGGAGCGGCCATTGGCGCCGTGAAGGGCGTCAAGGACAAGGACAAAAAAGAAGCCGCCGAAGGCGCTGCCCTCGGAGCGCTCACGGCGTACCTGATGGAATCCGGGCGCGGCCACGAGTTGAACCTGCCCAAAGGCGCGAAGTTGGAGTTGGAACTGGAGCGGGCGCTGTACCTCGTGAAGGAGTAAGGCGGACCTTGGACCTTTTACGGCTTCCCCTTCTCCCGTTCGGTCGAACATTAGTTGGCCGGTTGCAAAGGCCGTTCAAGAGTGAGTGTCGTGGGCCTATTTCGATTTGCCAGCTAGCGTTTCGGCGGTGAAAACCGCGAGCCTTCGGAAGAGCGGTTCGGCGAGGGCTTCCCTTTCTTCGGGTGGGAGTTTCAAGTGCTGCTCGACTTCGGATTCCAGGTCCTGAAGTTCTTTCGAGGGGGCGATTTCCGCTAGCCTCCGGAAAAGCAACTTGTGGGCTCGCTTGCGTTCCATCACTTCGAGTCCATCCAGGATCTGGCGATGGGAGGTTCCCTCCCAAATCGCCAGAATCATGGCTTCGCGGAGCCAGCGTTCCGCGCCGTACTCGGCCAGCACGCCCAGGCCGCCATGGACTTCCATCGCCCACTTGGCGGTGTCCACGGCAAACTCGGCGGTCCAGTATTTCGCAAGATGCGCCACAAGGCGAAAGAGATGATAGCGATCGGAGTACGGCGGGCGCTCCATCCAGACTTCGTTCAGGAGGAGGACGGACTCCCAGGCAAGGGCGAAGGCCGATTGAAGCGAGGCCAGCCGAGTTTCAAATTGATGACGAAGCAGCGGATGATCAAGAATGCGCTTGCCGAAGGCGACGCGGTGTTCGGCATAGGAAAGCGCGTCGGCTATGGCGCGCTGCGCCAGAGCAACGCTCACTACGCTGTTGGCCACGCGGGAGAGATTCAAGACCTCAAGGATCAGATAAACCCCGGAATCCGCCGACCCCAGCAGGTAGCCTTCGCTATCTTTCAGCTCGACTTCTCCGGTGGGAACGGAGCGGGTAGCAATCTTGTCTTTCAGTCGCCGGACGACATAGTTGAGTTCGCCATCCCTGCGGAATCGCGGCACAAGAAACAAGGCCAGCCCGCGCACACCGGCCGCGGCTCCTTCCGGGCGCGCCGCGACAACGGCCAACTCCGCGCCGGCATTGCTGGTGAAATATTTTTCGCCGGTGAGCCGCCAGCCATCGCCGGCGGGCCGGGCAATGGTCTCGACAGCGGCTCCCAAATCCGAGCCGCCTTTGATCTCCGTCATCCACGTGGCGCCCTGCCACACGGAATCGTCCTTGCGCGAGAGTTGCGGCAGAAAGCGCGCCTGCAATTCCGCGCTGCCATATTTTGCAAGAGGAACGGCGGTGCCGAGTGACACGGTGTAAGGGCAGCAAATGCCGGGATCGTGGAAGGAAATGATGTAGATCAGCGAATAGGTGGGGAGCAGGGATTTTTCTTCCAGCGCGCGCCAGACGACTCCGGAGCAGTAACCCCTCTTCAGAATCGTTTGATATTCGCGAGAGTAGAGAATTTCATCGACGCGCTTCCCGTGACGATCGAACATGCGCAACGACGGCGTTCCGGCACGGTCGATGGCGTCCGAAATGGCGAGGCCTTCGCTTTTCCACCAAGCTTCCTCGATGTCGAGCACCTCGCGGTGCGGGATTTCTCTAAGCCTGCTCTGCAGAAAGCTCAGAGGCGAACGGAGCTCGTTGAGGTCCGTCATTTCGGCGCATGTGGCCTTCACCCGTGGCGCCTCAAGCCGAAACGGCTCTCGCAGGCTTACTTCTGTTCGCCAGCAAAGCCAGCCGCTGTTGGTGATTCATGGGCTCCCACGGTACAAGTTTCTCGGCAAGCACATCCATTCTGCGAAGGAGAGTCAACTCGATGAAAAGCTGCATAAAATCCAAGTCTCGAAAGACCAGGGAGCGGGACTCTCTCATCTTGTCGCGAATGCGCTCGAAATGGACTGGCATCTCGGTCCAGTGAAGGCTGGCACGGTGGTGATGGCAGAGGTGGTACCCTTCGTTCATGAAGTTCACCTCATCCACAACGGTCACGGAATTAGCGAAATAATCCTCAGGACGTTCCGGGTCACAGAAAGCGTGCTGGACCCATGCGGTGATGGCGTTGATGAAATTCATGCACAGAAGAGGAACCAACACGAAGATCGTCCCAATTCTCCAATCGTAAATAAAGACGGCTCCGAAGTAAGCATAGTAGCGCGCCATTCCCCATAACATGCGTCTTCGGTTCTTTTCTTCGCCTCGCGCTCTAAAATAGGCGAAGGGAGCGAGCCCCAAGACCGTCCACATGTTGTCCGAGAGATACCACAGGAAATGGAGCCGGCTAGTTCGATCGTAGCCCATGGTGTTACGAGTGTCGTCGGGTCCGCTGTTTTCTCTATGGTGGAGACACACATGAGCCGTCCGGCCCAGTTCCGGAATGTTGCCATACAAGTACCCCAGGAAGAATTCGAGGTAGCGGCCGAAGAGTTTATCGTATTTCCTTGAAAAGTAGCCCTGGCGCCGGTGTGCCTCCACGTGGCTGGCGCTGAACATCCTGACAAACCGCTGGAACTTGAGACCGTAAAGAGAAAGATAGAAAGCGATCGCCAGCAACAGCCGAGGTTTCCCTAGAACGAGTTGGATCACGAAAATTGGAACGGCGGTAAGGCTGAGAGAGACCATCAGTCGTAACGCGGGGGTGTCCCGGGGGTCCCGCAGAACTTTTTGGCCGAGGTGGTCGAGGACCCGGTCGTACGCCCGGGAGAGAAATTCACACACATCGTATAACGGACGAACGCTCCCGAGGAACATAGCCGCGCCGTAGCATCCGAAGGAAAGCGCGGCCATGGGCAATGCGGCCACCGCGCTTGCCAAACCCATTAGGACTGCGAACCACTGAAACAAGAATAGGAGTTTGGGCTTGGCTCCAAAACTCATCGTCATGGAGGAGGCGCCTAACTCGGGGTTATAAATTTCCATTTCAGCACCGTGCGCCAAGATTTGGCTTAGGCGCCCGAGTGGCCATATTAGGCCGCCCTACGAGAGCGCGTCAACAGGGACGCGTGGCGCTCGGGAAGACAATTACGGTCTACTTTCCATAGGCGTCTCTTCAGAAGGATTTTCAGTAGACGGTTAAGAACTTGGCAAGTTGCTGGCAGATTGTTAGAGTCGAGGTGTCCAGCGAATCGGGTCGTGAGGCGTTAAGAAAAGCGGCAGCTGGGCTGCCGCACTGCAAAGTGCATGCCGGAGAGAGGCTGAGACGCATGGGTGAAGAAACACGGGCGGCGGTGCGGGCCGTCGATATGGTGGAGCGGAAGGATCGCGTGTTGATTGTCGAAGATGAGGACAACGCACGGAAGGGCTACGAGCAGCTCTTGCAGCGGTGGGGCTGCGACGTTGTTGGCGTAGCAACGGCGGAAGAGGCGCTCGCGAAATTTGCGAGTTACCAGCCCGACACGCTGATCGCGGACGTGGAATTGCCGGGGATGAATGGACTGGATTTGCTGAGGCAGCTTGGGCCGGAACTGTACGGCGTGCCGGCCATCATTATTACCGGCAAGGGCAGCGAAGAGCGCGCGGTGGCGGCGATCGAAGCGGGCGCGTTCTGGTACATCGAAAAGCCGCTGAAGGGGCCGGTGCTGCGGGCGCTGCTGGACCGGGCGCTGGGCAAAGCGCGCGATGCGCGGCAACTGGCGGTGCTGCAGCGGCAACTGCGCGAAACGGGACGGCTGGGCGACCTCGTCGGCGGGTCGAAGCCGATGCAAGAAGTGATGCGCATCGTGGAGATGGCGGCGCCGAGTTCGGCTTCGGTGTTGATTACGGGAGAGACGGGGTCGGGCAAGGAGATTGTTGCGCGGACGCTTCACAAGCTTTCGCCGCGCGCTAATGGACCGTTTGTGGCCATCAATTGTTCGGCGATCCCCGAGACGTTGATGGAGAGCGAAATTTTTGGGCACGAGCGCGGGGCCTTCACTGGGGCGGCCGAGCGGCGCATCGGGTGCTTCGAGCTGGCGGATGCGGGAACGCTGTTGCTGGATGAAATCGGCGAAATGCCGGCGCCGACGCAAGCGAAACTGTTGCGCGTGCTGGAAGACCGCACGGTGCGCCGGCTAGGGAGCAAGAGCGAGACGCCAGTGGACGTGCGCGTTGTCGCGGCGACAAACAAAGAACCGGAGCAGGCCGTGAGCAGCGGGCAGATGCGGCAAGACTTGTACTTCCGGTTGAACGTGTTTCACATCCACTTGCCGCCGCTGCGCGATCACAAGGACGACATTCCCCTGCTGGTCGAGCATATTCTGCGAGACGTCAACGCCAAGCACGCCAAGCACGTGCGCGGGATTGGCGCGGAAGTGCTGGACATTTTCATGGGGCACACGTGGCCGGGAAATATCCGCGAGCTGCGGAATATACTGGAGCGCGCCGCCATCATGTGCGAGAAAGACTTGATCACGCGCGCGTGCCTGCCGGGAGAATTCGGGAAAACGGCGGGGAAAGGGCCGAGCGATCTTTCCGCGATCAAGTTTCCGGTGGGAACGACGGTCGACGCGATGGAGCGCGAACTGATCCTGCAGACGCTGGGCGCCACTGGGAACAACAAAACGCGGGCGGCGGAACTGCTGGGCATCAGCCTGAAAACGCTTCACAACAAGCTCAAGGAATACGGCAGCGAGCGCGCCGAGACGGGGTAAGGACGCAGAATGCAGCTGCGGCTGCGGACAAAACTCACGCTGGTGATGACGAGCCTGGTGTTGCTCGTCGCGGCGGTCTTGTCTGGCGTTTTCGCGGCGCAGCTTCTCGACCAATTGTTGCAGGCCACCAAGGACCGCGCAGGCGATCTCGCCGGGCAGGTATTCCTGCAGGCGCAGCACTCGCTGACGGACGCCAGCCAGCAGGGGTTGCGGCCGGCGTCGGACTCTCCGCAGGAAATCCACGACTACGTGCGGCACGCTTTCGAAATCGACGAAGGCCTGCACACGCAACTGCGCGCGGCCAAGGAGAATCCGCTGATTTACGAAGTGTCGATCACGGATCAAGACGGCATGGCGCTGGTTTCCACGGACGAGAACTTGCCGGGAAGATTTCTGGCGCGCAGGCCGCCGCTTTCCCAATTGCTGCAGAAAAATTTCCCGCAAAAGGTGAAGGCGCTGGCGGGGCCGTTAAGAGTTTTTGAGCTGGATTACCCGTTCAACAAAGGAAAACAGCCCTTTGGAGAGGTGCGCGTGGTGCTCAACGTGGGCTTGCTGCTGAACGAAATCTCGCCGAGCCTTTGGACTTCCGGGACGATCGCTCTGCTGGCGGTGGTGGTTTCCACGCTGCTGGCGGCCATCGTGAGCCGGGCGACGCTGGCGCCGTTGCAAGATATCTCCGCGCAATTGGATCGCATCTCAGCGGGGCAATACGATGTGCCGTCTCCTGAGTTGAAAGGCATGGGCGGAAGCGGGGATGAATTGGGACAGGTGAGCCAGAAGATCAGCCAGGTGGGACAGCAACTGCGCGGGGTGCACGAGATTTTCAGCACCATGCGCGAAAACATGAATTCGGTGATGGCCGGGCTGGAGGACGGCTTGCTGTTGTTTACCCGGGATTCTCGCGCGGTGATGATCAGTCCGGCGGCGGAAAAATTTCTAGGCGCGCCTGCGGGACAATTCCTGGGGCGCCGCGTGACGGAGATTTTTCCTCCCGGCCATCCGCTGCACGAAGCGTTAAACGTTGAAAGCGATGAGCTGAGTGAAGTGGCGGCGGAAACGGAAATAGAGACAACCGAAGGGCCGAGGCGCGTGAGCGTCAGCGTGCAGGCCATCCAGGAAGACGGCGAACGCATGGGGGCGCTGGTGACGCTGCGCGACCTGGATTCGCTGGAAAGCATCAATACGCAGTTGCAAGTGAGCGAGCGGCTGGCGGCGCTGGGGCGCATCACCGCGGGCGTGGCGCACGAAGTGAAGAACCCGCTGAATTCCATGCGGCTGTGGCTGGAGAACCTGAAGGAATCGCTGCCGGCGGAACAGGATGGAGCGTCGCAACAGGCCGTGCAGGTGCTGGACAAGGAAATCGACCGGCTGGACGCGGTAGTGAAGCGCTTCCTGGATTTCACACGCCCGATGGACATCCGGCTGGAAGCGACGCAACTGGCGCAGCTGTTGAAGGAAGTCCTCGAAGTGGCGCAACCTCAATTGCAAAAGTCCAACATCCAACTGGCCCAGCTTTTGCCGATCGACGTGCCGGAAGTTTATGTGGACCGGGCGCTGCTCAAGCAGGCGGTGCTGAATCTGGTGCTTAACGCGGCGGAAGCCATGCCCAGCGGCGGGCAATTGCGGCTGGTGCTGAGCCGGCGGGGCGAAATGGCGGAAATTGCGGTGGGCGATACCGGCAAAGGAATTCCGCTGGAAAACCGGCAGAAAATTTTCCAATTGTTTTTCACCACGCGTCCGGGGGGCAGCGGCATCGGACTGGCGAGCACGTTTCGAATTGTGCAGCTTCTGAACGGTTCGATAGACTTTACATCGGAGGTCGGCCGGGGCACGACGTTCCGAATCGAACTGCCACTCGCGGCCTAAACATGACGGAAAACCTAGCCCGGCCCCCATCGCGGTTGTTTCTGGAAGCGCGCGAGCGGCCCGCCTCGGAAGGCGGGCCCTACAGAGGCAGGAAAAGAGCTTGCCGGGCTTGGGATGTGTGCTTGGTGGTGGGTTTTGTGTGCGGCGCAGCGTCCTTGTCGGGGGGCTGCAGCGTGAGGAGACGGCCTAGTATTCCGTGGGCTACGGCGGTGCAGGTGCGGCCCGTGCCGCCTGCGGCAAAGCCGGAGACGAGCAGTGCGCCTGAAGAGGCGCTCCCGGAGCTGCGGCTGGAGTTGCCGGCTTCTCTTAGCCATCTGATCATCGTGCGGAGCGCGCCTCCCCCTCCGCGTGCGCGCGTGAATGGGCCGCCGTCCGCGGGCGCGGGGAACGACGTCGAAAAGTTGGAATCGCCGACGCTGGCCCCGCCGATTAGTCCGCAGGAATCGGCGCTGGCTCGGCAGCAGGCCAAGCAAAGTCTGGACATTGCGGAGAAAAACCTGGCGTTGGCGCGCGGGAAAAACCTGAATGCGGTGCAGACGGACCTGGTTTCCAAGATCAGTAGCTTTATCAAGGACGCGCGCGAAGCCACACAGAGCGCGGATTGGAGCCGCGCGCGCAGTTTAGCCAAAAAAGCGCAAGTGCTCTCCGAAGAACTCGCTGATTCACTTTAGTTTCCATTTAGGTCCACGGTCTTTTCGCCGGGTACGGGCTTCGCTGGCGCGAACTTGCCGGCGCAAAGGAAGCACGCGTCTGAATGCGCTAAGATGAGTTCATGAAAAAGTACGACGCGGCCATTGCGGGAGGCGGAGTGATTGGCGGCGCCATCGCGCTGGAGCTGGCGCGTGCTGGGTTGCGCGTGGCGGTGTTTGACCGGCAACAGCCGGGGCAGGAAGCGTCGTGGGCCAGCGCGGGAATTATTTCTCCTGCTCCCGAAAGCCCGGCGATGATCGTGACGGTTCCGCTGGCCAAGGCAAGCGCGGCGCTGTATCCAGAGTTCGTGGCGCAGGTGGAAGAAATTTCCGGAGGAAGCGTGGGATTCCGCCCGAAGGGGACTCTGGAGGCGCTTTTCTCGCGCGATACGAAAGCGGAGCTCAGCACCATTATCGCGCTGCATCATGGCCTGGGATTGAAGGCGGAGCCGCTTCGGGCCGCGGATGCGCGCGAACTCGAGCCGGCGTTGAGTGAAGAAGTGGAAGCCGCGGTGTTCCGGCCGGAGGAAGCGTCGGTTGATAACCGCTTGCTGACGGCCGCCATTCTGGAAGCGGCGCAACGCAGCGGTGCGGAGATTTTTTCTGGAAACGGCGCGAAAGCGATCTGGCGCGAGGGGAATCGTTGCGCGGGATTGATTTTGCAAAATGAGAAAGTGGAAGCCAAATGGACGGTCATCGCCGCGGGCTGTTTTTCGTCGACAATCGAAGGGATTGCTCCGTATGCGCCGGTGCGTCCCGCGAAAGGACAGATGGTGGCGTTGCGCGCGGACGATTTGAAGATGGAACGCGTGCTCTGGTCGGAGAAGATTTATCTCGTGCCGCGGAACGATGGGCGAATTCTCGCGGGAGCGACGGTCGAGTACGCCGGTTTCGACAAGCGCACCACCGCGGGCGGCATCGAGAAAATTCTCTCCGCGGCGATCGATCTCGCGCCCGGCCTCGCGAATGCGCGCATTGAAGAAACGTGGGCAGGCCTGCGGCCCGATTCTCCGGATCACCTTCCGATTCTTGGCCCCACCGACATCGATGGTTTGTTGGTGGCCACGGGACACTTCCGCAGCGGAATCCTGCTCACACCCGTCACCGCGCGACTGGTCCGCGAGTGGATTACGGAACAGCGCGTGAGTGTGGATTGGGACCGCTTCAGTCCGTTGCGATTTTCAGGAGCCGCGACTGACGCAGCGCGGCACGCGCCCGCCTGAAACTCTCTAAACTTGGAAAATAGAAAAATGGAAATTAGAAAAAAGGAGAGGAGAACGGCCCCACCCTTTGTAAAAACCAAAACCCACAAAGGGTAGGCCACCCAAAGTCGTTCTTCGGAATTAAGGCGTGGCCACCCGCGAGCTTAACGAGTTAGATGTGATAAAGAATCGGCGGCGTTTCAGTTGATTCAGGTCGCGTTCCTAGGTGTAACCTTCGCATTTGCAGTAGATTAGGGCGCTGGATGAATTTCTTGCGGGAATTCTCCGGTGGATGTCGATTTCGGCGTTGGCGGTTCGACGTACAAGTGAGGCCGGGAAGTGAGCTTCGCCGACCACGGAAACTCGTTCAGGAGAATGACGATGAAATTCATGCTGATTCTAAAATCCAGCAAAGACTCCGAAGCCGGGAAGATGCCGAGCGAGGAATCGATCGCCGCGATGGTGAAGTACAACCAAGAGCAGGCCAAAGCGGGAATTCTGGTCGATGCGGCGGGTCTGTACCCCAGTTCCAGGGGCGCGCGAGTCCGATTCTCGGCCGGCGGAAAGAAAACGGTGATCGATGGACCATTCACCGAATCGAAGGAGCTGGTCGGCGGCTACTGGATTATTCAGGTGAAGTCGCTGGAAGAAGCGATCGAGTGGGCAAAGCGATCTCCGGTGGCGCCGAACCAGGAGGCCGAAATCGAAGTACGAGAGTATATTGAGTTCGAATGACTTTCCGCCGAGTTACAAGCACGAACTTGTAGGGGCGGAGCAACGATGATTCCGTCGCTGGAAACCGAGCGGATGTGGGCGCGGCCAGTGCGGCTGGAAGACGCCGAGCAGGTGCAGAAGATTTTCCCACAGTGGGAGATCGTCACTCTGCCTAGAGTGCCGTGAAAAGTGTAATAGGTTGGGAATGAAGTTCACTCTAAACCCGCACACGCAAAACCGGCGTATGCGGCACCCGGCGAAAGCCACCCATGAGTTAGAGGCTCGGCCACCCGCCAGGACTTGGGGAAGAAATCCGATCCCCGATCGCTGTACAATTCCTGGATGTTCGTCCTCAGAGCGCTCCTAGCGACTCTCCTGCTGGCGCGATTCGTCGCGGCGCAAGAGCATGTCTCGTTTCCGACCGAGGACGGAGGCGTAGTCTACGCCGACATCTACGGAA
>WNFG01003166.1_pt1 | contig 13741 bp, 6 predicted proteins | sample 5400431 | NCBI WGS metagenome assembly WNFG01 (sample SAMN13153346, study PRJNA577476) | soil metagenome | isolation source: 120 cm saprolite under Douglas fir tree site 2 hole 3 replicate 2 | place: USA:California | collected 2015-04-18
CGCAGCCTTCGCACGGCAGAGCAGGACTGGAACTATGCCGTTGACGGATTGAAGACGGCCGCCCCGCTTCCGGAGATCTATGGAGCAAAGGATGAGCTTGAGCGCATTTCGTTCGGCGCAATTGCTTCTGTGGATTTATACCGGGCCACAGGCGAACAGCGCTATGCGGATGAGGCGTTTAAACTCGGCGATCTCATACTTGCGTCGCAGGAGCAAACGCTTCAGCCGTGGAGCATCCCGTTGACCGGTTTCTTTTACACCAGCCCCAAGCGGGAGAATCTTTTCCATCGCTTTCATATTGGGCAGGAGGAACAGCCCGTCATTGCACTGGCTCATCTGTGTGAAACCTTTCCAAGGCACCCGAATTGGATGAAGTGGTACGCGGCGATCGTCCTGCACTCCAAGTACTATCAGCAGGTCGCTGCCAAGATCGATCAGCCCTATGATGTGTTGCCGGCGGCAGTATACAAAGAGAGTGAAGCCCGGTTATTGCCTCAATCGAAGGACTGGACCCCGCTGCGCGCGGCTGATCGCGACGCCTATCTCGAGGAAGTCCATCGCGGCCTCCCCTTGGGAGGGGAATACTATCTTCGGAGATTTCCCGTCTGGTTTGACTTCCGAGGAAATTCGAGTGTTTTACTTTCACAGACAAAGGCTCTTTCGACAGCAGGACAATTGCGCGGAGATCTTGAAGCGGAAGATCTGGCGCAGCACCAGGCAGAGTGGCTTTTAGGACGCAACCCGTTTTCGGCCAGCATCATGTATGGGGAAGGCTATGACTGGACACCGCTCTATAGTGTGCGCTCCGGACAGATGGTAGGCGCGATTCCTGTAGGCATCGAAACAAAGGAATACAACGATGCGCCGTACTGGCCAACGCAGATTTGCTGGACGTACAAAGAGGTCTGGACGCAGCCGGTGGGGGAGTGGATCTGGCTCATGCAGGATCTGCATGGTGCGCCCGTCGTCGAGGGAGACGCCGATGTTTCATCGCGTGAGCCGATCGAGTTCCGCGACCAGCGGACGGGACGTCTGACCCAGGTTGCCGTGGATCCTGCGAACGGCAAATTTCGAGCCCAGTTACCGCAAGGACGATATAGCGTGCGCCAGGGCGTGGCCCATACCACACTCACCGCGCTCTCCGGCGGAGTTTATCAAGTCGATCTGCGCGCCAGCCGCGCCTTTGATTTCAATGTCTCCGTGGAACCGACGCACGCCAACGAACTCACGCTGCGTATCCACGCAGAAGGTGCGGGCGTCCATACGCTGGAAGTGAAAACCCAAAACCTCGAATTCCATGAGCCGAGCACTCAGACGATTGAGCTGCGGCCTGGCCACGACGCCGAACTGGTCAGACGCGCCCGTATTCTGGCATCCGGCACGCCGTGGGTAATCGTCGTGATCCCTGATGGCTCCCTCGGCGCACATCGGGAAGTTACGGGGATCAACAGCATTCGAAAATGATCTAAGCCCTCCGCGCATGTGTTTTTCGGACGCAAGAGTGCGACCTGCTGCGTTTCTTCACATTACACCGTGCTTCGCCGGAAGAGCGGCCCTATTCCACTGACAAGTTACGATTGGGTCAGCAGCGGGGATCGCGGAAGTGACGATCATCGGCGCTGTCACCGGGCTGGGTCCGCTCGGATCATAGCGCTTCCTGAAACGAGCGGCTGCGGACTCGATGCGACCCCTAATTGACCAACGCCCCGGGCGGAAGCCAATGTTGTCCCGTTCTGGGAAGTTGCGATGTACCCAGCCAGATGCAGTTGGATGTTCAGTCGGCTAAAGGCACCCGATCACGGTTGATATTGTGGCTTAAGAAGATCCAATATCCCTCTCTCCGAACGAAAGACGAGAGGACACTCGGAAAAACCGCAAGGGGATAGCAAACCCGCGGCAACGAACTCCGGCACAAGACGCGCGTAAGCTCAAATTGGAATGGCGTGGACGGCGAGATCGAACTCGCGGCCTCGGCCGTGAAAGGCAGGTGTCCTAACCATCTTCTAAACCACGCCCTGAGACTCGGATGGCTGCGGGGTATCCGGAATTTCTTGATATAAAAGAACAATTAATTGCAGAGGCTTGATTTCAACCAACGACTTTTCGGTAGTGAACCGATTGCTTAGCATTCTGCGGAAACCGAATGACGTTGCAATGCCCACGAATATGAAGGTTTCGGTCACCGATTCAAAGAACGTTTTTAGGCGACGGTTCCCTAGACTGTTGTAGCAAATTTTCGAAGAGCAGCCCCGATTGTTCGGTGAGACTAGCTTTCATCTGTGTGACATTGTTGTGACAGCACCACTCCAAACGATCCAGATTGAGCTGTGTAAGGCTACGAGCTTCCGGCTTTCAACCGAATGCTTGACTGTGATCTAAACTCTAGGCGGCTTTCAAACCCCGCCGAGCAAACGGTTCTCACGGATGAAATCTCAGTTCGACAAGCCGCTGCACCAAGGACGATCACCGCGCGGCCACCCTGGGCGTTGAGGAAAAACAAGTGCGAGTTCAGTTTGCGTTCTTTTTGCGTTGTAGGATCGGAAATGATGGGCCGTGATGGGTTGTGAAGGGGAGCTAAACTCTTGAGTTTTCAGCTATCTCGTTTGTTTGACGTGTCTGGTCGCAGTTTATGAGTCCGCTGCTCTAACCGCTGAGCTACGGGCCCGCCACTTCTGAAATATCCTACATGGAAAGGGTTTGGTGCGCATCTTCAACTAAAGCATTTCGTAACGATGGATTTTAAAGGGCCGAAAAACTCTAGGAACGTGCGGCGTCACGCTCGGTTAACTGACTAGACGTGAGAGAGCACTGTTTGCATGTGCTCTGCAACGGACGCAAGCGCGGCTTCGATAACGTCCAAACCCTCGTCGAATTGCTCGTCACTTACGGCCAGCGGCACAAGGACGCGCATGATGTTGTTGTAAGTGCCCGCTGTGATGGTAATGAGGCCGTGCTCGTAGCAATACTTTGCGATTTCCTTGGTTTCGGTGTCGGCGGGCTCGCGGGTTTCAGTGTTGCGCACAAGCTCAATCGCGCACATGGCGCCGAGCCCCCGCACATCGCCGACGAGCGCCCACTTTTTCTGCCAGCCACGCGCACGCTCTTCGAAGCGCTTCCCGATAGCCGTGGAGCGCGCGAGCAATCCTTCCTTCTCGATCGTCGCGATCGCCGCCAGAGCGGCAACGCAGGACAGCGGATTGCCAGCGAAGGTGCTGCCAAGGCCACCGACGCCGGGTGCATCCATGATCTCCGCGCGGCCGGTAACAGCCGCAATCGGCAGGCCGCCGCCGAGCGACTTCGCTGTCGTAATTAAATCGGGCTCAATGCCGAAATGCTCCGAAGCAAACCATTTTCCGGTGCGGCCGATTCCGGACTGGACTTCATCGGCGATGAAAACAATGCCGTGCTTGCGGCAGATGTCGTGGAGAATGCGGAAGTAGTCCCGCGGAGGCACGACAAAACCACCTTCGCCAAGCACGGGCTCGGCAATCACCGCCGCGACAGACTCGGGAGCGACAATCCGTTTGAAGGCATCTTCCAGTTGATGCGCGAAACCCTCGGCGGTTGCGCCCTTCCCTCCGCGATAGGCGTAGGCGAAGGGAATCCGGTAAATGTCGCTCGCGAATGGTGCAAACCCGGCTTTATACGGATGCGTCTTGCTCGTCAGCGACAGCGCCAGCAGCGTGCGGCCGTGGAAAGCATCTTCGAAACAAATCACCGCAGGGCGCTTCGTATAGGCACGGGCGATCTTGATGGCGTTTTCGACCGCTTCCGCGCCGGTGTTAATGATGAAGGTCTTTTTCGGAAACTTGCCGGGCGCCAGCGCGTTCAGCTTTTCCGCAACGGCGATGTAGCTCTCGTACGGCGTTACGCTGAAGCAGAGATGCAAATACTTCTCGAGTTGTTCGCGAATCGCGGCAACGACACGCGGCGCGCGGTGGCCCATGTTGAGGCAGCCGATACCGCCGGCAAAATCAATAAAGCGGTTGCCGTCGACGTCCTCGATGACCGCGCCTTCCGCCTTCGCGGCAAAGAGCGGCGTCGCGTGATACGCCGCGCGCGGGACAGCGGCTTCACGGCGCGCCATCAATTGGCGGGACTTGGGTCCCGGTACTTCCGTGCGAATCTGAATCGTTTTCATTTGTGTGTTCCTTTTTGCCGGCGACCACGAAACCGCCGTCCTGATTCCTAATACCAGCCGATCGGGGTTTCGTCGAGATTGACGAAGACCTGTTTGGTTTCCAGATATTCCTCAAGGCCCCAGGGACCAAGCTCGCGGCCGAAGCCGGACTGCTTGTAGCCGCCCCATGGCGCTTCGACATAAGTCGGTTGCATGTGATTGACCCACACGATACCGGCGCGCAGCGATTTCACGACGCGAAACGCTTTGTAAATGTCCCGCGTCCAGACCGCTGCCGCGAGTCCGTACGGCGTGTCGTTGGCAATGCGAATCGCCTCGGGTTCGCCCTCGAACGGAATCACCGAAGCGACAGGGCCAAAGATTTCTTCGCGAGCGATGCGCGCGTTGTTATCGACGTCGTAGAAAATGGTCGGCTCGACGTAGTAGCCCCTGCCAAACTGTTTCGGCCGCCCGCCGCCGATGGCGACCTTCGCTTCCTTCTTCCCGACTTCGAGATAGGAGCTGACGCGGTCATATTGCTCTTTGCTGACCAGCGGCCCCATCTTCGTTTCGCGCTCGAGCGGCGGGCCAAGCTTGATACGGTTGGCTTTTTCCGTCATGGCCTCCACGAATTTTGTATAGATTTTCTTCTCGACGAGAATGCGGCTGCCCGCGGAGCAGACTTCGCCTTGATTGATGAAGATTCCGAAGAGCGCGCCATCGACAGCCGCTTCCCAATCCGCGCCATCGAAGAAGATGTTGGGAGACTTGCCTCCAAGCTCGAGCGTGACGCGTTTGAGCGTTTCTGCCGCACTCTTGACGATGATTTTTCCGACCGCCGCGCTGCCCGTGAATGCGATTTTGTCCACGCCGGGATGCGCCACGAGCGCAGCCCCTGCTATCTCGCCAAGCCCGTTGACAATGTTGATGACACCTGGTGGCAGGCCCAACTCTTCAAACCAGTTGGCGACTTCCATCATGGTGAGCGGCGTCTGCTCCGCCGGCTTAAGGACGCAGGTGCAGCCCGCGGCGATCGCGGGAGCGAGCTTCCAGGAAGCCATCACCAGCGGATAGTTCCAGGGAATAATCTGTCCGGCGACGCCAACTGGTTCACGTAAAGTAAAACTCAGCGCATTCGCGGGCACAGGATTGACGTGCCCCAGAACTTTGTTCGCGAGACCGGCATAATATTCGAAACAAGTTGCGGCATCGGCGATGTCGTACTCCGCTTCAACAATGGGTTTGCCCGAATTGCGGCATTCGATCTCGGCAAGTTGCGCGGCGTTCGCCCGGATTTTCTCAGCCAGCTTGTAGAGAAGGCGGCCCCGTTCGGCGGCGCTGGTCTGCGGCCACGGGCCGGAATCAAAGGCGGCCCGCGCAGCTTTCACTGCGCTATCGACATCTGCTGCCGTGCCCGATGCAACATGCGCGATCACTTCTTCGGTCGAAGGATCGTAGACGGGAAACACCTCACCGGAAGAACTCTTGACCCACTGTCCATTGATGTAGTTTTGATAGGCTCGAACGATTGTTTTCACGCTGCTCGACATAACTGCCTCCCAGATTCACTTCAAAGCGCAGGCGCCGCCTCCAGTTTCCTCGCGGCCTTGCGCCTGCCGTAAATAAAAAAGAAAAACGCCGCCAGCCCGACAAGGAATAAAGTGCCGGCGAACATCTTAATTTCAAATAATCGTATCGACTCGATTTGATGCGAGGGAATGAAGGCCACGCCGATCCCAAGGATCGTGGTGATGAGTCCACAACTGCCCGCCAGAACAAGTGTGGTCTTGCTGTAATACCCCTCGCCGGGATGCGATTGTTTGGCGAGCTTCAGTAACGCCGCATGCATGTACAGATATGGCACAAGCTGGAGAACAACGGCCAAGTCCAGCATAGTAACGAAGGCCTCCTTCACTCCAGCGCCGACAAAACTCATGCCCAGGAAAATCGCGGAAAAGCTCGCATGCACGATCAGCGCGACGTAAGGCGTCGCGTACTTCCCGTGCAGCTTGCCCAAACCCTCCGGCAGGTAAAGATCGAGGCCTGCGACGAAAGGAATTCGCGCGGAACCGGAAAGCCAAGCCGAGGCGATCCCCGCAATGGAAATACTCAGCACGAAGGCAAAGGGGGAAACGATCCAGGGCACTTTGATTTGCTCGGCCATGTGACTGACCCCTTGAATGACGCCCTGCAGGACGCCGATATCCTGCTTGCTGACGGCCAGAAGCAGCGTCAGAGTTGCCCCGAAATACAACGCACCCGCGAGAAGGCCTCCCCATCCAACGGCGCTAGGAAGCGTTCGCCGCGGTTCCTGAATCTCGTCACCCATAATGGAACCCAGTTCGAGCCCGACCAGCCCAAAGCAGATGACACCAAACGATCCGATCAAGCGAACGTCGCCAGAAATACGGAAATCGGCTGCGGTCATCGTGGTGCCAAAACGAAAGAGCACGACAACCCCGAGGCCAATGAGGGTGACCGCCGTGATCGCGGTACCCAGGCCACCCAGGTTATTGACCCACCTGCCGACGCCAAGCCCGCGTACATTCAGGACAACAAGAAGGGCGAGAAGCACCATCGATGCGCCGAGCGCGAACCAAGGATTGTCGGCAAGCGTGCGGGCGCGCGGACCCGCGACGTAAACCGAGATGCCAACGAAATAGAGAAGAACCGTCGGCACGTAGAAAATGTTGTTCGTCCAGTAGCACCAACCCGAGAGAAAGCCGTGGAAGTCGCCGAACACCTGTTTAGCCCAGAGATATACGCCGCCCTCACCAGGATAGCGGTGCGCCAGCTCGATGACCGCAATGCCCTGTGGCCAGAAAAAGAACACCAACGCCAGCAACCAAAGCCAGACGGTTACGCCGCCGTTCGCCGCGATGGTCGGAACCACATTGAGGTTGACGATTGCGACGACAAATAACAAAACGAGGTCCCACCGTCCCAGCACCCGGCGCAGGTGCGGCGCTTCTCGTGACAAAGGCGCTGCCGGCACAGTGCTGACCTCGTTCGCCAATGGCGTTCTCTCCTGACTCACGTACTGAACCGGACTAGTGTCCAGCCGCACCGACAAATGCGAGGCCTCGCTCCTGCTGCGCTTTCGCAAGCGCCGGCGCGATTTCTTCAAAAACTGCGAGGTGCTTGTCAATGTCGGCTTCCGTGTGCTGCACGGAGATTGTCCACTGCTCGTCCCACCAATAGGGCTGGGCGAGCACGCCGCGATTGACCATGGCAAACCAGTAGTGGCGCCAGAGATCGACGTCGATCTTGGTCCAGTCGCGGTAGTTCTGAATCTCCTTTGGATAGAGCATCAGCGCGCCATTGACGCCTGCGCTGGCGACGTACGCCTGCAAACCGGCTTTCGCGACGATCTTGCGATAGCCCTCGGTGAGGGTCTTGCTGAGCTTGCCCACATGCGCATAACTCTCGCGTGTGAGGACCTCGCGGAACGTCGCAAGGCCCGCGGCCATTGCCACACGGTTCGTGTTGTAGGTGCCGCCGTGGAAGACCTTGTGCTGCGAGATCAGATCCATTACCGCGCGGCTCGCGCCGAACGCTCCTAGCGGCAAGCCGCCGCCGATGGACTTGGCCAGGCAGATCATGTCTGGCTTCACGCCAAAGAATTCGCTGGCGCCGCCCCAGGCAAGCTTCGCGCCCGTCTTCACTTCGTCGAAGATCAGCAACGCTCCATTCTTCGCGCAAATATCGCGCAGCCCCTGCAGGAAACCGGGTTGCGGCATGCACAAGCCGACGTTCATGAGGATAGGTTCGAGAATGATCGCAGCAATCTGTCCGGGATACTGCCTGAAGCGGTTCTCGACACTCTTCAGATTGTTGAAGCTGGCGACGACAACATTCTCGAGCGAGGCTTTCGGCACGCCACCTCCCCCGGGAACGGAATTGGGCGCGTCCGGATCGCCGCAGTCTTCCGCCTTGGGCTTGACGCTGACGAGCGCGGTGTCATGCAGGCCGTGATACGCGCCTTCGAACTTCAGGATCTTGTCGCGGCCAGTGGCGGCGCGCGCGATCCGGCAGGCGTGCATGGTCACTTCGGTGCCGCTGGACCCGAACCGCACCATCTCCACCGGATAGCGCCTGCAAATCTCTTCCGCAAGCTCCCATTCCTGCTCGTGCGGCATGCCGAAGGTCGTTCCTTCATGCAGCTTTTGTTCGACGGCCTTCACGACGGCGGGATGGCAATGCCCCGCCATCAGCGCGCCGAAACACAGGTTGTGGTCGATGTATTCGTTGCCGTCGATGTCGTGAATCCGGCTGCCCTTTCCATCCTTCACGAAAATCGGATAGGGCTCGTAGTGGCGGTAATTGCTGGCGACCCCGAGTGGAATCCGTTCTAGCGCCCGCTTGTGCGCTGCCGCCGATTTCGGCGTGCGCTTTTCGTAGGTGGCGATTTCTTTCTGTAGTTCGTCGTGCATTTGAGTACTCCCTGATTGCAAGTCTGTTCCCTGCGGTCAGCATCTGCGAGGAAAATTTCCGGAAACTGCTGCTCTCGATTCTATCAGACGTACGAAAGCGCGGCCCTCGCGAGCCGCGCCGGGAAAGCGTTGGATTCTCCTGGACTGCTAAAAAATCAGCTTCAGCGCAAATTGGAGCAGACGCGGGTCGCGAACCTTCTGCGGCTGGCCGAAGGTGGAGTTCGAGGAGCCGCCGTCCACCCCGTAGAACTGAGCGTGGTTGAAAACGTTGTAGATTTCGGTGCGGAACTCCACACGCAGTTTTTCACTGATGGGCGTGTCCTTGAAAAGCCCCATATCCCAGTTGTTAATGGGAGGATTGCAGCAAAGGGTGCGCGGCGTGTTGCCGATTTTTCCCAGAGCGCTGTTCGTGAAAATGGTTGGATCGAAAACGTTGCCATCAATCCTGGGATTATGGGTCGTGAAGGTGCCGGTGAGGTCGGGCTTGCCCGGGCACTCGAAACCCAGAGTGCTTCCCTGCAGTTCCTGGTCGTTGCAATTGTTGATCAGAATCGGGAAGCCGCTCTGGAAGGTATAGATTCCGGAAAATTGCCAGCCGTTGAGAGCCTTTGCGGCAAAGCCCTGCATTTTCGGGATGGGCAACTCCCAAACATAGTTGAAAACGAAGCGATGACGGGAATCGAAGAGCGAGGGTCCGTAAGTGGAGTTGAAGTTGAGCGGATTCAGGATTTCCTCAAAACTGGAGGCGTTGTCCAACGACTTGCTGTAGGTGTACGACGCCTGAAACTGCAAACCGTGAGAGAAGCGTTTTTCGAAGAGAGCTTGCAGCGAGTTGTAGTTGGAGTGCGCGGCAGAGTCCTCCGCGAAGATGCTGGTGAAAATGGGCGTGCCGTCGGCTGGGCATCCCACTCCCGTGGTGGGCTGGCAATTTGGCGAAGAATAAGGCCGCAGACCAACCAACTTGATTGCCGGATTGCCGGGTCCAACGGTGGGGACGGAACCGTAAGGCAGATGAACTGTAAAGCCTGCTGGGATGGAATTGGCCGGCAGGCTGAACGAGGAGTCTTCGAAGAAAGGAGCGCAGCTATAGGCGGCAGAAAAAGCATCATTCTCGTTGGGATTCGGTGGTCCATTAGGTGGAGGCGGTGCGTAGAAATTGGAGATTGCCGACATATCCAGGCAGGTTTGCTTGTTGGCAAAATTCTGGTCGTGAATGGCGAGAAGCCGATGGCCCTGCGAGCCGACATAGCCGATCTGCGCAAGGATGTTGCCAGGAAGCTCGCGCTTGATGGTCAAGTTGTACTGCGCGGAATACTGCGTGCGCAGCTTCGTCGGGAATTGGCCAAAGAGCAAAATCGGACGATAGAGCGACCAATCCACGGGCTGATTGCGCGGCGGATTCAAGAAAGCGTCGGAGACGTTGGGCTTGGTCGTCCCGCTTTGGGTGACAAAGGGTGTGCTAAAGAGAGGATTCGAAACACCGTTGCTGATCCCGAAGGGCGGTTCGGCGACGAACTGTTCGAGCACCAATTGTTCGATGGGATTGTAGAAAAGCCCCCAACCCATGCTCACGGTCGTCTTGTTCGGGCCGCCGGTCAACTTAGCGAGTGCGCCGTCCTTCCAGCTCGGGCTCCAGTTCAAACCGATGCGCGGCGCGAAGGCTTTATAATAGTTGTCAATCAGCCCGCCAGGAACGCCCTTGTCACCGGGAACGACGAGACCAGTTGGCGTGACACCCTGATTGTCGCAGGTGTTACCCGGGCCAAAGAGATTGCTCTTGGGGCTTAGCTGACACGGATAGACCGTGGAGTTCTGTCCGGGATTAAAGCGCTGCACCTTTTGGCCGATGTCAGTGAGTGGCGTATTCATTTCCCAGCGCAAACCGTAGTTCAGCGTCACATTTGGCTTAAGCTTCCAACTGTCCTGAGCAAAGAGGTAGACCGATGTGCTGCGGACGAATTCGGTATTTGCCGAACCTTGCGAATAAGAAGTCGGGAGGCCGAGAAGGTAATTCGCGTAGAGGTCGGAGGCGCCGGTATTGTTGGTGCCGCCGGGCCCGAAGATGTACTCGCCGTTCACGTTGAAATAAACCTTTTGGTCAAATTTCTGGTAGCGGACATCGCCGCCAAACTTGAAACTGTGCTTGCCGATGATCTTGCTGTAGTTGTCGTTGAACTGGAAGGTGCTGCCGGTTTGCGGCAATTGGCCTTCAAAGTTGTTGCCGAACAGGCCCTGGGTGCCGTTGAAGGTAACGAAGGGCACGCCTTCAAATTTGGACCCGAGGCCCGGATGGATTCCGCAGCCAAATCCGGGACAGGAGGGAGTCGAGCCCAGGGCCGTACCATCATTGGCTACCAGGGAAGTGTCCGAGGTTCCGGTGAAGCAGAAGCGCGAAGCGGTCGGATCACTGCCGCACGAAGCGGTCACAGCATTGGTTCTCGAGGGAGTGTAGAACTGGGGCTCCGCCTCGCGGAATAGAGTAAAGCGAAATTCGTTTACGGCGGTGGAACCGAGGGTCCAGGTGTGGCTAGCGTTAATCTGCTGCACGTGCGAGATGATGCGGCCGCCGAAATTGCCCAGGGAGCCGCCTGCCAACTGGAAGATTGCGAAAGGATCGAGAGTGTTGTCGTTGTTATAGTAGTAGTAGAGGGAGAATTTCTGGTTCTTGTTCAGAATTTGGTCAAAGCGAAGCTGGAACTGGTCGCCGCGATCTCTGGAATTCACCACATCCTGTACTTGAGAACTGCTGCCACCGGAGCCCGTTAGGAATTGCTTCGCCAAATTGACAGCCACGGGATCAAAACACTGCGTGGGAACCATAGCAGTGCCCGAACCATCCGGCGCGAACGTACTCGGGAATATAGAATCCCAAGGCTGAGGCGTGCCACCTGCAACCGTGTTCAGCGCAGCCTGCCCCGCAGGCGTTAGCTTGCTTCCGCCGGCGCTTAGACTACCGCAACGATTCTGCAGGATCGTCGCGACCATGGCGTCATTCAGGGTTCCCGGAAACACGGGCTGCGGCAGTTGACCGGAGGGGGGAGCCGGGGAGGTGAAGGTGCCAGAGTAGTCGCCCGCGTTGGGGACCGGCACGTTTTGCGAAACAATGCCGCGGACGATGCGGCGTCCTTCGTAAGAACCGAAGAGGAAGGTTTTGTCTTTCCTGATCGGACCGCCCAGCGTGCCCCCAAACTGATTCTGTTTGAAGGGGGCTTTCGGGGTTGGGCTGAAAGTAAAGCCATGCGCGTTCAAAACGTCATTGCGGAAGAATTCGTAAGCGCTGCCGTGGAGATCGTTTGTACCCGACTTGGTGACGACGTTGACGACGGCGCCGGAGTTGCGGCCGTACTCGGCGTCAAAGGAATTGGTGATGACGCGAAATTCTTCAATGCTATCGGGCGAGGGCTGAACCGCGGGGAGATTGGCGAAGAGGTCGTTGCTGTCGCCGCCGTTTACGGAATAGTTGTTGGAGCGGCCTCGTCCACCGTTCACAGTGACGACGCCAGGTTTGTCCGAGCCATAAAAGAGATTGTTTCCGATCTGGGACTGAACGCCAGGCTGCAATTGCAGGAGCTGGAAGACGTCGCGCGTGTTCAGGGGCAACTGCGTCGAAGAGCGCTCGTTGACGATGGCTCCCAGTTGCGTCGATGTCGTATCCACAACCGGAGGCGCGCCGGTGACTTCCACTACCTCGGTCGATCCGCCGATCTGCAGCGCGAGATCAACGCTTACCACCTCGTTAAGATTGAGGACAATTCCCTTGCGGGTGTATTTCTTGAAGCCCTGGCTGGCGGCATCGATCTGGTAACTCCCCACCGGTACTTCCAGGAAGACGTATTCTCCATTCGCACCACTCTGGACGTCACGTGTGGCATGGTTCGCCTCGTTGATTAGCGCAACATTCGCCGCCGGCACCGCGCCGCCGCTCGGATCGGTCACCGTGCCACGGATGCGGCCGCCGGTACTCTGCGCGCCCGCAAAGTGCGCCGTGAGGAAGAAGGCCATCGCCAGAGTAGTTGCGTATAAGGTGCCGCGGCAACATAACGAACGCAGTTGCCGGAATCGTGTGTCGACCTTCATGACCTCACCCCTTGCCGCGAAGAATCTTTCGAGGACCGATTCTTCGTGGTTGCTGTGCCCCTGAAACCTTACTATAATCCTGCAAACTTAGAGAAAGCCGGGACCTGTGTCAAGCAGAAAGAATTTATCCGCCGCATCGGCCGCGCGCAAGCCGCCGCGCACGCTGCGCATCAGCGAAGTCGCGCGCCGCGTGGGCGTTTCTTCCTCTGCTTTGCGCGCATGGGAAACGTTGGGCCTCGTCTCGCCACAGCGCACGCAGAGCCGCTACCGCCTTTTTACCGAAGCCGATGTGCGCTTGCTGCAGCGCGCGATTTTCCTCCGCCGCGCCCGCGGCCTCAATCCCGCCGCCATCGTTCACGTGCTCAAGCGCCAGGGCGTTGTCTCTGCTCCTGCGGAAAACCCCCTTCTCCCCGGGCAGCGTTTCCGCCGCTTGCGGACGCGCCGCGGCCTCTCGCTCGCTCAAGTCGCTCGCGCCACTCGCGTCTCCGTCGGTTTTCTCAGCGCCCTCGAGCGCGGCCAGATGCGCTCCTCCATCGCCACCCTGCGCCGCATCGCCCGCTTTTACCGCACCAATATTCTTTCCCTCTTCGAGACCGCCGGCGATAATCCGCGCCTCGTGCGTCCGCACCAGCGAAAAGTTCTGGAGACCACGCCGGACGTGCGCATGGAGCTGCTCGCCTGGGGAAACACGGTGATGGAGCCCCATCTTTTCCGCATCAAACCCGGCGGCGGCAGCGGCGAATCCTACTCGCACGAAGGCGAGGAATTCCTGCACGTCCTTCGCGGACACTTTGAAATCTGGCTCGACGCCAAGGAGCATTACCGTCTAAAGCCCGGCGACAGCCTCTATTTCGAGAGTTCGACTCCCCACCGCTGGAAGAACCCGGGGCGCAAGGAAACTTGGCTGCTGTGGGTCAACACACCGCCAACATTCTGATTCTCAGGACCAGGTCCCAATGAAATTTCACCCGCTTCGCGTCGTTACTCAATCTTCAATCGCTTCCGCTCTTGCACTGTCCTACTTCCTTCTCGCGCGCAAGGCCGGATCCTCAAAGCGGCGGATATCATCGCAGTTCACGGTCGCTTCTACACGGAAAACCCCAAGCAGCCG
>WNFG01003170.1_pt1 | contig 13737 bp, 7 predicted proteins | sample 5400431 | NCBI WGS metagenome assembly WNFG01 (sample SAMN13153346, study PRJNA577476) | soil metagenome | isolation source: 120 cm saprolite under Douglas fir tree site 2 hole 3 replicate 2 | place: USA:California | collected 2015-04-18
GAATTGGATCTGAATCCTGTGGTCGCATACGCCGCCGGGCTCAAAGTGCTCGACGCGCGCGTCCTGCTGGGCGATGGTGCCCCGTCCGCTCCGGGAACCGCGCCGGATCCGAATTGGGAGCAGCGGCGGCGCAATCTCAAGCGCGGCTTCGAAGCGCGCGCGGTGGCCGTAATCGGCGACAAACGGATGGGCGGCTACATGTGGCTGCGGGCGCTGAAACGCTTTACCGGCAAACTCTATTCAGTGCAAATCGACCCCAACGAAATCCCCGGAATCGAGGCGATGGGAATTACCAATTATAAATCCCTCGCCGAGGTTCCGGAGCCAATCGACTACGCCGTAAGTGCGGTGCCGCGCCAGGTGGCGCCGCGAATTTTGCAGGATTGCGTTGACAACAAGGTCGCGGCGATTGGGTTTTTTACTTCCGGCTTTTCCGAAACTACCGAGGAACTGGGTATTCGGCTCGAGCGGCAGCTTAAGGAAATCGCAGGCGGCTCGGCGATCGCGTTGGTCGGCCCCAACTGCATGGGCCTGTACAATCCGGAGATCGGGCTTTGCAATTTTCCCGATCTGAACATAGGTAGCGCGGGAGATGTGTGTTTCATCTCACAAAGCGGCACGCATACGATAAATTTCTCGTCGCAAGCGCCCCTGCGCGGAATCCGGGTCAACAAGGCCGCTTCCATCGGTAACGTCTTGATGCTCGAGGGCGCCGACTACCTCGACATGATGACAGAGGAGCCGCGCACGCGAGTTATCGGCATGTACATCGAGGGCGTACGCGACGGGCGGCGGTTCTTCGAGAGCCTCCGCCGCGCGGCCGGACGCTTTCCGGTGGTAGTGTGGAAAGGCGGTATGACCGAGGCCGGGGCACGCGCGACGTTTTCCCATACCGGCTCTTTGGCGACGCCGGCGGCGGTGTGGACGGCGATGGTGCGGCAGAGCGGCGCGGTGAGCGTCGCCGGGCTCGACGCGATGCTCGATGCGGTCGAGATGCTGGCGCGCGGACGGGCCATGACGGGAAGCCGGATGGGGTTGGTGGCGATGACCGGCGGCCAGTCGGTCGTGATCACCGATACCTTTGCCACCGCTGGGTTGGAAATTCCCACCTTGTCGGACTCCTCTTACGACGAACTCAAAGGCTTCTTTAACGTAATTGGTGGCAGCTACCGCAACCCGCTCGATGCGGGTGGCACGATCATGGGCGGAGCGGTGAATAGTGGCAATCTCGCACGCATCCTCGATATCCTCGACCGCGACCAAGTGATCGATGCGATCGTGCTCGAAATCGGCACCGGACTGCGCGCGCAGCGATGGGCAACCCACGAGGACGAGCTGACCGGATTGCTCGACCGGATTGCGGAGTTCAACCGCAAGACCACCAAACCCTTCTGCGCGATTCTTCATCCCGCACATGTGGAGACGATAGTGTCGCGGGCGAAGCAGCTCGCCCGCGAACGTGGTTTAGTCGTATTCGACAGCTTCGAACGTTCCGCCGCGGCGCTGCGAGTCGCCTACGATTACTGGTCGCGCCGCGCAGCCAGAGCATAGTTAGTAGGGCAGGCGTCCCTGCTGCCGATGACGCGCGCTGCGCGCCACCATTTACTCCGTGGCGGCCTCGCAGTGCGTGGCGCGGCGAGCGAAGCACGGGAGAGATGAGAAGGTAAGTATCCGCAACGGACCTCGATCTGCTGGTATCTTTTGGGTATGGCGGCCAACTCGGAATTGATGCGTGCGATGGCTGTGCGAACGCCCGCGCCGATTGAAACTAATCCTCTACAGGCGCTCGAAATGGAACGGCCGCGGCCACAGGCGGGCGAACTCTTGCTGCGCGTCAGAGTCTGCGGCGTATGCCGCACCGATCTGCATGTGACTGAGGGCGATCTGCCGCCCAGGCATCAGTGGATTATTCCGGGGCATGAAGTCGTCGGCGAAGTTGTCGAGCTCGGCGAGGGCTGCCGGCGCTTCAGGCCGGGCGCGCGGGTTGGAATTGCGTGGCTGCGGCAGACCTGCGGTGCCTGTGCTTATTGCCGGCGTGGCCGGGAAAATCTCTGCACTAACGCATGCTTCACCGGATGGGATCAGAACGGCGGCTACGCCCAATGGGCGGCCGTGCGCGAGGATTTTGCCTACGCGTTGCCGCCGACAATTGCCGACGAAGAGTTAGCTCCGCTCCTGTGCGCCGGCATTATTGGCTATCGAGCAATCAAGCGCGCGGAGATCAAGCCCGGCACCACCGTGGGGCTGTATGGGTTTGGCGGCTCGGCCCATCTGGCGTTGCAGGTGTTGCAACATTGGAAATGCCGGGTGTTCGTGATGACCCGGGGCGGCCCGCATCAGCAATTGGCCAAACAGATGGGCGCCGATTGGATCGGCAGCGCCCAGGAACCACCGCCGGCGCCGCTGGATGCGGCAATCCTGTTCGCACCGGCCGGCAACCTCGTACTCCCCGCGCTGGAGGCGCTGGATCGTGGTGGTATTCTGGCGGTGGCGGGGATTTACTTGAGCGCAATTCCACCGCTCGATTACGAGAGGCATTTGTTCTACGAAAAGGAATTGCGCAGCGTCACCGCCAATACCCGTCAAGACGGTGAGGAATTCCTTAAAATCGCCGGCGAAATCCCAATTCGGACGCATACGGTCCCAATGCCACTGGATGAAGCCAATCTCGCCCTGCAGATGCTCAAGCATGATCAGCTTAAGGGCGCAGCAGTCCTGCGGATCTCCTGAAGTTTCACTAATCGTCTAATTTCACGATCGTCGGGGCACTCCTTCGCAATTGAGTACGCTCCTCTAGCAGTTTAGGCTGTATTTGTAACCGCGCGCGGCACTGATGCTCCAACTAACGAGCATCCAGAAGCAGAACCCTCACCCTTAGCCTCTCCCGCAGAAGAGCGGACGAGGGGCTCAAAGGGGCGCCTCTGGCCCAAAAGGGCGGGGGGGAGCAGAATTCGAGCGGGCGAGGGTAAGAAACCTAACCGGTTGAGCGGTGGAGGGCGTTCAGCCAGTGAGGATTCGGATCACGTCCAGCGGGTAACAAATCCAACATATTGGCAGCGAGGTAACGGCTTGGCTTCTGATGCGATTGCTCCTTCCGAAATCGAACGCCTGTTGAGACTCGAACACTCCGATCCCCATTCGATTCTCGGCGCCCATCCAGGACCCGATGGCATTACCATTCGGGCGTTGCGCCCGGGTGCGGACGACATCTCCGTGGTCGAGAACGGTGCGAGCCCCTGGCGGATGGTGCAGCGGAACGAAGACGGACTCTTCGAGGTCCTGATCGAAGATCGGGAGCAGGTCTTCCCCTACAAACTGCGCGTGCAATATCCCGACGGCACCGTGGCGACAATTCATGATCCGTACAGTTTCCTGCCCACCGTCGGCGAGTTGGACCAGCTACTTTGGAATCAAGGGCGTCACGAGCGGATTCACGAAAAACTGGGCGCCCACCTGTGTGAAATCAATGGCGTCAGCGGCGTCGCCTTTGCCGTCTGGGCGCCCAACGCACGCCGGGTAAGCGTGGTGGGGGATTTCAACGATTGGGACGGCCGCCTCGACATGATGCGCGTGCTGGGTTCATCCGGTATCTGGGAAATGTTCATTCCGGAACTGGCCCCCGGAGTGAACTATAAATTCGAACTTCGTACCTCGGACGACAGGTTAATCCTCAAAGCTGATCCATTCGCGATGGCGACCGAGAAGCCGCCGGCGACCGCCTCGCGCGTATTCCAGCCGTCGTATCAATTCGGTGATGCGGAATGGATGGAGTCGCGTAAACAGCGCGAGCTGCTCAGCTCTCCGTTATCAATTTACGAAATACACCTGGGCTCCTGGCGCCGACTGCCCGAAGAACACAACCGCTGGCTTAATTATCGCGAAATCGCGCCGCTGCTGGCCGACTACGTCAAGGAAATGGGCTTCACCCATGTCGAATTGCTGCCGGTGATGGAGCATCCGTTCTCGGGTTCATGGGGTTACCAGGTGACCGGCTATTTCGCACCGAGCGCACGGTGGGGCACGCCTGACGATTTCCGCTACTTCATCGACTACCTGCATCAACGCGGGATTGGCGTCATCCTCGATTGGGTGCCGGCCCATTTTCCGACGGACTCGTTTGCGCTCGCACGCTTCGACGGCACTGCGTTGTACGAGCATCTGGATCCGCGCAAGGGGCATCATCCGGACTGGGACACCTATATTTTCAATTACGGCCGCGAGGAAGTGCGCAATTTCCTCACTGCCAGCGCGTTGCACTGGCTGCTCGATTATCACGCCGACGGGCTGCGGGTGGATGCGGTCGCCTCGTTGCTGTATCTCGACTACGCCCGCAAAGAGGGCGAGTGGATCCCCAATATTTATGGCGGGCGCGAAAACCTCGAAGCAGTCGCTTTTATCAAATCGCTCAACGAACTCACTTACGGCCGGGCCCCAGCAAGCACGATGATCGCCGAAGAGTCGACCTCATGGGCGGCGGTCAGCAAGCCGACCTACCTCGGCGGTCTCGGCTTCGGCTTTAAATGGGACATGGGGTGGATGCATGACACGCTGAGCTATTTCTCGCGGGAGCCCATTCATCGCCGCTACCATCACCGCGAACTCACCTTTGGATTTCTTTACGCCTGGAGCGAGAACTTCATCCTGCCGCTGTCCCATGACGAGGTCGTGCATGGCAAGGCATCGTTGTTATCGAAAATGCCCGGCGATCGATGGCAGCGGTTCGCTAACCTGCGTTCGCTGTACGCCTACATGTGGGCGCGGCCTGGCAAGAAGATGCTATTTATGGGCGGCGAGTTTGGCCAATGGCATGAATGGAACCATGACGAGAGCCTTCATTGGCATCTGACGCAGTATGATGAGCATCGTCAGATCCAGGCATTAGTGCGTGAGCTGAACCTGATCTATCGGGCCGAACCGGCCTTGTGGGAAGCCGATAACGACTCTGCCGGCTTTCGCTTTATTGATGCTGACAACACCGACGACAACGTAATTGCCTTCATGCGGATTCCGCGCAGCGATGCGCAGCGCCTGATCTGTGTCTGTAATTTCTCACCGGCAGTGCGCTACGGTTATCGGATCGGAGTGCCGGCGCCGGGCAGTTATCGCGAAATCCTGAACACCGATTCAGAGTGGTTCGGCGGCAGCAACGTCGGTAATGGCGGCTCGGTCGAAGCCGAGGCGATGGCGCGCCACGGGTTTGACTATTCGTTATCATTGACGTTGCCGCCCCTCGCCGTCTTATGGTTCAAGGCGCCCTGAGTAGCCGTTGCTCCGCTCGGCGCTATCTGGCAGCTTTCTTTGAGCATTTGCGCAATGCGTTGTCCAATCTGCAAGAGGCTTGTCGATAGTAGTCCGGCGAATCGTTATCGGCCGTTCTGCTCAGAACGATGCCAGATGGTTGATTTGGGCTTATGGGCAGGCGGCGAGTACAGGGTTGCCGATGCGCCGGTCGAGGACCGCGAGCATCCGGATGATCGCCGCCTCAAGCCAAAGCCCGGCGACGGCGGTTCGAAGAAATGAGCCCCTCGATAGAGAAAGAGCCGCAAGCGAGGACGCCTGCGCCCTTGGGGACGTTGGTGCCACCCCGGATCCATCCTTCAGCAGTGATTGGCCACGAGGTGGAACTGGCGGCTGGGGTCGAGATTGGACCGTTTTGTCTACTGGACGGAAGGATTCGGCTTGGCTCGGGCAGCCGGCTGATCGGTCATGTCACGATTCTGGGCGATTCCGAACTAGGGACGCAGAACATCCTGCATCCTAACGTGGTCATTGGCGATGAGCCGCAAGACGTCGCCTATACCGGTGGCCGGCGACGGGTACGGATTGGCAACGCCAACGTCTTCCGCGAAGGCGTTACCGTCCATCGCGGCAGCGAACAAGGTGAGGTCACTATTATCGGCGCCGGCAATTTCTTCATGCAAAATGCGCACGTGGCCCACGATTGCAGGATTGGCAACGGCACCATAATCGCCGGCGGCGCCTTGCTTGCCGGATGGGTCGAGGTCGGTGATGGCGCGACCGTGTCGGGCAATTGCGTGGTCCATCAATTCGTCCGGCTGGGCCGTTATTCGATGATGCGCGGGTTGAGCCGCACCAGCCGCGATGTGCCGCCGTTCTGCCTGATGGATGGAACCCATACTCTACGCGCTATCAATAGTGTTGGACTGCGCCGGGCGGGCTTGAGCCCCTCGGCGATTCGCTCGCTGCGCAACGCCTTCGCGTTGCTCTTTGGGGAGCGCCACAATCTGAAACTTGCCTTGCAGCGGCTTGAACAGCGAACGCAGCCTAGCGCCGAAGTCGTTGAAATGGTCGAATTTATCCGTCAGAGTACGCGCGGCGTCGCCTTCGCCCCACGCCGGGTGCGTGAGGCGGAAGATTGATGGCAGCGGACCGTGCCGTCTCTCCGCCTCCAGGGTTAGGTGAGAGCAAAGCGAAAAAACTTTATAAAAGATGGACGAGAATTAGAGGGTTAGGCTCCGCTATTAACGTGGGCCTATGTCTCAGCCCATTCCCGAAGAATAGCGGCATAAGATAGCCCCCTTCGGTGGAATCGCCTGCGACTCTTCTTTGCGCTAGCCTGAGAGCTGTTGACGGCTAAGCTATCATCGCGGTGGGAGTTCGTTGGTCGCTGCGTCCCCAGAGCGTTAGCCGCGACGGTTATGCTCGCCGCGTGTCTGACTGCCCAGCCGCTGCTGGCCGCGCCCGTCAGAATTCCGCTGCATATCAATTACGCGTTGCTGACCGAGGTTCTGCGCCAACGGCTCTATACTCACGGAGGACGAGCACACCTGTGGGACGGCAACAATGACTGCGAATATCTCTACGCTGAGAATCCATCCTTCAGCCAGCAAAATGGCACAGTCCAAATTGACACTGACGGGTATCTGAATCTCGGCGTCGCGGTTGATGACCGCTGCCTCAGCCCGCTCACGTGGTCGGGGATAATCGAAGCCGACACCGTGCCTTTCATTGCCGGATTCGCACTAAAACTTCATGTGACGGACGTTAATCTTTACGACCGCAATCATCAAAAGACCTTCTTGGTAGGACGTGGATTCGATTTAATCAAGAGCAATATTGTGCCGGCGCTCGAAACCTTCTCATTTGACCTCGCGCCGGGAATCCACGAGTTGGAAGGTTTGGCGGAGATGGCGGTGGCCCCGGCGGATGAGGCTGCACTCCATCTGGCGCTGGCCACAATGCGGCTCGAACCGGCGGTTATCGCTGGTCAGAGCGGACTTCAGTTGACGCTGGCGATTGACCTGCCGCAAACTCCGGCCAGACCACTGCCTGCATCGGCGGCTCCTCTCAAGCCCGAGGAGATCATCGCTTGGAACAGCGCGCTGGATAACTGGGACGCATTCCTCGTTTTTGCCATCAAGCAGATTGGCGCAACCGAGAGCGAACCGAATGCGCGCACCGAACTGCTGGATATCTTACTTGATAGCCGCCAAAGGCTGGTGTCGGCGCTCGCCCAGCCGCAGCGGGTCACTGGTCCTGATCCGGTGCGTCTCCTCTTTTTGGGCGAATGGACTCGGCTCGGGCATGTAATCGAAAACGCTGCGCGACAGGGGCGGCTGGGAAATCGCTCGCTGGAATTCCTTTCGTTTATCTCGGCCGGCGATGCACTGTTTGCGCTCGATCAAGCCGCGCCCGCTCTGGGGATACGAATTTCGGCCGACGATTTGCGCCGCCTGGCCCGCATTATGGCTCCGCAGGCTAGCGGTGATCCGCTGGCCTATGGCTTCGAAGAGGACCCTCAATTGCGCGCGATGTTCGGCTTGAGCACGCCGCTCGAGCTGCCCGGTGATGTCGAATCGCCAGAAGAATCAGCGCCGTCAGCAATCCCAAACCGAAGCGGCGAATTGCCACCCAGCGACGCCGGTCACACGAGCAACGGAGCACCGGCCGCCGGCGCTTCGACCAGCGAGGCGCCGGCAAATCCGAGTACCGGGTCCGCGCCGCGATCAGCGAAGCCCTCACCGGTTGCCACTCCGCTTTCCATGTTATCGTCCGGTCTGTGCACGATTGCTCCGGGCGCCGCATTGGCCGCCGAAATTGTTCCGGGCACCCAGGTAAGTACCCGGCAGATTCTGGAGCTCGGCCGCAAGCTTCGCGCCGTGGTAGTGAGCGAGCGCAATGCCATGATTTATCGCCGCGAGCTAGGCCAATTACTCGACCTCACGGCCCAGTATCGGCTTCAGGATGACGCCGCCGACAACCCCGCGCGCCGTTCGTGGCCGGCCTTGCTCAAGGCGGCAGCATGGCAAGAGAGCTGCTGGCGGCAGTTTGTAATAAAGCATCAGCGGGTCTGGTATCTGGAGTCGAAAAGCGGCGATATCGGCTTGATGCAAATTAACAAATACGTCTGGCGGGGCTTCTACAGCCTGGCGCGTCTGCGCTGGGATATCATCTACAATCTCAGTGCCGGTTCAGAAATCCTGCAGCGGCTTTTGGCTGACGCGTCCCGCCATCTGCATTCCGATAATCCCGTCGTTCTCGCACGGGCCGCCTATGCTGCATATAACGGAGGCCCCGCTGCCTATAATCGGTGGCGGGAGCCGCACGAGCCGCGCGCGCGGCGAGAAATCGATCAGGCTTTCTGGCTCAAGTACCGCGCAATCGAAGCCGGCCAGCCGTTCGACATCCTGAGCTGCGCCGCCCAATGGGACCGCTTACACGCGGATTAGGACACAGACCGTTCCATAGTTCCGCAACAGTTGCGGAATCCCAGGCAGCATAGTCGGAACTTCCCTTCGCCCATCGTTTGACATGGGGTCACTAGGCGGAGCGGAGCGAAGCCGGTGAGCCGAAGCCCTGAGCGGAGTCGAAGGGTCAGGAGTCTGCGACGCGCGCATATCAGCGCTCTAGAGAGGGTGGCGGCCAGATGACATGCTCGGCGAGCGGACCACGTCACGCTCACGACCGGGAGGGGAAAAGGAGAGTGAGGTGGTTTCTGCCCTGCGGTGTGGTAGCCGCCATTATGATTTCGTTCTGAGCGGCTACCGTGCGGGCACAGGGACGGCTCCCTCGAGGGTATCGCCCACCCGAAGAGTCACGACGAGTCACCCCTTGGCGGTTTGGCGCCACCCATGTTTCGTCCCACTTGTAGTCATCAGATCTGTCTTACTGTTACGAATTTGCTTCAAATCAGGGCGCTGGTGGTTGACACTCGCTGACGTGTTGTTATTTCCGCGGGTCTACGCTCACCTGTGCCTGTTTTTATCCTGCGGTAACTCCTCGAGAGCGTTTACAATAACGAGCTCCCGCGCAGCTTCCGAACTGCGCGGCTACATGGAGTGATGCTGAAGCGTCACGCTTCGGGGGGAATTGCGTATGGGTCGGAGATCCACCCACGCGCGGATGAGAATCCAATCCCTCCCCCTGACCAGGGGGCTGAACATTACCCATAAGTAGCATGGCTGGGCACTGGAACATGTTTGGCAAAGGGACTGAAGGCACACCAAGCCAAGGTGATGTCGTCGAGACGTTGCAGACCCAGCCAGAGGGTTTTAGTGCCTGGGTGACCGTCGCCTTTGCGGCCGAGAAAGCCGCCGAGTCCAGCGACCAGGCGCATTGCTTCAGCCATGGTCGGTGGCTGGGTGGGCGGCTCATAGCTCTGCTTGACGAAGCTGACCAAGGCCTTCCACTCGGCTTCCTCAAAAAAAATCGAACAGGGCACGTCGGGCATCTCGCGCCCGAGCCGCGCCAGTTGGGTGATGCGCCAAGCCACTACCAGGTCGATAGCCAGGCAGTTCTCGAGCCGCTCGGCGGTGCCGAGCTGGCGCTCCTCGATACGGCAACCGCTCTTGAGCGTGCGGTGATAGACTTCGATTTGCCAGCGCAGTGCGTACCAGTTGAGCTTCTCGACCGCCTGTTCAAGCTTGTACACCTCCAGCGTGGTGAGCAGCGTCCAGTGAATCGGTTCCACCCCTTGAGGCGGCGTCGACTCGTGCGCTTCTACTGCCCAGAGTCGCACCGGCCCGAGCGACGGCCGGCTACGTGGCGGCCGCAGTTCCACCGCCGCAAAGCGGATCTCCAGCATCGCGGTGCGCGCCGGGCGGTTGCCGCGCCGCGGCACCTGCACTTCGCTGTGACCGGCCAGCGGTTGCTCGCGCAGGTGGTGCCACAGCGATTTGTGTTCCTGTTGCAGCACCCGTTCGTGGCTGGCGCGCACCAACAGCTGCGGTCCCGCCGCGCTGGCGGCGGCGAGCTTAAACAGTTCGTAGATATCCGCCTCGCGATCGCCCACGCTCACCACGACGGTGCCCGGAGCTTGGCGCTGCAGGCGCTCGGCGGCAGCAAAGCTGCGCAGCCACTTGGCGCTCTCCTTCTGTTCGAGCGGCAGCTCACGGCGCCGTTTCCCCTTGCCTGTCGCCTCGGGATCGCGCGCCCAGCACTGTACATCGACCAGCCCCAGGGGGGTCTTCTCCAGATTGAAGGCCATGGTGTCGTGCAGGACCAATCCCAGCAGGCGCGCCTGGCTTTCAGTGCCGATCGGACCGAGCCCCGCGGTCAACGGGTGAGTGCTGTAGTTGAGGAAAGTGGTGTCTTGAATTGCCAGCACCACCGGCTGCTCGGCCACGCGCCGCGCCGTGGCGGCATAATGCGGCTGGAGAATTTCCTCCATCGTGACTCCGTGGTGCTCCAGCAAGCGATAGGCGGCCTTGATCTTGGCACGCGTGCCACAGGCCTGCGGAATGTTCGCCTGTGGCCGCGCGCCGAAGTCCCGCGCCAATTGTACCAGCCGCCGCACCAAACGCTGATCGCCCAAGGCGGCAGTGCCGAATTCTTCCTCCGCCCAGTCTTCCGCTGGCCGCGGCGACGGTGTGCCGCGCGCGGGTGCGACTTCACCTGGACCTGGCTCGCGGGTCAGTACCTGGCGGAAATCTTCGCTCAACGGCAGCAGATAAATATCCTTGCGCGCGCACGCGGCCTGGCGATGGCGATCGTTGCGTCCGCGGCCGCAGGTCACACCGACCCGCTGCCAATTGGCCGCGCGATAGCTGGCGCCCGTATAGCGTGCGGGATCAACAAAGGTTTCGAGCAAGACCGGCCGCTCGCCATAGCGCTGCTCCCAGTCCGCGGCCAGGCGGCGCACACACAGCGCCAGCACCTTGGAAGCGAGATGTGGGACCTGCACCGTCGGTGGAATCAAGAAGCGGCTGTTGGCGGCCACCTTCTGCAGGTTGGCGCGCCGCGCCGTGTCGCTCCAACCGATCCAGCGATCACGCGCCGCCACCCGCCAGGCCGGGGCGCTGAAGCTCAGCGCTGCCACCGCGCCATAGCGGGCACTGTGCACCAAATAACGCAGCTGCCTGCCGCACAACGGCTGATAGCCGAGCGGGTGATAAGTAGCGATCAGCGCTTTCCAGCGCTGCGCCACATCGCTGCGAGCCCCCTCGACCAACTCAACCGTGAGCTCGCCGAGTTCAGCGATGGTGCCCTTCACCGCGCTCGTCGGCACCGGCACTGGCGGCGCGTCGGCGCCGCGGCGCTTGATCTCAGTGCGCGCCGCCGGCAGCCGGATCACTCCGCGCCGTTCAAGCTTCAGCAGTGCAACTCGGCAACTCATCGCCTTGGGTCGCCCGTGGCTGTCCTTCCATGCCAGCCAGCTTGCCACCCGCCGCGACAGCTCCGCCCGCGTGATCTCCGGCTCGCGCGCCAGCACCGTCCCAATTCGTTCCAATACTTCGTCCCCAAACTTCCGCCCACACACCCACATGGAGCGTATGGTGCATGAAAACCTTGCCAGTGTCCAGCCTCGGACTTATGGGACATGATCAGCCCCCTGGTCAGGGGGAGGAATTGAAGGCGGCCCGAGCCCTACGAACAACCCGAACAGGCCGAGTCAAGCACCCAAACCCTTGTTGCGCGAAATTATGCAACTAGGCACTAGTGGGCACAGGCTTCAGCCTGTGCGGGCGGCGATCTCGCGACCAGAGGGGCCTACCGAGGCCAACACTCATCGCGCGACAAATCTCGCCCGATTAGAAGCTGAAACCTTCGACGTTGCGATCATCGGCGGCGGAATTAGCGGAGCCGCGGTTGCGCGCGACGCCGCGATGCGCGGCCTCCGGACCGCAATGGTCGACAAAGGCGATTTCGCCTGCGCCACCTCATCTCATTCATCGAAGCTGATTCATGGCGGGCTGCGTTATCTGCCCCAGGCCCGGCTACGGTTGGTTTATCACGCATTGCGCGAGCGCGAGCGTCTGCGTCATGTCACCGCGCCGCATCTGGTGCATCCGCTCAAGTTCCTGTTTCCGTTTTATCGCGGACGCCGTCCCTCGCGAACCGCGGTTTGCGCGGGTTTGATTCTTTACGATCTGTTCGCGCGAACTGCGCCCGATGAAAAGCATCGATGGCTCGACCGCAACGGGGTCCGCTTATGCGAACCGGCGCTGCGGCCGGAGGGTCTGGTAGGCGGCGCAATCTATCTCGATGCCATGGGCGATGACGCGCGCATCACGCTGGAAAATGTGCTTGATGCCGCGTATCGCGGGGCGGCAGTGGCAAATTACGTGACGGCCGAGGGCTTTTCGCACTCCGGCCGGCGGATTACGGCGCTGTACGCGCGTGACCTGGAATCTGGCGCGCAGTTCGAATTACGCGCGCGAGTCTTTGTGAATGCCGCCGGACCATGGGTCGACGAGGTACGCCGGCTGGACGACCAGGGATGCGGGCGGCTGGTGCGCCTTACCAAGGGAGTTCATTTAATTATCGAATCGTCCCATCTTCCGGCGCGCAATTCGCTGGTGCTGACCGACGATCGTAATCGTATTATCTTTCTGATACGACAAGATAACTATGTGTTGATTGGCACGACTGATACGGATTTCGACGGTGACAGCGAACCGGCCGGTGCGAATCCCGAGGATGCCGAATACCTGCTTGATATAATCAATCAATCGATACCTGGCGCGCGGCTGCGCCAGGACGATGTCGCGTCGAGCTTTGCTGGTCTTCGTGCACTCAGGATTTCGCGGCATCTGCAGCCCTCCTCAGTCGCGCGGGAAGAGGTTATCGCGGTCAGCCGCTCGGGCTTAATAACTGTGGCCGGTGGCAAGCTGACTACACATCGCGAAATCGCTGAGCGCGTAGTCAATCGCGTCATGACAATGCTGGGGCGTACCCCTGAAAAATCGCCGACACTGACAGAGCCGCTACCTGGCGCGCGCGGCCTTGCGCCAACCCGCGGCTCGCTCGGCGAACTGCCGCCGGAGCTGCAACAGGTTCTCATCGCCCGCTATGGGACTCGCGCCGAAATCGTCGCCCGCATTGCTGCCGAACGCTCCGAACTGGCACAGCGCCTGGCACCCGAAACGCCGGCGATTGCGGCAGAGGTGATTCATGCCGTTCGCAATGAGTTCGCGCGTTCGGTCGCCGATTTTATCGCCCGGCGGACCGCGATGACCTGGAGAGCACCAGCAGCAGCCCTGAGGTCAGCGCCCCCGGTCACGCGGCTGATGGCGCAGGAACTGGGGTGGGATTCGGAGCGGGAACGGCGCGAACTGGAATTGTTCGTTGACTATCTCAACCATAGCCGGCTTCACGTTAGCCGCGCTGAGTCCAGCCGCAACTTTCATCGACTACAGCACTCGGATTAAACTTAGAGAAAGGCGCCCGTCGCTGACAGTCCGCATGGTTGAGCGTGATACCAAATATGAGCAGTGGGTCTAGTGTAGTGTCCGCGAATTAAATAGACAATAGTTTTTCCTGGTATTGTGCAGTATT
>WNFG01003172.1_pt1 | contig 13735 bp, 10 predicted proteins | sample 5400431 | NCBI WGS metagenome assembly WNFG01 (sample SAMN13153346, study PRJNA577476) | soil metagenome | isolation source: 120 cm saprolite under Douglas fir tree site 2 hole 3 replicate 2 | place: USA:California | collected 2015-04-18
CGCGGGTTACTTGAAGGAATCGCTGGGTACCTCTACGCAATACCTCGTACTGTTTACGAAAGCGCTGTCGCAATGTTCAGGCAGGGAAGTGAGCAGGCGTAGCATTCTCACGCTGTGTGCTCGCTCGGCGCCAGGAAAGACCCCATTGGAAGTTCGTATCCCGATTCGACAGATCATAAAGGAGCTAGAGCAACGATTGCCGCTGGCGAACATCTATCGCGATATACCAAGAGGCCGAAAAAGCAAGGGCTGGAAGGAGGAATTCCTTCGGACCCTGAAGAATGCTGCGAATGAGGTCGGGGATCTGTCGGAAAAGCAGATCATCGAAGCGGTACGATCATATCGTAGCGCGAGTCGCCTCCAGCCAGAGGTCGAGGTTGTCCGCTAGGAAAAGGTCGCGACGTCGTGCCAGCGGTGTTGTCGACACCTCGGTACTGTTGGCAGGAGTAGCAGGAACCTTGGGGCACAACGCAAGCGCCAATTTCTTGAAGCGGTGGGTCAATACTTTCGTCTGGCTCATAAGCAAGCAAATCCTCAACGAGCACGAGGAAATCCTCGCGCGTCACAAAGTCCGCCGGCCGACATCGCCAGCACTCGAGCGTTTGCCGCCCATGCAAAAGATGAGGAAGCTCGCCGCTACTATCAGCAGCTCGACTTTGCCGCTTCTCCCACAGACCCGCTCCATCTCTTTGTGCTGCTGAAAGACATTCGAAGGCACGTTGGCGCGTAACTCTTCCTCCTTTAGCATGAGAGCGGACATCGTCATGCAGGATCAAGGGCAGAAATCGGCACGCCTCATGACTGCAAATCGTTCTCAGAGGTGTTCCTTGTTTTTCTCTCCCAGCGGGCCTTTGCCAATTCCGATAGGCGTTTGCGCCCGGCTGCGGTGATGCCGCCTTTGGCTGGCTTCGTTGCGGTCTGCTTCGCGACAGGATTCTTCGCGCTGGCCTGCTGTGTGACGGCCTTCTTCCGTGCCTCCCACCTTGCCCGCATGACTTCAGCTATTCTCTTTCTTAAGGCTGGGCTCAACTTGCGCCGCCCGGTGCCGGCTCGCTTTACGCCGGACTTCTTTTCAGAGACTTCGGCATTCTTGGCGCACTTTATCTGCGGACACCGTGGCTTTGACGGCACACAGTCAACAGGCTCCCCATTGGACTTCGTGTTCTGCGCCATGTCCAAGCCAAAGAGCGCGGAGAGGTCTTCGCCGCCGCCGAGTACCTTGGCTGCCGCCGGCCCATTTTTCGAAAGTGGAAGGTCATTCCCCGCCTTGGCGATCAGTTCCTTTTCGTCAACCTTGTGAAGCCTGAAGAGCAGTTCCGGTTGTTTATCGAGACGGGCACCGATGCCATACAGCACTGCGGCGACATGTTTACACATATCGGCCCAGTCCGGACAACTGCACGAGAGTTCGATCTCATCGGGTGACGGGAAAAGGCCCTTTCTCCGCTGACAAACGCGCTCCATCACGCCCTCGGAGAAGCGTCCCTGCAGAAGCTCGACGAGCGAATCGATGGCGCCGGCGCAGTCGGCGCAAATGGATTTCCAGCGCAGCTTCGACACCGGTACCACGGTCACCGTCACTTTATAAATGTCCGAGCCGCTGACCATAGCCTTGACCTCACCCGGTGCAATCTGGAGGTCGATCACCGAGCCGTTGCGCACGTAGGTCCGTCCGCGCGGCAGGCGGTTTTCAAAGTCGCTGTAGCGCTCAAGGTTGTCGCACCAGGCCTTACCCCAGAAGGTCTTGGCAATGGTGCGGCCCTCGATCACGACGGGCGAGACGGGGTGTTCCTTTCCCCTGAGCTTGGCCATTTCGCGCGTCGCTCGCAGCCGCCGCTCTGCTACGGAGACATAAGGTCTCCATCCCCAGCCGTTGTACATGAATCACGCCTCCTTGAGTGCGGTGTTGATATCGAGTGCGACGAGCTTCAGCAATTCTTCGTCTTCTAACGCTGTCAGCAGCAGCTCAGCGCCGCCTTCGAACAAATCCGTTGATAGTTGCCGCTTCGATTCGATGAGTTGGTCAATCTTTTCCTCGATCGTTCCCCGGCAGACGAACTTGTGTGCCAGCACGTTCTTGTGCTGTCCAATGCGGAAAGCGCGGTCCGTGGCCTGGTTTTCCACCGCCGGATTCCACCAGCGGTCGAAGTGCACGACATGCGAAGCGGCCGTGAGATTCAGGCCAGCGCCTCCGGCCTTGAGTGAGAGGACAAAGAAGCCCACGGCCTCGTCTTCTTGGAAGCGTTGCACCAGATCCTTGCGCTTCTTCACTTCGGTTTCCCCGTGAAGAACTAATCCGGGACGCCCGAAGACCGATCCAAGGAACGCCGCGAGGGGAGCCGTCACCTCCCGAAACTGCGTGAAGACGAGTGCCTTTTCCTGCTTGGCGGCGATAACTTCGGCGATATCGCGCAGTCGAGCCCATTTTCCACTGTCCTCTTCAGCCCATGCGCCATCTCCCAGCCACTGCGACGGGTGATTGCATATTTGTTTGAACCGCATCAAGAACGACAGTACCAGCCCCTTGCGCTGGATACCCTCGGCTTGATTGAGTTGCGCGGCCAAGTCATCGACGGCCTCCTGGTACAGCGCTGCCTGCTTGCGGCTGAGCTGACAGAATGCTTGGACCTCGGTCTTGTCCGGCAAGTCCCAAATAACCGCCTTGTCGGTTTTCAGCCGCCGCAGGATGTACGGGCGCACCAGTTCACGAAGAGGAGCATACGGATTGTGCGGCCGTGCTGCAAGACGCTTGGTGAAGCCCGTGAACTGCTTTGCCGACCCAAGCAATCCTGGGTTGATAAAGTCAAAAATGGACCACAGGTCACCCAATCGGTTCTCTATTGGCGTGCCGGTGAGCGCGAATCTGGATCGCGCATTGAGCTTCTTCGCTATCCTAGTCTGCTTGGCATTTGGATTCTTGATCGCCTGCGCTTCATCAAGAACAACGAGGTGCCATGCGGTTTCCGCTAGCCAGGGAATGCGCAGCAATGAGCCGTAGCTGGTAATGACTAGGTCCACATCCTGCAGTTGTTCTCGAGAAATCGTTTTGAGATCAGACGCGGGCATTGCCGATGGATGCACAATTAGCAACTTCAGGTCCGGAGTGAAGCGATCCACTTCCGACGCCCAGTTGGCCAGCAGCGACGCCGGAGCAACGAGCAGGCTTGGCTGCTGATTCCTATTCGATTGGCTCTTCAACACGCGCAGCAAGGAAAGTACCTGAATCGTCTTGCCCAAGCCCATATCATCGGCCAAGCAAGCGCCGAGACTGAGTTTTGCGAGGAGATACAGCCAGCGAAGGCCAACCTGCTGGTAAGGACGCAGTGTGGCATTTAGCGCCGCTCCGGGATCGACCTGCTCCAATCCCTCATGGCTGCGCAACCCTTTCAGTGTTTCCGCCAACCACGGTCCCGCAACCACTTGAGCCCAATTGGCTTCAACATCGCTGTCGTCATCCCCCGCAGAGATATTGGCTCCGGCGAGCATGCGCATGGCCTCTCCGAAACTGAGGCCGCTCTCTGCCGCGGCGTGCTCAACTTCGCCGAAGCGCTCGATCATGCGCTTCAGTCGCTCCCGGTCAACTTCAACCCAGCGCCCGCGAACCAGCGCAAGCCCATCGGATTGAGCCAACAATCGCTCGATTTCAGCCGCGGTCAACGTCTCGCCATCGAGCACAACCTCCAATCGGAAGTCGAGGAGGGCATTCTGGCCAAGTTGTGACGGGGCGCTGCCCCCCAGCTTTGCAGTCACCTGCGGGCGCGAAGGCCGATTCGCCTTCCATGCCGCCGGCATTCGCACGATCACCCCCGCGCTTTCCAGTTGCGGGAGGTCTCTCAACATGCGCGTAGCTTCATGGGGCGACCAGCGCAGCGGGTGGAATATCTCGCCTTCGTCGACCATGGCCTTCAGCCATGGACAGCTCCCGGCCGCTCGCTGCACGGGAAGAAGCAGCGATAACAAACGGTCCTTATTGGCCGCACCCGCATATTCACGGAGAGCTTGCCCCAACGGAAGATGTTGGGCCTTAGCGTGTGCTGAAAGCCGGGTGGTATAGGTCGCAAGAAACGCAAATGGCGTATCTTCGTCCTTGCGGTTCTCTGCAAGATTGAAATGCACGCGACCGACAAGATTCCACGCGGGGTTGCGGCGCTTCAGGAAATCCTGAACTCCGCATTTCGACTCGGACAGCTCACGCCGGAAAGCGTTGTCCAACTCCTGCCACTGGGCGTGAAGCACCACCGCCGTCAGATACTCGGCCCCGGTCATCGGCGGCGCAACCAACGCCAGCGAATCCAGTTCCGCATCTGACGGCGCCGCAGTGCGCGCGCCCAGTTGCGAACCCTCCAAATCCGGTTGAGTGCAGACGGCGGTTACATACCGAGCCGCAATCTCCCGCCAATAGGAGAAGACGGGCGGAATCACAGTCCCAACTTCTCCGGCTCCAAGTTGGAGAAGCCCGTGTCCCGACCCGCGCGCGAAGGCATTCTGCAAACGCTGAGCAAGTTCGAGGTCAAGAGGCGCGGCATCATGATCCTCGGTCAAGACGAGATGACCGTGCGGAGTTAGAGCCGGTACAAGGAAGATTGCCCCCACCCAAAAACCTACCAGCTCAGATGGCCAAAACCGCAATGGTTTGGCGTTTGTGAGATTCGAAGAACTTTTACGCTCTCCGGAATCTTTGATCGGCGGGCAATTGAATGCGAATTCGCTATCAGCATGGCAATCTCAGGCGCGTGGACCGCAAAACAGGGCCAGCTTGTTGGGAACTGGAACTTTTCTCCGGCGGGAGAACGGCGATCGCGGCAAGACTGGCGACCTGCGGATTGTCCGATTTCGTCATTTGTCCAGGCCAGTAACTATGTTGGCAGATAATCGCGCCTTGTCAATAACGATTTAAGAAAAGAGCGCTGTCGCATCCACGTCTGAAGCGGCGCATTCGACGTCGAATATTTGGGAGTTTGTCACCTGGAACGTAGAGATGCCGTTCCATCGGCAACTCAATATCGGCGGCGATGTCGGACATTGTCATCACGTCACCGCGTGGTGGCGATTCCCGCACCGCCAGAGCCTTGGCCTCAATCCTTGCAGGATCTCCATGATGCGACGGTTCTCCAGCCAGCTTGAGGCCCAAATGGTACAATGCTTACAATAGTTACAATAGGAGGTTTTAGTGAAGCCAGCTCGTTCGATAGTTCTTAGCATGCGCCTGCCAGTGGAAAGTGGAAGACGTCTAAAGCGCATCGCGAATCGGCATGGATGGACACCAAGCGAGACGAGTGCGCGCTTAGTGGAAGAAGGTTTAAGGCGGTCAGAATTTGCCTTCCTCGACTTTCGCGATTCACCCGCAGGCCGGCAAGCGTATGTTCAAGGGAGCACGCTCGCCGTGTGGGAAGTGATTTTCCTGCTCCGCAGCTATGACGGGAACGTCGCGGCCGTCGCCAAACATCTCAGGTGGGCAGAAGGCAAGGTTCGAGCAGCCGTGAATTATGCGGAAGCGTTCCCGGAGGAGATCGGTGAGGCGATGGCAGAGAACGATTCAGCGGATTTCGAAACCTTAAAGCGCATGCTGCCCCAGGCGGTCGCCTTTGCTTCCCGGAAGACCAAGCGGCTTTAACATGCTCAAGCTACTTCTGGACGAGCATATTTCCCCGGACGTGGCGGATGGCCTCCGACGTCGCAGTCGGTCGCTGGTCATCCATTGGATGGCGGAGTGGGAGGGTGGCGACTTTCTTGGGAAAGAAGATTCTGCTAGCCTGCTGGAAGCTGCTAAGCAGGGCTTGACCCTGGTTACTTATGACCGGCGGACGATTCCTCCATTGCTCAAGACCTGGGCAGAAGAAGAACAACGACACGGTGGTGTAATCTTTGTCGATGAAAAGACAATTTCCCCAGCGGACATCGGCGGTCTCGTCCGAGCTTTGATCGAGCTGTCTAAAGAAACTGGTAAATGGGACTGGCCCGATCGGGTGTACTTCTTACGGCGTCAACGCTGATCGTGGTTGCGATCCTTCAGAGCCACGTGTAGCCCTTCTCTTGGTGCACCCACTTCGATAGGGCAGCATGGTCATGAGGATTGCTGTGCGGGAATTGTGCGGCCAGACTTGGACTCGCCTTTGATCGGATGACCGACTGACGGCCGATCAGTCGGTCCAGGAGGTTCTTTCACCGTTTCTTGGTGAAGTTTGCCTTGCGTTACTGGTCGCAAATAAAACGGAAATCGTTCGATTTTAACTGGGTCCTCGCTAAGCCGATTCTTGAGCCGGTTGAGATTCGTCTCAGTGAAATCTGAAAGGACGCACTAACCCGTGGGTCCCATCGCGACTTTCACTGACGCACATCGCCCAAACGCGACAATGGGCTGTACCCGTTTTTGTACCCGGTGCAGGCACCGTGGAGCAGTGCCTCATTGTGCTCGACGTTTCAGCACCGCCGCGACAAGTGCTTTTGAATCACAGAGGAAGGCTGAATCTGAAGGGATTAACCAGTGGAGTCGAGAAAGGGCGGTTGCGGATGGTGTGTCTGTCAATTCCACCACTTCCATCTTTAGAATCAATAAGTTACAAAGCTGTTTCTGGGCTAGACAAAACATCTGCCAAGTATCCATTGCTAAGTAACACTGCCACACTATGTTCGCAGCAATAGCCTCAAACGCAACGGGCGGCTGCACCGGATCTTGCACCTACATCTTGCACTCTAATTTTACTGGAGGTCAAACGCAACAGTGCGAGAGCAGGCGGTTCACACGTTTCGGGATGCACTGTTTGGGACAACCAAATCTACCAGCAGCCGACGCGCGAAAGCATCAGCCCTTTGGTTCCAATCCGTCGCCACAGTCAAATCGTGCGCGAACTGGGATCGTCAGTGGACGCGGAATCGCTTGTGTGGCCTATGAGGGCAACAATGGCTACGCCGCACTCGTCGCTGACGTCAGTGTAGATATGGCAAGCGGCCGCGTTCAGCCCGAGAGATTTTTTGTGGCGCTGGATTGTGGCCCAATTTCGAATCCCGATGGACTGCGCAATCAGACTGAGGGTGGCATTCTGCAAGGCATGAACCGCGCACTCCTGGAGGAGGTGACGTGGGATGACAAGCAAGTCACGTCGAATGACTGGGAGACCTACCGAAGCCTTTATCTTGATCTTGGATTTGAGCTACCCACGATTGATATCTCCCTGTTGAATCGCACCGATGTGCCCGCCACCGGCGCTGGCGAAACTGCAATCACCGTCGTTCCCGCAGCCATCGGCAACGCGATCTTCAATGCCGCTGGCGTGCGCCTCCGGGAAGTGCCATTTACGACCGAACGCGTTAGAGCGGCATTGTCGGGATTGTGACACATGGAACCGGGGGTATAGAACGATGACTCGGCGGAAATATTCATTGGTGGTTACTGCTGCACTTGCAGGCCGAGTGCTGCTCCCATGAGCGCCCCACGTGGATGATCTTGTCCCGACCCAGGCGCTCTCGGAGATGATTGACGAATCGAGAAACTGTAATGCGGCAAGGAAAAGCGAGGAAGTAACTTTCGGCAGCGATAATGCCTGTCTTTCACTGCATCTCACTTTTCTCTGGTGAAGTTGAAGGACAGTTACCGTCCCAGCCATTCACTTTCCTTGTTTTTTCGCCGCGAACGATACCACCGCGCCTCGTTCCAGCGGTGGCAGCGTAAATTCAATCAGCTGCCCGCGTTTTACTCCGTGTACCATCTGCGTTTCGCCTAGGAATGGAAGATACGACAGTGAATCTCCCATTGTTGCTGGAGCTTTCACCTGGATACTGTTCACCGGCGTCGGAACAGCAATCTTTCCGGGAACCAGTCCGCCAAAATTGGCGAGGTACACGTGTGGCGCGCCGTTCACAACTGCGAAATTTGCCGCTACTGTAGGCGGAGCATCAAGTTGGATACCATCATCGCCGCCTAGGACCTCCAAGAGGTCCCTGGGAGGATTCGCCGAGCCGGCTGCGAAGTCACTCTGCAAGGCGTTGTAATACTGTCCCACCGGATCGGCCGGGAACGCGGTCTTTTGCGCTGATTGAGGAATGTCAGAAACGTCTTCTCCTGAGACAACCAGCCGTCCACCATGGTCAACGAACGCCTTGATGCCCTGCCGTTCGCTTTCATTCAGTACAGTCACGCTGGGCAGGAGCAGCGTCTCACCGTGAAAGTCAGCGAGAGTTCTCGGTGTAACCACCTGCAACGGCCGGTGCTGTTGGATGAGCAGTACTATCGCACCACGATAAGAAGGAAGAAATGTTTTCGCGGTGTAGTCGCGGCTCTTCGGCGAGAAATACACACCCACGGGATGAAACGGCGTCCGTGGTGAGTACAAGGTCTTTTCGTTTTTTTCGATCCAAGCGAAAATCTCTTTTCTCGTGGCTTCGTCATTCGTACCGGCCATCGAATGTCCGGGTGCATCCCAGAAGTTCGATCCAGTCATCACTATGGAGTTGGCGAGATTCTTCATAGGCTCTGGCGCGGTGACACCCTTTTGCCCGTCCCACGAGTAATTCAGAATCCAGGAAGCTTTGCCTTGGGCAAACGCTCGAAACGACAACATGCCTGCCTGGTATAGGAACCAGTCGACTTGCGAGCGCATCGCTGCCATATGTTCGCCGTTGCCGAACTCATACTCATGCGCAATGACGTCTATCACGTGGTACATTTGGTAGACATCGGCCCCGACCCGCGTCGCTTCTTCTTCGATTCCCGGATAGATTTCAGGAATCAGCATGATGTTGGGATTTACGGCATGGGCATTCTCGCGAATTTCCCGCACGAAGTCGGTCATGGTCTCAATACGAAAATCAATCCACTTGCGAAACTTGGGGTCCTCGAAGTCCCCTAATTTCAGCTCCTTTTTTGCATCCAGCCCGGTCTTTTCCCGGAAGGCGGCAACCGTGTAGTCATCGAAACTCGCCCAGCTTTGTTCCCAGCCGTCGAAATGTGTCATCCAGTAAGGGATGTCCACATAAATTCCGTCCACGCCTGTGGCGGCAATTTCGCGCACCCGCTGCATGTACTGCTTGCGCCACTCTTTCGCGTATGGGGTAATCCATACATCCTCATCACCCTGTCGGATCCAGAATGCCGCACCGCCAGTGAACAGCGCCGGCTCGCCTGTGATCTTCCGTTGCAGCCAGTCTGGATGATCTTTCAGCACGGTGTGTGCGGACTTGTCAGCATGGGCCGTAATGCATTCCGTACCAGCGATGTACACATACACCTTATTGTTAGCCTTGTGCACCTGTTCGGCTACGGTGCGCAGGACCCTTAGTTTGGCTGTGGGGTCTAGAAAACTCTCGTAGCGTCCCGGGATGTCATTGTCCACTTCAATGCCGTAGACATGATCTTCGGTCGCCTTGCGTACGATCTGATCTGAATGGTTGCGGTTCAGACCGTAGGCAGCGATACGGACGGTGTGGGTCCAATTTTGCTTCGGCTCCTGTCCTGCCAAACTGGTCAACAGGCTACTGACAAGCACAACGCCACTAAAAATCGATGAGAGCTTCATAACACGACGCCTCCGACTTTCATCCAAATATGGTTAGAGAGACCCTGATTAACCTCGAATCGACTGGTCCAAGTTTCCCCATCTTTCTTCGCCGGGCCTACTTCGTCGCAAACAACGTGATGAGCCCGTTCCATAGTTCGGGACAAATTTCTCGCGAAGGCGTGAGAGCCATGACGACATTCCCGCTGGGATAGTCATCCGCAGAGAACGGGCTTTGATAAAGCACTTCGGCAACGGGAGGTCCCGAGCCGAAGCTAATATCGGTCGACGTTATGAGGCGGATGTGGGCGAGCAGGCGTTGGTACCGATCCCCAGGGGAGCTAGCCCGCCCGGACTGAGGCCGGTCTTCCAGAAAAGATCGTCTCCGCACTCTCTCCCGTCCGCACAAAAGAGAGACAGACCTCAACTGGTGCCGAGGTCTGTCTTCATCGCAAGACACTCTTTAGAACTGAAACCGCGCTCCGAACTGCATCCTGCGGAAGTTGTTGGTAGTGGATGTGACTGTTCCTAGAGCCCCGTCTCCCGATCCCACATCCGGGATAGCAAAGCGCTGATGGTTGAACGCATTGAACATCTCCGCACGCACCTGGAGGACCTTGCCCTCTCGGATCGTAAACTCCTTGGTAAGCGAAGCGTCCAGGTTGCGGATGCCATCGGCTCGCAGGTTGGAGAAGTAGCGAGGCGCATCGCCGGGAATATTGTCCCCGGGATCGCCGAAACAATCCTGATTAATAACGGCGCCTCCAGTCGCAGCGGCCTGGCGATAACTCAAACCGGTCGAAAGTTGCGAGCAGATCACGTTCGGTCGCTGATTGCCGTCAACCAGCAATCCGGCGCTATTGAAAATAGACAGCGGTTGCCCGGATTGTAGAGTGACCACACCGTTAAGCGACCATCCGCCAACTATGCCATCCAGCACCGGGTTCATGGCGCCCCCGATCAGACGACCCTTCCCAACGGGAAGATCGAAAATGATGGCAGCGGTCAGACGGTGCGGCGTGTCGTTGGCGCTGATTGCGTGCTCCGCCTTCAGGTCGTCGAGCACTTGCGGGTTGTCCAGCCACAGATTGCCTAGCCAGGCATTGCGCCCAGCGGAGGAATCGTCAGTAAGTTTGGAGAAGGTGTAGTTTCCTTCAAAACTGATGTAGTGGCTGGCACGCTTCTGGAATCGAATTTGCACCGAATGGTACCAGGAGTTGGCATTCAGCGTCGGCAACCCTTCGAAGCCGCCATCAAACTGCGGGTAGGGTTCAAGTAATAATTGCTGCGGAATGGTGGGATCAATGTAGCGGGAATCCACCACGTCAGCCGCGGTGAAGATCGGGCTGGCAGGACACCATGGACCCGTCAGCGCCGCACCGGTGGTAAAGAAGCACTGGAAGGGATTGGGAACTTGGGTGTTGAGATAATCCGTTACCCAGGTTGGGTCAAAATTTGGGCCTGGCGGATTGATAGCGGGATTGTTGGCCGCTTGCACGAGTTGATTTCGAATCGAAGAGGGCAGGAAATTGCGGTTACGAGTGGAAATATTGCCGGCGCCAGCCCAAGGCAAGTGCGTGCTGCGGTTTGCCGAGTAGTCCACACCCACCACAATTTGCCCCGGGAACATGTGCTGAATTCCGAGATTCCACTGATAGATCTCGGCATTCCGCGCCGTCCCAGTGTCCAGGTCGCTAGAATTTCCGAATCCCCACTGCGCAAGCTCGCCGTATTTGGTTCCCTGCGGCGGTGCCAGACCGCCTGGAAATGGGCTGGAGTTGGGGCAATTGGGCTGTGTCAGGGAAGGCCCAAGGCACGCAAATTGGTGCGCGAAATTGTCTTTGGTGAAGAACATATTCGCCGTTTTCGCGAAGGCTGGGCCGGCATACTGGAAGTTAGTAGCTACGTTCATGCCATAAAAGACTCCTGCTCCGCCGCGCAATACAGTATTCGAAGCGAGCTGGTAAGCGAAGCCCAAGCGTGGAGCGAAGTTATTTCGATCCACGGGCGAGTTGCGACGACCGGAAGTTGGAAAAGTGCTTGTACCTCGGATCTCGCCAATCTGTCCAAATTGGGGAAACGTTCCCGTTTGATCCCGGTCCACGGGAATGCCGATTCCTGTGTCCCCGGTGAAATCATTGAACTGGAGGCGGTTGAATCGCTCGCTATAAGGAGTACTCCACTCATAGCGTAATCCGAAATTCAGAGTCAGCTTGGGGGTAGCCTTCCAGTCGTCTAGCACGAAGAAGGCGGTTTCCTTCGATTTGTCTGCTACGGCGGGAACCAGGTGCAGCGAAGCGTCATGCGGGTACCCGAGGAGAATCGTGGCAAACGGGTTGCCCTCATTGTTATCGCCGAGGCCATTATTGGGCTGAGAGGTAGTCACGTCACGCGAGAAGTTGAAAATGCCGCTGGGATTGTCGGGCTGCCAGAAGTAATTAAAGAACACGCGCTGCTCGCCCCCGAACTTTATAGAATGGGCTCCTTTTACCCATTGCAAGGCCGACGAGTAGCTAACCAGGGTGTGGGCGAAGTGAGTATCCACGCAGCATTGGGTAAATATCGACAGGAACGGATCATCGACGCCGATGGTCGGCATGCGGGTAAGTCCGTTTGCTGCGAGGTCCGGCGACAAGCCCACGTCACTGAGCGTTGGGTAATGGTTGCTTATGCCGGGCGCATACACGCGATCTACACTGAAGCGGTTCGTCCACAGCTTCGTGGGAGTGATTGCCCAGTTGTACTCCGCGCCACCATTCTGCGCGGTCGTTAGGTAGATAACGCCGTCACCCTGATCGCTGCCGATAATCGTAGGCGCGGTGAATTCGTCGTGGTGACGGCTGTAACGGCCAGCAAGTTTGTGGTTGCCAGTGAATTGATGATCCAATTTGACATCGAATTGCCAGCCTGGATCGGTACTTACAATGACTTGACGCCAGTTCGGGTCCGGAAAGACCGCCGCCGGTATGTTGGCATGAGGATACAGATTCAGGATCGCCTGGCCGATCGGGTCGATCTCGTTCGCAGGTATAATGTCGTTCGAGAATCTTGTCCGGGGATTTGGACAAGCCGTGGATCCCTGATTTCCAGGGCACGGATCGTAGATTCCATTTGAGTTGGCGGGGCTGTGAGAGAAATCGCCGGTGCGCTCCAAATCGGTGGGGACGACTCCCTCCAGGTTGACCGGGTCCTGCTGGCGAACCTTCTCGAAGTCAACAAAAAAGAAGGTCTTGTTTTTCTTCACAGGTCCGCCAAGAGCAAAACCATATTGATCTCGGATGTGGTCAGGTTTTTCGCCCGTGTTGAAGAAGTCTCGAGCATCAAAAGTGGAGCGCTGCCCGTACCACCAGCCGCTGCCGTGAAAGGCGTTCGAACCCTGCTTCAGCACCATATTCACGATGGTGCCGCCGTTATTGCCGAACTCGGCGGAAAAGCTATTGTTCTGAACTTTGAACTCTTGAACGATCTCGACCGAAGGCTGGTAATAGACGTTGGAGTTGCCGCCCTCGCCTTGTTCCGGCGCGCTTAGAGGGCTGCCATCGAGGGTAATCTGAGCGGTGGCGTTGCGCTGACCGTTCGAAACGAAATTGGTGCCGGTCGGGTAATTGTCGGTAATGCCCGAACCTGTGGTTTCCGTCACACCGCCCGCCAAAAACACAAGCCCAAACATGCTGCGGCCGTAAAGCGGAATGTCGCGCACGTACTCGTTCGTGACATCGGTGCCGAGAGCAGCATTCCCTGTATCCAACAGGGGCGCAGCCGTGGTCACCTCGACCGTCGTGATCAATCCCGGCGGATGCAGGGTAAAGTCAATCGTGGTCTCCTGCGCGACCTGCAGCACCACATTCTTTTCCTCGGCCGACCGAAAGCCCGTGGCATCGGCCTTAATGGAGTAAACTGCGGGCCGCAAACCAGTCAGAATGTAAAGTCCGTGATCGTCGCTGTGGGAAGTCGCAGAAATACCCGTGGCATCATTTGTGATGGTAACGGTCGCATTGGGGACCAGGGCGCCAGTCTGGTCTTTAACGACACCGCGAATCTGTGCGGTGTAACTGGCCTGACTCCCTGCGGGCACCGATAGCAAAAGACAGATCAGAGAGATACAAGCTGCGGACCATGGCTGACTACGCTTGTGCGTACACATAGCAACCTCCCTCTTGCTTTCTTTTTGTTACGAGATAATACTATTGCTTTCGTTTATACCGGAAGTCAAGCGAAATCGTTCATGATTGGCATTTTTCACT
>WNFG01010577.1_pt1 | contig 13729 bp, 9 predicted proteins | sample 5400431 | NCBI WGS metagenome assembly WNFG01 (sample SAMN13153346, study PRJNA577476) | soil metagenome | isolation source: 120 cm saprolite under Douglas fir tree site 2 hole 3 replicate 2 | place: USA:California | collected 2015-04-18
TGGGTGTCGAGGCTCTGCTGGCGGCCCGCAGCCTCGCCTCTTCTCTTCGCAGAACTTCGGTCCTGGCTGCCGCCCTGGCCACCGCCATCGCTATGATGACCTCCGTGGGAATCATGGTCGGCAGCTTTCGCCAGACCGTGCTGATCTGGGTCAACAACCAGTTGATCGCCGATCTGTATGTACGGCCCGCGGGCAGCCCCGCGATGGACCGCCATCCCGTCATCTCCGTCGATATCTCCGAAAAGCTCGCGCGCCTGCCGGGCGTGGCGGTGCTCAGCCGATTGCGCGCTTACGAAATCACCTACGAAGGCCTGCCCGCGACGCTGGCTTCCGCCGAGTTGCAAACCGGCCGCGCGTTTCAGAGTTCCGCCTTCATCTCCGGCAGGTCGGGGAGACAGGTGCTGGCCGAGTTGCGTGGCCAGGATGCGGTGGTGATCAGCGAGCCTTTCTCGAACAAACATCACGTCCGCGCGGGCGACCGGCTGATGCTGCCTTTCGGCGAGCGGCGCGTCGTGTTCCGCATCGCCGATGTCTACTACGACTACAGCAACGAGGCGGGCAACATCATTGTTGACCGCAATACTCTGCTGCGTTATCTGCCCGACCCCGCCGCCTCCGGCGTGGCCCTGTATCTGGAGCCTGGAACGGACCTCAACACCATGCGCGAAAACGTCATGCGTGCCTGCGCCGGATCCAACATCCTCGTGTTGTCCAATCGCGAACTGCGCCGCGAAGCCATCCGTATTTTCGACCGGACATTCGCCATCACCTACGCCCTGGAAGCAGTGGCCATTCTTGTCGCAATCATGGGAGTCGCCGGTGCATTGCTCGCGCTGGTGATCGACCGCCGCCGCGAACTGGGACTGCTGCGCTTTCTGGGCGCGGCCACCACTCAGGTCCGCAAACTGATTCTGCTGGAAGCCGGCCTGCTCGGCCTGCTGGCGAGCTTCGCCGGCGTAGTGCTCGGCTACTTTCTGTCGCTGGTGCTGATCTACGTCATCAACAAACAATCCTTCGGATGGACCATCCAGTTCCACTGGCCGGTGGCCGTTCTGGTGAGCGCGATCATGCTCGTCTATATGTCCACGGTGCTTGCGGGATTGTATCCGGCCCGCATCGCCATGCGTCTGAATCCCATCGAGGTGATTCATGAGGATTAACCGCGCATGGATGTGGGCGGCATTACTGGCCGTCAATCTGTTTACCGGCGATTACAAAGCGGCCCTGCCCGGCTATCGCTATGAATTTCCGCGCGACCATTTCAACCATCCCGACTTCCAGACCGAATGGTGGTACTACACCGGCAACCTGCGCTCCGCCGAAGGCCGGCATTTTGGGTTTGAGCTGACTTTCTTCCGCGAGGCCCTCAGCAGAGAGGCCCCGAAAGATTTGCAGTCGTCCTGGAATGTGCAGGACCTATATCTCGCGCATCTGGCGCTCAGCGATCTCGATGGCGGGCAATTCCATCACCGCGAGCGGGTCAATCGCGCGGGACCGGGCCTGGCTGGAGCGAGCGCCGAAACAGCGCGTGTCTGGAACGGCAACTGGCAGGTACAGTGGCGGGGGAACGCTCAGTCGCTGGAGGCAGTCGCCGATCGGTTCGCGCTGCATCTGAAATTCGAGACCAACAAGCCCCCTGTAATCCACGGAGTCGATGGCGTCAGCCAGAAGTCGCCCGGGCCGGGCCACGCATCGCACTACATATCCTTCACGAGGCTGTTAACCGGAGGCTCCATCGAACTCGACGGCAAAACATATTCCGTCACCGGCTCCTCGTGGATGGACCACGAATTCTTCACCCACCCGCTGGACTCCGATCAGACCGGCTGGGACTGGCTCAGCCTTCAGTTCGACGACAACACCGAGCTGATGCTCTTCCGCCTGCACAACCGCAATGGCGGCCTCGATCCCTTCTCCGCCGGAACCTGGATCGATGCCCAGGGAAAGACCACCCATCTCACCGCCAAAGATTTCCTGCTGTCGCCGCACGGCGACACCTGGAAAAGCCCGCAGACGCACAGCACATATCCCGTGCAGTGGAAGGCCGCCGTTCCCTCGCTCGGTCTTGAACTGGAAGTTGCAACGAAACTCAGGAGCCAGGAGATTGCAATACCCGGAGATCAGGCGACCAATTACTGGGAGGGAGCGATTGTCGTGAATGGGAAAAGAAATAGAGCTCTCGCCGCGGGCGTCGGCTATCTGGAGATGACGGGGTATGACAAGCCGGTCATGATGGGACGGTGATTGCTATCTGAAGAGAAGAAGAGAGATGGAATGTAGACGATTGGTGCCCACCCTTCGCGTTTTTGGCGAAGGGTGGGACGCGATGGCTCCGCACAGTGGTTACTGTATTCCCCTTTTGTTTCCGGCAACCTGAGCGGTCAAACCACAGGTTTAAATTGAAGTTTTTTAATATTCCTGACACACAAGAGAATCCCGTCTTCCGCCTGCAATTCGCCCGGCCTAACAAGCAATTGCCTAACCAAAACCAGTCCATGTACGAAATTCACTGAAATAATATATTTGGGACAGACGTCTTGACCCGCCTCTGCGACCGGAGGTAGGATTCCGCCACTCGCCCATTGATTGTCACAGGAGAAGATTCTCTTTTCCACGCCCGGCGTTGTCCCGCTGACGCCTTGACATAACGATAGACGCACGCCCTACTTCCGGAGCCGAAGCATGTCGAGCATGCAACCGCCTTTGTTCAGCCCTTGCCTGTTTCACGCGAGCGCCTCGACCCCACGATTTTTCGCGGAACGCGCCTCAGCCTGTCCGCCGCCGTTCAACGCCGCGGTCAATGAACCATCTAACCCAGATCGAGTTGTTCGAAGAGTCCGGCTTTGAAATCCGTTCCGGTTTGCCCTCCTCTGTTTCCGGACCGCGGTTCGGAAGGCATTCCATGCATTGACACAAGGAGAAATCATTATGGGTCGCAAAGATCGCAATGGAAGTTTCTGGCTCCCGGAAGATGCCGACAAATCGCGGCTGCGGGATGCTGAAAACGCGAGGCGCAACCGCGCGGAAATCGCCAAAGCCCTGATGGAGGGCCAGGTGTCGCGGCGCGAGCTGATGAAATGGGGGTTGTTCACGTCGGCCGGGCTGCTGGCGCCCATCGGCGGGCTGAACCCGTTCGTGCGTCCGCTGAATGGACAAACCAGCAGCTTCGGAGGCAGCAGAGGCGGAACCGGCGTTCCGACCGGACTGGCCAGAAGCCCGCTGTTCGGTGTGTTGCCATTTACCGCTCCCATGCCCCGCTTCGACCTGCTTCCGCGAAACGCTGTCTCCACTCTGAGCCCCGCGCCTCAGGCACAGTCGAACCAGACACAGCAACCGCTCGATCCGGCGCTGGTCGGCGGACAGACGGGCCTCACCGGTCCGATCGAAGGCCGTCCGCCAGGGACAATCTGGGCGCACCAGCAGTTCGCCAACTTCACACCACAAGTGGCGATCGAAGTTTCAACCGCCCAGGCCGCCACCAATACCACCTATAACCCCGGAGTTCCCTCGAGTCTCAACTCGGGCATCAATCCGGCGACGCCCATTCCGCTCAAATTCCATCCCAGTCTGCCCACGCAGCAGCCCAACTCGGTATGGACATTCAACGGGACCATTCCCCCCAAGCTGGGCCAGGTGCGTTACGGCGAACCTGTGCTCTTCCGCAATCACAACCGTCTGCCCGCGGACGTGACCCAGAACAACGGCTTCGGCAGAAACACCACCAGCACTCATGAGCACAACGGCCACCATGGAGCGGAAAATGACGGCTTCACCGGAGCATATTTCTTCCCCAATCAGTTCTACGACTATCACTGGCCCTGGGTGCTGGCCGGCTTCACCACCATCAACGTCAACGCCACCGATAACCGGGCCGGCGCGCCCAACGGAAGCGGCGGCATCACTAAGGTGCCCGGCGACTGGCATGAAACCATGAGCAGCCACTGGTTCCACGATCACATGTTCAGCTTCACCGCCCAGAACGTGTACAAGGGAATCGCCGCGATGAACAACATCTACAGTTCGCTCGACCGGGGCAACGAAGGCATCAACGACGGAGTGAACCTACGGCTGCCCAGCGGCACCGCCAAAGACTGGGGCAATGTCGATTACGACGTCAATCTGATGTTCGCCGACAAGGCCTGGGACGCCAACGGCCAGCTCGCCATGGATATCCTGGCCTTTGACGGATTCCTGGGCGACGCCATGACTGTCAACCTCACCTACCGGCATTCTTCCAGGTGGAACGGCGCAAGTATCGCTTCCGTCTGCTCAATGCCGCCGTGTCGCGCTTCTTCGTGTTCGCGCTCAGCGACAGTTCGGCGATCGTCCAGATCGGCAATGACGGCAATCTGCTGCCCAACCCGGTGACCCTGACGCAGCTCGATCAGCTTGGCATCGCGGAGCGGTATGACATCGTCATTGACTTCTCCCGCTACTCCGTCGGGCAGACCGTCGATCTGGTCAACCTGCAGGAGCAGACCCAGGGCAAACTTCCTGGCCAGATATTCTCGGTATCGCAGGCCCTGGCGGGCGACACCAACGACCCGTGCGTGGGCGCGTGCCTGCGCTTCCAGGTGGTGCGCAATCCGACACTCCCCGATGTAAGCCAGGTGCTTCCGACTCTGATTCCCAACCCCGACCTGTCGGCCATTCCCGTGACCCGGCAGCGTAATTTTGTCTTCGATGACAATGCCACTCAAACCACCAACGACCCCGTGACTTCCTACACTGGTACCGGACAATGGGGCATCGCCGCCGAGAACACCGGCGGCACCAGTTCCCGCCGCGGAGGCTCGGCCCTCAAAGCCGATTTCGGCCGCATCTCTTCGGCGCCCAAATACGGCACCCGCGAGATATGGACCTTGCAGGGCGGCTTTGGCTGGGACCATCCCATCCACATCCACTTTGAGGAAGGCCAGGTTCTCGCCCGCAACGGACAGGCCAGTCAGGTGCCGGCGTGGGAGAAGGGCCGCAAGGATGTCTATCGCCTGCGCCCGAGCGGGAGTGTCACCATCACCATGCAGTTCCGCGACTGGGGCGGCATGTTCATGGAACACTGCCACAACACCATGCATGAAGACAACGCCATGCTCATGCGCTGGGAGATCAGCGGAGCCGGCGGCGTCTTCCTGAACCCGCTTCCGACGCCGATTCCCAAACCAACAGGCGTAACGTTCCAGGCGCCGGACGATATTCTGCCGAACGCCTTCTGACCCCAGCCCCGGCGCGCGCCTCCGCGGAAGCGCGCGCCGGGCGTAATTCTGTCATTCGAGGGTCGCGCGCATTGCGGGGCTCACGTTCTGACTTCAAGGTTCGGGAACCGTAATCCAGGGAGTACATCATGCGGAAGAATTTGTTGCGCGCTTCAGGCGCGGTGCTGTCGGCGGTGGCACTGGCTGTTTTGTTTCTGCGTCCCGCCTCCGCCGGACGCCTGCCGGCGGACCATTTCCCCAATATCGAACTGACGACTCAGGACGGCAAAAAAGTCCGGTTCTATGACGACCTGATCAAAGACAAAATTGTAGCCATCAATCTGATTTATACCAGCTGCGAATATTCCTGCCCGCTGGAAACCGCGCGTCTGGCCCAGGTGCAGAAAATGCTCGGCGACCGCGTGGGCAAAGACATATTTTTCTACTCCATCAGTATCGACCCGGAAAACGACACGCCCGAGACCCTGAAAGCCTACGCGGCGAAATACCATGCGGGCCCCGGATGGCTCTTTCTGACCGGTAAAAAGGACGAGATCGATCTGCTCAGCAAACGACTGGGACTCTATTCCGAACCGGCCGCCAGTCTCGACGGTCACATGCCTCACCTGCTGCTCGGCAACGAGCCTCTGGGCGAATGGATGCGCAATTCCGCTCTCGACAACCCGCGCTTTCTCGCCCAGACGATCGGCGACTTCCTGGACAACTATCGCAACCTCAGGCCGTCACCGCGGACCGCGCCTAGTGTGCCCCCTGCCACACCATCGGTCATGGCGACAAGATCGGCCCCGACCTGCTGGGAATCACCAATGTCCGCAATCGTGACTGGCTGGTCCGCATGATCAGGCAGCCGGAACAGCTTCTGGCGGAAAATGATCCTCTGGCCGCTTCTCTCTTCAAACAATATAAACAGGTGAAAATGCCCAATCTGCGTTTGAACGATGAAGAGACAAACGCGCTGATCGGCTTTCTGGTGTCTCAGTCGTCGGCCCATGATAAGCAGGCGTCCGCGGCGGACGAAACCAAAACGGCCGCACCGGCGGGCGAACATGTGCATCCTCATGAATAATATCGATCGCGGAAAACCGATCGCGGAGCGCCCGCATGTATTGGCCCTCATTTGAGTTCCGGTATTCGCTCGATCGCCGAAAACTGACGCCGCACCTGATGGCCCTCGATGCCCATCAGCAGGCGGCGACGGCCCTGGTGCTCCCGCACCACTGGAACCGGCCGCCATCGGAGACGCCTCCGGATGGTCCCTCCGCGATTCCGCGGCTGAAAAGCAGGAATGCGGCGCGGGCCCGGGACTGGGTCGGGGAAAGATTCGTGCCCGGAAGCTCTCCGCTGACACTGGCTGACATCCTGACCATCCACCGTCTGCTTTCCGAAGATCTGTCGGTGGAACATCAGACGCCCGGAACATTGCGCGTCGATCCCGTCCAGGTGGGAAGAGCGGAGGCAGGCGGCTTTCACTCCGGCGCGCCCGCGGAAAGACTGCCGATCTACATGCGGCGCTATGTGGAATTCATCGCGGGAAACGAGCTGGCCACGCTGTCTCCGGCCATCCATTCTCTGCTCGCACATTTTTTCTTCACCACCCTGCATCCGTTTGTGGACGGCAACGGCCGAACATCGCGCCTGGTCGCCACCGCGATTCTCTACCAGCGCGGATACAACGTGCACGGCGGGTTCTACGCGCTCTCGGATTATTTCTACCAGAACGACGGAATCCGCTATCACACCCTGCTGCATCGCTGCTGGCAACAGGGCGTTCCCTTCGATCTGACGGAATTCGTCGCTTTCGGAATCGAAGGCATCGTGATGGAGCTGCGAAGCATCGACAGCTTCATCCGCATGAAACTGCGGAGAGCAGTTGGTTAGCACTCAGCAGTCAGCCTTGTCTGCGTTTATCTGCGAAAATCAGCGGCAAAATCTTTTTTGCTTTTCCTGCGAACCTCTGCGCTTCTCTGCGCCTCTGCGGTGAGAAGGGTTTCCTGGCAGTATTCGAGAATGTTTCATGGCTGAATGCTGAGTGCTGACGGCTGAGTGCTGGTTTTCGAGTGCTGACGGCTGACTGCTATCTTTGCAGATAAAACATCCCCCGGTCACTCTGCAACTCGCACTCCCGGAACGCCTCCGCGAGCGACTTCAGCAGGTCCGTGGCCACGACCGTGTTTTCATGCAACTCGTCCCGGGCCAGATCGCCGGTGAGGCCGTGCAGATAGACAGCCGCGGCCACCTTCACGTCGTTGCGAAATGCGGAAATCCCTTCGCCGGTTCTGCCATCGTTCCTTGCCAGAGTCGCGCCGATGATGCCCGAGAGTACGTCCCCCGATCCGCCTTTTGCCAGGGCTGGATTGCCGGTCATATTGATCCAGGTTTCGCCCGAGACTCCCGCCACGACCGTTCGCGAACCTTTGAGCGCCACGCATGCGCCGGTCTCATCGGCGATGCGCCGCGCCATCGTTGCCCGGTCCGCGTTGATTTCCTTCGTCGAAACACCCAGCAATCGCCCGGCTTCGCCGGGGTGAGGAGTCAGCACGCGCAGGGCCCTGCACCGCTTCAGTTCACCTGAATTTCCCGCAAACGCGTTCAGACCGTCGGCATCCAGCGCCAGCGGCAACGGACACTGCGTCACCAGGCGGCGCACAAATTTTGCCGTCTGCTCATCTCCTGAAAGCCCCGGCCCGACCACAACCACGCTTTTCCCCGCGAGCAGCGCATCCGTTTTATCGCTGGCCTCCATCGAAATTGAGCCGTCGGCTGTTTCCGCCAGCCCTTCGGTCATCAGTTCCGGAGCGAAGCCGGCCACCATGGCCTGGATGGATTTTGGACAGGCCACCGTAACCAGACCGGCGCCGGTGCGCAGGGCCGACAATCCCGCCAGGCCTGCCGCGCCCGCTTTGCCCAGCGACCCGGCAATGACCAGCACATGACCAAAAGTCCCTTTGTGCGCATCCTGGGGGCGCGGCGGAAAAGCGATTGCCGCTTCCTGCCCGGTAACGACAGACAATCCGGTTTTGTTCGTCACCAGAACCGGTTGCACACCCAGTTCGCTGACGGCAATCGGGCCCGAAGTAAGATTTCCGAAAACATGCGCCGGACGGGGTGCGATAAACGCGATAATTCCGTGGGAGAGGACCACATCCGGCCCGCGCTCGTGCAGTGGCGCTCGGCTGTCTCCGTCAGCGCCCGCGGGCAGGTCCAGCGAAACCACGACTCCCGACGCCCGATTCACACACTCGATCGCTTTGCGGGCGACATCATTGGGCGGCGCCCCGCTGCCGGCATCGGCAATCGCGTCAATGATCAGGTCCGCTTCCAGCGCCTCGCTGACTTTCTCCTTTTCCAGATCGCCGGCATCGGCGACCATGGCCGGCTCAATACCCAGGCGGGTCCCCACGGCGGCCATGTCGGGACTCAGTTCGTCCACGCTTCCGACCAGAACGATGGCATGAACTTCTTCCGCAATTCTTCGCAGCGCCTCGGCGGCGGCCAGTCCGTAGGCGCCGTTCTTCCCGGCGCCGCACACCACACATACACGCCTGAACTTGAAGTGGGCCATGCAGAACTGGGCCACGGCGTAACCGGCGCGCTGTATCAACACCAGCGAAGAGACTTCCGGACGTGTAAGAGCTTCGCCTTCGGCCTGCCGTATTTCCTCGCCGTTGAGAATTCTCATAAAATCCGTTCCGTCGCAAAAATTTTTTCTTCTCCGTGGCTCAGTGTCTCCGTGGTGAAGCCTTTGATTCTTGGTTAAAGAACCCCGCCGCAATCTCCAGCGACTCCCCGCCTTCCGGCACAAACTGACGAAACAGGTGCCAGTCATGCGGGACAGCCGGCCATACCTTCAATTCCACCGGCACGTCCGCGGCCCGCGCCCGCTCCGCCAGCCGAATGGAGTCGTCCAGCAGCGTTTCGTTGGCGCCGACGTGAATCAGCAACGGAGGCAATCCCCTGAGATCGCCATGGAGAGGCGAGGCCAGAGGATTGCTCAGATCTCCCTGGGACACGTAGAACGCAGTCGCGCGGCTTAAGGAGTCGGTGTAGAACATGGCGCAGCGTCGGCTGTTGGCGGTGCACGACGTGCCCGAACCTGTCAGATCGGTGAGCGGAGAAAAAAGAGCGGCCGCCGCCGGCAGAATGTCTCCCTCGTCGCGCAGTTTGAGCATAGCAGCCAGGGCCAGCCCGCCGCCGGCGGAATCGCCGGCGATCATGATCGGAGTCTCCGGGCCCGCGGAAGCACGCACGGCGCGCCAGGCGTCAACCGCATCGAGCACCGCAGCCGGAAAAGGATGTTCCGGGGCCAGCCGGTAGTCCGGCGCGTAAACCTGAAAGCCCTTCTGCGCGAAAAACACCGTGTAAGAACGATGCGAACGGGCCGAACAGGCAAAATAGCCGCCACCATGCAAATACAGCAGGATGCCCGCATTCCCGCCCGATTCACTTTCAACCAGCTCGCACGGAACCGACCCAAGTTGAATCTGAGTGAAGCGCAGACCAGCAGGAGTTTTAAACACGCCTCCGCTCATAACGCGTCGCGCCTCTTCGGCCGAACCGCTCTTCGCCAGCCTGCGCTTGAAGGTGTACCGCAAAACAAGGCTCATGCAATGTGCCTGCCAGGATGCCATGGTCTGAGCAGTATATAGGAAGGGCGATTGGGGACACGCACTCAGCAGTCAGCACTCAGCCAAACCGCCTTTGGTATTTGATCCGCGCTCATCCGCGCAAATCTGCGGTAAAGAGGTTTTGCTGAGTGCTGAGTGCTGATTGCTGATTGCTGAGTGCTGATTGCTGAGTGCTGATTGCTGATTGCTGATTGCTGAGTGCTGAGTGCTGAGTGCTGATTGCTGAGTGCTCATTCGTAGCGCAACGCTTCAATCGGGTCCAGCCGCGACGCCTTCAGCGCGGGCAGCATCCCGCTGACGATGCCGACCAGAATCAATATTCCGGTCGATACCATCAGATTGACGGGCGAGATGATCAGCCGAATGTCCCCGGCTTCGGCGTTCTTCGCGATCGCGCTGTATAAGGTCAGCGAACCGGCGCCGAAGGAGATGGCATAGGCCAGCACGATTCCCAGCACGCCTCCGGCGAAGGTGATGGCCATGGCTTCGGCCAGAAACTGAATCAGAATGTCGCGTCGCCGCGCGCCCAGGGCCTTTTCCACCCCGATCTCCCGGGTGCGCTGGGTTACCGACACCAGCATGATATTCATCAGGCCGATGCCTCCGATACCCAGCGTCAGCGTGCCGATAATGGAGAGCAGCACCTGCAGGCCGATGGTGATGATCTCGAAGGTGTTGACCTGTTTCATGGCGTTGAAAACAAAGACAGCGCGATTGTCCGACGGCATGAAGCCGTGCGCGGCGGCCAGCGTCGAGCGAACCTGGCTTTCGATCTTTTCGTATTCCAGCCCTTCGTAGTCGACCCAGATTCCGTCGAGATAGCGGGTATCTTTAAGGTCGCTCATGGTGCTGAAGGGGATGTAGATCACGCTGTTGATATTGTTATCCCCTTCCTGCATCTTGGCCTCAAGAACGCCGATCACCTCGAAGGTCAGTCCGTTGATGCGAATGCCGTCGCCCACCGCGTACTGGCCGGAAAACAATTTGGTGCGGGCCTCCGAGCCGATCACCGCGACCCGCCTGCGCTGCGCTTCATCCTGCGGATTGTAAAAACGCCCCGTCTCGATCTTGAGCGCCCGAATCGACTGGGCCGCCGAGGTGAACCCGTTGATCGGCATCTGCACCGACCGGTTCTCGTGCTGGACGGTGGTGGTCAGTCCCGCTTCCGGACTGACATGGCGCACCAGCGGCACCTGGTTGGCGATATGATCGACATCGTCGATGGTAAAGCGAATCTCGGTGCCGGCTTTCGATCCTCCGGCCTGGAGAGAGGTGCGGCCCGGGAAAACTCCGATGATTTGCATGCCGAAGGTGGAAAAAATATTCTTAATCGCGCGCCCGAAGCCCGCTCCATAGGCGAGCAGCAGTACGACGGTGGCAATGCCCCACGCCATGCCCAGCATGGTGAGCGCGGTGCGCCGGCGGTTGTACCGCATGGCCTGAAGCGCCTGCCCGAGAAGATCGTGGACCATGGTGGCAGCCCTATTCCTTCCTCAGCGCTTCTACCGGTTGCAGAAGCGCCGCTTTGCGCGCGGGATAAAGCCCGGCGATGACACCCGCCACGGCCAGCGAGACCACCGCCAGGGCCGCCGACGCGGGCACAACATGCGGAGGATCGAAGCCCGGAGGCGCGGGCAACGAGCTGAGCGCCGCCGAAACGGCGCAGGCAAAGGCAATTCCAATCCCGCCGCTGACCAGGGTCAGAAACGCGCCTTCAAGAAAGAATTGCGACATGATACGGCGATTGGTCGCGCCCAGGGCCTTCATCAATCCAATTTCCTTCGTGCGCTCGCTGACCGAGACCAGCATGATGTTGATAACGCCGATTGCGCCCAGCGCCAGCGTGACCAGCCCCACGCCTCCCAGAAAAGTGTCCATGGCATCGAAGATCTTGCCGACTCTCTCCTGGCTTTCGACGGTGTCCCAGCCTTCAAAGGCCTCCTTATTATGGACATCGAAGCCGTGGTTGCGGGCGATGATCCGGCGCGCCTGCTCGATGGCCGCCGTATGCTGCGCGCGGTTCACCGGCTGGCAGTTGATGAAAGAAATGTCGTCGGGGCTGTCGGCGCTCTTGATCGGGAAAAACAGTCGCATCGTTCCAAAAGGCACATAGACGCGGAAGTTGGTGGAGTTGTTTTCATCCCGCCCCACGCTGGCCAGCACCCCCACGATCTCAAAGCGGATTCCGTTCAGCAGAATCGTGCTGCCCACCGAGGGCCGTCCCGGAAAAAGATTGCGCTGCATCTGGTAGCCAATCACCGCCACCGGCCTGCGCTGCTCGTTGTCCCCGTCATTCAGCCACCGCCCCTCGCCGATCGGCAGGAAGCGAATCTCATTGAAGTTGGGCGCGATTCCGATCACCTGCCCATTGCTGGTGGCAAAATCGCTCACCGCCCGGATGTCCCCCCGCTGCAATACCGGCGAGGCCGTCCGCATCAGCGTGGCCTCTTTGCGGATGTCCTCGTAATCCTTATATGTAAGGAAATAAGGCTTCATCCCCTGATGCTGCGACTCCACGGCCGGAATGCGCCCCGGGAAGATAAACATAATGTCCTTGCCCATGGTCTCAAGCTGCCGCCGGTTCCCGGACCGGAAGCCCTCTCCCAGCCCGATCAGCATCAGCAGCGAAACCACCCCATAGGCGATGCCGAACATGGTCAGGAACGACCGCAGCTTGTGCGCCCAGAGGGTGCGAAGTACCTGCCCGAAAATGTCGAAAATGGTCCTCATGATATGGCTATGGAGTAATACGTAAGCGGGCTGTCGGGGGTTCCGTGGAATTAGACGGGATGGGCAGAGAAAGGTTGCGATGGGGTGCACGCCCCAGCCTCGCGACGTTCTCCTCTTTTGTCATGCGGTGGGGTGCAGGTTCCAGCCTCGCGATGCCCTCTCTTTTGTCATTCCGAAGGCGCGCAGCGCAGAGGAACCTGCTTACGCTGTCCCTCTCGGCTCTCGGGCAAGGTTCCGACACTGCTGAGTTTGTACTGCTCAAAGTTCCGATTATTGGAGACAGAGCGGAGAGGGACGTGCAAGCAGGTTCCTCTGCGCGCAAAAGAGAGAGCATCGCGAGACGGGACGTGCACTACTGCCAATTTCCTATAAACCTGCACTAAACTCTCCGGTCATGGAAAGACGCTCGGTTCTGCGTATCTCCTAATATTCTCCACGGCGGTTCGCCTATTGATATAACCTCATAAAAGATGTAGTATTGTGCAATGGCTCAATCTCATCGGGAAGCATCGCGGCGGCTCTTCGAGTATGCCCAGGACCAGCAGGGCTTCTTCACCACAAAGCAGGCCAGAGCCGCTGGATTTGCCGAGAATACCCATCCTTATCATGTAAAAGTCGGAAACTGGGTCCGCGAGCACCGTGGCATCTATCGACTTGCGCTGTTTCCGGCGGCCGACCGTCCCGACCTGGTCCTTTGGGCGCTTTGGTCCAGAAACCGCAGCGAGGAAGTCGAGGGGGTCTACAGTCACCAGACGGCCCTTAGCCTGTATGAGCTCTCTGACCTTAACCCGGCGAGGCTCCACATGACCGTACCCATGCATTTCCGGCGCAACAGCGAAATTCCCGGGATCCTGATGCTTCATTACGCGGACCTCACAAAGAGCGACGTACAGACGGCCCAGGGCTTCAGATTTACCCGTCCCCTCAGGACGATCCTCGATCTGATCGAAGCCAATACAGTCGAGCGCGGTTTTATCCGCCAGGCGCTGCGGCAGGCGATCGACCGCGGCCTGATTACCCGTCCGCAGATTCGGAACACGCAACTGAGCGAACAGGCGCGCAGGATTGTTGAAAAGGTCCTGCGGCGGGTTGCATGATGGCGGAATCCATAGCTCATGGCTCCTTTCGATGATCAACCGCAAAGTGGATACAGCCTGGGAA
>WNFG01003179.1_pt1 | contig 13727 bp, 30 predicted proteins | sample 5400431 | NCBI WGS metagenome assembly WNFG01 (sample SAMN13153346, study PRJNA577476) | soil metagenome | isolation source: 120 cm saprolite under Douglas fir tree site 2 hole 3 replicate 2 | place: USA:California | collected 2015-04-18
CGCAGCGTCGCCGCGTGTTGATGCTTCGGGGGACGTACACCAAAGACCGAAAAGAATTGTGCACCGTCTCACCGCCGCACGCGGTCACTCGGTGCCGGTGATGTCGACGGGGCTGTAGGGGGAGAGCACGCGGAAGTCGACCGAGACGGTCACGAGCTGGATCCCAGCCTCGCGGACCAGGTGCATCGCGTTCGCGTTCATGTCCGCGGTGACCAGCACGCCGGCAGGATTCACCGGCGTGAGCTTCGATGCCCGCCAAACCGCGAGGTACCCGAGGAGCTGACCAACCTGAGGCGTGGCAGCGTGACGGTCCACTTCAAATACAAACGGTTGGTCACCCTGAAAAGCCACCGCGTCGATGCGCAGTTTGGTTTTCTCTATCCACTGTCGCCTGGTGGCGTCATCGAAGCCCGCTCCGGGATCCTGGCCGGCTCCAATGCGGAGATTATAGTCGAACACATCCACCGGCGCCGGCGGCTGCTGCGCGGTGGTCTGCCGGTAGTCGAGCCAGAATTGGGGAAGCGGACTGAACTCGCTTTCGTGCAGCTTCAGGAATTCGCGCCACACCAGGATCTCCGCGACGCCTAGAGCCGGGAATTTCGCGCGCGCAGCCTCGAGCCGGCGAGCTGGTGATTCACCGAGTGCCATCAGCCCAGAACCTTGAGGGTGGTCACGATCACCGGCTTGCCGGTTAGGGTGGCGACCACTAGCGCTCTTTTCATCGGGTCGTTCGGCAGCGACAGCCAGGAGAGTGCTACGTCGATGGACATCAGCGCATCGGTGATGCCGCTCTCGCTGAAGCGGCCGCCGTCTGACGGCAGCTCCAACACGCGAGATCGCATGTGCTTCAGGAACAGCCTGATTTTCTCCGGTGACCACCGCGACGGCGCCCACTGTTTGGATTCACAGGCCATGATGGTGCGGTGACTCCACTTGCTCCATTAGACGCGAGAGCTGCAGCTCCTCGGCCGTCAGTACGCCCCACTCGACCAAGCGGTCGCCGAGCTCGAGAACAAAGGCCAGGACTAATGTGCGGCTAGGTCCAGTGTTATGGGGGTGCCGCAAGGCGAGCTGCAGATTGCCATGTATGGCGATCCACATCAGGCCGTTGACCTCGACACTGTGAGGCTCTGTGACTGCCGGCCGTGAGGTGATTTCTTTGCTATTCCAGCTCACGTGACCACCTTACGCAACGTCCGTTCCTGTGGCGGCGACGGCCGCGCGCTGCGACGCCGAGATCTTCGCGCCCACCTGTTTGGCCCAGACCACCAGGAGGTGCACCTTGTCGTTGCTCGAGAGCGGCGCCGCTTTCAGGTAGCGGATGACGCCACCGACCTGCGACGGATCGAGGAGCTCCTCCGGGATGATGTCAGTGACGCTTTTCACCGTCCGGTCGCCTCCGTCATTCCTTGCCGAAGATTTCCTCGGCCGTCGAGTAGTGCGTGAACTTATCCTGGTGGGCGGTACGCTCGTGCGCTCTGAGCTTCGCCGCGGCGCGGTCCAGCGCGGACCACTTCTTGCGTTTCCGCTCTGCCACCCAGCAACCCCACTCACAGAACGAACATTGCGCGATAGCACCCGATTCCTGCTTCGGAGTCCGTCGCACGAAACCGAAGTAGCCATGCCTAACGCGGCGCTTGGCTGAGGTGGTCATTGTCCGTGGTACTCGACGTGGACGTGCTCGCCGCCGGCGCCCACGCGCTCATCGAACACGCGGCAGTTTTGGTGCGGCGCCGCGTAGGCGAGAATTCCGAGGAACACTTGCATCTCTTCCGCGGTTTTGTCGTGAGTGCGGAAGTCGAGCGCGCGTCCCACCTTGTGCAGCGAGGTGGGCACATGCTCGCCGTCGCGGCCGCTGGTGATGACCAGGGGCAGGCCGAACAAGAGAAAGTGCAGGTAGCCGAGCTGCACGGCGAAGGTCATCAGCTTCGGCTCGACGCCCTCGATTTCCACCTGGTCCGAGGCGGCAATCAGCACCTCGTGCGTCGAGGGGATGCTGATTCCGGTGGTCACGTCGCCGTCCATTCAAAGACCCCTTTCATCGAGCAGTCGCTCGAGCTCGCCCAGTTCAACCTGGGCGATGCACCGGATGTTGTCGCAGAGAGTGTGCGCCGCATCCAGCCAACAGCAGGGAACTCCGTCGCCATTGTCCTGGCACGGCGCGAGATCCGTGCAGCCGCAGATCCGGCAGACCCCTGGGCGGGAAAGTGGGCGCCCAGGGTTGCCGGCCGCGCTCACGTGCTGAGGGGCCAGTAAGCGCGAATCAGGGCCGAGGCGGTGCATTGGACTCCTTCGGGTCGTAGACCACCTGGCCGAAGCGGTCGAGCACGCGGCCGTCCGGCAGCGTGGTGTAGCTGCGGCCGGAAACAGGGGAGGGAACGCGCGCTACGGATTCCGTGGTGAGGCCGCGGAGCGCGGAGAGCACTTCATTCACTCGCAGATCGCGTCCAATAAATTCAGCCATCACGCCACTCGCGGCCGTCGGCCGAGACAGAGCTTTGTACACAGCTCCTCATTCATCAAGTTCTTGCCGGTGCGGACATACAGAATCTTCGCGCGTAAGAGCTGTGCGAGCTGCGCCGGACTCAGGACAATGAGCTGCGTGACATGATACTTCGTTCCTATAACTCTTTTGGCCATATCACGCTCGCTTTATCGCGCCTAGGTCGCGCACCGCGTTCTCGTGCATCTTCAGGCGCATCTCGATCCGCCGTTTCACCTCTTTACAGGTTTCCTTGCCGGCCAGCGCGTAGTTGGCCTTGTACAGGTCCTGCTGCAGGATGCCCTGGTCCTCGCGGCGCTGGTAGTCCTCGAGGAGCTCGTCCAGGATGTCTTGCACCTCTTGTAACGCGGCAATCGTGTTAGGTTCCAAGGTGGTCACCACTCACATCACTCGTCAGTTTTGGGCGCCGGTCGATTCCCCGCGGGCGCCGCTCGAGACGCCCAGGCGCCGGCGCCCACTTTGCCGGAGACGAGCTTGGCGATGCTGACCACGCCCAGCCCGACGCCAACGAAGAACCAGAGGACGGCGACGGTTATCCAGATCGCCGTCCAGTTGCCCGGGCGGGCCGTCCCCACAGCGAACCCGAGCAAGATCACCAGGACGCCCACCAGCCAGGTCATTGCACGCATCGCGCTAGCCACTCCATCCCGTAGCGGATAAATCCGGCGAGCTCGAGAACCAGAATTGCCAGGCCGATAGTGGTCAAGCGTGTATGCACCGGGTGGTCCTCAATCCAGCGTTCCAGGTCGCGGATGTCACGTGACATCGCGTCACCTGCTTCCGCGCTTGGTGCCGCGCCCCAGGCGCACGCCCTTGATGCCCGCGCGCGTGTACAAGTGCATCGCGAGGCGCATCATGCTGGAGAGCGGCACGCCGGTCCGCGCGCGCAGCTTCTTCATCGCGTCGTGCAGCTCTCGGGGAATTTTAATGGTGACCCGCTTCGACTTGCGTACTCGGGTTGTCACGTTACTACCTCCTTACTGTTGGCGTCAACCTGTCTGCGGCGCGCGCCTGGGCAAACAGATCGCTTATCTCGGAACGAATCCGGCGAGCTGTCGGCGACCTCGGAGACAGCTGCTTATACCAGCGGCCGAGAGCCCTGAGGCGCCGCAACTCATGCGGCGCGAACTTGTAGTAGACCTTCCGGCTCACCCCTTCACCTGCAGGTACCACTCGATGCGGTGATTCGGATAGATCACCTGGGCATGGATGACACCCTGGGCCGTTTTCCAGCGCTGCACCTTGGCGCCGTCGCCGCGGTCGATGGGTTCGGGATCAACCACGGTGAGCTGCGCTTTCGGTTTGGGCTCGAGCTGCCATTGCGGCGCCATCAACCCCTGACCTTTCCGTACCGCGGGTTCGAGTAGACATCGTAGTGCGAGAGCTTCTGTTTGCTTGTGAGCCGGCGCAGCAGCCAGATTGCGATATGGAGTAGCATGGTGACCACCTACGCGATTCGCCGCTGTAACCCGACTTGCGAGAGATGGCGCGCGTTGGTGCAGCGCAGCAAATAATCCATCTCTTCAACCCACAGCGTCAAGCAGCCATAGCACCAGTAGTGCGGCTGCGTGGAACCGTGGAACCTCATCGGCGCGGTGAGCTTCCCGCAACTCACGCAGCGCGTGGATCCATAGGCGGGGATGCTGGGGACCGTGACGCTATCCCCGTTGCTCGGAGGTACTCGGTGAGGTCTCTTACGTGGTAGCTGTGAATCGGGATCTGCACCAGGTTCACCTGGTCGTCCTCCCTCTGACACCATGTGCAGGCCTTCCTTTCTGGCTCCATGAGGAGCGCGCCGTGTTCCGGGGTGTGCGGCGCGGGCTTTCCTTGCGCCGCGAGATCCTGAGTGTGGAACTGGTCGACCATGTTGGAGAGCCCCCGCGCGGAGGCGCCGTGCAGGCAGGCCTGCTCGATGAGGTACGGCTGCCACTGCGGATTTTTCAGGCGCATGATGGCTTTGGCCTGCGACCAGTTCATGTCCCGCGCGGCGACGCGCTTCATCACCTCGGGGAATTTGGTGACCAGCTTCACGCGCTCGTTCACATAGTCCGCGCTGCGGTCGACGTGATGACAGATCTGCGGCTCTGACCACCCATGCTTCTCGGCCAGGTCCAGGAAGAAACAACCCTCCTCGGCCGCGGTCACATCCTCGCGGAACCCGTTCTCCGAGAGCATCACCGCGTACTTGGCATCGGCGAGGTCATCGAAGATCAGGCAAGGCACGTGGACCAGGCCGGCGAGTCGCGCGGCCAGGTAGCGCCGGTGGCCGGCGAGGATTTCGTACTTACCGTCGGCGGTGACCACCACAAGGTTCTGCAGCATGCCGTGACGCTTGATGTCCTGGGCGAGCTCGTGGAGCTTGTCGTCGTCCATGCTCATGCGCACCGGAACCGGCGGCTCGATGAGCAGGTCGAGATTAATTTCGCGTCGCTCGGGCATGGCGGTGGTCACCTGGTCCTGCGGTCCAGCTTCATCGGGTTGGTGGGTGGCAGCTCGTCGACGCCCACCTCGCCGAGCGGCGCGAGCTTGTTCATGGGCCACACGCAAAACGTGCCGTAGGGGCGATGCACGCGGATGGCGATGATGTCGCCCTCGTGGATGTCGAGATCCTCGCGCAGGTTTTTAGGCAGGACCACCGCGAACGAAGAGCCCCAGCGTTTGACGCGGATGGCGACGAGCGGAAACCCCATCGAACCTCCCAACTCTAATCCAGGGCAGCTCGCCACCTGATGGCCCGGATTGAGGGTCCGGATGCGTCCCAACTCTCCCTAGGAACGCGCTGCCCTGGGCTTCGATTAGCGATAGGGTCTCATAAGTTATATTTCTGTGTCTAGAGGCAACTCTCCAGAACCCTGTGGAAGATGTGTGCACGTATTGTGGAAAACCGCTGAATCACGTGTAAATCCGGCCTTTTGAAGTGCATACCTCCCCCCTGCACCCCCAGGCCAAGCCAGCCCCCCTCCCCGCCCTTTCCGCCCCCAAGCCTATTACAAACGTTTAGTCTTGTAGTAGCTTGTACCTGTGGGAAACGGGCAACCCCTCTGAGGAAAAAAAGGAACCCCCCCCCTCAAGGGAAATGCCCCCCCCACTACATCACGCCCACTAGGAGCGTTTCGCCATGTCGATCAAAACCCTAAAAGACGCAGGAGCTTACGCGGATAAGTTTGCTAATCGGGCAGGTGCCGCTGTGAACGACTACGTGGCAGGCGTGCAATCCTCTACCGGCCAGGCCGCGGCCGCCGCGGCTGCCGCCGACAAGTGGCAACAAGGGGTCTCTGCGGCGAGTGCGAAAACTGCGTTCATCAACAACGTGAACGCGGCCGGCGATGCGATGTGGAAGGCCGGCGTCCAGAATAAAGGGCAGGCGCGCTACGCGCCAGGCGTCCAGGCTGGCAAAGGGAAATGGTCCGCGAAGGTCGGAAAATACTTCGCCGTGCTCAAGGGTCTCTCTCTCCCCCCGCGCGGACTCCGCGGATCCGCGCAAAACGCGCAGATCTCATCGACAGTCCAGGCCGCACTCCACGCGGCCAAAACTGGCGGCGCCGGCGCTTAGCCGGTTTTCACGAGGTAGCGCGTGACCACCTAAGGAGCGCACAGAGCCATGGCCCCACAAATCGAGCGCGACTTTCCCCTCGGCCATCCGGCCGCGGTGGACACCGTCATCGGCTCGGACGAGCATCTCGCGTGGCTCGAGCAACACAAATTTCTCGAGAATGCGCGCGACTTCCCTCCCGGCCACCCAAAGGCAGCGGACACAGTCGGCAACCTAAACTCCCTTCCGGTGCGTCCGGGAATCGATCCACACAACCCGCACCTCGAGGAGCACACCGGCCGGACGCCGGAAAAGGCCGCGGCTATGCGCGAGTGGCACAAAGCTGAAGCGGCCGGCGCCCACGAGAGTCCTGTTATGCCGGTGATTGACTCCGAGGTGTTGAACGCGGCGCTAACAGCCAAGCGCGCGCAGCTTGATGTCGATGCGCTCACGATGGAGCAGACTCAGGCCGTGATGGCCGAGCTGCAGCACCTGGCGCTGAAACCTCCACGGCCGGCCGAAGTGCCCGAAGTCGCCACCATGGAAGCGATGGCCAAAGCCGGCACGTTGCCAGAAGATTGGTATCCGACCACCGGGAAGCCGTGGTACGGACCATCACGGTAGTAAGTAGTACACGATAGGAGCACCGTATGCCTCGCGCCGTCGAACTCGTTGCAGGATTCGCCACCAACCCTGGCGCCACTTTTACCGTGCTGACTCCCAGCACCGGAACTTCGTTCGTGGTGCGCAACACCGATCCGGCGAAGGCGGTGTGGCTGCTCTCCTCGTGGGCCTTCAACGCCACGGCCGGCGAGCTGCGCATCCGGTCGACCAAACTGCACGACTTCCAGCAAGGCATCCGCAACCGCGTGACCGCGGCGTTCAGCGGACCACTTTTCCCCGGCCACACCAACGCCTCTTTCGCGCAGCGGCTGTATGCGCAAGATGCGCTGACCGTGGAGCTCACCGGCGGCGGCGCCGAGCTGGACACCGCGGCGCTGCTGATTCTCTACGAGGATCTGCAGGGCGCCAGCGGCCGCTTCATCGACCAGGCGTTCCTGAAGAAGAACGGGCTGAACACGGTAACCGCAGAAGTAACTGTCACTGCGGTAGCGACGGGGAACTTTGGCGGCGCGGTGGCCATCAACTCCACCAACGACAACCTCATCGCCAACACCGATTACGCGATTTTGGGGGGTATGACCGATACCCGCGGGTGCTCGGTGGGCATCACCGGCATCGACTTCTCGAACCTCCGCCTCGGATTCCCCGCGGAGCCGTCGCTTCGCGACGAAACGCAGAACTGGTTCCAGCAGCTCACCGCGGCGTTCAACACTCCGCTCATCCCGGTGTTCTCGAGTGCCAACAAGGCCGCAACCACCATCGACGTGGAGACCAACGGCGCCGGCGGCACGTTCATCATCAACCTCGAGCTCGTGCAGCTCGTGCCTGGCGCGGTGGGGCCAGGCTTGACTGGCGCGGCGGTGGCCGGCGCGGCGCAGCCTGGCGCGTAGCGGTTTGGCATCAATTCACTACCCTGGTGAATAGATAGCGGGTGGTCACAGGTAAAGCCGGAAGGCCCGCGGGGGAAGACGGCTCACGCTGCAGAGCTTTGCAGTGTGCGGTTTCAGCCGATAGTCCGTAAGGGCAGTCCCTCCCGGACAAGTTCCTGTGACCACCCGTTTGTTCTTAGAGGAGCAACGTGGGAACCACGCGACTAGTGCCAGGCCAGCCTGATCCGAAGATAGATCCCGCTTTCAAAGTGGTGAGTCAGCCAGCGGTGGTCTCCTTCGCATTTGAGAATGTGGGCCCGCCCTCTCCGTTGTACATCCAGCGTGACGATTTGCTGGCCCTGCAGATGGTGACCAGCCAAGCCGGCGAGATCGTGGACTTCAATATCCGCCTGCTGCTGCCAGACCAGCCCGTTCCACGCCAGCCGGATAGTCAGCCTCCGGAGGGGACGCCACTCCGGCGCCGGGCAGGCGGCTACATACAGTCAATTAACTTAAGTATCATCCAGACGGGAGCGTTGCGCACGGCGCAAAATCTTGTAGTGCCGATGGCCGAGGGGTACCTACTTTCGGTTGCGGCGACGGCGCGGACCGCGACCTTCCCCGGCCAGACGTTTGCGCGCGCCACGCTGAATCGCTTCCGGACCTTAGGGTCCCCCAGCACCGCGGCGTATTCGCTGCTGCAGAGCTATGTGACCATCGGCACCGTGTACGGCTGGCCTACCGGATCTCTCAAGCTGATCTCCGAAGGTCCCGGTTGGCTGCACAGCATCCTGGTGGCGAACCCCGCGGCCGGCGTCGACTGGACGTTTACCGTGCCAGGGAGCGCGCGGCTGCGCCTGCAATCTCTGCGCGCGGTCCTCACCACCAGCGCGGCCGTAGCCAACCGAAACGTCCAAATCCAGATAACGGATGGCGTGAACACGGTGTGGATTGCCTCGGCGCCGGCGAGCGTCGTGGCTGGCACCGCGCAGCAGCTCGTGGCCACGGGCACCAACTCGCCCACCGGCGTCGTGACCACCATCTTCTCCGTGGTCGTGCCGCCCGCGCTCTTGCTGCCCGGCTTTTGGACGATTGGGACGTCGACGCAGAACATCCAGGCGGCCGACCAGTGGAGCGCGATCGCGCTGGCAGTGGAGGAGTGGCTTGACAACATCTAGCGGCAACGGCGGCGAGCACGGCGTGGAGTCGCGCAGCATCGACACGCTGATCCTGACGTACGACCGCGCGACGGACGTCCTCGAGGTGGGTGGTCACTGCAATTCGCTGGACCTGATGCTGGATATCCTTTCGCGCGCGACGCGGGTGCTCGAGAGCCGGTGGCGGCAGCAGGAGCTGCAGCGGATCATGCAAGAGCGCGCGGATGCGGCGCAGGCCGCGGCCATCGCGGCGTCGCTGCGCAAAGGAGCGTGAGTCATGGGAGTGCGATTTCCATCCGTGCAGGCCAGGGTGCCAGGCGGGACGAACGTCGGCATCAACACTGAGACCGTGGTGGCCACTACGCCACCGCTCAACATCTCGCTCGATTTCGCCACCGTGTTCCTGATTTGGTTCATGGGTCACACGGTGGGCGCCACCTCGGCGAGCTGCTCGTACTTCCTTCGGCGAGGGACCACGGTCGCAGGCGCCGCGGTCATGGGGCCCATCGCCCAGACGGTGGTTGCCGGCAACCTGGTAATCGCCGGCGGCTCCGCGTTCGATGTGCCTGGCGCCGTAGCCGGCCAGCAATACGTGCTCACCTGCATCGACACCGGGTCAACCGGAGTCGGCGCGGTCGGGGATGCGTTCCTACTCGCTTTTTCGCTGTAAGAGTTTTGGGAGGTGGTCACACCATGAATTTTTGGGAGCAGTTCATTCTAGGCTTCGTGATAAGCCTGCTGCACGCGCTCAGGTTCGACCCGGCACGGATCCCGTTGCTAAAGACGATCCTGCTGGACATCTACGACGGCATCGGGGAAGTGCTGAACCTTCCACCGCGCGGCATCACCAAATAGGGTGCTTGTCGGACAGCTCATGGGGCGCCGGCGCATCGACTGGATCCAGTTAGCGTTGCTTCTGCTCGCTCTACTGGCGTCGATGCTGCACGTCGAGTCTAGACTCTCAACCATCGAGCAGCACCTCACCGACCAGGACCGCGCACTCGAGGTAATCAATGGCCGACTCCAAGCTGCTCATTGAGCCGTTGGTGCTAGACCCTTCGGACTTTCCACCGCTTCCTCTGGAGCCTGGTTTTACGCAGCTCGCCAACGACACGCTGGGCAACGCGGCCACCGAGCTCGACGGCTTCGACTCGGTATTTGCCGACGCCGCGGCCATCCTGGACGCGCTCGACAACGCCCTGAGTGAGCTGGGCGGCGCGGACGGCGGAACACTCGATGACACTTTCGAGGAGATCCTGCAGTTCGACCCGGCGGACGCGGGTGGTCATGTGGTGGAAGCGAGCGCGGCGATTGCCGACGCCGGCACCAACGTCGACAAGCTCGGGAACCAGCTCGCCGCGGCGAGTCTGCCGGCACCAGGTGGTGGCGGTGGCGGAGGATCCGCGCCGCCGAGCTCCGACTGCTCGAAACGCACCAATCAATACGGGCTGAGCAAAACCGGCTCGTTTCCTGGTGTGAACTGCGATTGGCAGCTCACGTTTCAGATTCTGCGCGTGCAAGATGGAGCGTGCACGTATTCCGCGGCGCCGGGCGCAGGGGTTGGTGCGACCACCTTGCCCACGATCGTGAGTTTCACGCTGCAGAGTGGAAGCACGGCCGTGTGGAAACTTGGCCACCACACCGCGCGCGCGTCCGACGGAACACCGTACGATGTGGTCGACGTGGGCATCACGCCGGCGGCGCCCGGGCACTACGATGCTGTGGGCGTGCTGGCGATGCAGCGCCCTGGCCGCACCTGGCACGTGTGCATGAGCGTGGACGTAATCTCGTGAGGGAGGAAGGAGTCGCATGGTAGATCCCGCGGTGAAAGTAACCAACGTGCGCAACGTCACCGGGTTTGATCCCGTGACGCTGCTGCCCTCGAGGCAAGTCCAGATCACCTACAGCGTGGGCGACCACGGCCCGTTCACCCACGTGACCACCGAGGAGAAATTCACCCCGGAGTACGTGGAGCAAGTGACCGGCAAAATGGTGCAGACGTTGCGCGCCACCGGCGCGCTCGGGCTACACACGGGGATGTGACGTGCCCAACGGCGACAGCGGTGGCGGCTTCGACTTCGGCAGTCTCTTTGATTCACTCGTGGGCGAGCTCGCCGCGGTGGTCGATGCGATAATCCAATTCCTGCACGACCTGGTGGTGGCGCTGGTCAGCGCGCTCAATACGTTGTTTGCCGGCGAGCAGGCCATCTTCGGTTTCAGCTTCGCAGGCCTGAGCGATGTGTGGGGCGGCCTGAAGAAGATCCTGGACCACCTCCTGCACGATGTCATCCTGGCGTCGCTCGCCAAGCTCTACGATTTCTACAAGCGGATCCTCGCATGGGCCAAAAAGCTGAAGGCCTGGCTGGACCGGCTGCAGCAGATCCAGAAGAAGCTCCAAACGCCGGCGTTCAGGCACTTCATCAACCTAATCCAGCGGATCCGCAAAATCCTGCTCGTATTCCGCCTGTTCCACTTAAAGTTTGCTCAGAAGCTGGACGCCTGGCTGGCCGGCATCGAGGGCAAACTCATTCAGCGGCAGCTCGAGTACCAGCGGAAAACCAACGAGATCATCGGGTGGATTAACTTCATAGCAGACCCGACTTCGCTATTGCGTGTGTCGCCACTGGCGCAGTCAATCTACCGCTACTTGCGCGGGCTCCGTGGTGTGTTGGGAATCCCGGAGAGCCGGCTGCTGACCACAAAAGAGCAGACCACCCAGCAGGAGGACCGCGATTTGTTGAAGAAAACCCCGCAGCTCACGGATCCCGCGGTGCAGCGGATCCTGGCGGGATTGGATGCAGCAGCTCAAGAGTTCCTGAGCTAGCGGCCGAACATCGAGTTAGCCACGTGGCGCTGAGGTTGCTGAACCGGGTCGGCCTCTTTACGCAGCGCGTCTCGTATCTGAAAGAGTGCAACTTCAACGTGGTATAAGTGCCGAACGATACGGAAACCGATCCAGAGAAACAGCCAAGGAGAGAGGACGAGAATGAGCCACGCGACGGCAGCAAACAGCAGAACCGAACCACCTAGAAGCTCCATGTGACCACCTCCAAGTGATGGGAGCGTATCATGCCCGATGATGTAATACCACCGCCAGCGGACATCAACGTCCCGCCACCGGATTACTTCACGGCCGGCAAGCTGCAGGCGGAAGGGCAGAAAGAGAGCGGGTGGCCGGAGCGGTTGGCCGCTGCGCTCATTTTGGCGATCGTACGCCTGCTCGTTCCCTTCGTCCGCATCCTCACAAACTCGCTGGACGAGATTCTGGCCGCGCTCGCGGACCTGTTTCTGGCCGGCCAGGGTGAAGGCAGCCGCGGGTTCGCTAACCTGGTAGCCGCAGTCCTGGGTGACCTGCTCGGCGTCGAGGGGGTTACGGGCGAAAAGATCTTCACCGCGTTCCAGACCCGAGGGCGGATCTCGGCGATGAAGGAGGTAGGCAGCGGGTTCCTGGACGTGCTTTCCAAAGAGATGATCACGACGGGCAACGTGTCGCCTGAGCAGGGCGATGCTGCGGTCCGTTCGTTCCTCGGCTTTGTGCTTAGCTTTTCTGTGAGACAGGGCAACATCGCGTTCCTGACTTCGCTGATACCTGAGGAGTTCCGCTTCGGCGACGGCTTCCGCGAATACGGCGAGCTGATGGCAAAGAACCTCGGCCTCGGGCGCCTCACGCGCCTGGTGCTGCGGCCACTGGTGACCACCCTGGCGGCGACACCGTTTCAGTGGAAGCTGAACGAGCTTTACCGCCCGACACAACTGAAGCTAGCCGACGTGGTCAACCCGTTTTCTGGCGCGGTGATGGACGCCAAGCTCATCTGGGCAGATCTCGCTCGGGAGGGCTACTCGGATGACAAAATCCAGGCGCTGCTCGAGCTGCACCGGAAAAAGCTAAGTGAAGCTGACCTGTCCACACTTTTCTCCGCGGGGCATATCGACCAGGCCACCCTGCAGCAGAGGATTCAGCGCCTGGGCTACACACTCGAGGATGCGCAACAGAGGGCCGAGGTGGACCGGCTCGACAAGGTAAAGCCCTATTTCGAGGAGCTGCGCGCGGCCGCGGTGGGCGCGTATGCCAATGGTCACATCCAACGTGACGAGCTGAAGGGCATCGTGGATGGGCTGCCGCTGACCACCGAGGTAAAGACCTACATCATGCTGGCCGCGGATTATAAGCGGAGGGTGCCCACAAAGCACTTGACCGTCGCGCAGCTCGAGGCGGCATTTTCCGAAGGGATCATCGACCTGACTGAGTTCACTGACCACCTGACTGTGCAGGGCTACTCGGATGATGACCAGTCGGTCCTGCTGCTTCTGACGCTGCTGAAACTGGCGAAGGCCGCAGACGCCGCGAAAGCGAAAGCGGCGCGCTCCGCGGCCGCAGCAGCGAAGAAAGCCGGCAAGCCCACGTCGCCGCTGCCAACGCCGGCGCAGCTCACTGGCTAGGATCCGGTGTGACGCGCCTTAAATCGGACGGTGACCACGCCACCCCGGCGAGCTTTCCGGCGTTCGCACTGCAGCCTGGACTTCCGCGCTCGAGCACATTGCTCTGAGCACACGCGGGTGTTTGCGTTGTAATAACCTTCCGATTTGCCACACTCGGAACACTTCCAATCCCACGGCCGTTTGCTCTTGTAACTCACGAGCTCCTCCCATTGAGGCATCATACGATCGTATCTTGCCTCAGCTTCAAGCTGGGCCCTATGTAGCTTCACGTGAGGCAGTATAGGTCCTGAGGCACCATGGGTCAACGCCGCGATCGGCGGCTACGGATGCCTTCCACCCTCGAGATGGTCCTCCTGGCGGGCAGCCAGGGCCATTCCCCCCTAGCTCTACGCCGGCCAGTGCCACCGGCAACACACCGCGATGCCGCCGGCGCAAACCAGAGTTGCCGGCGGCAACGCCAGGTGGCGGCCTGGCCCTCGGCAAACCCGCCCGCCGGATCTTGTGAGCTCTCCGATCGCGGTCCTGGATGCCGCAGGCCGGGGCAAATTCTTTTGCGAATCGAGATCTATTTCAGCGGCACGTCGACGCAGCGTCGCCGCGTG
>WNFG01003767.1_pt1 | contig 13726 bp, 5 predicted proteins | sample 5400431 | NCBI WGS metagenome assembly WNFG01 (sample SAMN13153346, study PRJNA577476) | soil metagenome | isolation source: 120 cm saprolite under Douglas fir tree site 2 hole 3 replicate 2 | place: USA:California | collected 2015-04-18
GGCATAACCAGTTGATAGGTGAGGTCTCTGGTTTGCCCGGCTGGAACAAGAAAACTGCCAGTCCATGTGCGCGTTGAGCCTGAAGTCACCGGGTTGGGAATTGAGGCGCCATTGAAATACGAAGAGCCGGAGACATAAGTCGGGGCGGCAGGGCTGGAGGGCGGAGTATCGATAAAGTCTGTGAGCGTGTAATTGACTGGGCCAGTATTGGCAACGCGCAGAGTATATGTGACCGTCGCGCCTGCCGCTGCTGTTGTTGGATTGGCGATTTTACTCAGCGTGAGCGGCGGCGGCAGTGAGGTGATGCTAATTACCTGGATTCCGTAATCGGAGTTGTAATGATAACTGCTGCCGGAGAAGTCCATGATTAGAGTGCTGGCAGTAGTATTGCCTGTCGATAGCACCTTCACTGTATAAGTAGTGACGACAGTTCCGCCGGCTTTGCCTCCCGGATAATTTGCCGGACCGATACAACTCCGGTAAGTCGCGCTTAGAGGATTGTTATCCCAGCCGCAGGCGTCGGCATAGAATTTATCATTGGTTCCCCCTGCGGGTGCGGTGTAAGTAGTCGAGATGGCTTGCACCTGAAAGATAATGTTCGACAGATCCAGAAATGCTTCGAGCTGCGCATATCCACCGGTCGCGGTACTGGCATTCACCGTATAGTTGTATGTCTGGCCTACATAGACTGTGGTTGGCCCGGTAATGGAATTCACGGAATTCCGGTTTTGCGAAATGATTTTTTCGACGTACAGTTCCCGCGGAGTCGGGGTGCTGACAGAAGCCACGCTGTCTCCGGTAACGGTGATGTGATAACCCCGAGTTGTGTTGTACGCGGAAGAGGTCCGGGTCACAACGGCGGAATAATAAAAATCAACGCAGCCGCCGGCAGCAAGCGACGGCACGTTTATGGTGCTCGGCCCACTCAGGTTGATAAAGGCATTGGAGCTGTCCCAGACGAAACTACTGCTAACGTTCGTCACTGGTGCGCCACCCGTATTGCAAACGCGGGCGCCTACTTGAAAACTATTAGGACCGGAATTCACGTTATTGCTATCAAGACCAATAACATTCCAGGTGGTCGGAGTAATGGTGAGACCGGCATACGCACTTTGGACTCCCAGCACGCCAAAGAAGAGCAGCAGCATACTGGTTCGGATAATGAAAGCGCTGGGGCCGCCGCAGAAGAGTTTGGAATTTCTGAGTCTCATCGCTAAGGTTCCATTGGAACATTCTCACTCAACTATTACTCAATTGAAACTCATTCCTTGTGCTTCTCTTTGCTACCGGCCGGCTCTTTCGCCGCAGTAAAGTTATAACCGACGGCCAGACGCATATCAGGCAGCACCCAAAAGCCGGCTTCGGTAGCATACGTCGAACGCGTCGTGCGCGATGAAGGTTGAAACAACATGCGCGTCTCGACTGCCCAATCGAGACGACTTGTCACGAGGTATTGCGCGCGCGCCTGCGTCAGAAAAGTCAGTGTCGAAACAAACGGTAGCTGCGGCTGGCCGTTAGCGTTGAAGCGCAACGCGCCGCGTCCGTAGAGTTCCAGGCGCTTCGTCAATTGATAGTAGCCATCGGTGGAAAGCGAGTCCGAGCGATCGCGGGTTAGGGCAGGCAGGATGCCTGCGCCCCCGGTTGCGCTCCCAGCGTTCTGCGTCAGCGAACGATGCGTGTAAGTGAAGAGCAGTCCGACGCGATCCGACTCGATTGGGCGAATCGCCAGCGCAGCCGTTCCTTCCAACGAACGGTTCGTTCTGCCGCCAAAGCCGCCGCGCGAAAATTGGAAACGCGACAGCACCGTGATGCCTTCGCGCAGACGCCCGGCGGCGCCGACAGCAAACAGCTGGCCCAGCCCGCCTCGATCGCGATATTCGTACCGCGCCGATGCGCGAAAATCTGAATTCGGCTGCCAGCCAAGTCCGACCGTGCCGCTGTTGAAGCTCTGATTGGGACCAAGCAGATGGAAGCCACGCTCGAACCCCAGCTCGACTGAGAACTTCTTCGTTAGCGGCAGCCGATTCTGTAAACCGATGACGGCAAAACTGTCGGTGCCGTTGAGGGCATTCTCGAGTTGATAGCGGCCGGTCATCGAAGTGAATTTGCCGAAGCGGGTTTCCACGCCGATGGTAGTTTCGCGGCGCGCCGAAGACACGGCGAAACCGGCGGCGGAAAAATCGCCAATCGGCGTAATCGGCGCCGCGGAAAGGCGCTGCGTAAAGAATAGTTTCGTCAAAGCGCTCAACTGATAAGTCGCGCCGAGCGTCGTTTGCGTGGGGTAAGTCGGATCTGCGTTGCTCAGGTTCTGTTCGCGCTTGACCGAAAACTGGAGCTTGTCGGTGACTTGCACGTCGGCGCCGGCAGTGACCAGGTTTGAATCGGTCCGCTTGTCGTTGAGGTCGTCAGTAAAGGCACGATGATCGAAGCCGAGATGAAAACGAATGTGCTCGTTCAGAATCTGATCCCAGGCGGCCGAGAAAGTCAGGCGGCCGTTGTCGACGTTTGCGGTGCGGTTGCGCTCGCTGGCAAATGCGAAACGAAACGCGGTGTTCTTTCGCGGCTTCATTTCCACAGCCACTTCGCCGCGGCTTGAACCGGGCGTGACCGTACCGCCAAAAGGATTGAAGAAGCCGGCGGACGCGTTCAGATATCGCGCGCGCACCGTCGCGCCGAAAAACGGCAGCGGCTGCGCCAGAGTAAGTTGATACGCAGTGCCGTCGTGCTGCGGGTTGTCGCTCGCGCCAAAAAAGTTGCCGCTTCCCAAAATCTCTCCCTGGCTCCCCGCCCATGCAGCTTGCAGCAGGCCGCCGTGCGGCAGAGTCTTTTCCGCGTCAAAGCCGCCGAGCACAAAACTTCCCACGGCTTCCTGCCGTTGCATCGCGCCTGAGAAACCAAGTTTCAAGCCGAGGTGTTTGAAATTCTTGCGCGCCCGCGCCGTATAAACCGCCGAACTCATTCCGGTCGAGCGATGTTCGTAACTCACGACGACTTGCGTCAGATTCAGGACAGAATCGAACGTCGAGATGTAGCGCATCAGGAAAAGCTGGCCCGTCGCCGGCTCGAGATTGTAGTCAACTGAGCGCGCCAGCGTTTCCCGCGAGATGATCACTTCGGGATTGCGCCGATCGCGCACTTCGAGCACGACGGTTTCCGAACCCGGCAGAATTTCGCCGCTGGAAAGCTGCATGATTCCGAGCGCGCCCGCGGCAAACACGTCGCGCGCAAATGCCGTGTCGGGACGCGCGCCGGTGACGGTTATGAAATCGCCATTCGAGTTTTCGAGGTGCGCCTTGACCCCGGTCAACTTGCGCGCATAGCCCATCAGCGGCGCGTCCATGTCCGTATCAAAGTCGCCGAACATCGCGTACGAGCGCTTGTGATCGACGCGCGCGTAAACTTTCGAGTTGGACGCAGCGGCTTCAAAGCGCGTCGAGGAATCACCGAACAACGGGTACACGCGATCGAGCGGATCGAGTTGGAAAAGTCGATCGCGGCCGGCGGTGCGATTGATCGGGCGCTGTGAATCATACGACAGCGTCAGCATATTATTGCCAAACACTCGTCCGCTGTAGAAAAAGCTCACGCGGCTGCGGAAGTTGCCCTGCTCGCCGCGCAAGCCGACTTCGGGGATTCCCTTTCCAAAGCTCATCTCGGCAAAGCCAACCAAAATCGCCGGTCGCATTTCAGAGGTGATGCGCACTTGTCCTGCGGCTTCGAGCTGCCCGGTTTGCGCGCGCAACTTAGCTTCGCCGGGCGCGCCGGGACTGACGAGCTTGAGCACGGCTTCGCCGCCTTCAAGCTGCAGGACCAACTGTCCGTGATCCTGATTCGCTGGCTCGACCGGCTCAGCCACGGTCTTTGGCGGCAAGGCAGCTTGCGCTTCGCCGGTCTTTTCGTTCAATCGCAGCAGTTGTCCCAGGGACGTTTCGACGCCGACCTGGCCATCGAGCGCGGGGTTGCCCCACTGGTCGAAAGCCTTAACGCGCACCAACGTCGAATTGTTGCCACCCGATTGAATTTCGGATTTTTCCGTAACGATTTCGAGACGCCGCGCCGGGCCGCGACCCATCACGATCATTTCTTCCGTGTGCCCGGCTGATCCTTCGGGACTGATCGGCGTACAGCGAACTTTATTCGGCCCGGGCCGCAGGTTGATACCGACGAATGTAAAACTCGACACCTCATACTTGTGATCCAGCCGACTGAGGCCGATGTTCTTGTCTGAGACGGCTTCGCCGTTGACTTCCAACTTAACCGTCCAGTTCAAAGCCACGCGCACTTCGAGCTGGAGCCCCGGCAACATCGATACGGAATTCGGCGCGGGCGAAATGATGCGGGCGTTGCCGGGCGCGACGGCTGCGACGACCTCGGTCGCTGCGACTTCGTATGTGCCTGGCGTAGTCGGCGCCACGTTCTTCGCTGGAGAAGTGGTTTCAGGTGCTTCAGTCTTCAGCGGCTGGCTAACCCGCGCGGCCACAGCCTGCACCGGACTGTCATCCTTCTGCGCCACTGGTTTGTTCGCCGCGGCTTCACCCTGAGTTCGCGACTTGTCGGTGGGGATCAGCGCAAAGTTTTGCCGCAGCAACGCGCCACCGCCGATCGGCGTGCGCAACAGACGCGCCCAGCTCTTGCCGGACAGCTTGCCGCCGTCAGCCAACGCATAGCCATGCGGCACGCTCACCGGATCGAGCGAAATTACCTGCGGACCATCGCCGAGCGACGGAAAGTTGTACAGACCGGCGGAATCCGTGATGACCGATTGCCCATTGCTCAGGTAAAGACGAACACCGGGCGCCGGCTTGTCTCCGTCGTCAAACTTTCCGTTGCCGTTCGTGTCGACGAACACCCGGCCGAGAATGACTTGGCGGGTCGAGAAGATACCAGCGGAAACGTAGACGATGGCGCGGGCGGGCGGGGTTTCAGTGCGTTCGCCGGAGGGGAAAAGGCCGGCGCCAACCGCCAGATTTTCCTGTGCGCCTTCGCTGGCGTTCGCGCCCACACGCACGCGATAGATTAAATGCGCGGTCGCGCCATGCGGAATCTCGCTGATGCGAAACAGCAGGTCGTCGCCGGAAATCTCGGGTTCGATCGGTTGTTCCGGAGCGGAACCCACAGTGATTAAGGCAGAACCGGCGGCGTAATGGAATGAAGGCGGCAAATGATCCCTGATCGTTACGTCATTCACGGGCGCGGCGGTGGGATTGTGGATTTCGATTCGATAAGTGATCACGTCGCCGATTTCCGCGCGCGCGCGATCGGCAGTCTTAATGATCTGCAAGCCCGCGGTTTCGAACATCGGAATGTTCATCACCAGCGCCGCTAGATCGTTTATGCGCACGTCTTCGCGCACCAGATTGAATCCGCCGGCGGCTGCCAATGGCTGATTGTCCAAGGCGTGCACGCTGAGCGCGAAAAGCCCGGCCTGCGTCGGATGCAGACTGAGCTGGAGCATGCGGGTTAGAAAACCGGCCGCGGTGATCTTCATGAAATAATTTGCCGGTGCACTTGCGGTTCCTATTTCGTCTGACGCCGGCGCAAAAGTGAAATGCCCCTGTCCGTCGGTAGCGAACGGATTGTCGTTGTTTGGGTTGGGCGAAAAGCCGGCACCCTCGGGCAGTTTCAGAAAGTTACCAGCCTGAGCGACCAGAACCTCAACGCGCGCCCCCGGAACCGGCGCAGAGCTGCCGGCCCGGCCGGCGAACACCAAACCGAACGGATTGATAACCACCGTCGCAGCGCTGCTCTTGACCGGCGGGGCGTTGTCAGCGGTTACATTAGCGTTGTTTACCAACCCGGTTCCCGCGGCAACGCTTCCGGAAAGTCGAGCCCTAAGAGTGATGCGATGGACTTCACCGGGATTCACGCGCGCCAGACGTACTGCGACGACGTTGTTTTGAACCGAACCTTCGTCGCCGTCGAGCGCATCAGACAAGCTGCGATCGTCTAACTGAAGTGAGCCCGCCATGAAGTCGATCCCTGCCGGCAGGGCATCGGTTACCAGGACGTTGCGCGCAGCGGTGTCACCGTTGTTGCGGAAAGCGATCGTGTAGGTGAACTGAGTTCCGGGGCTCGTAACCAACTGGCTCAAGCCGTTTACCAGCTTGCTGGGCGGCAGATTTGGATTGCCCGGATCGGTGAAGCGCGGACCTTGCCCCACGACGTTGATGATCGTACCGGTGTCCTCGCTGCGGCCGTTGACTGCGTTGGCCGCGTTCGAACGCGCAGTGATGTTGATGGTGATCGTGCTTTGCGCCGCGACGTCGTTAGTGTCGATTACTGCCAGTACGCCAATGCAGCCCGCCGGCGCCAACTGCGGCGAAGAGGTTTCATTTAAGGTGATTTGCGCATCACCCGCGTTAAGAGTTCCGCTGCCATCGTTGTCAAAATAGAGCGCGTTGAGTGTTGCCGGCGCGGTGACGGCAGCGTGCGTGAGCGTGAACGTGTCGGGATTGTTGCCGGTGTTGCAGACACGAAAAAGCCGCGTGACTTGTTCGCGCGGCGAGACCGTATCCGAAGGCGCGGTTTCATCAGGAGTGACCACGATCGCGGCGACCGCCAGCACCGTGACTGTGACCGTCGGCGAGACGGTAGTGAAACTTTCGCCGGCATCGTCCTGGTAACTCGCTTCGGCACGGTTGGAGATGATCGTACCGCCGCCGGTTGGACCTTCGAACGCGCGCGCCCACGAATTGGCTGACGTTCCCAGCCAAATTACCAGCAAGGCCGCGACAGCTGTGATTCTGTTTGATCGAGCGCTGAGCATGAAAGTCGGTTCGGGCCTTTGGTTTCGCTTAGGTCGTTTCAGTTGCTAAAAGTGGCACAGACTTCAGTCTGAGGTTGAGCACCCAGACTGAAGCCTGCTGATGAGTCACAGACTAAAGTCTGTGCCACGTGAGTTCGAGCTAATTGATCGAACGTTTGAACGTGAACGCGGCTGAGGCTCCAGGAGCAAGAGAAGCGATCGTGTCGGTGTACTTCGTGGCACTTACCGTTACGACCGTGCCGGTTCCGGAATCGCTCGGCGACCCGCTGTTGGTGGTGTACGTTCCCCAGTTGTTTGGCGCCGAGAGCCCGTCCTCGGTGATCACCACGTTGCTGGCCGTCAACTTGACGCAGTTCGCGTCGCCATTCGACGTGGAGACGTTGGTGTAAGTTATCGTGTAGGTAATAACCGCACCGGGCACCGGATCGGTGGCAGCACCGACACCGGTCGAGTTGCTGACGCTGAATACCTTGTCCAACCGAACAAAGCCGGTATAGAGGCGGTCAATCGTCTTGTTTGAGGCTGCTGGGGTGGTATTTGAAGTTACGCGGATGATCGTGTCGTAACCGGTGAGAACGGTGTTGCCGGACGGCTCGGTAATACGAACGTTGATATTCGCTGAAGATGCGTGAGCAATCGCCAGCGAAACTGATCCGCCGCCTGACACGGTCGTGTAACTGCCGCCACCGTTGGTGGAGACTTCCACGGTGAAGCCGGCAGGCACTGTTGGCGCATCAATCGTGTAAGTGTCGCTGGTGTTGCCCGTGTTCTGAATCGTGTTGACGTACACGAGCTGGCCTGACGCGGTGGTCACGCCGCCCGGCGCCACGCCGGCGATACCGGTGTTGACGGCCTTGTTGCTGTAGTCGTCGTTATTGTCGGTGGGGCCCACCGCGGCTGGAGCACCGCTGGGACCGACCAGAACCGAGCCAATCTTCCGCAGCAGCGTTTGCTGAATGACACCGTGGCCTAATCCGGCGACATAGCCTTCGTTGAAGTCGGCGTTGCTGTCACCGTTGTTCGGCGTAGCGTCGCCCGACTGGTCGGTAATCGTCTGGGCCACGCTATTCTTGCCAAACACATCGCCGATTTCATCGATCGGCACTGAAGCATCGATGCCCGTGTTCACGGTCACGATCATGTTGATGGCCGAGCTTGACGCTCCGGCGGTCAACGTCGCACCGACCGGGAAGGCAATGCGCGTGGTGTTTGAAAGCGGCGATGGAGCAGTCGCACTCCAGGTCGCTGACAACGGGGCTGTCGAGAGCGAGTCGGTCGTATACAGTGTCCCCGCGGGGAATGACTGGCCGGACTTCAGCACGGTTCTCGCTGGAATCGGTGCGATGATGTAAACCTGCGTCGAGCCGTTAAGCGTCACGCCGGTCGCATCGCGCAGTCCGGTGTTCGCGACCTGCCAGGTATAGGTGATGTCGGTACCAAGATCCACGGGACCGGCGGGCGCGGTCAGTGTCAACTGGAGCAGCGTGTCGTTGACAACGCTTGCCGAGATGTCGCCGCGCGCTTCGCGCAAGCCGTTAACTGAAGAACCCGAAACGGTGCGAACTTCATTGGCCGAACTGTTCGCTGCCTGGTTATCGAATGACGGACCGCCGGTAGCGGCGTCGCCAAGCAGAATCTGCACGGACTGACCAGCAGTCGCGCCGGCGTTCACGCTGACCTCGACCAAAACATGAATCGTTCCGTTCTGCGCGATGTTCGCCGACAGCACGTCAGCGCCGTTCGCATTGATATCGGTATCGCCGGCGTTGATCGTGCCGCTGTTGTCCACGTCAATGACCGCACGGGTAACTGAACCGGGACCAACAAGGCGAACGCTGGCGCCACTCGCCAGAAACCGCACCTGGTCGGTGAAGTTTCCGGTGTTGGTCACCGTGAAGTTGAACAACACGGCGGTCTGTCCGGCTACGACTGTCGGATTGCTGCCGGCATCGGGCGTGATCGCCAGACCGGAAACGTTCGAGACAGTTACCGTGACGGTGTTCGAAACCGTGTTGTATGTGTTCGTGCCGTCCGAGTACGACGCGCTGGCCTGATTCGAGATCACAGTGCCGCCGGGCGTCTGAGCCACGGTGCTGGCGGAAAGCGCACAGGCAATCGCCACGGCGACGAGCACACGCACGATCGCGAGCGGGTTCACAAATGTTTTTCTGTTCTTCATTGCAGTCCTCATTGATTTGGGTAGGGGGCAGGTATTAATGGCGAGAGATTGCGCGCGGACGCTACAGTCTCAGACAGGAAGCAGGTAGCCTTACTTCACCCGCACTTTATAAGAAGCGGACAGCTTGCCGCCTTGCACGAGCGGATCGGCCCACTCGTAGCGGATTTCCGTGTACATCGAAGCGGGCGCAGGCACGCGCTTGACGGATCCGTCGGCCTGCTTCACTTCGATCATGGGCTGTGCCGAATACGACTTGCCGCCATCTATGCTATAGACGGTTTTGGCGCCGTCGGCTTTCGCGCTGTCGGCGACGAACGTGGTGCCGTGCGGAATGTGGCCGACAGTCTTGTATGCGATCGCGGCGGCGTTGCCGGCGTTTTCAGACGTGATAGTCCAATCCAGGATTTCGCCCGGATTCACGACCGTCGTCTTCTCCAGCATCACAGCGCTCGAATTTCGCTCGACCGCGCCGGCGAGTTGGATCTTTACTTCGGGCCGGGCCGCTGCGGCGAGCATAAAATGCCTCTGCGCAAAACCCGCGACGCCAAAGACCAGCAGGGTCAGCGCGGCGACAAATAGCACGCCAATTCTTTTTTTCGACTTCAACATGTTTTTCTCCTTAGAGATTATGGCCAAGGTGAAGCACTAAGACTTCCGCTTGCCTTGTTCGTAGGGATTCATCGACTGGTGGGATAAACAGCCGCGGCATTTCTCTACAAGCGCTGTGCCGCAAGGGGGCTATCCGCCCTGCGCGGTCACTAAATGCCAGTAAAGTCGCGGTTCTTTAGGGCGAATCGTTTCGGGGCGACTGCGGTAAAGCGCCCCGTGGGTGACAAACGTGCTGACGTTTTGTCAGACTGACTGACATTTTGTTATCAGACTGACTGACATTCTGTCAGGCTTCGGTGGCCAAACCGGCAGAGCGTGTCTGAGTTTCGTATTCGCGGAGTTTGCGATAGAGGGTGCGGGAAGAAATGCCGAGAATTGCCGCGGCGCGTTCGCGATTTCCTTCGCTCTCGCCCAACACGCGCAGGATGTGTTCGCGCTCCAGATCCTCCAGGGTAGCAACCGGAGACTGGTGGCCGGCGAGTGGACGGTCCTTGCTTTGCGTTTCTGACTCCAAACTCGTGAACCCTGGCCCCGGCATTTGATCTGCTTCGATCACCTCGCCGGTTGAGAGCGCCGCCGCGCGTTCCAGACAATTGCGCAGCTCGCGCACGTTGCCGGGCCAGGCGTACTCAGCCAGACGTTGTCGCGCCGCCGCGGAAAGATCCAAAGCGGGCCGATTGAACCGCTGGCGATATATTCCGAGGAAATAGTCGATTAGCCCCGGAAAGTCTTCGGGCCGCTCACGCAACGGCGGGACATGCAGGGCAACGACGTTCAGCCGATAGTAAAGGTCAGCGCGAAAGTGTTTCCGCTCGACTTCGTCTGCGAGGTTACGATTAGTCGCCGCGATTATGCGCACGTCGGCGCTCTGATCGCGCGTCGAGCCGACGCGACGAAAGCGGCCCTGCTCGAGAAAATGCAGGAGCTTGACCTGCATCGGTAACGGCAGGTCGCCAATCTCATCAAGGAAAAGCGTCGAGCCGTCGGCGGCTTCGAGCAAGCCACGCCGCAACGTGCTGGCGCCGGTGAAAGCGCCACGTTCGTGGCCAAAGAACTCCGATTCAAAAAGCGTCTCGGGAAACGCGCCGCAGTTCACCGTAATGATCGGCGTGAGGTGGCGCGCGCCCTTCGAATGAATCAATCGTGCCAGCACGTCTTTGCCGGTGCCCGATTCGCCGGTAATCAAAATCGTCGAATCGGTGCGCGCGGCATTCTCAGCCTGGACGACTAACGCGGCCATCGCGGCGTTCTCATGAAAGATGGGTAAGACCTCCTCAGCGCCCACCGCTGGTCGCGCGACTGAGCGCAGGGAGGCGTTCTGCTTAACCAGGCGGCGCTTTTCGTCGGCCTTGCGTATGACGGCCTCCATTTCATCGAGGGTGGCCGGTTTGGTCAGATAATCGTAAGCGCCGTGGCGCATGGCCTCGATGCCGGTGGAGAGCGAAGTGTCCGCGGTGAGCATTATCACTTCCGGCGGGTCTTCCAGCTTGCGGATTTCTCGCAGTGTTTCGAGGCCGGAAACACCGGGCATTGTGATGTCGAGCAACACGACGTCATAGTCGGTGTCTCGCAGGATGTCGAGGGCTTGCCGCCCACTCGCCGCCGGCGCAGTGTCAAAGTCTCCCTTCGCAAGCTGTTCCGTCACCAGCTTGCGCAAGAGATTGTCGTCGTCAACAACCAGAACTCGAATCTTGCGGTTCATGCAGGGTTCATCCTTGAGCTTCGGGCGCCTTGCGCGGAATCCACAGCCGAAAGCGACAGCCGGCTCCTTCCTTCGATTCGACGTTAAGCGCGCCACCCAACGATTCGGCCAGCGTCCAGGAGATGGCCAGACCGAGCCCGTAACCCTTCCCCGGACCTTTGGTGCTGAAGAACGGATCGAACACTTTTGCGACCAAATCCGCCGGGATCCCGTGTCCCGTGTCCGCCACTTCGACGGCCACGCGATCGCCGTCCCGGACAGTGGAAACGCTGATCGTGCCGCCACTCTCGCCCAGCGCGTCGATGGCGTTGCTCAAAAGATTATCGAGTATCTGGCGCACCATCGCCGCATCGGTCGCGACTTCACTGGCTCTTTCGTCGAGGTTGATTTCGAATTCTATCAGCGACGTGCCGGCTCGTTGCAGCGCGACCTTCGCGCAATCCGCGGCGATCGCGTTGAGGTCGCACATTACTCTATTGGCTTGCCGCTGGCGAGTCAGATCCAGAAGGCCCCGAGTGATCTCTTTGCAACGCAGCGCCTGGCGCACAATCTCTTCCAGGTAATACGACCATTGATGGCTTTCGGCCAGGGCCAGGGTCTCGTCACTTTGGCGAATGTCACGCATCGTCGCTTCGGCGCAGGTGGTGATCGCCGCCAGCGGATTATTGATCTCGTGTGCGACCCCGGCGGCCAGTTTGCCCACGCTCGCCAGACGTCGTGATCGCGAGAGTTGCTCCTTTATCTCCAGGAATCGGGTTACATCAGTCCAGGTGACTACGCTCACAGAGTCGCCTTCGCGCAAGGGAAAGATCGATACCAGGTAACGACTTCCGCCTTCGGCTTCCACTTCAAAAACGGAAGTTGCGCCGCGGTCTTCGGCCAGGTAATAAGCCGCCGCGCTTTTTCCGAACAAGCGCGCGAAAACTTCGCTGAACGAAAGCCCGATCACCTCAGCCGGTTTCATCTCCAGCATTTCCGCGGCGCGCGCGTTACAGCGAACAATCTGCATCTGGTAGTCATGAACCAAAATGCCCTCGCCGATGGCGTCGAAAGTCTGCTCCCAAATCCTCTCGGCGGCGCTCACCTTTTCCAATAAACGCGCGTTGTCAAGGGCCAGCCCGGCCATCGCCGCCAGATCTTCGAGAAGTTGTTTATCTTCATCAGTGAAATGATGCGGCGAGCGATAGCCGGCGATCAGCGCGCCGAGGATTTTTCCTCGCGCCTTAAGCGGCGTAAACGCGAGATCGCAAACACCTTCGGCTGCATGGACGACAAAGTCCCGGGCCGGAAATTCATCTCGCACGCCGATACCTTCGACAACTGACGTCGCATTCGCCGCGACTAAGCGCCGGGCTATTTCGTTCGTAATTGGCTGGATTAGTGGATGCTCCTCGTCGATGACATGCGCTCTAAGTCCGCTGGCGACTTTCCAGGTTATCGTGTCTTCGGTAAGGGAGAATTGGACCAGACTGGTCATGTCGGCATGCATGATGCTCCGGACCAATTCGACAATCGTTTGCAGCGTGACGGCGTTTTCGGCGCGGGGTTTAGCAGGAGTTGCTTCAGCAGGTACGGCCATCAACTCGGATCTTCTTTGCGACGCAGATTGAAACCGCCCAGTTGTCGTCCTACGCATTCTTCTACGCGCAAATGGGTCTTGGGTCAAGGCGCGACGGGAGTACTTATGATAAGTTCAAACCCGCGATGGACCAGGCTCACCTGAAAATCACGACGCGCGGTGCAAAGCGGATTCGCAACGGTCACTTGTGGGTCTATCGCAGCGACGTGCGCGAAGCAAACGACGCAACAGCCGGACAGATTGTGCCTGTGGCGGACGAAGCGGGGAACGCTGTCGGCCAGGCTTTCTATAGCGATCGATCCGAAATCGCCTTGCGCTTTCTCACGACCGGCGAGGAAACAATCGATCGTGAATGGTGGCGCGCGCGTCTGCGCCAAAGCGCCACCCGCCGCTCACAGGTCGCCCGGGAAACAAATGCTTACCGGTTGGTTTACTCCGAAGGCGATTTGCTGCCTTCGCTGATTGTTGACAGATACGACGACCTCTTTGTCATGCAGACGCTTTCACAAGGGACTGAGCAGTTGAAGAGTACGCTGGCCGAATTATTGGTCGAAGAGTTCAAGCCGCGGACCATCGTCGAACGCAACGATGCCCGCGTGCGCGAACTGGAAGGGCTCGACCGCCGCGCGGCCACGCTCTACGGCGAAGCGCCGGAAGAAATCGAAATCAATCAGCACGGCGTACGGTTCCTGGTATCTCCACTCGGCGGCCAAAAGACCGGAGCATTTCTGGATCAGCGTGAAAATTATCTGGCTGCGCGCCGCGTCGCGCGCGGTCGCGCGCTGGACTGTTTCACTTTCAACGGAGCCTTTGCGCTGCACGTCGCTTCGGCGTGTAAAAGCGTGCTCGGCATCGACATCTCTGCCGAGGCAATCGCTGCCGCCGAACGCA
>WNFG01003544.1_pt1 | contig 13721 bp, 12 predicted proteins | sample 5400431 | NCBI WGS metagenome assembly WNFG01 (sample SAMN13153346, study PRJNA577476) | soil metagenome | isolation source: 120 cm saprolite under Douglas fir tree site 2 hole 3 replicate 2 | place: USA:California | collected 2015-04-18
AGTTGTGTTCCCCGGAAATGACCGGCGAATGGGAATCCAAACTCAAGCGGATGGAGAAAGGCGCGATGAAACGCAACGATTTTATGGCCCACATCAAGAAGTTCACCCGCGAAATCGTTGAGAAGGCAAAAAATTTCGAAGGCGACAGTGTGAGCGGAGATTTTGAACTGCTGGATGTGAAATGTCCGAAGTGCGGCGGCGGACCATTCGACGAAAGTTACCGCACCTTCAAATGTCGATCTTGCGGATTGATTGTTTGGAAAACGATGGCCGGGCGCTTGTTCGAACGTTCAGAGCTAGAAAAACTTTTAACTGAGAAACAAGTTGGCCCGCTGGAAGGTTTTCGAAGCAAAGTTGGCCGCAAGTTCAACGCCACCGTCAAACTCGGCGAAGATTTCAAACCGGCCTTCGATTTTGGCGAGAACGGTCATGATCAAACGGTAAAGATCGACGCTGAGAAGCACGAGGCGCTCGGACTTTGTCCAATTTGCCAGAAAGGCCAGGTTTACGTCCTTGATCGCGCCTATGCCTGCGAGAACGCGGTTTCCAAGGAAAAAACCTGCACCTTCCGGATCAGCAAGAACATCCTGCACCGCGAAATTCCGAAGGAGCAGGTGCAAAAGTTGATTACAATCGGCAAAACCGATCTTCTTCCGAAGTTTGTTTCGAAAAAAGGCCGCCCATTTTCGGCCTACCTCAAATTGGAAAACGGGAAAGTCGGTTTCGAATTCGCCGAAAGAAAACCAAAGAAGAGTGCGCCGCGCAAAGCAGTCGCGGCCTGACCGAACAACAATTCCCAGCGTTAAAGATCGTTGACGCCACAACGCGTGGTGTGTTATTTAGCCTTTTAACACTATGCGTTGCCCCAAGTGCGGGTCGCGTGATGACAAAGTCATCGATTCCCGTCAATCTCGCGATAGCTCGAGCATTCGCCGGCGGCAGCATTGCCAAGGCTTTCGAGAAGCGTTCCACCAGCTTGCTAACTCTTGAGCAGCTCGTCGATGAAATCGTCCACGATCTGGAAACGGGCGGCCGCGAAGTCCAATCGACCGCTATTGGGGCAAAGGTCCTCGAAAAATTGCGCGGCATCGATGAAGTCGCGTATCTGCGTTACGCCTCGATCCATCGGCGCTTCGAAGATGTCGATCAATTCGTCGACGCCATCCACGCGTTGGGCAAGACGGCAAAGCCTGACTCAAAGCAGCGTGAATTATTTCCACCGGATCAAGTGAATCATGGTCGCGTTTAAAGAAGAATTTCCATATTTGCGCTGCGACTCGGGTCAGCTCTTTGAGTTCGACCGCAATTGGTTGCACGCCGCCATCAATCGCGCGGCCGATCAAGCCGGTTATCCGAGTTGGTGGTTAACCGAGCACGTTACTGAGAGCATTGCGTTTTACTTGCATCTACGGAACGACGAGAACGTTGTTGCGTTCAAGCAGCTTCAGGAAACGGTGGAGTACGTCCTAAAAGCGATCGGCTACAAGGAAATCATTCCGTATTTCGCACCGGCACCGCCTCCTATTTCGGTTTCGTTGGTCGACATCGCGCATCAAGCCGGCAGCGGTTACGAGCTCGCCTTTTTCGATCTTCTTGAAAAACGACTCAATTCGCTCATCGAGACCGGCGTGGACAATCTTCAGCTTTGTTCATTGCAACCGTGTGTAAAACATTTGCGCTGCACGCGAGTCTGGACCCGCGCGTGCGATTCTTTACGGGAAGAGATTGTCTGCTTCATTCGTGAACGGCTGACAACAACCACCAGCGAGCGTTTAAAATGTTCGCTGCGGTGATTCCTCAGTCCGACCATTTGCCATGACGATCTTCGAAAAAATTATCGCGCGTGAGATTCCGGCGAAGATTATTTGGGAAGACGACGACGCGATTGCTTTTCATGATGTAAATCCGCAAGCACCGGTTCACGTGCTGATCGTTCCCAAGAAGGCGATCCCCCGTTTGGCCGTCGCCACTGAAGCCGAGCGCGCCATTCTCGGAAAACTGTTGCTGGTTGCGGGCGAGCTCGCAAAAAAGCTCGACATCGAGAAGACCGGGTATCGCGTTGTCATCAACAGCGGACCGGACGCGGGTGAAAGCGTGCCGCATTTGCACGTTCATTTGTTAGGCAAACGCGCGCTCGCCTGGCCGCCCGGGTAAGGCTTGTCCTGAGCGCAGTCGAATGGATCGACACTAAATGGCGGCAACGCTCGACCCCGTCCGGCCGATCAAGTTGGACGAAATCAAAGACGCGCGACAGCGAATCGCGAAGACAATCGTGCGCACGCCGCTCGTCCGCCTTGAACTTGGTCCAGATTTTCCAGACGTCCGGCTGAAGTTGGAAAATCTCCAACCAATTAACGCTTACAAATTGCGCGGCGCTGCCAACGCGGTCGCGATGTTGCCCGAGTCGGAGTGCAAACGTGGAGTCTGGACGATCAGCGCCGGCAACGCGGGACAGGGGGTCGCTTATGCTGCGCGACAAGCCGGCGTTCCTTGCACGGTAGTCGCAATTGAAACTGCGCCCGAATCGAAGCTCGCGCGCATGCGCGAGCTCGGCGCAAGATTAGTTCTCGTTTCGTACGACGTCGCATGGAAAGCGCTCGATGATCGTGCGTTCCCCGGCGTCGATGGAACATTCGTTCATCCGTTCGACGACCATAATTTCATTGCCGGCCACGGAAGCATGGGTCTCGAGATCCTGGAAGATGCGCCGGACGTGAACGCAATCATCGCCAGCATTGGCGGTGGCGGATTAATCACTGGAGTCGCCAGCGCGGTCAAAGCAATCAAGCCGGAGATTAAGATTTTCGGCGCTGAACCCGAAACGGCGGCGCCGGCCGCGTTGTCGTTCGAGAAAGGTTCGCCGCAAGTTTTTAAAGACTGGAAAGCATCGTTTGTCGACGGAGCCGGTGGACAGAGCGTGTTCCCGCGAATGTGGGAACGAATGAAACCGCTGGTGGACGATTACATCGTCGTCACTTTGGAAGAAACCAAGAAAGCGATGCGAATGATGGCTGAAAAAGCGCGAATCATTTCGGAAGGCGCCGGCGCTTTGCCATTGGCCGCGGCGTTGACAGGAAAAGCGGGTAAAGGTCCGATCGTCGCCATCGTTTCCGGCGGCAACATCGACCTGAAGAAGTTCTTCGAGCTGATAGCTTGATCAGCTCAATGCGAGCGCATCATGTCGCGGCATCCCGCGACGTTGCCGATCAGCAAGACCACGAGAACGCCGTAGAGAATGACGGTTCGCGTCGTTGTCTTCGAGCGGAAATAGAAAAAGCCGTGGACGAGATAAACGGCGTAACAGCCAATCAGTACTCCCCACCCGCCCGCGTTGGCAGTGTGACGATCGATGACGGCGACAAGGCCAAGAGGAAACATCCACGCGAGTGCCCAAAGACCTGGCGCAGTCAGAGCAAGCGCGACAATCCAGATCGCGACGTAGGCGATAATCTTATGGAGCAGTCGGACTGGATTACCTTTTCCGAAGTCCTCCGCGTTGGGTTCGGACATCTATTCCTTTACCGCCATCGGCGTGCCCACGGGCGCATTATTATAGAAACGTTCCGCCATCCCTTGCGGTAATCGAATGCAACCGTGCGAGGCCGCGAACGGCGGAACGTAGCCCTGGTGCATCGCGTAGCCGCCGTTGAAAAACATAGCGTAAGGCATTCGCGCGCCGTCGAAATGCGCTCCCCGTGGTCGCCGATCTTTGCGGCAGTCGATATTCTGCACCACGATATTGCCTCCGCTGTCGACATAATCGCCAAAAATGGTTGAGACATGATCGTGATCTTTACTCAGCACGGTGTAATGGCCGGGCGGCGTGGAAAACCCTGGTTTGCCCGTTGAGACGGTTGATTCGCCAACAAGTTGCTTGCCTTTGTAAAAATACGCCTTTTGCTCGCTGATATGCACGATGATGCGCGGTTCGCCGTGCGCGCTGCTGTCATCCCACCAACCACTCGGCGTCGGAGCGGGTAAGACCCCAGCGAGCGGTCTTCGGACCTGCGGCGGCATTTCCTCGCAGCTGCAAAACAGAACCGCGATCGTTCCCACGAGCGCGAATTGAATCAGCCTGCCGGGTTTCATAAAGTGGGGGATATTAACGCGTAGTTGGTTAGACGGTGCAATGCGAAACATTAAAATACTGGGTCCAGCGTCAGGCTGGTTTGACCATCCGCATCGATGGAAATACGCTCGTTTCATGGCCACGCTCACCAAGATCGCATCCTCATCTCCCAAAGAACACACAACTCGCACCGTTCAGCCGCCGATCAATCTGGAAAATTGGATCGAACAGAATCGCGAAAAATTCAAACCGCCGGTCAGCAATCGTTATCTCTACGATGGGCGCGATTTTTTTGTGATGGTGATCAAAGGTCCGAACGCGCGGAACGATTTTCATCTGGTCGACTCGGAAGAGTATTTTTATCAGCTGAAAGGCGACATTAAAGTGCGCATCCGCGAGAGCGACCGTATCGTCGACCATCTCGTTCGCGAAGGCGAAACCTTCTTTATTCCGCCGAACGTTCCGCATGCGCCGGTCCGTCCGCCGGACACGATTGGCGTTGTGGTGGAGCGGCGCCGTCCGCCGGGAGAACACGAACACGTGATATTTTATTGCGACAATTGCGGAGCGCTGGTGGAAGACATTGATTTCGACTGCGGCGACATCGTCGAGCATTTCAGCAAAGCGATGCTCGATTTCTGGAATGACGACGCTCGGCGGACCTGCAAGAATTGCGGGACGAAGGTCCCGCAACCGCAGCCGGTTGAGCCATTCTGACTAGATTGATAAGTGCCAGACCGGCTCGGTCATGAAGATCGACATCCACACGCACATTCTGCCGCGCGAATGGCCGGACCTGGACAAAAAATACGGTTATCCCGGGTTCGTTAGGCTCGAGCACTGCGACAAATGTAGCGCTCGGATGATGATCGGCGACCGTGTCTTTCGCGAGATCGCCGACAACGTTTGGGAACCGAAACGCCGAATTGAAGAGATGGATCGCGCCGACGTGTCGATGCAGGTCCTCTCCACGGTGCCCGTGATGTTCAGCTACTGGGCGAAACCGAAAGACACGCTCGATCTTTGCCGCCTTTTAAACGACCACATTGCCGAAGTCGTTCGCGCGAATCCGAAACGCTTCGCCGGCTTGGGAACAATCCCGTTGCAAGATGTCGATCTTGCCGCGCAGGAATTATCGCGTTGTGTGCGCGAGCTCGGTCTGCGCGGCATTGAGATCGGCACTCATGTCGACCCGAACGATCATTGCCACGGTCCCGATTGCAGAAATCTCGATCATTCATCGCTCGACGTCGTTTGGAAGACTGCGCAGGAGCTGAACGCCGCCGTTTTTGTTCATCCTTGGGACATGATGGGCACGGAACGAATGCCGAAATATTGGCTACCGTGGCTGGTCGGTATGCCGGCAGAAAGTTCTCTCGCGATTTGTTCGATGATGTTCGGCGGTGTGTTCGAACGGTTCCCAAAACTGCGCGTCGCGTTCGCGCATGGCGGCGGCGCCTTCCCATTTACCATCGGCCGGATCGAGCATGCGTTTCACGTCCGTGCCGATTTGGTTGCGATCGATAACACGAAAAACCCAAGAAGCTATCTTGCGCGTGGCAATATGCCGGCGCGGTTTTTTGTCGATTCGCTCGTCCACGATCCTGACGCGCTGAAACTACTGCTCAGATTATTCGGACCGCAGCGCGTTGCCTTCGGATCGGATTATCCGTTTCCGTTGGGCGAAGCCCATCCAGGCAAGCTCATCGAATCGTTGAAACTTTCCGCAAAAGAAAAGGCCCAAGTTCTCTCCGGCACCGCTCGCGAATTCCTCGGCCTCTGATTACCGCCAGTCCGGCTCGGACTACATTTCGTGTCGGATCGCCCAGAGATCGTGGAAGATCGGCTTAAACAATGATTCTTTGAGGAATGGCACACCCGGCGAACCGCCGGTACCTTTTTTCGCCCCGATCGTGCGCTCCACCAGTTTGATGTGGCGATAACGCCATTCCTGCAGTCCCTCATCGAAATCGGTCATGAGCTCGAACAAGATCGAGACTTCGGGTAAACTTTTGTAGAGCCGCAAAATTTCTTTCTGGACCTGCTCGTTCGGTCCGTTCGGTTGCGAAAGGTCCCGGTTTTTCAATTCGGCGGGAATTTTCGCGCCGCGCTTTTCCAGAAAATCGTAGAAATGATCGATCACCGTTCGTTCGCGTAGCCGTTGTTGCAGCCGATCCGCTCCCGGAAAATCCGGCTTCACGTATTTCAAGGTCGATTCGCGCTTGTAACCGAGCACGAACTCGATTTGGCGAAATTGCACAGATTGAAACCCGGACGCCGTCTCGAGCCGGTCGCGAAAACTCGAGAACGACGACGGCGTCATCGTTTCGAGGATGTCGATCTGCGCCACCAGCACTTTCATGATGGTCCGGACGCGCTTGAACGAGTGAATCGCGCCGAACAGATCCCCTGCGGAAAAATCCTTTTTTATTTTCTCAAACTCGTGAAGCAACTCCTTGAACCAAAGCTCGTAGGTTTGATGAATGATGATGAACAACATCTCATCGTGCTCCGCCGGGGTTGACCGCGGCTTCTGAAGTGTCAGCAGCTTTTCGAGATCCAAATAATTCGCGTAAGTCAGCGGCGGCATTTCTGAATGCTCTACGCCGCATGCGCGCACGTCAACACGCGCGACAGCCTAAGCTCAGCAGTTGAGGTTACGTCCGCAGGGCGCGGACAGGATCGACGCGGGTGGCGCGGCGGGCCGGAAGAAACAGGCGATCATATTAAGATGGCCGCTGAAGTCGGGCTTCGGCCAGATCGATATCGCGTTGGATTCGGCGAAAGGCCTGGTCGCTGATGGTTTCTTCGTTGCGCAGTGTGATCACTGTCTCGCGTTCGGTTTCCAATGCTTCCCGGGCCAATTCTTCAAAGTCAGGCGAGAATAATCGGCGCACGCGCTTTTCCTCGGCGCCTTCGCTGCGCAGTTGTTGGATGCGGTCGAGGTACTCCGCACGAAGATGTTCGATCGTCTTGGGCTGGGCTTGCTTCAGCGATTCCATCGCCTCAAGGCGAGCGAGTGCTGCTTCGTTGGCTTTCAAGCGCGCAAGTCTCTCTTCTTGTTCGGTGACGTGATCGTCCACAACTCCGAGCCAACGGGCGAGCGGCGTGAGTGTGAGTCCCTGGAGCACTAGTGTTCCGAAAATAACGCAGAAGGTGAGCAACAGAATGAGATCGCGTCCGGGAAACGGCTCGCCACTTGGCAATACAAACGGAATCGCCAGCGCACCGGCGAGCGAATCGGCGCCGCGCATTCCGGTCCATGCGATCAACGCAGTGTGTTGCCACGGAACGCGCTTCTTGGGACGAAGCGTAAACAACCGCGGCAAATAAGTGGTGCCGAACAGCCAGACAAAACGCACCAGCACAATCACCGCAAGAACGGACAGCGCCAGCTTCGCGACTCGAAACGCTGAACCCGGCTCGAGCGCGTGAATGACCTGCGGCAGTTGCAGGCCAACGAGCATAAAAAGAATTCCATTGAGACCGAACAAAACCATTTCCCAAACGGGGACCGCCTGTAGTCGCATTCGGCCGCTCAAGACCCGCGGAGCGCGCCACCCGTAATACATGCCTGCGATCACCACCGCGAGAATGCCGGAGACGTGTAACTTTTCGCCGCTGAAATAGGCAACGTACGGAGTCAGCAGCGAGAACATTGTTTGCACGGGCGGATCGTCGAGACGCTTTTGCAATTGCGTTGCCAACCAACCAACGGCGAGACCGACGCAGATTCCGCCGGCGGCCACAAAAAGAAATTGCAAGCTCGCGTGCCCGATCGAAAAGCTCCCGGTCATCGCGGCCGCTACGGCGAAACGGAAGGCGATGAACGAAGTGGCGTCGTTGACCAGACTTTCTCCTTCCAGAATGACAATGATTTTGCGCGGCACCCGCAAATTTTGAGTTACCGACAACGCGGCGACCGCGTCCGGCGGCGAGATGAGGGCGCCAAAGACAAAACAAACAGCCAAAGGCAATCCAGCCGTGGAATGAAAAACAGCGGCCGTTGCCGTCATCGTTATTAAGACCAAAACGGTTGCGAGCAAAAGAATGGGCCAAAGGTTCGCTCGGAAATCTCTCCAGGACGTCCAGACGGCCGCGGGATAGATCAACGGCGGAAGAAACAAATTAAATACCAGCTGCGGATCTAGATGAATCGCCGGAAGTCCCGGGACCAGCGCGAGGAGTACGCCACCGATAGTGAGCAGGATCGGATAGGGGATCCGGATTTTGCGGGCAACGATCGCCAGCAAGGCGACGACAACGAGACAAATCAGAATTAATTCGGTTTTGCCCAACATGGTTCCGGTTGGGCCCAAGGATTGCCGTAATTGATCAGACTTCCAAAACTAAAAATCGGACCGTGAACTCTGTCGGCTCAGAGTCAAAGCGATCGACCGTTTAGGATGCGAAAACTGCCGCGATCAAACCCGCAACGCCTGCACTGGATCGATGCGGGTGGCGCGGCGGGCTGGGAGAAAGCAGGCGACCAGCGCAACGGCGATCAAAATTATTAGAGCGGCGCCGAACGCGATTGGATCGCGCGGACTTACTTTATAAAGCAGGTTGCCCATCAAACGCGTAAGCATCAACGCCGCCGCAAGGCCGATCGCGACTCCGGCGATGGTCAATCTCAAGCCGCGCGAAATGACCAAGCGCAAAAGATCGCGCACGGTCGCGCCAAGCGCCATGCGGACGCCGAGCTCGCGCGTGCTTTGCGAAACCGAATACGACATGACGCCGTAAAGTCCGATTGCGGCCAGAAAGAGCGCCATCCCGCCAAAAATAGCGAGCAATGTGGCCGCGAGTCGCTGAGTGTAGCCCCGTCCGTCCACTTGCTCTTGCAAACGATCGGCGGCGTACGGCGCCAGGGTCGGATCGAGCGCGTGGACTTCGCGCGCCAGCGCGTTCGTGATCGCGCCCGGAGTTTCCCGCGTTCGAATGAGCAAGGCGTTCCCGACAAAGAAATTCTGGCGCACCGGCACGTAAAAGAACGATCTCGGCGGCTCGAGCTTCGTTTCGATCTTCACGTTTTTCGCGACACCGACGATCTGCATCCAATTGTCTTTAACTCTGAGCCGCTGGCCGATCGGATCTTTTCCCGGCCAATATTTCGCGGCCATCGTTTCATTGATGATCGCCACGCGCGGCGAGTTCTCGTCGTCGTTCTTCGTAAACTCGCGGCCGCCGACAAGCGGGATACCAAGCGTGGAAAAATAATCCTCGCTGACTTGAAGATAATCCGCGTTCGGTTGCTCATCGGGCGCGGACTGGTAACCGTCGATCTCGATCGGCGCGGACGAAGGAGGGTTGTAACTGAACGGGGTGACTCGCGTTAAAGCCGCGGATTCTACGCCGGGAAGCGCGCGAACGCGATCGAGCAACTGGGTGTGAAAAAGTTTCGCGCGATCGAGTTTGTAACCAGCTGAAAACAAATCGACTACGGAGATAATTACATTGTTCGCGGAGAACCCTGGACTGGCGTTTTGCATTCGTTGCAGGCTTTGCAAAAGCAGCCCGGTGCCGGCGAGGAGAACAAAACTAAGCGAGACCTGCACGAGCACCAAAGCCGAGCGCAATCGCGATCGCCCGCTGCCGCCAATCACTCCGGCACCCTCACTTTTGAGCGCACCGGATAGATCGACATGGCTCGCCTGGACGGCGGGCATAAGCGCGAAAAGCATTGTCGATCCAATGCAGATCGCGACGCTGAGCAGGAGGACGCGCCAATCCATCTGTCCGGGATAATCAATCGTGATCCCGGGCACCGATGGCGGAAACGCGAGCACGAGCGCGTTGCGGCTCCAATAAGCGACCCCGATTCCGCCGAGCGCGGCGATCAACGAGAGGAGCAAGCCTTCGGTGAAGAGTTGCTTTATCAAACGACGTCGCCCGGCGCCGAGCGCGAGCCGCATCGTCATTTCATGTCGGCGCAAGAGCGATCGCGCGAGCAAGAGATTGCTCACGTTGGCGCAAGCGATGAGTAGGACAAAGAAAACAACGGCCGCGGTGATGCCGAGCGTCGGTGAAATTCCGGCCGCGCCGTTGAACGGCGTTTTCCAGAGTGGAAAGATCTCGATGCCGTGGCCGCGATTTGTTTCGGGAAAATCGTTCTCCAGCCGTTTCGCGATCGCGGAAAGCTCCGCCTGTCCTTGCTGCCGCGTGACGCCCGGTTTTAAAAACGCGTACCCTTCAATCCAGCGCGCGCCGCGGTCCTCGAGTTTGTAGCCGGTGTTATCGAACGTCTCCTGCATCGACGTCGGCACCCAGAAGTTGAACGAGTAGCCAACGAACGTGCCGTGGAATTTTTCGGGCGCCACGCCGACGATGGTGTGCTGAACGCCGTTCATGAACTGCGTTTTGCCCACGATGTCGGGATCACCTTTGTAACGGTCCTTCCACGTCATGTAACTTATGACTGTGACCGGATGCGCGTTGCGTCCCGTGCCCTCTTCGGGTCGAAAGCCGCGGCCGAGAATTGGCCGCACGCCGAGGGCGTCAAAATAATTCGCGGACACTATTCCTCCGGCCGAACGCTCGGCGCGGTCGCCAACGCTCAGCGTTGTGCCCATGATCCGATCGACGATGAACGATTCGAAGAGCGTGGAATTCTTTTCGAAATCGCGAAAGTCGGGATAAGAAAGTCCGTTACCCCTTTCCGCGCCGCGGGTCGTGCCGCTGAGCGCGACCATCCGGTCCTGGTGCGCGACGAGCGGATAGGGGCGGATGAGAATGCCTTCGATCCAACTTAAGGCGGCCGCGTTGGTCCCGATGCCGAGGGTCAGACAAAGGATTGCCAGAATTGAAAATCCCGGAGTGCGCCAAAGCATTCGCGCGCCATAGCGAACGTCCTGCACAAATTCATCGGCCCAGCGCCAAACGCGCTGTTCGCGCGCGACTTCTTTAACCTGCTCGACTCCACCGAACTGCCGCAGCGCTGCGTTTCGGGCTTCGTGGGGTAACATTCCTGAGGCAATATTTCGTTCGGTCAAAAGATCGACATGCGCCTGAATCTCTTCTGCCATCTCCGCGTCGCGGCGGCTTTTTTGAAACAAGCCGAGCAATCGAGAGAACCAGGCGCGAAGTCGCGGCATAATTTGTTAGCCTCCGGCGAGAACGAGATCGATTCCTTTGGTGATTCGGACCCAATGTTCCTCTTCCGCCGAGAGCTGTTTGCGGCCGGCCGCGGTCAGTTTGTAATAACGCGCTTTCCGATTGTTATCGGACACGCCCCACTCAGCCTTGATCCAACCTTGCGCTTCCAAACGATAAAGCGCCGGATAAAGCGAACCCTGCTCGACATGCAAAATGTCTTTCGACATCTGCTGGATCCGATCCGCGATCCCCAGCCCATGCCGCGGATCATGCTGAAGCGCTTTCAAGATCAACATGTCGAGCGTGCCGTAAACGAGGTCCGGTTTCTCTTTCGCCATAAAATGTTTTAAGCCTAGACAGTCTTGGTAAAGGATTGTTCAATCTTTCCCTAGACTGTCAAGGAAAGCCACGGCGCCAGAGGCATCGCTCGGCCTTATTCGATATCCGGCTGCGCAAAAAATTGCGTGACCATTCCGCTTCTGAACGGTCACGTCAGTTATGTACCGATCTCTTTTGTTCGGCTTGCGAAAAGAAAAACTCCGATTGCTTCTCTTTGCCTGTGCATTGCTTGCCGTTGGGTGTGCGCATGAGGGCTCCGATGCTTCCGAGGATCATCCACACCATCACCACGGACACCGAGGCGGTGGAGGGGAACAAAGCTTCACCAGTCCGTCCCCGTCGCCGGGAGGCTTCTGATTCAACCTGCGAACCGAAGAAGGATCCCAATCAGTAATGCCGCGATGGCGATCAGACCGGCGTAGATGGCGCTCTCTTGGAAGCGTGCCCGCCGCGCGGCTTGCGCATACGGGATTCGTGTGAATGTCACCATTCGCCTTCGCCAAGGCTTCGGCGTGACGGGTGGTGTAGGCGGCGGTTCATTTGAGTGCAATTGCGGCCGCCCCCAAAAGCATCAGCGTCAGAGCGGCAAGGCTTGCATAGACAATGAAGTCTTGAATGCGAGCACGTTTGGCTGCCCGGGAGTATGGAATCCTTGTAAAGGTCACCATTGTATACAAAGGAATGTAAATTCCCGGCAGCGCCGCTTCCAGGAAATGATCGAGCTTTTTCTTCGCGCGGAATGCGCGCGACGCGGTTTTGTCGCGCATCTCGATAAAATTTTCCAAGGCGAGGTCGGCGAGCGCGTCGGCGTTTACTTTTCGGCGCTCGAAATATTCCGCGAACGCGCGATGTCGATCGTGCGGAAACTTTTCCAGGCATTCGTCGAGCACGACGCAATCCTCGAATGCCGCGTTCATGCCCTGGCCGTAGAACGGCACGACCGCGTGAGCGGCGTCGCCGACCAGCGCAACCCTGTCTTTGTAGAACCACGGCGCGCAACGAATCGTGACCAGCGAGCCGGTTGGATTGTTTCTAAAATCGTCGAGCAGATTTGGCATCAGCGGCACAGCGTCCGGAAATTCTTCTTCAAAGAAGCGACGGATATCGTCGTCGGTTTTGGTCGTCGCGAAGCTGCGCGGCCCTTCAAATTCCCAAAACAACGTGCAGGTGAACGAGCCATCGGGGTTCGGAAGCGCGATCATCATGAAACTTTTGCGCGGCCAGATGTGGAGCGCGTTCTTTTCCATTTGCCACGAACCATTCGGTCCGGGCGGAATCGTCAACTCTTTGTAGCCGTGGGCGAGATAACTCTCGTCGTACTGGAAATTGTCGATCTTGAGCTGCATCGACGCGCGCACTGCGGAAAACGCGCCATCGACTCCGATGATGCTGTCGGCTGACGCCGACAGCGGTTGATTGGTTGAGGTGTTGAAAAGGTGGGCGGTTGCCGAGTCAATGTCGACGCCGATGCACTTGTGATTGAAGTGGACGCGCACGTTTGGATAACGCTGCGCGGCTTCGATCACCGTCGTGTTCAGCGCCGCGCGCCCGATCGAATTGATGTGCTTGCTTGGATCGACATCGTAGCGAACAAAAATCGGCGCCGATCCCGCGGCTGCGGGATGGATCATCCGGCCGCGCATCGGGATCGCGTCCTTAAGTACTGCGTCGGCGATTCCGATTTGTTCGAGCGCGTGGATTCCGCGGGTTGAAAGCGCGAGATTGATCGAGCGTCCGCCGACCATGTTGCCTTCGCGCGGATCGGCCCGGCGCTCGTAGAGATCGACATCGTACCCGCGCCGTCCTAAATAAGCCGTGAGTAAACCGCCGGCAAGACCGGAACCGATCAGGACGAATTTCGTCGTGGGCATGCGTCACTTTCGTTGCGCATGGCATACTTGCACAGCAAACGTCCAACGCTCAACGTCCAACGCCCAATATTGAATTCAGAAGGGGTAGGAATACGCTGGATGGTCCGATTAGATTTCCGGAAACTCACAACTGAGGTCGAATAGAGACTCATGAAAATTTTGTCGCTGAATGTTGGATTGCCGAGGGAAGTGGCCTGGCAAGGCAAGGTCGTCACGACAGGAATTTTCAAGGAGCCGGTCGAAGGGCCAACCATGATGCGCAAATTGAATCTCGATGGCGATCGACAAGCCGATCTCACCGTTCACGGCGGCGTGAGCAAAGCGGTTTATGCTTATCCGTCGGAGCA
>WNFG01004356.1_pt1 | contig 13720 bp, 11 predicted proteins | sample 5400431 | NCBI WGS metagenome assembly WNFG01 (sample SAMN13153346, study PRJNA577476) | soil metagenome | isolation source: 120 cm saprolite under Douglas fir tree site 2 hole 3 replicate 2 | place: USA:California | collected 2015-04-18
GCGGTCGTCGGTGAAATTCTTGCGAAGCATATCGGCGCCACCGACCTCAAGCCGGTTTTCCCTGGCTTCGACAATAATCCGCGCAAATTCCCGGGGCTGATAAGAGCCTGAAGCAACGCCCAAGATTCTTCAGGATGGGAGGGACTCTCCAAGAGCCCTCTTTTCCCGCGCCTTTCCCAATTGCGTCTTTGACACCTTTCCCAAGCACGGGTAGCCTTGCGCCACCGGCTGGCGGAGGCGGGGTTCCATGAAAACGACGCGACGAGAATTCACAAAGGGGCTCTCAGGCGCGGTGGTGGCTGCCGCATTTGTGCACGCGGCGGAACCCCAGCGTCTGCCCATTGCGTTTTCAACTCTAGGTTGCCCTGCCTGGGATTGGCAAAAAATTCTGGACTTCGCTGAGCAGCATGGTTTCGCGGCAATCGAGTTGCGCGGACTGCAAGGCAATCTCGACTTGCCTTCTCACCCGGTCCTTGCCGCGGAACGCTTGGTTCAGACGAAGCGCGAAATAGCCTCCCACGGTCTGCGCATCGCCTGCGTCAGCAGCTCCGCAAGCCTGCACGAGTCCGACCCTGAGAAGCGTTCCAAGAGTTTGGCTGACGCCCGGCGATTTATCGACCTGGCTTCTTCACTCGAGGCTCCCTACGTGCGCGTGTTCGGTAACAGCCCCGACTCCGGGCATCCGGTTTCCCCGAGTGACGAATTGAAGGCCCGTGTTGCCGCCGGGCTGCGTGAATTGGGGGACTATGCAGGCCCGCGCAATGTTACCGTGATTATCGAATCGCATGATGACTTCACGGCTTCGGCCTCCCTCGCTGACGTCCTGCATCGCGCAGACTCCAAGTCAGCCGGGCTCTTGTGGGACGCTCACCACACATTTGCAGAGTCAAACGAGGACCCGCAGTTCACCGTGCAGCAGCTCGGGCCCTGGATCCGGCACACGCACTTGAAAGACTCGGCCGGGAAGGGCAATGATCGCAAATATGTGCTGACCGGCCTCGGAAACGTCCCGATCGGGGAGCAGATCAGGGCGCTGCGCTCCATTGGTTACAAAGGCCTCTACTGCTTCGAATGGGAAAAAATGTGGCATCCGGAGCTGGAAGATCCCGAGATTGCCTTTGCCGACTTTGCTCGTGTCATCGCTGGATTTCTGCGCTAAAAAAAAATCGGCGGCGGAGTGCCGGGGGCTCGACGAGTTGCGGAAAGACCGAACGGCTGGAGCGACTCCGCTTAGCAGTCCCTATTCAATCAGGCGTTCGCAGTTCCCGGATCCAGATATTGCGATAACGCACGGGATTACCGTGATCCTGCAGCGCGAGCGGCAATTTTTCCGGATGCGCTTTATAGGGCGGGCGCTGACCGTGCGCGGTCGGCCCGCTTAGCTCCACGTTGTCCTGCACGAGCACGCCGTTGTGCAGCACAGTCACGCGAGCGGCTCGAAGCAGTTTTCCTTCCTTATCGAAACGCGGGCCGTGAAAAACGATGTCGTAGCTCTGCCATTGGCCGGGCGGGCGTGAAGCGTTAACGAGCGGAGGATATTGGCCGTAGACGGCCGCGGCCTGGCCATCGGCGTAGGTCTTGTTTTCGTATGAATCGAGCACCTGAATTTCATAGAGTCCCATGAGAAACACGCCGCTGTTGCCGCGCTCCTGGCTCTCCCCTTTGGGCGGCGAGGGTTCCGCGAACTCGACGTGCAACTGGCAATCGCCGAAAGAGTCGCGCGTGTAAATATAGCCGGTCTTCGCCACAACTTCGGCATAGCCATTCTCGACTCTCCATTTTGCAGGGCTGCCGTCTTTTTGCGCCCAGCGCGAGAGGTCCTTGCCGTCGAAGAGTACGATTGCGTCGGAGGGCGGATGTCCCGGCAAATCTTGAGTGCTCGGTGTTCCTGAAACAACGACTGCGGGCAGAGGACGATCCGGATCGTGAATCTTCCATCGAGCGTCCACCTGGGCGTGAGACACCTGAGCAAGCGCGGCCGCAAGGAGCGTACCCAGTGCAATTCGGCAACATTTCTTCATTGGCTGTACCTCAGCGTGAAGGAGCCTGCACTCTACTGCCGAACCCTACGGGGAGACACGGCAGGCAAAAAACAGGGTGGTCCGCGGCCGCCCTGCTCGCGTTCTGTGCCAGGAAACTGGGACGGACAGGAAAGTCTGTCGCATCCTAGTGGGCGGCGGAGCCGCGGATGCGCATGCCATAGAACGAACGGTAGACGAATGAGAAGGACACGGCAAAAAAGGCTGCCGCGAGAATATGCGTCAAAGTCGTGCTGTGCTGGCTGGAGGTGAGTTGCACGGCAAGCTCGACGGCGAGCAGGCCGAAGAGCGTGGTGAACTTGATGACGGGGTTGAGAGCGACGGAGGATGTGTCCTTGAAGGGATCGCCGACCGTGTCGCCGATGACGGTGGCGTCGTGGAGAGGTGTGCCTTTTTGTTTTAGCTGGACCTCGACGATTTTCTTGGCGTTGTCCCAAGCGCCGCCGGCGTTGGCCATGAAGATAGCTTGATAGAGGCCGAAAATGGCGATGGAGAAAAGATAGCCGATGAAGAAGAAGGGCTCGACGAAGGCGAAGGCCAGCGTGGCGAAGAACACGGCGATGAAAATGTTCAACATGCCTTTCTGCGCATATTGAGTACAGATTTCGACCACTTTCTTGCTGTCGGCGACGCTGGCTGCCGCGGCACTTTCGAGCTTGATGTTGGCTTTGATGAATTCGACCGCGCGGTAAGCGCCGGTGGTCACGGCCTGCGTGCTCGCGCCGGTGAACCAGTAGATCATCGCGCCGCCGGTGATGAGGCCGAGGACAAAAGGCGCGTGGAGAAGGGAAAGATTATTGACGTTTTCAGTGAGGCCGTGGGTGAGCGCCATGATGATCGAGAAAATCATCGTGGTGGCGCCGACGACAGCCGTGCCGATGAGCACAGGTTTTGCAGTGGCCTTAAACGTGTTGCCAGCACCGTCGTTAGCTTCGAGCATCTCCTTGGCGTGCTCGAAGTTGACGTCGATGTTGTAGTCTTTCTTCAACTCTCCCTTGATGCCGGGAACCTGCTCGATCAGAGAAAGCTCGTAGATCGATTGCGCGTTGTCCGTTACGGGACCGTAGGAATCGACGGCGATGGTCACGGGACCCATGCCGAGGAAGCCGAAGGCAACGAGGCCGAACGCAAAGACGGGAGCGGCGACCATAAGGGCGCCGAGGTTCAGGGTGCTAATGAGATAGCCTATAGACATAAGCAGGACCATGGTCAGCCCGATGTAATAGGCAGAGAAATTGCCGGCGACGAAGCCCGAAAGAATGCCGAGAGATGCGCCACCCTCCTGTGCGGAGGTAACCACTTCTCTGACGTGACGGGATTCGGTGGAGGTGAAGACCTTCACCAGCTCAGGGATAATGGCGCCCGCGAGCGTGCCGCAAGAGATGATCGTCGCGAGCTTCCACCACTGAGAAGGGTCGCCGCCGAGCGTGGGGATAATCAGATAAGAGATCGCGTAGGTCAGGGCAATGGAAACGAAGGAGGTGATCCACACCAACGAGGTAAGTGGCGCTTCGTAGTTCATTTTGTCTGCGTTGCCGTATTTCGCCTTGGCGATAAAGCCGTTGATGAAATACGCGGCTGCGCTGGCGACGAGCATCATGATGCGCATCACGAAAATCCACACGAGCAATTGGACTTGGACGGTATTGGCCATCGCGGTGGCCTTGGCGGCCACAACTGCGGAGGCGGTCTGCATGGTCACGCCCGCAGGGAGGAAGTGAGAAGGCGACACTGCCAGGAGGATAAAGGTGATGAGCGCCACCCCGGTGACGCCGTACGTTTCGAAGCCGTCGGCGCTGGGGCCGACGGAGTCGCCGGCGTTGTCCCCGGTGCAGTCGGCAATGACACCCGGGTTGCGCGCGTCGTCTTCCTTGATCTTGAAGACGATCTTCATGAGGTCGGAGCCGATATCGGCGATTTTCGTGAAGATGCCGCCAGCGATACGAAGCGCGGCCGCGCCGAGCGATTCGCCGATAGCGAAGCCTATAAAACACGGCCCGGCGTAGTCGCCGGGAATAAAGAGCAGGATGAAGAGCATCATCAGCAGCTCAACGCTGATGAGCATCATGCCGATGCTCATGCCGGCTTCGAGGGGCGTATGATAGATCGGGTAGGGCTTGCCGCGAAGAGACGCGAAGGCGGTGCGGGAGTTCGCAAAGGTGTTTACGCGGATGCCGAACCACGCCACACCGTAACTGCCACCCATGCCGACAACACTGAAGAGCAAAATGATCGGCAGCGTGAGGGCGACCGGCTTGCCCGGGACCGGAGCGAGCACGCCGAAGTAAAGAACGATGACGATGGCGATGAAGACCCAAAGAAAGACAAGGAATTTGCCCTGGGTGATCAGATAAGTTTTGCAAGTCTCATAGATGAGCTCGGAGACATCGCGCATGGAGCGGTGCACGGGCATCTGCTTCAGCCGGCTATAAATCGTCAAACCGAAAATCAGGCCGAAAACACAAAACAGAATCCCGAATAGGAGCAGTTTGTGACCGTCCATACCGAGAAAAGTGACCTGCGAGAGGTCAGGCAACTTCAAGCCGGCCTCGCCACCTCCCTCTTGAGCCAGAGCAGAAGCGCCGCAGAGCAGCGTGAGAACGACGACAGCGGTGCTTATCTTTGCAAAGCGAAATATCAGAGACCAGGCGCTTGCCAGCCAGGTACGCATCAACAGTCCTCCATAGATGAATCGTTTTCGGGGCAAACGGCGACCCCGCGCACTCGTTTCCAGCACACCTTTTCAAACAAACGCTTGTTCGTTAGCGCCCCGAGAACTTCTCAGAAAGGCTCCCGTTTTCAGATAGGACAGAAACACAATGTCCGCACGACCGCAGAGGGTCGACGGGGCAGCAAACCCGACCCGGCCACCACCGAAACCCGGGGACAGCACCCCTCAAGGCCCGCACATGGGCCCACACAAAACGTTGATTTATAACATTTAGTTCAGGCGCGGGTCAAACCGTCCTTGGGACGCATTTCCGGCCGCGAGCAAGGCCAACGGCCTGTCACCACCCTGCGTTGCCGAGACGGCACGGCCTCGAATATGGTGGAGACACGCTATTGCAAAGCGATGGTAACATGCCTTGGTCGCTGGGGCCGATGCGTGCCGGCTAGACGGGGGGCCATGAGTACTGAGAATGGAATGGCGGCAGGAACTTGCGCGGCTGTTCTTACTGGAGTGCGTCACGATTGGAGACGCGTCGAAGTCGAGGAAATATACCGCACCGCGTTACCGGAGCTGATTTTCCGCGCGCAGGGTATCCACCGGCAATTTCACGCGCCAGACCGCGTGCAGACCTGCCAGCTTATTTCCATCAAGACGGGAGGCTGCCCGGAGGACTGTGCATATTGCCCGCAGAGTGCGCACTACAGCACGGGTGTGCGACGCGAGGGATTACTGGAGGCGGAGCACGTCATCGGCGTAGCCCGCGAAGCAGCGGGGCGCGGCGTGACGCGTTTCTGCATGGGCGCGGCGTGGCGGCAAGCTCCGGAGGGAAGGGAATTCGAAACGGTGCTGGAGATGGTGCGCGGCGTCGCGGCGCTAGGCATGGAGGTATGTTGCACACTCGGAATGCTGACGGGGGAGCAAGCGAAAAAGCTGAAGCAAGCGGGATTGACGGCGTATAACCACAATCTGGATACCTCGCCCGAGTTTTACGGCTCCATAATCACGACAAGGACATACGAAGATCGTTTACGAACTCTGGCGGCGGTGCGCAAGGCGGGGATCACTGTTTGCTGCGGGGGAATTCTCGGGATGGGAGAACGAGACACCGACCGCATTGGTTTGTTGCATCAACTCGCAACGCTGGAGCCGCATCCGGAGAGCGTGCCGATCAACATGCTGGTTCGAGTGGAGGGCACCCCGCTCGCTTCCATGCCACGGCTCGAGCCGCTCGAAATGGCTCGCGCCATCGCGACCGCTCGCATATTGATGCCCACATCTCGCGTGCGGCTCGCGGCGGGGCGCAAGCAGCTGTCGCCCGAAGCCGTAACGCTCTGTTTTCTAGCAGGCGCCAATTCCATTTTTGTCGGAGAAAAGCTACTGACCACGCCAAATCCGGGCGCTGATGAAGACGAGCAGTTGCTCAATACCCTGGGTCTCCGTCCACTGGAATCGCATGCCGTCTGAATCGTACGCAGTATTTCAACACGAACTGGAAGCCGGGCTCCGCGACGTTGCAGCGCGAAGCCAGCAGCGCACGCTCGCGGAGATCCGAGGGATCAATTTTTGTTCGAATGATTATCTTGGTCTCGCGGAGCACCCCGGGCTGAAAGAAGCGCTGCTGAATGCCGTGCACGATGCCCCGCGGGTTGGGGGCACGGGGTCTCGTTTGCTTTCGGGGTATTCGGCGATTTGGGAGGAACTTGAGGGGGAATTTGCCCGCTTTGCCGGAACAGAAGCGGCGCTCTACTTTGGGAGCGGCTATGCCGCTAATCTCGGTCTGCTCGGATGCGTGATGGGCAGAGAAGATCTTGTTTTCTCCGATGCGATGAACCATGCGAGCCTCATTGACGGCATCCGGCTCTCACGCGCGCGCAAAGTCGTCTACCCGCATCTTGATTTGAACGCACTGGAAAACGGGCTGCGCGCGCATGCGAGCGAAAAATGCAGGAAGTTCATCGTGACAGAGACGGTATTCAGCATGGATGGCGACGTTGCCAGCGTTGCCGAATTGCTTGGGCTAGGGGACCGCTACGGCGCAACTTTGATCGTCGATGAGGCGCATGCCACGGCGGTGCATGGTCCCCGTGGGCGGGGAATCGCCGCGAGGGACAGCGGTTTCGAGGGGGTGGCGGCCGTCGTTCATACCTGCGGAAAGGCTTTAGCAAGCGCCGGCGCCTTCGTTTGCGGCAGTGCTTTGCTTCGAGAGCACCTGATCAATCACGCGCGCACATTTCTATTTACAACCGCGATGCCGCCGTATATGGCCGGCCAGATTCGTGCCGCGTTGCGTCTTGCTTTGGGGATGGACGCGGAGCGCGAAGAACTGCAATCCCGCGCGGAGCGATTTGCGTCGTCCCTTCGTGCGCAGGGATGGGACATCGCCGGAAGCGTCACGCAAATCGTGCCGGTGGTCCTGGGAGGAAACGAGGAGGCCCTGGGAGCCGCGGAGTTCCTTCAGGCCGAGGGCATTGCGGTCCGCGCGATTCGGCCGCCAACAGTTTCGGAGGGCCAGGCGCGCTTGCGCTTCTCGCTCACTAGTTCGATCCAGGCTGGGGAAATCCACATTCTCGGAGACGCTCTCGGGAATTGGCGCGCCCGCCGTCACGGGTTCGCAACGGCGGGGCGCGCGTGAGGCACCACTTTTTTGTCACTGGGACGGACACCGGCGTCGGAAAGACGACGCTGTGCGCACTGCTGTGCGCCGCGCTGGACGCCGTGTATTGGAAGCCGATACAGACGGGAACGCTTGAGGGGTCCGACCGCGTCACGGTGATGAGGCTGGCGGGCATTGGCACGGATCGCACGCTCGATGAGGTGTACAAATTTGTTCCGCCGGTTTCGCCGGACTTGGCTTCGCGCTGGGCGGGGGTGGAGATCGATCTTGCGCGAATCACTCTGCCGACCAGCCTGGTCAACGATTGGCTCATCGTCGAGGGCGTGGGCGGAGTGCTCGTGCCCGTCAATCAGAAGCAATTCGTGCTCGACTTGATGGTGAGACTGAAACTTCCCGTGATCGTCGCGGCGCGCAGCGGTACGGGAACGATCAATCACACGCTTCTGACGCTGGCCGCTTTGCACGCGGCGGAATTGCCGGTACACGGCGTGGTCTTGATCGGCGACCAGAACCGCGAGAACCGGGAGACCATCGAACGCTTCGGGCATGTGCGCGTAATCGGAGAAATTCCCCGTCTGCCGAACCTTCATCGCACCGCGCTCATGCAGGTCTTCATGAATCACTTTGACCGCGCTGCGTTTTCACAATAGTTGCAGGCAATGACCCCGCCGCTGGGCATCTGGCATCCCTTCACCAACCCCGCACTGGATCCTCCGCCTTTGCACGTCGTTGGTGCCGAGGGCGTGTATCTGCATATCAAAGACGGCCGCAGAATCCTCGACGCGATTTCGTCCTGGTGGGTGAATCTGCACGGCCATGGCAATCCGCGAATCGCCGGAGCAATCGCGGAGCAGGCGCGCAAGCTGGAGCACGTGATCCTTGCAGGCTTCACGCACGATGCGGCAGAAGAGCTCGCCGCGCGTCTTCGGAAATGGCTTGCGCCCGATTTAACACACCTGTTTTTCTCGGATGATGGCTCGACCGCCGTCGAAGTTGCTCTAAAGATTGCGGTGCAGCATTTCAGCAACCAGGGGCGTGCGGAGAAGCGCGAAATTGCCGCGCTGGCTCATGGCTACCACGGCGATACCACCGGTGCGATGTCCGTGAGCGACGATTCGCCTTTTACGGAAACGTTTCGCGCCATGCGTTACCCGGTGCATCGCGTACATTCGGCTTATTGCTATCGGTGCCCAGTGGGCCTGCGGCGTGAAACTTGCAACATCGAATGCATCGGGCAACTGGAAATACTCCTGGCGGATCGCGCAGATAAAATTGCGGCAGTCATCGTTGAGCCACTGCTTCAGGGCGCAGGCGGGATGATCATTCATCCGGTTGAATTTCTGCAGAAGGTTCGCAGGCTCTGCACGGGCCACGACGTGCTGCTTATCGCCGATGAAGTTCTTACGGGATTTGGCCGCACGGGAAAAATGTTCGCTTGCGATTTGGCGGGAGTCGTGCCGGACTTGATGTGCCTTTCGAAGGGGATCACCGGCGGCTTTTTGCCGCTGGGTGTGACGCTCTGCACGGACGGCGTCGAAGGCGCGTTTCGAAGCGAAAACCGCAGGCACACTTTTTATCACGGGCATTCCTACACGGGGAATGCGCTGGCGTGCGCGGCGGCCAACGCCAGCTTGCAGATATTCGAGGACGAGCCAGTCTTCCATCGAATTGCAACAATTGGCAAGATTAACGCCGAGCGCCTATCAGATATTCGCAGAATGCATCAGGTTGGGGAGACGCGTCAGATCGGCACAATCGGCGCGATCGAGCTGCGCGCCGACGATGCCGGTTATCTTTCTGCGATGCGGCCGAAGCTGTACGGTTTTTTCCTCGAGCGAGGTGTGTTATTGCGCCCCCTGGGGAACGTCGTATACGTGCTGCCGCCGTACGTGATTTCGCCTGACGAGTTGGGCGGCGTGTATGACGTAATTGTTGAAGCGATTCAGACATTGCTCTGAGGCTGGAACGGCCTCTGCTAAACTGAGCGCCCGGATGATGAGGGGCGAGGTATTCCCTCGCATGCGCTCGGGATAAAGCTGGGCCAGACAAAATGCGGGTGACCATGCGGAGGAAGTTGGTTTGTCGCCAAATCTCAGCGCCTGGAAGCAGAAAGTCGTCGCCTTCGCGAGCGGGCTCGGTGCTCCGGGCTTACTTCTGATATCTTTTCTGGATTCCTCCGTTCTTTCGTTTCCGATCATCAACGATCTGCTTCTCATTGAGCTGGCGATGCAGCATCCCGTTCGCATGCCGCTCTATGCGTTGACGGCGTCTTTGGGGTCCGTACTGGGGTGTGTCCTGCTCTACTTTCTGGCGCGGGCGGGCGGAGAAGCCTATTTTCATCGCAAAGCGGGCAAGCGTGCCCATGCCATCCGCCACTGGGTCGAACGTAACGGCTTTGGCGGTATGCTGATCGCGGCACTGCTGCCACCGCCGACACCGTTCAAGATATTTGTTTTCGCGGCCGGTGTTTTCGAAGCGCCGTTTTTGGGTTTTACGGCTGCCATCACGCTGGCCAGGCTATTTCGCTATTTCGGCGTAGGTTACCTCGCCGTGCGTTACGGGGCGGATGCACTTCCCTATCTCGCCCACAACAAGTTGCAGGTGACGGTGCTGGTCATCGGGCTCGTTACGCTCAGCTATGCGGTCTCCCAAAAGATTTTGAGGCATAAGCCACCGCAGCCGGGTCCGAAGTGAGTCCAGACCAAGTTTAGCGGTGCAGATCGCGCGCCCAGACGAAGCTCTCGCTGGTTACTTTGCCGGCAGAATCGAGCTCTACGACCACGGCGATTTCGTGCTGGGTTTCGCGCACAGCGGCATAGCGCAAGTCGCGCAATTCAACCACGTAGCCGGCCGCGGTTGTCTGAACGGCCGCTTTGGGGAATCGCGCGACGCGGAGAAACGCTTTGGCGGCTGCCGTATTTCGGGCTGCCTCCAGTAAAGACGAAGGTTCGGGTTTATAGAGATTCACACCGCTTTCCGGATTGAAAGAGCCGCCCACAGTCACGTCCACAGCGATTTCGTGAAGAGCGCTCTCCGTTTCCACGATGCCCTGCCAGGTCAAGAGCGAAACCGATTCAGGAAAGGCGCCGACCCGGCGCGGAGTCTCGCTGCGATACGTGCGAGCCTGGAGCATCGCCACCGCATTCGAGTGTAAAGTGGCCCGTGCACCAACGTAAACCAGCACGAAGGCAAGACCGATGATGGCGCCCCTTTGCCCGCGCGGCCTCTTCTCCTTAGCGCCGATTTCGGAGCTGACCAGATGGAGCAACTCTGGCAACGCCATGGCGGCGATGAGAATGACGAGAATCCATGGATCTAGGCCTGGAAGCCAATCTGCGGCTATTCTCTCGTCGCGGAAGGGCCACAACAGCGCGACGCCGTCCGATTGGCAGGCGTCCATGGCGATGTGTAGCAAGGCTGCACAGAGTGGCGCTAGGAGTGCAGCCCCAAAGAGATTGCGCAATGCCAGGTTTCGCATGGTTCGGGGGTCATTGGGAATCGCTTCGCCCCTCGGCAACGAGACGTCAATACCCAGCCCTCCCCAAAAGATGGCGGCCACGAGAATCGCAGGAAAGACTGCTGAAATAAGAACGGTCGCAAGGATCGAGTGCGTATATGTGCCGTGCCACCCGAAAAAAGCAGAAGGACCAAAAAACGCGCTCAGCCAGTCAATGTCAGCAAGCGTGCCAGCGATCAATGCTGATGCTATGCCTGCTTTGCCGGCGCGGGGAAAGAAGGCCCGTGCGACGGCGAGCGATGCCAATCCATGCGTGACGATGTCCACGGCTAATTCGTTCCACTATCGCCAGTTCTTGAAGTATGGCTGTTCTGCGGCACCAGCAGTTTCAGCGCGCGAGGCACAATCCTGAATTCGACAGGCAGGCGAGCGAGGGGCTCGCCGTCAACCTGGGCATAAACCGGATTCTGATCGAGTGGCTCGCAGATGACCCTGTCAGCCTTCCAGAAATGGACGCCCTCGGCGTCGCGGATTTTCCCAAGCCAGAGTGCAGGCAAATAGCTCAGATAGCGGAGGCCGCTTTGCGTGGTTAGCGCCATCAGCTCGAATTGATCCTCGTACAAATCCGCGCCGGTGGTGATTTTGAATGGCCCACCGTAGTTCTTCGTGCGGCCAACGACCACGAGCGAGGCGTCGATGCTCCTTCCCGCGGCTGTGACGCGGAAGCGCGGGAATTCGTAGCGGAAGACCTCGCGCGCTCCTTGCCACCAGTAGGCCAGAATGCCGACGCGGGCCTTGAGGCCGAGATCGATCGAATAAACGATCATGCCATCCGGACCAGCTCCCCCGACACTGAGAAAATACTTTTTCCGTTCGGGATGCCCGATGGGAGTTGCCAACCCCAGTGCAATGTCCTTCACTTCTCCGTGCACCAGCTCATGCGCCGCGCTGGGAATGTCCCAGGGCAAGTTCAATTCCTTTGCAAGAACGTTGGCGGTTCCGCCTGGAAGAAGCGCGAGCGGCACGCGACGGCCATTCTGGGGCGCGGCCAGGCCGTTAACAATCTCATTGAGCGTGCCGTCTCCACCGCAAGCGATCACGAGATGGCCGCAGCGAAAATCCGCCGTGCTTTGTCGAGCATGCGGCGGCGTCCGCTGCCACCGTTCCCGGCGTTCGGGTTGTGAATCAGGAGCGCGTTGTGAATCTTCGTCGTCATGGGTCGCTGTACTCGTGCCCCGCCAACCTCATTCTATATAATGTCAGGCGATTTCGGAGTATCCGTTCTGTCGAGGGGTTCATGGCCAAAGCTGCTCCTGCCGCCGTCAAGAAAGAGATCGAAGACCTCCGCGAGAAAATTCGCTATCACGAATACCGGTATTACGTCCTCGACGACCCGGAGATTTCCGACGCGGCGTACGACCGGCTGATGAACCGGCTGAAAGATCTCGAAGCCGCTCTTCCTGAACTGGTCACGCCGGATTCGCCGACGGTGCGCGTCGGTGGTGCTCCCCGCGAAGGGTTCCAAACGGTGCGCCACGCGAGACCGATGTTGAGTCTCGATAACGCATTTTCCTACGACGCACTGCGTGATTTCGATCGCCGCGTGCGCGAGGCCAGCGGCCGCCAAAAGATCGAATATGTCGCCGAGCACAAGTTCGATGGACTGAGCATTTCGCTGCAGTACGAAGATGGCATCTTATCGCGCGGCGTGACGCGCGGCGACGGCACGACCGGAGAAGATGTCACGCCCAACGTGAAGACGATTCGCTCGATTCCGCTGCGCATCGATACCGCGGTGCTGAAAAAGGCCAAGCTCTCCCCCGATTTTGAAGTGCGCGGCGAGGTCCTGATGACGCGCAAGGCGTTCGAAGCGCTGAACCGCCAGCAAGAGCAGTCCGGCGGAAAGATTTTTGTGAACGCGCGAAACTCCGCCGCTGGCGCTGTGCGCGTTCTGGATCCCTCCATCACCGCCGCCCGCCGCCTGGACTTTTTTGCTTATTACCTGCTCGTGGATGGCAAAGTGCCTTTGGCCAAGCATTCGGAATCCCTGGGAGTTCTTAAGCAATTGCGATTCCGCGCCTCCGACGACTGGAAACTTTGCGATGGGATCGACGAGGTGATTGCCTACTGCGATGATTGGGACGCCAAGCGCGAGGAGCTCCCTTATGAGATCGACGGCGTGGTCATAAAGGTCAATTCCACGGCAATTCAGAATGAATTGGGTTACACCGCCAAGGCGCCGCGCTGGGCCATCGCGTACAAGTATCCTGCGAGGCAGGAAACCACGGTCGTCACCGACATTATCGTTCAGGTTGGCCGCACGGGCGCCCTGACACCTGTCGCCGTCCTCGAGCCAGTGCAAGTCGGCGGCGTCACTGTCAGCCGATCCACACTCCACAACATGGACGAGATCGAACGGCTCGGCCTGCAGATCGGAGACACGGTGATCATTGAGCGCGCCGGCGAAGTGATCCCACACGTGGTGAAAGTCGTGAAGCCCGGGAAGCATCGGAAGCCCTTTCGGATGCCGAAGCATTGCCCTGAATGCGGGAGCACGATTCACAAGGACGAAGATGGCGTGGCGTATCGCTGCGTGAACGCGTCTTGTCCGGCAAAGCGAAAGGAATCGCTGCTGCATTTTGCAGGCCGGCACGCGATGAATATCGACGGCCTGGGCGACAAAATCGTCGATCAGCTCGTGGACAAAGGGTTGGTCAAAGATGTCGCGGATCTCTACTTGCTGAAACTAGAGGATCTGGCCGCGCTCGACCGCATGGCGGAAAAATCCGCGCAGAATCTGCTCGCTGAAATCGAGGCCAGCAAGAAGAACAGCTTGGCGCGCCTTATTTACGCACTTGGTATTCGCTTTGTGGGGGAACGCACCGCGCAACTCCTTGCGGAACATTTTTCGTCGCTCGAGGAGTTGGCCACCGCCAAAG
>WNFG01009743.1_pt1 | contig 13718 bp, 12 predicted proteins | sample 5400431 | NCBI WGS metagenome assembly WNFG01 (sample SAMN13153346, study PRJNA577476) | soil metagenome | isolation source: 120 cm saprolite under Douglas fir tree site 2 hole 3 replicate 2 | place: USA:California | collected 2015-04-18
CGAAGGCCTCGCGCGAAGCGTTCGAGGCGTTCAAGGAGGTAGTGACCCGTTTTCCGGAATCGAAGTACGCGGAGGACTCCTCGGCTCGCATGCGTTATCTCGTCAACGCGCTCGCCTCGCACGAAGTGCACGTAGCGCGGTATTACATGAAGCGCGGCGCCTACCTGGCCGCCGCCAACCGCGTGCAGTTCGCGATCCGGAACTACCCCCAGGCGCCGGCGATCGAGGAAGCGGTGTACATCCTCGCCCGCGCCTACGATTCGCTCGGCATGACCGACCTGCGGGACGCCGCGGACCGCGTGATGCACAGCAACTTTCCCGACAGCAGCTATCTGAAGCCGGACAGCCGCCGCAGAAGCGCGCCCTGGTGGCGGATCTGGGATCCGGACTGGTGATCAGGCCAGCCTGACCCGCTCGTCGGCGATGTCGTGGCGGAAGAAGCCCTCGACGTCCGCGAGGCGGCGCGTAAGTTTCATGGGCGGCAGGCTGCGCAGGATGCGCCGCCCGTACGGGCGTGCCAGCAGGCGCGGATCGCAGAGCATCAGGACACCGCGGTCGGTCTCGTCGCGGATCAAGCGCCCGGCGCCTTGCTTGAGCTGCAGCACCGCTTGCGGCAATTGCAGCTCCGTGAAAGGGTTGCCGCCCTGTGCGCGGATGCTCTCGATACGCGCGGCAAGCACCGGATCGTCCGGCGGAGCGAATGGCAGCTTGTCGATCACCACCACGGAGAGCGCCTCGCCGCGCACGTCGACGCCTTCCCAGAAGGACTGGCTGCCGAGGAGCACAGCGTTGCCGAGCGTGCGAAAGCGCGACAGCAGCTCGCTGCGCGATCCTGTCCCCTGTACGAGAAGCGGAAAACCGATGCGCTCGCGCAGCAGCTCGTGCGCGCGCCGCAGCGCGCGCAGCGTGGTGAAGAGCAGGAACGCGCGCCCTCCGCTCGCCTTGAGAACGGGCAGCGCCGCCTCGATCACCGCCTGCGTGAATGCGGGGTCGTTCGGGTCGAGCGGCAAGCCCTTGGGAACATAGAGCAGCGCCTGGTGCGCGAAGTCGAACGGGCTTGCCCAGCGGCGCGTCTCGGCTTCAGGCACGCCGAGCTCGCGGGTGAAATGCTTGAAATCCTCGCCGACGGCCAGGGTGGCGGAAGTGAAGATCCAAGCGCGCGGGTGGTCCATCATCTGCCGCCGGAACAGCTCCGCGGACGAAAGCGGCGTGACGTGCAGTTGTGCGGCGTGCCCGTAGACTTCCACCCAGCGCACCTCGGCCTCGCCTTCGCTCTCGCTCATGCGCGCAAGAACCGCCACCGCGCCGCCGGCTCTGCGCGCGCACGAAGCCAGTCCCTCCGAGCGCTCGGCCTGCTCTGCAAGCGGCTGCTCCAGTTCCTTAAGCGAAAACTGCAGCTTTTCAAGCGCGTCGGGGAAATCCGGCAGGCGCAACGCCTGCGTCCAGGCGAGGCGCGCGCCGGGCTCGCCGAGCGCCAGGCGCAGGTCGCGGGCGGCCTTGTCGAGCCGCGTCGCTACCCGGTCGAGCTCGGGAGACGCGCCGCCGGCGGCCCGCAGCTCGAGACGGGCATCGCGCGCCAGCTCGGTCAGCTGCGTGGTCGATACGTTTTCGCCGAAGAACATGCGCGCCGTCTCGGGCAACTGGTGCGCCTCGTCGAAAATGAGGGTGTTGCAAGCCGGCAGCAGCTCGGCGATGCCTTCGTCACGCAGCACCACGTCGGCGAAGAACAGGTGATGGTTCACCACCACCAAGTCGGCCGCGAGCGCATTCCTGCGCGCGCGCATCACGAAGCAGTCCCGGTAGTCGGGACATTCCTGCCCAAGGCAGTTGTCGCGCGTGGACGTGGCGTGCGCCCAGACCGGCGCGTCCTCGGGAACGTCGGCCAGGTCGGCGCGATCACCGGTCGTGGTGCTGGCGGCAAAGCGCTCGATGCGACGCAGTTGCGAAGCTTCCTCCCGCGAGGCGAGGCGACCTTCGCTCGCCGCGCGCTTCATGCGGTAAAGGCATACATAGTTCGCGCGTCCCTTCAATAGCGCCGCCGTGGTGCCGCAGGCGAGCGCTTCGCGCACCGCGGGAAGATCGCGGTCGTACAGCTGGTCCTGCAGCGTTTTCGTCCCCGTCGAGACGATCACCTTGCCGCCGGCGAGCAGCGCCGGGACCAGGTAGGCGAAGGTCTTGCCGGTGCCGGTGCCTGCTTCGGCGACGAGCACGCCCGTCCGCTCGATCGCATCGTGGATGGCCGCGGCCATCTCGAGCTGCTGGGGTCGCAGCTTGAAGCCGGCGACGCGCGCGGCAAGCGGCCCGTCGGCCGCGAAAGCCCGCTGCAGCGCGCTGTTCAGTTTCCGATCTCCTCGACCTTCACCCAGACGCGCCGCGTCTCGGATCTGCGTGAAGCGCTCGCCGAACCGATGCCGCGGTGGTCGCGCGCGCCGGCTTCGGCGACGGCGCCAAGAGAAAACCATTCACCGAGCGGCCCGCTCACCGTGCTGACCATCCGCTGCGTTTCGCGCTGGGAACCGATGTCGATAAAGACCCTGTCCCCCGCGACGCGCGGCACCACATCGAAGCCGGTGCCGATGTCCTGCATCACGATGGTTTCCTGCGCCACCACTCCGGCCGGGGTCTGGATCATCTGGCGCTGCATCAGCGGCCTCGATTGTCCCGTGGTGATGAGGGCGCGGCCGCCCTCGAGGACAACGAGCCGCTGGTCGACGCGGTCGGCGGCCGCAGACCGGGCGCCTTGCGCGCGCACGTCGACGCGCGAGCCACCGCCCCCGATTCTGCCGCCCGCCTCGATGCCCTGGCGAGCGGCCTCCAGCGAATCGTCGAAGCGCACGGAGATTTGCAGGCGGCGCAGCGGCCGGTCGATCGCCTCCAGCGCGCGCTTGATCTCGGCCAGGTTCGCCGGGCTTGCCCGCACGATGAGCTGTCCGGACTGCCCGGTGAGCGCGCCGCCGGGCTCGACGAGCGGCTGCAATACCGGAAGCACCTGGTCGACCGTCCGATGCCGCAACGGAATGATCTCCAGGGCTTGCTGGGCCAGGCTGTGCACGGCGCAGCCCGCCAAGACCGCGGCCAGGACTGATCGGACCCATTGCATGCGGTTCATTTTCATGGAACAACGCGCGATCTGCCGTTGCGTCTACTCGCGATTATGAAACAGCTTTCAGCCCGAATCCTGATCCCTCAGGTTGTAGATCGCCCGCAGCTCGATGATGAACTCCTTCCCGCGCAGCGCCGACGGGATGGGCACCAGGGGCTTGGCCCGCTTGAACATCTCGAGAGCCTGCGAATCGAGCACCTCGTGTCCGGAGCCGGTCTTCACGCTCGCCGAGGCGATCATGCCGTTGGCGTCGATCACCATGCGCACCACGACGGCGCCTTCCCAGTTGTTGTCCATGGCAACGCGCGGGTAGCGCTTGTAGCGTTTCGCCACGCTAATCAGTTCCAACCGGTACTGATCGACCGATCCGGCATCGTCCTGCGCGGCACTCGGCGCAGCCGGGCCCGGCTGGGGCTCCGCCTTTGCGATCGGCGCAGGTGCTGCGGACGTACCCTCGGCTGAAGCCGCGGGGGATGCCGGGATGCTTGGAGCGACCGGAGCGGCCGGCTCGAGTTGCGGCGCGGGTCTCAAGGCGGGCTTGGCAATCGGCGGCGGCGGCGCCACGGCAGGCGCAGCCAGCAAGGCCTGCGGTGGTACGAGCCGGGCGGTGATCAAGCCCGGAGCAAGGCTCGGCCGCTTCGAATCCGTGAATCCCGGCAGGCCGAACAGCAGCAGCGCGTGAAGCAGCAGCGAGAACGCGAGCGCGTAGTTGAACGCGCGGCTCTCCCGGTATTTGCGCAGCTCCCCTCGCATGACCGCGCTCATGGAGCCGGTCAATATAGCATCTACGCTCTGCGCAAGGCCCGCCAGACCTTCTCCGGCGTGAGCGGCATCTCCAGGTGCAGCACGCCGCGCTCGTGGAGCGCATCGAGGACCGCGTGCACGACCGCCGGGACCGCGCCGATCGTGCCGAGCTCGCCGCAGCCTTTGACGCCGAGCAGGTTGGTCCTGGACGGCACGCTTTCATCGAAAGCATTGCGCAGAGGCGGAAGCTGGTCGGCGCGCGGCACGCAGTAGTCCATGAAGGATCCGGAAAGCAGCTGCCCGCTGTCCTGATCGTAGATCGCCTGCTCGTACAAGGCCTGGCCGACGCCCTGCGCGACGCCGCCCTGGATCTGTCCTTCGACGATCATGTGATTGATGATCCGGCCGATGTCGTCGCAGCTGACGATGCTCGCGAGCTGGACCTCGCCGGTCTCGGGGTCGATCTCGACTTCGCAGACCTGGGCGCCGTTGGGCCAGGAAGGCGTCGAGGGCGTCTCGGTAGCCGATACTCGGAACGCCTTCTCCGGCTGGCGCGCCGCGAGCTCGGACAGCCCGATGGCGCGGTCGGTGCCGGCAATCCTGAAAACGCCGTCGCGATACTCGATGTCGCCCGGCGCCGTCTCGAGCGCCTCCGCGGCAAGCTCCTTGCCGCGCGCAATGGTCTTGCGGCCCGCCGCCACGACCGCCGAGCCGCCCACGAAGGCGGAGCGCGATCCCACGCTGCCGACGCCGTTCGCCAGGTCGGTGTCGCCCTGAACGATATGGATTTTCTCAAGAGAGATTCCCAGTACTTCGGCGACGAGCTGCGTATACGTGGTTTCCAGCCCCTGCCCCATCGCCTGCGTGCCGGAAAACACCGTGACCGCGCCATCGGCGCCGACCCGGATGTCGACCGTCTCGGTGGGAAGGGCGCCGGTCCATTCCAGGTACACCGATAGCCCCCGACCCCGCAGCCGTCCGCGGCTGCGCGATTGCTCGCGCCGCGCCGCGAAACCTTCCCAGTCGGCGAGCTCGACAAGCCGGTCGACGATGCGCGGAAAATTGCCGCTGTCGTAGACATCGCCGAGGTGCGTGCGATAAGGGAAATTCTCCGGCCGGATGAAATTGCGCCGCCGGATCTCTATCGGGTCGAGCCGCATCTCGCGCGCGGCTTTTTCCATCAGCCGCTCCATGAGGTAGTTCGCCTCCGGCCTTCCAGCCCCGCGGTAGGCGCCGGTTGCCATGGTATTGGTCAGCACCGCCTTGACGCGGTAATCGACCACGGGAACGTCGTAGACAGTCGTCTGTACCTTCGGACCCAGCGAGAGCGGGATGATCGCCGAGGAGCCGACCGGTAGCGCGCCGAGGTTGCCGAGCGTTTCCACGCGCAAAGCCAGGATGCGGCCCTCGCGGTCGAGCGCCAGCCTCGCCTTGAAATGCTGGTCGCGCCCCATGTGCGCCGCGAGGAACTCCTCGCTGCGCTCGCCGCGCCATTTCACCGGCCGCCCGAGCTTCTTCGCCGCGTAGCAGACCAGCACGTCCTCGGGCGTAAGGCCGGTCTTCATCCCGAAGCCGCCGCCGATGTCGCCGACGACGACCCGGAAGTCGTCGGGCCGCCTGCGGAACACGGCGCTCAGCAGCTCGCGCGCGCCGGTCGGGGTCTGGTTCTGCGTGTGGAGTGTCGTGCGGCCGTCGGCGAAGACGCCGATCGAGCAGCGCGGCTCGAGCGCCGCCGCGACCAGGCGCTGGTTGTGCAGCTCGAGCTCGGTAATGTGCGCTGCCGCCGCGAACGCCTTGTCGACCGCGGCCGCATCGCCGTAAGCCGCCTCGGCAGCGATATTTCCCGTCGCCTCCGGCCAGACGAGCGGAGCGCCCGCCTCTACCGCACGGCGCGCGTCCACCACGCAAGGTAGTTCCTCATACTGAGCTGAAACAAGATCGGCGGCATCTTCGGCCTGCCTGCGCGTTTCGGCGACGATGGCCGCCACCGGCTGCCCTACGTAGTAAACCCTGTCCCCGGCAAGCGGGGACCGCGGCGGCGCGGCCATCGGCGAGCCGCCGGCCCGCTTGAAGAGCGGCGGAAACGGAATAGGGGCCACGCCATCGGCGCGCAGGTCGGCCATGCTCCAGGCGGCGATCACCCCCGGGGCGCTCTTGCATCCCGACAAATCCAATGCAGAGATATTTGCATGGGCATGCGGCGAGCGCACCACCACCAGCCACGCGAGACCCGGAAACTCCAGGTCGTCGCTATAGCGGCCTTTGCCGACGAGGAGCCGATCGTCCTCCAGACGCTTCTGGGAGCGCGAGGCGCCGAAGCGCGCCGACGACGGATCGAACTGGACCTGCAGCGAGGGTGAGCTCATGGCATAAGTGGGGCGGTGAGCCCACCGAGTCGAACCCCGCGCGGGGCCTCGAGTTGAGCGACCTTTCTTTTCGCGGGGATCGCTGACTATCTACTTCTTCTTTTTCTTGCCTTTCTTCTTTGCTGCCATAACGTTCTCCTAAGAGTTGGACAACGCTCAATCCGAGGATTCAGGGACGAGCTATGCAGACTAATACTCCGATCTGCTACGCAGCGCAACTGAGCGGCCACCTCACTGCAGCCAGAGCTGATAGATCGTGAGCAGGATCTCGAGCACGATCAGACTCACGATAGCGCTCGTGGATCTCGAACTCGTCCCCCAGCAGCGCAGGACTCCACGCTCTCGTAGGCATTTTCAGTCCGCGCTGAAAGTCGCCCACGCAAAGCACGCTCCGCATCGGGTCGAATCGACTTACCCGCAAAAAGGATTTGCGATGTTTCCATGCCCTGACATCTTTGACAGCCCGGAAGGCCTTGGTGACGGTCGCATCGGCATTTGTGACAGCCATAGGATGGATATGCGAAACCGCCGGCCATATCCCGTTGTACTGCGGTGGCGCTCGTCATACGCTTTTCGGGCCATGAAGTTGGATCAACAAGAACGCGAAGCGGTCCTTCGAGCACTTTCAGTACTGCCCCACGATCATCCCGCGCGCATCGCCTTCGACCGAGGCGCGGATCCCATTGCGCTGATGCATCTTCTCGAGGGGGACGAGACGGTCGAGAACCTCAAGGAGATCTGGCTCGCCGCCTATCACCGGCTGTTGCAGCGGCAGGGCAGCTACTTCGAGCGCTGACCCCGTAATCATCCCGTTGCGCGAACCGCAACGAACATGAACGCCGCTCCCAGGCAGGTAATCCCTATGAGGCTGAGGGCGGCGCTGGGACCAGCCTGGGAGTGGGCCTCGGGCAGGATGTCGGAAGCGCCGATATACAGCAGGAATCCCGCGAAGAATCCCAGATAAAGAAGCAGCATGGAAGGCGGCACGTGAAAAAGCAGGGTGGAAGCCATGCCCAAGACCGGAGCAAGCGCATCCAGCGCCAGCATCGCCGATGAGCGAAAAGTCGTGTTCCGATGGACCAGCATCAAGCTCACGGTGTTCACGCCATCGCAGAAGTCGTGCGCTATGACCGCAATGGCGACCGGGATCCCGACGGCTGCCGAAACCTGAAACGCCACGCCGATCGCGACACCGTCCATGAAGCTGTGGCCAACCAGCGCGAGAGCCGACAGGACACCGACCCGGGGATGGCGATGCGTCGCGTAATCGCCTTCGTGCCCGTGATGGATCAGCACGAATTTTTCCAGCCCGTGAAAGAGGAGAAATCCGGCCACCAGCGCGATCATTGCGCCCGTCGCATCGAGCCCTTGCTTCTGGGCCAGCCCAAAAATCTCCGGCAGGATGTCGAAGCTCACGACGCCGAGGAGAACGCCGGCGGTGAAGGCGAGAATGAAATGCAGCCCGGCACGGAACTTGAGCGCAAAGAGCCCCCCGGCAATCGTTGCGCTGAAAGCAGCAAGGGCGAGCAAGAATCCGGTCATCGGGGGCTGTATGGCGGTGGAAGCAGTCTAGAGCGAACCCGTGTCCCAGGTTAATTCCCTATAACAGGGAAATTAACAGCGATTCTTAGCACTTGAGCTTACGCGTTACACAATCCACAACGGATTTTTCAATCGAGAAACTGGGTCGTCGAGTGAAGGGATCAGAACAAGCGGGCCATTGCGAACAGGGAATTTATTTGATCACATCAGGGAGTTTCTGACGGTAAATCAGGGAAGTTTTTGTGCCCTGTTGCGCCTCGGGCTCAAAGGCGCGAAGGGGCCGGCGTACGGTAATAAAGCCCCCTCCCCAGGGCTCCCCGGGTACTGTCTAGCTCCGGGAAGTTCCCCGCGGCAGCGAGGACCAGCGCGTCGAGCGGTACGGATTTCTGTCGACGCCTTGGCCTAGACCAGCTTCCGGTAGAACGACGAGCCTTGCTCCGAGTCCTGGATCAACTCCCGATGTGCGAAATAGGTAAACGGCATAGTAGCCACCTGCACCGCTTGTAACCCAACGGCTTGCACCTTCTTCGAAACTGCGATCTCTGATGCGATGCACTCGCCGAGCGTCCGGCCTGTCGGGAAGCCACCAATTTGTTTCAGCACTGAGCGCTTCGCGTACCAAACGAGCGCGCGCAGATGGGCCCCATCGCTTCCAGGGGGAATTCCGATGCGCTCGAGGAAGTCCAAGTAGAGGTCGATCCTATTCACCACCATGCCGTTCAAAAGATGATCCGGCATCTCATGGCCTTCCCACATGCGCTTCAATCCATCCCACGAGCGAACCCACTTCTCATTGATACTTTCTCCAACGAGTCCTACGCCGTACTCTTCGCCTTTGGAGACATAAGCGGAAAGCCACCCGTCTCTAATCGGAGAACACTCGTCCTGCAAGAACAGGTAGGCATCGTGATCCGGATATTTACGCCAAGCATGATCCCAGGCTCCGATGTTCATCCCCCCCCCGCATTGGCTCGTTCCAATACAACGAGGCCTGGCAAAGAGATATCCAGCGTCAGCGGTCCGCTAGTGTCGCGGTTAACGACTAGGCAGGTGTCATGGGGATAACCTGCCTCGAACCGCTGCATGGCAGAGAAAAGATTTCGCATCGGTTCACGGTCTCGTTGGTCGTAGTACGAGATAACCACCAGCACACGCTGCTTACGACGAAATAATGCACTTAACCCCATGGTCATCACCGAAAATGGACAGCTCTATCGACGCGCTGAACGTGTACCTGATTCATGCGCGGAGCAGAGCTAAATTTGCCGCTGTCATGATACCCAAAATTTCGGCCCAGGGTGTCCAAGGGCCCGAGCCTTCGGGCGGCGATGGTTTGTTAATATGGGCGTAGTAATTACAGACCGAAGACGCGGCGTCGCGCGGGACTGCTATCTTTCGCGCGCCGCCTCATGAAACGCCTTCTGCACCGGGGAAAGCAGGTACTCAAGTACCGTGCGCGTTCCGAGATGAATCTCGCCTGCCACCTGCATCCCTGCCTGTAGCGGATAACGGTGGCCGTCCGCCTTCAGTTCCTGGCTTGCGAGCGCGACGAGCGCCCGGTAGGCAAGCGCCCCCATCGGACGATCACGACCCGATAGGGCATCCGATCGAGTATTGGGAGAAGGCGCCTCAGTTGAATCCGCGTTCACATGCAGCACCCTGCCTTCAAGAAGGCCGTATTTCTGGAATTGGAATGCTGCGAGTTTGAGCTGCGTCTGCATTCCCGGCCGCACAAACCCCACGTCCTCATTGGAAACCCACACTTCCGCCACCAGGTCGTCGCCATCGGGAACGAGCGTCATGAGAACCGTACCTGGTGCGGCGACCGTACCCGCCGTGTGTGTGGCGAGGTCCTTGACGATCCCCGCCTGTGGCGCCCTGAGTTCAAGCAGGCCCTGCCGGTGCTCATTCTTGATGAGTTCTTGTCGGGCCCGCTCAAACAGCGCCTGCCATGGATTTAACTAGGGCGCGTACTGAGGCCAAAGCCTTTGAAAGTTCGCGTGCCGGAGAATCGCCGCCGGAGCGCTGGGCTGTATGGCGGTGGACGCAGTCTAGAGTGAACCCGTCTCTAAGCAAAAATCCCTGTTAACAGGGAAATTAACAGCGATTTCTTGTCTTTGAGCTTTACCCCTTGCGCAGTTCAGTCGTGATTTTTCGCTCGAGAAACCTGCCTGTCCTGTGCTCGCACCTCAAAATGGGGCACTTCAATAACAGGGAATTTATTTTGAGTTATCAGGGAATTTTCCTAAAGTCTTGATGAAAACGACGAAAGCCGGCTCTGATTCTCTGCTTCTTCTAATCTACTCAATTTTTCGACACCGGGCTTCCCGTAGTTCTGCGGGCCACGCTGGTTTTCGGCCTTGAGCACCCACATCGGCTTTCGTCCGTAAGCAGCAGAAAGACAAGCTTGGTGAGCGCGATCACGCGCTCCACCATGCCATGGCGCCGTTGCCCTAGCGCAGCAAGGTCAATTCCGCCCAGATTAAGTTTTTGCGGAGCACAGGCCGCGGGGTATTACCGTCAGACAAGACGGAGACGCGATTCGCTGAGCGCCCGACGGATCGCTTGGACGACGTTGTCGACATGGACCTGCGCCAAGCAGTCAATGCGACCGTTACACGCCTCGAATCGCCGCGCAAACCAACAGGGCTCGCACGGCAGTGCTGCTCTGAGCACTTCGACATTAGGCGGTAGACCACCAAGGGTCAGGTCCGGTGTCGGCCCGAAAATCATGACGGTGGGCACACCCACAGCCCCGGCGATATGCGCAAGACCGCTGTCATTGGCAACGACGACGCCCGCCGCCGCCATGACTTCGGCGGTTTCGCGGATCGTGAGCTGGTCGACGAAGGACCGTACGTGGGTGGGAAAGCAAATAGGCCTGCCGTCGTAGGTCCGTAAATCGTCGGGGGTTCCGACCAACACGACGTCCTGAAATGCTTCGGCCAGCCGCGGGAAGAAAGGCCACCGCTTCGCTGCCATCTCCCCGGACTTGCAGCCGGGCGCGATGACCAGCGTGTTCGCGCTAACGCCCCGCGTCTCGTCCGCCTGGATCGGAAGAAAGTAGGCAGGCGGCGGTTCGACGTCACAGCCGAGCTTGCGGGCGAACTCTAGGTAATAACGCTGCTCGTCCTGATAGAACAGCGTGTCGGGCGGCCGCGCGAGGCAGCGCCGATCGCCCGCATACTGTGCCCGATAGCGATGCCAATAGAACGGCGGGATCCCGGGGACCACAATGTCGTAAGGGCCTACCGGGCGCTGCCGGAGGCTGCCGTTAAAGACGGCGCGGACAGCGCTCCAGCCCATCAGTAGGTCAGCTGTCTGTGCGTAGTCGCCGTCAACCAAGACGTCCACCTCCAAACCCCGTCTAGCAAGTGCGATCAGCAACGGCGTCGCGAGAACGATGTTTCCGATGCCCGACGCAAGGTGAACAAGAACAGCGTTCATGCGCGGCCGCAAGCGATGTGCAGTTCGCCCAAACCTAACCCTCGGAACGCTCGTTGACCTTCTAGCTCATAACCGCTGAAGCGCTGCAGTGACTGGCCCTGGTGTTCTTGACTTTTCATCCATAATTTCCTGCGTCTTGCAACCTCCAGTAGTAGCGCCGGACAACGCCGTCCTTGCTGTTTTCTGGCGCACTGACGCCCCATTTTGTCCTGAAGTATTCGCGGTTCCTTTCGAACCAGTAGCTGACATGGTGGGCCATCTCCGGGTCCGCCTTCACCGTCATAGACCCATGATGGAAGAACTGTGCGGCATGCACGACGCGGCATTCGCCGCCTCCGAGCACGACCCGCGCGTAGTAGTCGTTGTCCTCGAAGTAAGCAGGGCGGAAGTTCGGATCGAAGAATCCGTGCCGGTCGAGCGTTTTCCGGCGCAGCATGAAACAGCTGAAATCCGCGCCGTCGGTGCGCTGCGTTGGATCAATCGTGCCTCGATTGTTATAGCTGATGGCGGACCACAAGTCCGCCTCGCCCGACTCTCCATCGTCGACGAGCAGGTCCAGGCAATCGCTTGTCAGCTTCGTGTCGTTCGCGACTATGGCAACGTAGTCCGCGCCGGCATCGAGCGCGCGCAGGCACCCGACATTCCAAGCGCCCGCGACGCTACGCTCGACGCCCGGTTGGTGTACGACTTCGACCGGCCCGCAAAAGCGCTCCTCCAGCTGCTTCTGCAGCTCTTCGGGGAGGCATACATGAAGCCGATTGCAGACCACGTACAACGTCGCCTTGTGCCCAGTCTTCATATGCTCCACCGCTTCGCGAGTCATGGCGAGCATGGCCTCGTTCTGCAGCACCACCGGCGTCACGATGCTTATCTTCATCCGCTCACCCGCCGGGTTTACAGCACCACCACAGATTGGAGGACGTCTGGAATCCCGGAAGGACTTCCCGCACCGCACGCTCCACGCCGCCGTCGAGGTCTCGTCGCGAAGCGCAAGCCGTGAGGAAATCATCGCCGCACAGAATTCCGCCGGGCATCATCCATGGCAGCAAGGCATCTAGGGTCCGTCGCACGCTGCGGTAGTCATGGCTGCCATCTATGTGGGCGAGCTTGACCGGTTCACGCCACTCCTTCAAAAAGGCATGGCAATCCTGCCGGACCGTCAGCGCGGCAACGTTCTGCAGGAACTGGCCATAGACATCTCGCGTCCTGGCGATGTGCACCGTACCGTGGCTAACGTTCTCGTCCTCGTTGCCGCGCCACGTATCGATCGCCCAAACTACCTCCGGGTGGCACGCGTGCGCCATAGCGACCGTCGATCTGCCTTCCCAGCACCCGATTTCCATGACTGTCCCCTGCAGGGGCCGGACGTTTTCGCACAAACCGGCGAGGCGCATCAGTTGGTCGGGCGGATACCAGTCTTCGTGAAACATGGCATTACGGACCAGGTGAGCGTAGCGTTGCGGTTCCTCGCGAATCGCGGCGGGAAAGCGATCGTCAATCTCGCAGAAGCGGAAAATCATCCCGGGCCGGCTAAACAGGTCGATCCCCAGGGCGGTGACCTGGGAAATGTAGCGATGGTCCTTGAACCGGTCGATGTTCAGATCCTGATGCGAATAGGACTCGAGCTTTTCCCGGATGCCCTCGGTTCTCCCCAGATAGCTGAAGTGCCACCCCCCGCTTTCGAGCACCGGGCACTCCAAGCGCCGGACATGGTCGACATCCGGGAATCGATCCAGCATCGAGAGGGGAAGAATCCTCGACCCTGTCCAGGTGCCGCCTACGCAGTTCAGCCAGTAGTAGCAGCACATCTGCTGGAACCGGCACACGCCCATGTCCGGCCGCCAACGCCGGACCGCCGTCGCGCTCGGGATCTCGTCTGCGTCGGAGATAATTACTCCGTCGCCTGGGGCGGCGCCCTTCAATCCCCGTCGGATTGCATTGCGCTGGTGACGCTCGCGGGACCACGGGTCCGGTCCACCAGGCATGTCGCGCACGACCACGTGGATGATTCGCGACTGCCATTTTCCATACCGCCCATGGTTCTCCGCGAATACGAGCGGCTTGGGACGCCCGGAAAAAGTGGTGGTTGCTTCGACCACGACGAACCGGTCTACGACGGAATCGAGCTCCCGAAACCGCAGCTCCAGCAGGTCCAGTTCGTTGAAGAAGATGAAGCAGTCGTAGACCATGAAGGGAAGCTGATGCGCGCCTCTTGATCAATCCCGCGCCAGAAACAGCATGGTCCACCCTCCGGCAGCCCGCGCCTCTGCAATCGTTTCCGGCGTGAGCGCAACGATGGTTCCATCCGCAGCGACCTGCCTCGCGGGAAATCCGCCTGCCTCGATTTCATCGAGAAAGCCAAATGGGTCGGCGTAGAGCGAAGGCGTGAACTCCATTAATACGACGATGTCCGGGTTGCGCATCAATGTGCGCCGCATGCCGCGCCATATTGCGGGCTCCGCACCCTCCGCGTCGATCTTGATCAGGTTCACGACCGGCCATGGCTCAGTCAGCCG
>WNFG01016665.1_pt1 | contig 13714 bp, 8 predicted proteins | sample 5400431 | NCBI WGS metagenome assembly WNFG01 (sample SAMN13153346, study PRJNA577476) | soil metagenome | isolation source: 120 cm saprolite under Douglas fir tree site 2 hole 3 replicate 2 | place: USA:California | collected 2015-04-18
AGCGGATGGGGGATCTCGCGCAGGTCGCGGCCCGGCAGCTCGCTGGCGTCGTGGAAGGTACCGTCGAGATACGCGACGTCGACCTGTGCCAGCACCGATTCGAGCGGCGTCGGCCACTTCTCCCACTTGTCGATATCCGGCAGCCAGAGGATGGCGTGCGAGGGACCGCGGACGACGAAGGCCACGGTCTCCGAGTATTCGTCGCGATGCGGAACGCGCAGCGGCGTGACGGTGATGCGCTCGTTGAGCGAGACCGCAACGCCGTCTTCGAGCGGAACGAGCTCGATGTTGTGCAGGTGGACGAGCTGGTCCCACGGGCCGTTGTGCTCGAGGAACGCGCGCATGCGCGGCATGGCGTAGGTCTTGATCGATTTCGTTCCGAGCACTTCGCGGCCGAATTGCGCCAGGCCGAGGTAGTGGCCGATGTGGGCGTGGGTGAGGAGGATGCCGTCGAGCAGGGGAGCCGCGTTCGAGCGCGGCGCAACCTCGTCGAGCGTGTTGAGCTGCGAGGGGAAATCAGGCGTGGCGTCGATGATCCAGCGCTGATGCGATTGCGGATCGACGATGGCCAGCGACACCACCCGCTGGCGCAGCTTCAAGTCGCGCCACGCGGCAACGCAGTCCGGCCGGTTGCAGGACGCCTGAGGATAGCCGCCGTCCTGCGCGATGCCGAGGACGAGGGTGTAGGGAGATGTGGGCGGTGGCGTTGAGGCGCAAGCGGCGAGAAGGATCAGAAGGCTTATCCGCAGATGACGCAGAAAGACGCAGATGGAGGACCACACGCCACTATCATTTCACCATGCGCCTCGCTCTCATCACGCTTCTCTTCGCTACCTCGGCCCTCGCACAGAACGACGCCGGCGAGGTCTCCTTTGCCAACTCCGGCGCGGCCGAGGCGCAGCAACCGTTCCTGCACGGCCTGGCGCTGCTGCATGACTTCGAGTATGCCGATGCGGCCGAGGCCTTTCGCAGCGCGCAGAAGGTCGATCCGTCGTTCGTCATGGCCTACTGGGGCGAGGCGATGACCTACACGCATCCGGTCTGGTTCCAGCAAGACGCCGCCGCCGCGCGCGCCGCGTTGCAACGCCTCGGCGCAACGCCCGAGGAGCGGTTGGCCAAGGCAAAGACAGAGCGCGAGCGCGATTACCTCCGTGCTGTCGACGTTCTCTACGGATCGGGAACAAAAGACGAGCGCGATTTCAGGTACGCCGACGCCCTGCGCGCGGTCCACGAGCGCTATCCCGACGATGTCGATGCCACCGCCTTCTACGCGGTGGCGCTCCTCGGCACGTCGCATCAGGGCCGCGACTTTCCCACCTACATGCGCGCCGCGGCGCTGCTCGAAGAGGTACTGCCGTCGCATCCGAAGCATCCTGGAGTGCTTCATTACCTCATCCACTGTTACGACGATCCGATCCACGCGCCACTCGGCATGCGCGCCGCGCGGCGTTACGGCGCGGTGGCGCCGAATGCAGGTCACGCGCTGCACATGACCTCGCACATCTTCATCGCCATGGGGATGTGGGACGACGTCATCGACGCCAATCGCCGCGCCATCGACGTCGTCAATCGGCAGCGCGCCGCGAAGGGGAAGCCGGCCGGCGCCTGCGGCCATTACCCGCTCTGGCTTCACTACGCCTACCTGCAGGAGCATCGATTCGACGACGCGCGCAAGGCGCTCGACGCCTGCCGCGCCTCGGCCTTCGCATCGTCATTCGTCTCCGGCGGTGAAATGGATACGTACGCCGGGCGCATCGACTCGTTCGCCGACATGCGCGCGCACCAGATCGCCAGCGGCGGAACGCTGATCGCGGCCGATGACGTGGCGATCCCGGCCGGCCCCGAGCACGCCAATGCGCGCTTCACGATGGCGTACGGCGATGTGCTCGAGGCACACGACGTTGCAACTTTGAAGACAGCCGTGGCCCGGCTGCACGAGTTGCAGAAAGACGCGCTGGCGAGCGCGGAGCATCATCACTCCATGAATCCGAGCCAGCGCATCCGCGCCGAGGTGATGGTGCAGCAGGCGGACGCGCTGCTCCTCGTCGCCGAGGGAAAGCGCGACGAAGCAATCGCCATGCTGGAGAAGACGGCGAAGAATGAGACAGCGATGCCGTTCGAGTTCGGTCCTCCGGTGGTCGAGAAGCCGACCTACGAGCTCCTTGGAGACGAGCTGATGGCCGCCGGCAGAGAGGCCGACGCCGCGGCTGCGTATCGGACCGCGCTGGAACGGACGCCGGGACGTACGGCGACGGTGGACGGATTACGGGAGGCGCAGAAGCCGGCAAGGTAGCTATTTGCGAGTCGCTCGGCGTCGTTGCACGGTGACGAAATCGTCGCGGAGGAAGACGCGCGTCGAACCACCGTAAAGTGGTTCGATCGCGGTTCGGGTATACACGACACGCACGGCTCCGTTCCCGGATGCTCCGAGAAACCCGTCAATGAGACTCGATTCACTGATGGCCAACGTATCGAGGCGCACTGGACGATCATCTTGAACGGAGAAGTGACTGACGTACGATCGTGAGCACGGCGAGGTGCACGTTTGCGTGTACAGGATCGCGTACTGTGAGCCTGCCCAGGCCAGGCTGACATTCCGGGCGTTTGGGACGAACAGTGTTGCATCACCGGCCGAACCGTCATTGTGAACGTGACGCAGATAGACTCCTCTCGAGGAACCGGAGCGCGACAGCACGACGACGAAGTCCCGGCCGTCTGAAGCGACCTGAGGAGCATCGTCGTAAAACGGCGGGCCCGGATCGAGGATCGGTTGCACGTCAAGAGGAATCAGCTCGCCGGAGAGGCGGCCAAAGTACGCATTTGTTCCGCCGCCGCGGGCCTCCTGCCACACGACGAGCCATTCATGGCCGTTCCAGGCGGCACGAGGCTGTCTCAATGGCGTGCCGGCCGGGAAAATGGATGCTCTCGGACCGACCGCTCCGATTGCATCGACATGCTGCGCGTACAACTCCGGATCACAGCCGGCGACGAAGATCACAGGCGACTTGCCGTCATACCCGAGGTCGAATGACCCGGCACAGGCGGCCAACGGGATCGGTGCGCCAAGCATCAGGCCTGTGGCTGGATCGATCCGCTGCCCCGTAACATCGCCGGAACCCCACGCTACGAGATACACCGTCCCGTCGAAAATGGCGCGCGGCTGTAGAGTGCCGATCGATTGTGCGGCGTTTTTCCGCGCGTAAACCAGAATGCCTCGGCCATCGAGCGGGGCACCGGCGGACGTGACGCGGGTGGCGTAAACCCCGGTGGCCTCTTCCCATACCGCCAGATCGTAGACCCCTCCCGTGGCGATCACCGGATGAGCCTGGGCGTTGCTCGCCGCCGGAATCGTCAGCACGGACGAGTGGGGAGTGCCGGTCGCATCGAACAACATGGCACGGACCGTTACCATTGTCGTACTCAGACTGGTCCAAGCCACAAGGGTGTCACTTCCATTCGTCGACATCGTGGGCGCATTGGAGACCTCTGCGTCCGGCTCGAGTTTTCGCACGATCCCGATCGCGGAGCCGGCACGATCCAGGGTCGCAACCCCGATCTGTTGCCTACCGTCTCTCACCCTCGCGGCCAGGAGGTACATCTGACCAGTCCACGACAGTGCCGGATTGTCGTGGTATTGATCAGAAGGGAGAACAGACCTAGAACGAAACTCCGCGTGCGCCGAAACCGACATCACGGTGTCGTTGCACATGACAAGGTAATCGGTGCCGTCGGATCGGACGAGCGTCCTGGCCTGAGTGCAAAAGACGTCCTTGACTCGGGTCACGTCAGAGAACCGGCCGTCGGAATCGAATGCTGTCAGATTTGCTACAAACGAGAGCGAGGGAGTGTTATCGAACCCGAAACTCGCCAGGAGAAATGTCGAACCGTTCGACCCCATGCCAGAGGTGTATGGGCCTAAAGAAGATGCAGGCAGTGAAAATCGATTGATGATTTCGGCGTGGCCATTGAGGACGAATACATCGTTGCCGATCAAGGCCAGAATGCGGGAACCATTCGATGTCATCCTATCCACCGAGGAAGCGAAAATCCGGCGCGGTGCGGTGAGGATTCGTCCGTCGTCGCCGATGAGCACGGCGTAGGTGGCGAGCGAAGAGAGCTGCTGGGGTGAGGGGCTGTGCATGTAAAACAGCGTAAAAGCACCATCGACGTGAAACAGGCCAATGACTTGGTTTGGGTTTGACGGATTGTCCGGATCGTTTGGCACGCGGATACCAGTGCGGTCGAGGATCTCGCCAGACCGGGTAACGCGGCTCGCATAGATCGCGTTCGATCCGGATTCGCGTCCATCGGCCCACGCCACAAGAAAGTTGGTCCCGTCGGATGCGGAGATCGGTGCCACCTGATTGGGCAGGGTCACAGGACCGTATTGCGGCTGCGAGAGCGGAATCTCGCCGGTGAGCTGGGCTCTCGCCGCGCCCGTGAGGAGCATGAGAGCCGCTGCAACGAAGTACTGTCGCGAATTCATGATCAGCTCCGCTGACTACCTGCGTCCAACTGCTCGTCGTCGAGGTACTTCGACGGCGTAGTCTCGAAGAAAGGCGCGCGGCGAACCGCCGTACAAAGGCTCGAGCGCTTGTCGCGTGTACAGAATTCTTTCCCGGCCATTCGCGGACACCGTGAGCGATGCGTCCACGACGGGCGAGTCAGCAATCTGCATCTTGTCGCGAAGCACCGGCTGGTCGTCCTGAACGTCGAAATGGATGAGGTACGATCGAGCCAGACACGGCGTTGTTGGGCACTTTTCCGCGTACGCGACAGCGTATTGGGAGCCGTCCCAAACCAGGGCGGTGCTCACTCTGGCATTCGATACTAACGTTGTGGATTGGCCGGCCGTGCCGTCGCTGTGAATATTGCGGAAATCGATCGCGGAAGGGCCGCCACTATAATAATAGTAGTGTGTCCAGACCACAGCGAAATCGTTGCCGTTTGACGTGACGGACGGAGTCTGCTCCACGAACGGCGGGACTGGAAACGCGATCGGATACATGTCGAGAACGTCGAATGCGCTGGAAAGCCGGTTGAGGTAAACGCTGATGCCCCCGACGCTGTCCTGCCACACGACGAGCCATTGATGGCCGTTCCATGCGGCGCGTGGCTGGCTCAACGACGGGTCGGTGAAGACGATCGGAAATCTGGCGCCCACCGGACCGAACGCATCGACACGCTGCGCATACAAGGAGGGATCGCAGCCGGCCACGAAGACTACCGGCGACGTACCGTCAACCACGAGATCGAATGAATGCGCACACGAGGCCAGAGTGATCGGCGCACCAAGGAGCAAACCGGACCTTGGATCGATTCTCTGTCCCTTCACATTGTCGGGACCCCATGCCACGAGATAGACCGTCCCATCGAAGATGACGCGCGGACGGAAGGTACCGAGGTTCTTGATCGAACCTATCGTTGGCGCTTTCTGGGCGTAGACCAGGATGCCCCGGCCGTCGAGCGCTTCGCCGCTGGAGGTGACGCGGGTGGCGTAAATGCCTGTCGTCTCCTCCCAGACCGCGAGATCGTACGCACCACCCGTTGCCATCACCGGGCCGGCCTGGCCATTGCTCGCCGACGGAACCGTCAATACCGGAGAACGGGAGGTACTGTCCGCACCGACAAGCGCGGCATGGATCGTCCTGCCAGGTCCTTCAGGTGATGCACTGGTCCAGGCAACAAGTGTCTCGCTTCCGTTGGCCGCCAATGCGGGCAAATCATACGAGGCCACGCCGGATGCGAGCAATCGCGCGCTTCCCGTTGTGGCGCCGGCACCGTCAAGGCTCGTGACCGCCACTTGTACGCTTCCAACCGAGGCCAGCACGTATCCTTGTCCCGCCCACGAAAGCGCGGCAGAAAAAAGACTCTGATGAAGATCCGGTTTGGATGTCGCACGGAGCGTGCCGTGGGCAGAGACGGAAAGAGCGGTATATCCGCTGCCGGTGGCATCCTGATACAGAACGATGTAACCGTCGCCGTCCGACTTGACAAGAACGGGAGAATTGGCAGCCCTGGCGTTGATCCTCGTTTCGCCGGCGGTTTGCCCGTTTGCATCCAATTCGGTCAGGGTGGCGGAATACGTACCGGCTTCGTTCTTGAACATCACCAGAAGAAAGGTCGAGCCGTTCGATACGAGAGAGGAGGTGGTATACGTCTTTGAGAAGTCCGGCATCGGAAACCGGCGAATGACTTCGGCGTGTCCGTTGAGAATGACTCCTTCCGTGCGAGTGAACGTCAGAATTCTCGAGCCATTCGACGCGAGGTAATACGCGAGGCCGTCGAAAACCTTGCGAGGTCCTTCGAGGATCTGCCCGTCGCGGCTTCTTGTAAAGCAGTGTATAAACACCGTCAGCATAGAATAATCCGAGGAGCCGGTACGGCGCCGACTCGGGCGAGTCGAACGGAATCCGGATCCCCGTGCCATCGAGGATCTCTCCGCTTCCCGTCACACGGTTGGCGTAAATGGATCCACGTCCATCCAGCCACGCCACGAGAAAGTCCGTGCCATCGGAGGCGGCGAACGGGGTGACCTGAACGCTCAAATCCAAGGGCCCGTATTGCGGCCGGGAAAGCGGATTCTCCCGCGTGAGTTGGGCCGGAATGGCGCTGGCGAACAGCATCAGAGCCGCCGCGATGAAGGAGTGTCGCGAATTCATGGTTTGCTCCGGATGTCCGCGTATGCTGTTACAGCATACTCATTCCGCGTGTGAACGCAAGGGCCGATCGATTCGAAGCAGTGACTGCATCCCGCTCCAAAAGACGCTCTCGTGCAAAATCGACTTACCATTCCGGCGTGAAAGCCGCGCTCGCCGTAGCCCTGTTCGCGCTCTCCACCAACGCCGAGGTTACGGTGACCGTCGATCGAAGCACGGCCACGCCGGCGTTTCGATTCGCACGTGTGGCATCGCCGTCGAGGGACGACGCGGCGTCGAACGCGAAGGTCGAGCTCATCGCCGGAACGGTCGACCGCGGCAGCGCGGGGCTGTCGGCATTGGTCGATGGAAAGGTGCCCGGCACCGACGATGAACCGGAGGCGAACCTCTTCTTCCGCGCCGATTCCTGGGGCGGACGGTTTCGCATCGACTTGGGTGTCGTGACCGATGTCGCGGCGGTGAACAGCTACTCCTGGCATCCCGATACCCGCGCGCCGCAGGTCTATCGCCTTTACGCCAGCGACGGAACCGATCCGAATTTCAATCCTGCGCCGGGTGTGAAGGTCGATCTGCGCACCTGCGGCTGGCGCGAAGTCGCCTTCGTCGACACGCGGACGAAGGAAGGGGACGCCGGCGGGCAGTACGGCGTCAGCATCACCGACACGAGCGGCTCCTTGGGCCGCTATCGTTATCTTCTGTTCGACGTCTTCGAAACGGAGAGCGACGATCCGTATGGGAACACCTTTTACAGCGAGATCGACGTGGTGGCGAAGAAATGATCCGGCGTCTGGCTCTTCTCCTGTTCCTGACCATCGCGACGATCGCCCGCGCGGCTGATCCGCCCGATCTGACAAAACAGCCGACCCTTTACGTCGTCGGTTACGCGCATCTCGATACGCAGTGGCGCTGGGAGTATCCGCGCACGATCGGCGAATACCTACCCCGCACGATGCGCGACAACTTTGCCCTGTTCGAAAAGTATCCCCACTACATCTTCAACTTCAGCGGCGCCAACCGTTACCGGATGATGCGCGAGTACTACCCGGACGACTACGCGGCGCTACAGAAGTGGGTCCGCGCCGGCCGCTGGTTTCCGGCGGGCTCGTCGATGGAGGAGAGCGACGTCAACTCGCCGTCGGCGGAGTCGCTGATCCGCCAGGTGCTCTACGGCTCGGCCTACTTCCGGCACGACCTCGGGCGGACCAGCGCCGAGTACATGCTCCCCGACTGTTTCGGCTTTCCGGCCTCGCTGCCGAGCATCCTCCATCACATGGGTATCCGCGGCTTCTCCACGCAGAAACTGACGTGGGGATCGTCCGCTCCTGCCGGCGGACCAGACTCGCCGGAGAAGACGCCTGTCGGCACGCCGTTCAACGTCGGGGTATGGGATGGCCCCGATGGCAGCAGTGTCCTCGCCGCGTTCAATCCCGGCAGCTACAGCGCCGACATCCGGTACGACCTCTCGCGCAGCGACACCACGCCGCCGAACGGTACCGACTGGCCGAAGCGCGTGCAGCGCAACGGTGAGGTGAGCGGGCTCTTTACCGACTACCACTACTACGGCACCGGTGACGTCGGCGGCGCGCCGCGCGAGCCGTCGGTGCAGCTCGTCGAATCGATCGTTTCGAAGAACGACGGATCCCTGCACGTGATCTCGTCGACCGCGGAGCAGATGTTTCTCGATATCAAGCCGGAGCAGGCGGCACATCTGCCGCACTATTCGGGCGATCTCGAGTTGACCAATCACTCCGCCGGCTCGTTGACGTCGGAGGCGTATCAGAAGCGCTGGAACCGGAAGAACGAGCTCCTTGCCGACGCCGCCGAACGTGCCTCGGTGGCGGCAGAGTGGCTTGGCGGACGCAAATACCCGAAGAAGCGCCTGAATGATGCCTGGACGCTGGTGATGGGCGGACAGTTCCACGACATCGCCGCCGGTACCGCCACGCCGAAGGCGTACGAGTATTCGTGGAACGACGACGTCATCGCCATGAATCAGTTCGCTTCGGTGCTGACCAGCGCGACCGAGTCGATCGCCTCTCAGCTCGATACGAAAGTCCGAGGGACCGCAGTCGTCGTCTACAACCCGCTGAGCGTCGCGCGCGAGGATGTGGTGGAGGCGCGCGTTCAGGGGCTGGGCGGCGGCGTTCTCGTATCAGGTCCGGACGGCAAGGTGGTTCGTGCGCAACGCGAGGACGATCGGATCATTTTCGTGGCGAAGGTTCCGCCGGTTGGTTGGGCGGTCTACGACGTGCTCTCCGGATTCGAGACGCCGAGAAACTATGTAAGGGACCGAGCCGCGATCCGCGTCGAGACCCAGCCCGCGATAATCGAGAACGATCGCTATCGCGTTGCCATCGACGACGCCGGCGACATCGCCAGCATCTTCGATAAGAAGGCGAATCGCGAGGTCCTCTCCGGCCCGGCACGACTGGCGCTCCAGACCGAGCATCCGCACGACTGGCCCGCCTGGAACATGGACTGGGTCGATCAGCAGAAGCCGCCGCGGGCGTTCGTCGGCGGAAAGGCCACGGTCCACATTGTCGAGGAGGGCCAGGCGCGCTCCGCGATCGAAGTGACGCGCCAAACCGAAGGTTCGCGTTTCGTACAGACCATTCGCCTGTCAGCAGGCGATGGCGGCAATCGCATCGAGATCGACAACGCCATCGACTGGAAGACCGAGGCCGCCGCGCTGAAGGCGACCTTCCCGCTGACCGCGTCGAATCCGCTGGCGACCTACAACTGGGAAGTGGGGACAATCCAACGCGGGAACAACGACGAGAAAAAGTTCGAGGTGGCGTCGCGTCAATGGTTCGATCTCGGCGACGCGAACGGCGGCATGACCATCCTCTCCGATTGCAAGTACGGCTCAGACAAGCCCGACGATCACACGCTTCGCCTTACGCTTCTCTACACGCCCGGCCTCGGCGACGGCAACGGGCGCGCGTACGACGATCAGACCACGCAGGATTGGGGACATCACGAGTTTGTCTACGGCCTGGCCTCGCACGCAGGCGATTGGCGATCGGAAGGGACGGACTGGCAGGCGCTGCGTCTCAGCCAGCCGTTGATCGCGTTCGTCGCTCCAAAGCACACCGGTCCGCTCGGCCGGACGTTCTCGCTGCTGCGCGTCAGCGACTCCCGCGTGCGCGTGCTGGCTCTCAAGAAAGCAGAGGAGAGCGATGAGGTGATCGTGCGGCTCGTCGAAGTGGACGGCAAGCGGGCGAACGATGTCCGGCTGTCGTTCGCCGCGCCGGTCGTCGCCGTGCATGAAGTGAATGGACAGGAGATGGAGCCACGGAAGGCGCACATCGTTAATGGACGGATCGTGACTTCGTTCACTCCGTATCAGCTTCGGACGTTCGCCGTTCGGCTTGCGCCTCCGAAGTTGAAGGCGCGTACTCCTCGCTCCCAGCCGGTAACGCTGCCGATCGACCGCGCCGTCTCGACGCGCGACGGAGCAAGGTCGTCGCCCGGCTTCGATTCCGGCGGCCGTGCTCTTCCCGCCGAGATGCTGCCGCGTAGCGTCGACTATGCCGGCGTTCGCTTCCTTCTCGATGATGTGCCGCGTGCCGTCGTCGCTCACGGTCAGTCGATCGCACTGCCGCGCGGCGAGTACAAACGGCTGTATCTCCTCGCTGCCGCCGAGGGCGATCAGAAGGGGGCGTTTGTCATCGATGGCAAGCCGGTCGAGCTCACGATTCAGGACTGGAGCGGCTACGTCGGCCAGTGGGACAACCGCATCTGGGCGAAGAAGCAGGAAACGCTGCCGCCCCGGCCCGACGCGCCTCTCAATGCGCCGCCGCGTGTGCGTATGGCCACCGTCTTCGACGGCCTCACGCCCGGCTTCATCAAACGTGCGCCGATCGCCTGGTTTGCCTCGCATCGCCACGACTCCGCGGGGGCGAATGAGCCATACGCGTACTCATATCTCTTCGCGTACGCCATCGATCTGCCGCCCGGCGCGAGGACGCTGACGCTGCCGGAGAATGGCAAGATCCGTGTGCTGGCGGCGACGGTTTCGAATGAGCGTTCCTCGCTGGTCGAGGCACAGCCGCTGTATGACACACTCACGCGATGATTTCTCGCGCCCAGGGGCGCTCGCGCACCGACAAGAGTGTCTGTGCCACATTGCTCGGCCTTTGAATACACAGTGAGGTATGTGGCACAGACACTCTTGTCTGTGCTTTCGACTCAACGAGGATCCTGAATGAAACGAATCCTGTCCGCGGTTGCCATCGCTATCCTTTTCCTGGCCTGCTCGAAGCAGGAGCAGAAAACCGGCAAGTCCTTTACCATCGCCGTCATCCCGCAGGGCTCCACGCATGAGTTCTGGAAGAGCATCCACGCCGGGGCGATGAAGGCCTCGCAGGATGAAGCGAAGGCCGGCGTCAACGTCAACATCATCTGGAAGGGACCGATGCGCGAGGACGACCGCGAGCAGCAGGTGCAGGTCGTCGAAGGCTTCGTCACGCAGCATGTCGACGGCATCGTCCTGGCGCCGTTCGATAAGAACGCCCTGGTCCGGCCTGTCGAGGAAGCGAAACGCGCCGGGATCCCGACGGTGGTCATCGATTCCGCGTTGGAGTCGAACGATCCGATCAGCTTCGTGGCCAGCAATAACTACCACGGCGGCGAGCTTGCCGCCGACGAGATGGGCCGTCTCCTCGGCGGGACGGGGAAGGTCCTGGCCCTCCGCTATCAGGAAGGCGTCTTCAGCACCGAGCAGCGCGAGAAGGGATTCATCGAGCGGATGAAAGCGGCATATCCCGGCATCGTCCTGGTCTCCTCGAACCAGTTCGCCGGCGCCACGCGCGACACGGCCAAGACGGCGGCCGAGAATCTGCTCAACCGCTTCGGCAACGACATCGACGGCATGTTCACCCCAAACGAGTCATCGACCGCGGGCGCGCTCCTGGCTCTCGAAGACGCCGGCAAGGCAGGCAGGATCCGCTTCATCGGCTTCGACACCAGCGACGTCTTCGTCAAGGCGATGCGCGACGGAAAGCTGCACGGCATCGTGGTGCAGAACCCGTTTCGAATGGGTGAGCTGGGGGTGAAGACGCTCGTCGATCATCTCCTCGGCAGGAAGATCGAGAAGCGCGTCGACACAGGAGTCACGTTGATCACGCCGTCGAATCTCGACACGCCGGAGGCAAAGAAACTGTTGCATCCGTTGGGGTAGGTTGCAGGGTTACTGGGTTGCAAGGTTGCAAGGTTGTGGGGTTGACGGGTTGCCGTTTCCATGACCTTCAACCACGCAACCACGCAACCACGCAACCCAGCAACCCAGCAAGCCATCAACCCAGACCACCATGCTCACCCTCCGATCCATTACCAAACACTTCGGCGCGACCATCGCGCTCGATGGCGTTGATCTCGAGATCGCTGCCGGCGAGGTCCATGCGCTCATCGGCGAGAACGGGGCGGGAAAGAGCACGTTGATGAACATCCTCTCCGGCGCCTTTCCGCCGGACGGCGGCGCGATGATGGCCGGCGGGCAGCCGTATGCGCCGCGCGGGCCGGCCGAAGCACGGGAGCGCGGGATCGCACACATTCATCAGGAGCTCGCGCTCTGTCCGCATCTGTCGGTGGCTGAGAACATCCTGATGGGGATCGAGCCGTCGCGCGGCGGATGGCTGCAGCGCGATGCCTTGAATGACCGTGCCGCCGCTCTCCTCGCCGATTTCGGACGCGCCGAAATCGATCCGCGCGCCCGAACCGGCAATCTCCCGCTCGCCGATCAGCAGGTCGTCGAGATCTGCCGTGCTCTCGCCCGCGATGCGCGCGTCCTGCTGATGGACGAGCCGACCAGCAGCCTGCAGCGCGCCAACGTCGAACGTCTCTTCGATACCGTCCGCCGCCTGCGCGACCGCAGGTGCGCGAGATTGCCACGAGATTCACTGTGTTGCGCGACGGGCGGAGTGTGGGTAGCGGGGAGCTGGCCGGCGTGAACGATGACGAATTGATCTCGATGATGGTGGGACCGGCACAGACAAGAGTGTCTGTGACCCATTCGGCTCCGCCTGTGGCCAATGTGGCACAGACACTCTTGTCTGTGCTTCTCGAAGTGCACAACCTCTCCGCCCCTCCGCGTCTCCGCGTGGCAAGCTTCGTTCTCCATCGCGGCGAGGTCTTCGGCATCGCCGGTCTGATCGGCTCCGGAAGGACCGATCTCGTGCGCTCGCTCTTCGGCCTGCAAAAAGCGGCCGGAGAGGTGACGATGCACGGCAACGGTTTCGGCTATCTCAGCGAGGATCGGAAAAACGAAGGCCTGGCCCTCCAGCTTCCGATCGCCGACAACGTAACCATGAGCCGCTTCGAAACGTGCGCGCGCGGCGGATGGATCGATCGACGTCGCCAGAACGCGCAGACTGAGGACGTCATGCAGAGGCTGAGGATCAAAGCGCCGGGACCGCGTGGCATCGTCGGACGGCTCTCCGGCGGCAACCAGCAGAAAGTCGCCCTCGCGCGGCTGCTGCATCAGGATCCCGACGTCCTGCTCCTCGACGAGCCGGCCCGCGGCGTCGACGTCGGCAGCAAGAGCGACATCTACCGCGAGATCCGGAGGCTGGCAGCCGAGGGGAAAGGGATCGTGATGGTCAGCTCGTACCTGCCGGAGCTGTTCGAAGTGTGCGACACCATCGCCGTGATGACGCGCGGCCGGCTCTCTCCTGCGCGGCCGACGAGCGACTGGACCGCCGACGCGATCCTGCAAACGGCGATCGGGGCGGAAAGGTAGGTTCTCGGGAGACCGATGTGGCACAGACACTCTTGTCTGTGCCGGCTCTCGCTACGACTGAAAATTGCAAGCCCTGGCAGCGGGCGGCTCCGGCCTGAGCACAGACAAGAGTGTCTGTGCCACATCGCCCCCCGCATACAATCCGCGGCTCGACATGAATCGCTGGATTCGGATCGTCGCGCCGATAGCCGGGCTGCTCGGCGTCGTCCTCCTCTTCGCCATCCTGACCGGATCGCCGGAGCGCTACCTCTCCGGCGCGAACCTCCGCGTCGTCCTTGCGCAGACGGTCATCGTCGCCATCGGCGCCATCGGGATG
>WNFG01003183.1_pt1 | contig 13711 bp, 8 predicted proteins | sample 5400431 | NCBI WGS metagenome assembly WNFG01 (sample SAMN13153346, study PRJNA577476) | soil metagenome | isolation source: 120 cm saprolite under Douglas fir tree site 2 hole 3 replicate 2 | place: USA:California | collected 2015-04-18
ATGACACGGTGTGACGGTTCACACTGTCAAGTACCATTCGGCCAAATTGTACCTTGCCTAAGGATTCAGGTAGGTCATCCTATGCAAGCAGTTGAACTCATTCGCAAAAAACGAGATGGTGATGTTCTCAGTACAACAGAAATTAACTGGCTAGTTGACCAGTATACGCGAGAGCTCATTCCCGATTACCAGGTGTCAGCCTGGCTGATGGCTGTCTACTGGCGTGGTATGAATGCACGGGAGACGAGCGACCTGACCCTGGCGATGGCGCATTCAGGTGAAGAACTGTATGTGAGGGATATTATCTCACCTGTAGTAGATAAACATAGCTCAGGTGGTGTTGGTGATAAAGTAACGCTGGCCGTAGCACCCCTGGTAGCAGCATGCGGAGTGGCGGTCGGTAAAATGACAGGTCGAGGGCTGGGTCATACAGGTGGTACAGTCGATAAGTTGGAGTCCATTTCTGGCTTTCGTTCGGCTCTTTCCCGCGAAGAATTTATCCGTATCTTAACACAACACCACATCGTGTTGGCTGGACAATCAAATGACCTCGCGCCAGCCGATGGCAAGATGTATGCCTTGCGCGACGTAACTGGTACTATTGAAAGCATCCCATTGATTGCTGCCAGTATCATGAGCAAAAAACTTGCAATTGGCGCTTCACATCTACTCTTAGATGTGAAAGTTGGCTCTGGCGCATTTATGAAAAATGTTGAACAGGCACGAGAACTGGCACAAACAATGGTCGACATTGGACGTTTAGCCGGCCTTCACACAGTCGCAGCCATTACCTCCATGGATCAACCTCTAGGTCATGCTATCGGCAATGCCCTGGAGATGGCTGAAGCCATCGCTATTTTACGCGGTCAGGGACCCCAGGATGTCTCTGAACTCTGTCGTCATGAAGCCTCTGAACTCTTAGTAATGACTGGAGCAGCGGGTACCATGTCCGAGGGCAAGAGAAGTGTTGAGCAGGCCATCCGGTCAGGTGCAGCCGTAGCGAAGTTGGCAGAAGTCATTGAAGCGCAAGGCGGCGACCCACACCAGGTCGAGCATCCTGAACTACTACCAAGAGCACCAGTACATACAATGCTGCTTAGTCCACGTAGTGGCTATATCGCAGGTATCGAAGCTGAACAGATGGGCATGGCAAGCATGCGGCTAGGTGCCGGGCGCTTTAAGAAAGGCGAACAGATAGACCATCGTACAGGCTTTATTTTGCAGGCGAAGGTGGGAGATTATCGTCAAGCTGGTGAGCCGTTGGTGGAAATTCATGCGCGCAGTGAGCCCGAAGCAGACTCCGTCCAGGAAACTTTACAAAATTGTTTCAAATGGAGCGATGCACCTGTGCCGGTGGGACCGCTTATCTATGAGACTATTAGACCATAACATGGTAGCATTACAAGCACTAAAGCGCCTTCCTCAACCTCCAGAAACTCAAAGCTAGCATAGAGAATGCCAGTAGATAGGTGAGTAGGACTAAGTTGAGCAGGTCAATATTGAAGAAAAAATCCAGGCCAATAGCAATATAGAGCACCATGCGGCTGGGACGCACTATCCAATGGGAAGAAACCTGTAACATGCGATGTAGCATCAGGAAGGTGACCAGAGCGGTGTACACGTAGACAAACAGGATAGCGAGGACAGGATTGATGCTTCCTCTCCAGACCATTCCCGCCACGCTGAACGCAACTACAGCCTCGTCGCAGAACATATCCGTGAATGATCCACGTGGCGTATTCGATCTTCTGAGTCTAGCCTCCACTCCATCGAGACCATCGCAAATAACAGAGGCCACTAATAACCAGAACGCAATTGCAAATTGAAAAGGAGCCAGCAGGAAAAAACCTATCCCCAGCGCAACCGAGGCAAAGGAAAGCATATCAGGGCTGATCCCCAGCCGTGAGAGAACAGCGGCAATTGGTGCAAGAAAAAACTGGCGTATTCGCTGCCAGGGACGGAGTACTCGTTCTTCATCTTCGCTGTAGATGCTGCCAAATCTTTGTTTGATTTGCTTCATGATTCACAAGGTTACCCATATGTAATACATCATCATATTCATTATTATGTTACCACAGTAACAAAATGGGTAGACCAGGAAGGCAGGCTATGGATGTGCTTGTAGCAATCCTGTATTGTAGCAGAAATTTGGATCAGGCGCCGGTGGTTCCGAAACCTTGATCACCTGCGTAAAGACAGCATCATAGATATCTTTGAGCATCGGCCCATTGGCATAGGCACCCTCACCGCCATTTTCCTTCATGGCAACAATAGCTATACGTGGCTGTTGACCCGATTGGTACACGTACGGGGCTTGTGTTATAAACCAGGATTCGGAAGGCGTTTTGCCTGTACTATCTACCTGCCCTGTTCCCGTCTTGCCAATCACCGACCATGGTGAGTAGCTCAGTAGAACTTTCCCAAGCGAACCAGAACCGCAACGCACTACGCCATACATCGCGTCACGTATTTGTGTTGCCGTCGTGGCTGAAATTGGCGTTCCAAGCTCCTGCGGATTGAACGATTGCAGAACTGTTTGATTTGGATCCACGATCTTGTACACTAATGTGGGCCGCATCAGCTGCCCATTATTGGCGACAGCATTATTGATCAGTGACATCTGCATTGGTGTCATAAAGTCCACACCCTGACCAAAGGAGTTTTCAGCAAGTTGCTTGACGCTCAACGTCGTCGCTGTGGGTGTCTTAGTAGGGCAAAGCTGCTGCTGCGGAGTAACAGTACTCACACGTACAGGAAGATCAAACGGTATTTGCTGTCCAACGTAAAAATCGTGATTATACTTGAGCCAGGTATCCACGCCAGCTTTCGCACCAACCTGTGCAAAGATGATGTTATCAGAATGTGAATAGCCGTAGCGTAGATCTACAGGGTAGTTAAACGTATAGCCATCTATATTATTGCCTACTGGACCAAACTTCTCCTTATCAAAACCCGCACCTAACCAGATCGGGCCGATGGCCTGTGAGTACTGGGGAGGATCGAAGCCGTTAAAGTTGTAGAACTTATCGTCGAGATGAGAACTTCCTGAGTCAAGACCGGCCAGGAGAGTCATTGTCTTGTAGATCGAACCTGGCACATAGCAGGCATCAATAGGCCGTTCAAGTAAGGGTTGCTCGGGATCAGTTTCAAGCTGGTGAAAGTAAATTAGATTGCATGTATGATCCGCCTCACAATTCGAATTGTCCCCCTTATTACTCAGGGCAGTTTTGAATTGGTCCAGTGTACAAGGAGCACTACAGCCGATGGCAGTATCGTATCCCTTAGCAATGAAATCATTTCTGAGCTGGTCAAGCGTGCAGGTAACAATACAATTCGCATCAAATCCAGGACGACTTAGCATGCCGAGGATTTCGCCTGTATGCGGATCTGAGATAATGACTGAGCCCCGATCAGTTTGAAAGGTATTGAAATTGTCAATGGGAGCCTCAACGTCAAAGTATTGATTGATAATCTTCTGGATACGCGTATCTATAGTCAGGTAAATATTATCTCCAACGGGTGGAAGATGGAGCATCTGGCTAATAGTATTGTTCAATCCAGTTGAACCTACACGGCCAGTCAAATAGGCATCATACTGTTTCTCAATGCCTGTAGACCCAAAAAGCGGGCTGATGTAGTATCCAATCACGCCTTCCAGTGATTGAGCATCTTTCGTATAAACTCGCTGATAGCCGCAAAGCATCGGGTTATTGCTCGGTATTGAATATGCTAATAACACACCATTGCGGTCATAGATACGCCCGCGTATTGGCGCGTTATCGTTACTACAATGCCGGCTAAAGGCGCTATAGGTATTTGATGTGACTTGTTGCGCCGCCACCACCTGCCAGTAAACAAGTCCCCCACTGAGCGCAATAAAGAGTATGATAAACAGGTTTGTGAGTCTGCGTATGCTATTGCTAATATTCACGTCTCTATCCTTGACTTGAATATAACGTCATCTAGTCGCTTTCACGAATATAACATCGTCTAATTGCATTCGAAGGAAGTGTATCATTGTTAACATCGATTGACAAGCAAGGTAGGTCACATAGGTTCTCCCATAACATGGAACAAAACAAAAAGGCCGCTCAAAAACTGTTTTAGTAGTACACAAGAAGAATGCTTTTATGTCGATTTGCCGTGTATTATTTTTAGATATTGACACTAAGCATAAGTGTATTATATACTGTTTACGAATTCTATTTTGTTATTTATTGACTCCCCCATTTTGATAACGATATTGACAGAGGAGGGTTTTATGTCATCCGATCTATCTCATCAACAGATTGGACAAGCCATCGGAGTTCGACTTCGAACAGCAAGATTAGTTAAGAAGTTCACACAGAGCCAACTTGCTAACCCTGGCTTCTCAGTTAGTTATGTCTCAGCAATCGAGCGCGGGCAAATCCACCCCTCACTCCGTGCTTTAGAGATATTCGCACAACGCCTGGGTCTCTCCTCGACAGACCTTTTGTCTAAACAAACATCCGGCGAGGCGAATGGATTGTCTGCGATGGAGGGATCAACTCAAAGTGAGGAGGAAGTCGACTTACAATTTCTCGAGGCACAAATTTTTGTGCAGCAAGGCGCTTCACAACAAGCAGTTACACACCTCCGTAATCTCCTATCTACTACCTTGACACCTCAGCAAGAAATACGACTGCACTATTTACTCGGCTGGGCCTACTATAACCTTAACCGATTTCAAGAAGCGGAATCAGCACTCGCTGAGGCTCTAAAACTTATCAAGGATCCAAACGATGATTCGAGTTTGCACATACTCAATTTGTTGGGCATAGTTCAAGCCTCTATGGGCAACTATACGCTGGCGCTTGAGTATCATCAACGTAGCCTGGATAGGCTTGAGAAGAAACAGCAGCCCTATGATGCCTTCTTTATTGCATCAATCTATACTTCCATGGGCATGCACTATACTCACCTGGACAAATTTGGTGAGGCGATCCACATGTTTCAACGTGCTCTCGCCATGACTGAAAACCTTACAACACCTGGTAAGCTCGGGTCCATGTACTGGAATGCTTCTCGATACTATGCTGAAACAAAAGATTACTTTGATGCCACACTATACGGGCAAAAGTATCTAGAGCTTCATTCGCAGGAATACAGCAATTCATTAAGAAGTAAAATTTACCACTATCTTGGGCGAATACTGATTCAAGGAGATCAGCAAAGAGCATCGGCCTACTTTGAGAAAATGTTAGAAAGCTCTTCAGTTATACAGGATACACTGACTTTTGCCAGTGTTTCTACTGGTTTGGCGGAATTGTTACTGAAGCAGGGAAAAATCGATGATGCCCGTAAACATGCCCAAGAAGCATACGAATCGGCAGCCCCTTACGGGGACGATATCATTACAACCTATGCCCTCATCATGCTGGGACGTACCGCCTATGCGCAAAACGACTTTGAAACGGGCGACGCCAATTTTGTAGCAGGTTTGGAGATGCTAGAACGTATGGGCTTTCGTGATGAACGCGCTGATCAATCAGCTTTTTATGCACAATTGTTGGAAGATAGAGGCCTGCCACAAGAAGCGCTCAAGTACTATAAAAAAGCCTTTGAAAGTCGTCGCAAGTCAGATTAGTCCCGTATTTTGCTTGATACAGCTTTCTTCCGTACCGTTGCTAAAATATATAGTTATCCTAAATACGTCAGAAGACATGGCAGGATACCTATATATTCTCCTGCTCAAGGCAGATGGCCCGCGAGACTAGCCGTCAACCGTACTTGGATCATGACCTGGTTAATCTGTTGAGCGGATGTCTACCTTTTTGAACATCGCTTCCAACAGATTGTGATCTTCTGGATCGCTCAGTCGTAACTCAGTTTTGCCCAGTGGCGTCGTCAGTTTTCCGTCTTCACTTACAGGAACCTGGCTTCGAATAGCGTGAGGGTTACCTCCAATCCAACGTACAGGTTCGAGTAGAGACCCAAGTGGTATAGAAACAGTAAGAAATTTGCCACGTAACTCCTGGCTAAGACCATCCAGGTGCAGCTCAATTATATCCTGATTTTGTGTAATTGTCCCCTCTACTTCCGATAAACCAGATTGCAAGTAAATCGCGGGATGTTCCACGGGATGCTCTACTGTCTCGGTTCGACGCCTTACCTTAGCATGACGCGTGCCACTTCCACTAATCAAAACAGGTGTGTAAGTTTGGATCGCTGGACTCTGCTTTGCTGATGAAGCAGCGTCATCAAAAAGAGTCGCGACTTCCACAAGATCACGCAGCGCCCGTTGTCGCAAGGTACTCTGCATTATATGAGAACTGATGTGGATGGCCTGCTGCAATAACGAACGAGCCCATGCATCATTATCGACATGATCGCGTCGAGCCTGGCGCAAAATTGTTTCCGCCTGGTTGATTAATAATCGGCAAAGGTACACTAGCATACGAGTTGATGTGGTTGCCATTGCATGTGGTCCCTGACCTATCGGTATGTGTGCTTCCTCAGTTCCCACTGTTGCCCGCATTGCATCATAGATTTCCAAATATGCCGAGTGACAGATAGGACAACCTATTAAGTGAAACAAGAGTGGCGCGAAGCGTAAAGTTGCTTGCGTATCGTTATTGAGAAGCGCCATCACAAAATCAGGCAATTGCTGGTAGTACTCAATATGGTAATCATCGCCAAACTGCCCACCATTGTCCGTTATGGAAGCAAGTTCAGCTTTCGATTGCTGCGGCGTGATCGCCAGGACCCCTTGCAACCACTTTGCCAGTGGCAAGTATTCTTCGTGAGGGTCCGGTAAGCCCTCATTTTGATCGCGTTTATTCATATTTGCTCCTCCAGAGTCTATGCGCCTACTCTCCTTCTTCATAGAAGCGTGCAAGGTACTTTCGTTGCACAGAGGAGAAGCGAATAATCTCCTCCCCATGCCATTCAAGTAAGCTTGCTGCAACCAGGTGTTTCAGACCCGTTTGCACCTCCCGCTCGGAAAGGTCGTCTTGAGCAAGGGCCTTGATATCTACTAACGCCTCTTTTGTATCAGCAGAATATTCTCCATACTCTGTCAAACGAAAAGCAACGATAACTGCCAAATTGGTACTACTCTTTTGTAGACAATGACGCAACTTCTTGTGTGCATGATCCTTGTGTTGGCTGAGATGTGTAAGCTGCAAATTAGCCAGGAGCTCTCGATATTCTTCTCTCAGCTCCTGTAGAAGATCTACCGATCCCACCTCTTCAAGTTCTTGCAATACCGCCTGAAGTTGACGAGGAGCTGCACTCAGCGCTTCTATACAATGCTTCAGCAAGATGCGTAGCTCTTGCTGAGAAGCTGCCTCAAGAGCGGCTGCCTCTGGTGTAGGAAAAGGAGTCGAACCCCAGATAGAATTGGACACTGTATTTAGAGGATCATTTTCCTCTGCGCTGTTACCCGGTCCTTCAAGTTCAGCAAGAGTGCTTGTTGGCAAACGACGCTTACGCAGGCGGTCAATGGCCTTATGTTTAACGCTTTGATTAAGAAATGCGTAAAATTGTGCATTACTCAATCGGTCCAGCGCAGTTCGAGGAGCATGATCGCCTCCACCCAGCAATTGCAGGCGGGTGAGTCGTTCAACAACGTGTCCAACTACCTGCTCTACCTCATTTGCATCATAAGCGAGCGGACCCAAATAGCGTTGAGCGCGCTGTTGTAAATAAGCACAAAGAGAGGGATAACTTCGTTCTAGATCATATCTGAGATCGTGTGCCGAAAATGGCATTCGCGATTCCTCCGAAGTGATGACAATTATGCAGAAAACGCATTATGAATACGTTCATGCGCTACATACACTTCTATTTTAACATAGAAAATGGTTGTATCAGGTGAATTTATGCAACTCTGAAAAAGTATTGTCACAATTATATGAAGTCTTTCACCACCTGATGAATTTGACGAAGAATTCCCCAGTAGCAGGAATATGTCTTTTCTCAACCGGATTTTGTACAAAATTCTGTATTTAAAATAAACTTTAAAAATGCATTTTTCATAACAAAGACAAGATATTAGAATATGAAAGGTGGGGGCAATTCACCATACCGTTCAAATCAAATCGGGAGCATCCTCGCTCATAAAGCCGAGCTAGAATCGCTCAATTTGATCTTGCAATTATTCTTACTTGAACGGTATGGGGGCAAGCCCCCACCTTTCTGCCTGTTTCGCCTGCTGTTTATTTGTTGTAGATTATGCCTCTACTCGAGGTGACCCCGATTCCCCTGGCGTTGGTGCTCAAACGCCTTTTTAAAGGCGCTTAAACTGCGCTGTACCTCACCACGTTGCTCTAGCAAATTAGCAAAGCGGGAGTAAGCGCCAGCCGCAATTTCATGCGCGTACGATGCATCTAGCAAATCAAGCGCCTCGGTGAAAAGCTTATCCGCACTGGTGTAGTCTTTGGCATCATGTCGAATCTGACCAAGAGCCATAAGAGCCTGTCCTTGCGTCACGACATCCTGGCTGGCCTTTGCATGTTCAAGTGCCTGCTGGGCCTCTTGCTCTGCTTCCTCGATCCTCCCACGTTTCAGCAATAATTCTGCCAGGCTGGTGTGACAAATGGAAGCCGAGACATCATCCTCAAGCCCTTCCTCAATAGTAATAGCTTCCCTGTACTCATTCTCAGCACTGTCAAGATCATTCTGCTTCTCGAGCGTCTTACCTAGATGCTGGTGCGTAAGCCCAACAAGTCTCTGCTCATCACGCATCTCATAGAGAGCAAGGCTTCTCATCATATAATCACGCGCCAAGGTCAGTTTCCCAACAGATTTATAGCGCTGCCCAATCTCCATATACTTTTCAGCAAAGCTCCGGCTGTCGCGATTCATTCCCTCCAACGTCTCTAACGCCTTGTGGTAAAACGTCACCGCTTTCTCCAGGTCGCCATGTCTGAAGTAGTCATTAGCAAGATTGTTATACACATCCAGAGAGAAGATCGGATCATTGATCTGGCCATTCTCTGTAGCTGTATTGCTGCGGAGATGGTTCTCCATCGCTAGCGTGTAGTTATATAACAAGAAGTACGCTTTCCCTAGCAGATTACGAGCACGCTCTATACTCTCGATATCATTGAGACCTTCACCCTGCGTAACCGCTGCCCGCAAGTCGACTACAGCTTCTTGATATTCTTGTAACCCTAAGTGTATTTGTCCCCGTAGAAGGAATAGACGATATACTTGATCAGTCGTAATGCGCTCGGGCTGCATAGGAGCTAATAACTCCGCAGCCTCCTGGTATTGTTCCTGCTCTATAAGTACATCCGCCTGTAACAGGTCCACCTCAATACGCTGATCAGGACCAGAATCCGCGGGAGAGTAACCGACAGCCCTCGCCTCCGCTGCACCCGCAGGTGAGCCTTCTAGCAGGAAGGTCAAAGGGACATCAAGACGTTTAGCGAGAATAGACAGGGCTTTTAATGATGGTCGAATTTTTCCTCTTTCAATTGCAGATATGTAGGAGATGGAAAATTCAGGAGCAGCAAGTTGAGCTTGCGTAAGCCCCAATTTTGTCCTCACCTCCCTGATATTCGTGCCCACTCTCGCAGCTACGGCTCTTCCTACGTTCGCTGTTTCTATCGAAGCCATCCGATGGTTCCTTTCTTTCAGGGTACGGGGGATCCTACCCTGAATCTTTAGTTTATATAAATCTCGGTACACGATTTACTTCTTGGTAATAGTAATTATCTCAATGCAGGATGTCGTAACACAACAACTGTTTTAGCATTATGTGTTTTTTGGATCATCTACACAGAGATAAAAAGATCAAAAGCTCCCTGAGAGTAATATATCATATCAAATTGTCGGAGTCAATATTATTATTCACAATTCCTCTATAAATTTTATAATTTTTCTTATGAATATTTTAGTACGTTCTAGCATTTTTCTCTATCTTGAAATAGGCACATCTGATTATGTTTAACTGTAGCTTTTGTAAAAAGACAGTTTTTTACATTCAAATTCAGTGCATAAATGTACATACGGCAACGGCTCTACTATACTGCTTACCAGGTACATTCAAGTCTACATACTTAAATCTCCTGATGCAGCAGTACAAAACTGTAGATTAATTAATACTACGCTATATTTGGCATTGTGAGCGAAAATTCCCCGCATCTCGTCAGAAAGTACTACTCTATTCATTCTCAACAGGAAAAAATCACATATGCACCACTGGAAAAAATACTCTACGTCTACTATAATGACCACCAACAGAAAAATTCCTGTTTTCAGAGATAGTGATCCGCCTATTTTCTCAGCTAGCATAGAACGCATGGGTAGAGGGACCAGGTGACTCCCGTGATAGGTTACCTGCTCTGTACTGCATGACAGAAAGAGAGTAGCCCTTGGAGACCATAATTGATTTACTAAACACTGCTGTTGAACAATTCGGTGGTCGCACAGCACTTATTGAACCTGCCGAAGAGGCAAGTATGATCTCCCTGTCATTTGCCGACCTTCTGGAACGAGTGCATGGTTTCGCTGGCTACTTACAGGAGCAAAAACTTGCAAAAGGAGATCGTTTACTCCTATGGTCAGCCAGCCGCGTAGACTGGATGGTTGCTTATTTTGCTGCTTTACTTGTCGGCGCTGTTATTGTACCCTTGGATGTCAATTCAAGAGAAGATTTTCTCTCCAGAATCGAGCAATCGACAGAGCCGAAATACCTGATCACTACACAGAAGCAGTACAGCACGTTAAAAGAACTTCATGTTCCTCTTATTAATATCGATGCCTTACCCCGGGGAACACTCGATACAACAAAGTTGCCAGCAATGGTTGGCAATGACCTTGCAGAACTGGTCTTTACATCAGGTACGACCGGTCAACCCAAGGGCGTCATGCTCAGCCATCGCAATATTTCTAGCAATGCTACAGCAGCAGTTTCAGTCGTGAACATTCAAAAAGATGATCGCGCACTTTCGATCTTGCCGCTCAGTCATATGTTTGAACTTACAATCGAGCTGGCATTATTCCACTCTGGTGCGAGCGTTGTATACGCTCGCACCTTGTCGCCTGATACCCTGCTGAAACTACTCGCATCTCAGGGCGTCACCTGTATGGTCCTGGTCCCCCAGGCCCTCCAGCTCTTCCTGCATGGAATTGAGCGACAGGTTCGGCAGTTAAAGAAGGAGCAGCAGTGGGAGGCGCTCCACCGTATCGCCGAACATCTCCCATTCCGCTTCCGGCGTGTGCTCTTCAGACAAGTGCATAAGCGCTTTGGTGGGCATTTCCGCTTCTTTGTCAGCGGTGGAGCTTATCTGCCGCCAAAGCTGCAAAAACGCTGGGAAGATATGGGCTTTAGGGTGATGCAGGGGTATGGGGCTACGGAGTGCGCGCCAGTTGTCTCCGCTACCCCCTACCATGAACATATACTTGGCTCGATCGGCAAGCCATTACCGGGTGTGGAAGTACGCATCGCCGAGGACGGTGAGCTATTAGTCAAGGGGCCCAATGTTGCGCTTGGCTACTGGAAGGATCCGGAAGCCACGGCTGCAGCCTTTCAGGATGGTTGGTACCATACAGGCGATCTAGCCTATATGGATGAGAAAGGTTACCTGTATCTGAAAGGGCGCAAGAAAAACTTGATTGTGCTTGCGAACGGCTTAAATGTCTACCCCGAGGATATTGAAAATGTACTAGTCACCAACCCTCTTATCAAAGATGCGGTCGTCTTTGGACAGATGGAGAACGATCAAGGGCCAACTGTGCATAGTGTGCTCTTGATGAATGATCCGAGCAAGGCAAAAGCAGTAATTCAGCAGGCAAACAAACAACTGGCTCCCCATCAACAGATCCGTGGCTTCACGGTCTGGCCCGAAGACGACTTCCCTCGCACGCATACTCTCAAAGTAAAGCGCCCCCAGGTACTCGAGAGGTTGCAGGGCATGAAAGGCAAAATAAAAGCTGAGAGCTAGCTCGATGAACTATTTGTATTACCTCACCTGGGACCACTCACGCCGGGGGACCGCAAGCCGGGCGACCACAAGGGTCGCCCCTATTATGGACTATGGACGGGCCTGGGGAGGCAATTCATGCGTAGCATAGTGGTCGCCCGGCTCGCGGTCCCCCGGCTCGCGGTCGCCCGGCGTGAGTCTGTTAAGAAAGGCCCATCATGCTCTACCTGGTTGCTACTCCCATTGGGAATCTCAACGACATCACCCTGCGTGCGCTCACAACACTCCGTGAAGTCGATTTTATTGCGAGTGAAGATACGCGCAAGACAGGTTTGTTGCTCAAACATTTCGATATTTCTAAGCCTCAGATAGCCTTTCATGAACATAATGAGCAGCAAGCAGGACAGCGTCTCGAAGATCTGCTCAAGCAAGGGAAATCGGTTGCCCTTGTTACGAATGCTGGAACTCCCGGCATCTCTGATCCCGGCTATACCCTTGTACGTCGTGCTATCAATGCTCATATAGATGTGACCATGATTCCAGGTCCAACAGCCTTGATTATGGCACTTGTTCTTTCAGGCCTACCCGTTCACAGTTTTACCTTCCGGGGCTTCCCTCCACGCAAATCTGCTTCCAGGCGCAGGTTCATAGAGGTTGATAAAGAATCCCCCCATACCCTCATCTTTTATGAAAGCCCCTATCGTCTTAAAGCTTTTTTGCAAGACGCCCTTGAAGTTTTAGGTGACAGGGAGGCCACTATTGCTAATGATTTAACCAAAATGTTCGAGTTAGTCCAGCGAGGAACGATTTCATCACTCTTACAATGGGTAGAGCAGCAATCAAAGCTCAAAGGAGAGTTTGTCGTTGTAATTGCCGGAACGATTCATTAAAAACGTGTCGAGGTGGCGGTGCCACCTCGACACGTTTTTAATGAACCTAGATCCCCATCACCTCAACCAATTCTCTCACCGCGTGTGCCGATTTCTGGAGTAATGCTCGCTCACTTTCGGTCAGTTCGATCTCTACGATCTGCTCTAAGCCTTTCGCTCCCAACTTGACGGGCACACCAACAAACAGGCCGTTAATACCATACTCACCTTGTAAATAGACCGCGCATGGCATAATCATCTTCTTATCCAGCAAAATAGAATCGACCATTTGCAGGATAGAGGCGGACGGCGCAAAATACGCGCTTCCCGTGCCAAGCAACTGGACAATTTCTGCCCCACCGTCACGCGTACGCTGAACAATCTGCTCGATGCGCTCAGCGGGAATCAACTGCGAAATAGGCACTCCCGCTACGCTGCACAACCGGGAAAGCGGCACCATCGTATCACCGTGTCCACCCAGCACATACGCCTGCACATCACGCACAGACACATTCAACTCCTGTGCGATGAAGGTGCGGAAGCGTGCAGTGTCCAGTACACCAGCCATACCTATCACACGGTTGCGTGGAAATCCACTGACGTGGTAAGCAAGCTGGGCCATGGCATCCAGCGGGTTCGTGACCATGATGATAATGCAATCGGGCGAGTACTTGACGATTTCCTGCGTGACTTGCGTAACAACCTCCTGGTTTTTCTTCACGAGGTCGTCCCTTGTCATGCCGGGTTTGCGCGGAAAACCTGAAGTGATTACCACAATATCCGAGTTCGCGGTATCGGCATAATCGTTTGTACCGACGACCAGCGAATCGTACCCGAGCACAGGCCCGGCCTGCAGCATATCAAGTGCCTTGCCCTGGGGCATATTTGGTATGATGTCAAACATGACAATATCGGCATAGTCGCGCTCAGCGAGCCGCTGGACAAGCG
>WNFG01003437.1_pt1 | contig 13710 bp, 12 predicted proteins | sample 5400431 | NCBI WGS metagenome assembly WNFG01 (sample SAMN13153346, study PRJNA577476) | soil metagenome | isolation source: 120 cm saprolite under Douglas fir tree site 2 hole 3 replicate 2 | place: USA:California | collected 2015-04-18
TCGGATACCCGAAGAAAACGAAGTCCCACTCCCCCAGCTTCGGTTCCTGCGAGAGGAACTCGGGAATTTTGCGCCATGTTCCCGTGAGATCGCCGGTAAAACCGTGCACGAAAACGATGGCTACGCGTTTAGGCTGCTTTTCATCGCCAAACTTCGTGAAACCCAGTTTCTTGGCCATAACCGCCTCCTTATGAAGAGCCTTACAGCGGCACTGACGATTGAGTCCGTTTTATGTCAGAAGACTATAGCAGAATGTCTGTGATCGCGATTGCTCAACCTTGGGACCGATAATCCGTTGGAACCCATCGCCCGTCAGATTTATAATGAATTCAGAAGGTGTGCCATGAGCAAGGCGGCGAATACCAAAACTCGAACCGGCGTCATCAGAAAGCGCAGCGGAAAAACCGGCAGCAGGAACAAGCTCAGGCTGAATCGCAAAAGCGGCGAGAGCGTGATAGCCGGTTTCGATGCCGGAACCGGGGAGGGCTCCGCGCAGGTAAAAACCTTCCTTAAAAACCTCTCGACAATCGCCTGCGTAAGAAGCAGCGTTAGACGACAGCCTGCGTCATGCACCGCATTGCGCCAATCACTGCCCGGCCCGCGGAGCCTTTGTCTCTTCCCCCTTCAACTCACTGAATCTGTCTTCCATCGGCTGAATGACGCGTGCGGCTTTGAGCAGCAGCAAATTGTCGCAGGTGGTCCTGATCTTCCAGGATTCGTTGCCGGCTGCGAGGACCCTGGGCAGCACTCGTCGGGCCATCGGCCAGTCGTTGCCGATGGCAGCTAGTTCGAGCACCGTCGCCAGGTCCCAGTAGTCGCTGGACGATGCGCCGCCGCGGCGGGCCACGGCGAAACTCACCAGCGGCACCAGGCGGTCGGCCTGACGGAGAGACTCGGCATCGCCTTTTTCGATCAGCAACGTAACGGCATTCACGCCGGGGTAATAGTCGCGAGGATCGCTTTCGAACCCCTTCGTATAGGCTTCAATGGCGGCATCAAGCGCCGCCTCTGCCATGATGCTCGCCTTTTTTCTGAGTTCTTTGTAGCGGTCTTTGTGAATGCGCCCGAGAATACCATGAGTCTCCGGGTCAGGCCCTTTTTCCGCAATGAGATCGGTAATGTCGCTGAGCGCCTGTTCGCGGTCGCCGGGCTGGTTCCGGCGATTGAGGGCCAGGGCGCGCTGCTGTCGCACCAGTATGTTCGATTTCAACGCATCGGGAAATTCTTCCGCGAGCTTAACCATCGCATCCCAGGCGCTCACGTCGCGGTAGGAAAGCATCAGATCCACCAGCACCCCGGTCTGCGCGGTCTTCAAGCCGCCGAGACTTTTCTGGATTTCCAGCAGCGCTGTCAGCCGCGTCGCGTCCGACGGCTGACTGCGGGCGCCCGCTAATTGACGGCGGAAGTCTTCCGCATGCCTGACCTCATCCTGAAAGATCTCGGTGATCTCGTGGGGTAGATGAATTTGCGGGAAACTGGGGAGTAACTGAAACAGCGGACTGTCGTTCGACGCCGAGCCCCGAATCGCCTGGTCGAGCCTCGTCCGTATATCGGACTTCAATTTCGCCGCGGCGTCGTCCGTTAGTTTCCCCTTTTCAAGGCTGTACGGGATGGCCCGCACCATACCTATATCAAAGGGCAGCGGATGAATGGCGGCAAAGATAGGGACTGTAGTGAAAGGCCGCGCGGTGTGCCGGATTCCCAGCTCGTAATAGACGTTAGGGTTGGCCAGCGTAAGGTCGGCGACCACATAGTCGGAGAGCAACAGCCGCCCGAACATGGGGATGTGAATCACGCCGCCGGTACGCTCCTGATCGCCTCGGATGGCGTCCAGTCCCGATTCTGCGACAGCCGGCGCGATGGCCCTTTTGTAGATGTCATCGAAATCCACTTCAACACCGCCGGCCAGATCGGCTTTCCTGCCGAATGGCATGTCGATAAAGCACTGGGCACGGACGCTCATCGGCCACCTCTTCCTGTTTCTGAGTCATGTTAATTTGACGCCAAATCCGGATGGGACGCAACTGCGTCAGAATGGAAGAAAAGCATTTTCAGGATATACAGCCGGGTGGCTTACTGCCTGTAACCGCCTGTCACGCGAACAGCTAAATGACCGCTGTTGCCGGATGGAGTTTGGCTTTCAGGTCAGCCGCGATCTGCTGCCCGTGAAATCTCCCGTTCTCGATGAAAATTTCGCCGGTCTTCGCGCCCGCGATGATCACTCCTGCGAGATAAATCCCGGGGACGTTGCTTTCCAGACTCTTCGGGTCGCACTCCGGACGCATGTCGGGATCCTGCGTCCTGATGCCCAGAGATTTCAAAAACTCATAATCGGGATGATAGCCGGTGAGCGCGAAGACGAAGTCGTTCTTCAGCGTCTTCTCGCCTTCAGGCGTTTTGAGGCGCACCGATTCGGGCAGAATTTCGAGCACCTTACTGTTGAAATATGCGGTGACTTCGTTGTTTTTGATGCGGTTTTCGATATCGGGCTTGATCCAGTACTTCACGTTTTTGTGGATCTCCGGGCCGCGATGCACCATGGTGACCCGGGCCCCGCGACGCCACAGTTCCAGCGCGGCAATGGCCGCGGAGTTCTTGGCGCCGATGATCAGCACATCCGTATCGAAATAAGGATGCGGCTCGCCATAGTAGTGCATCACCTTGAGCAGGTCTTCGCCGGGGACGCCCATCAGGTTGGGCAGATCGTAGAACCCGGTCGCCACCACGATTTTTCCGGCTTTGTATTCGTGCGTGTTGCCGTGACGGTCAAGCGTACCGACTGCAAACGCTCCATCGGAACCCTGCACGCTCTTCACTGTCTGATACTGGCGGACGTCGAGCCGGTAATGATGGGCGACGTTGCGGTAATACTCCAGGGCTTCGAGACGATTGGGCTTCTGGTTGGCGGTGCTGAAGGGGATGTCACCGATCTCCAGGAGTTCGGGCGTGGTAAAGAACGTCATGTTCGCCGGGTAGTGAAAGAGGGAGTTCACCAGGCATCCCTTGTCGATCAGGACCGCGGAAAAGCCGGCGCGCTGCGCTTCAATGGCTGAAGCCATACCGGTGGGACCGGCGCCGATTACGAGAACGTCAAAAGTGTTGCCCTTGGTTGTCACCATGCAGACTTTATTCTAAATGGCAAAACCCCTGCCACTGATTTCGCAGGGCGGGACCGACAAAAGCCCAGATAACACTGACGCGCCCCTGCGGCGATTATTTATAATAACGGGTTTCGTCGCCGCTCGCGGGCGGTGTCTGTGCTCTTATCTCTTCTCTTCAAGGATTAACCAATGGCTTCCCAGCAATTTCGTCAGGAAAAAGATTCGATCGGCGTAAAGGAAATTCCGGCGGATGTTTATTACGGCGTGCAGACGGCGCGCGCGGTTGAGAACTATCCCATTTCAGGGATGCGGGCGCATCCGACGCTGATCGCTGCGTTCGGCATGGTCAAGCGGGCGGCGGCCGAGGCCAACAAGGCCCTCGGGCTGGTCGATGACAAGCGCGCCGACGCCATCATTCAGGCGGCGCAGGAAGTCATCGACGGCAAGTGGAACCCCTCGTTTGTCGTGGACGTCTTTCAGGCGGGCGCGGGCGTCAGCTTCCACATGAATTCCAATGAGGTCATCGCCAACCGCGCCACGGAGATCATGGGCGGCAAGCTGGGCGAATACACGGTCCACCCCAACGATCACGTGAACTACGGGCAGTCGACCAACGATGTCTTCCCTACCGGCATGAGAGTCGCGACCCTGCTTGAGCTGGAAAAACTGTATCCGGCGATCGAGGCGATGGCGGCGACGTTCGAGGCCAAGGGCAAAGAGTTCCACTCGATTATGAAGTCGGGCCGCACCCATATGCAGGATGCGGTGCCGATCCGCCTGGGCCAGGAGTTTGCCGCTTACGGCGTGGCCATGCGGAAGGCGGTCGCAAGTATTCGCCACGCGGCCGATTCGCTGCGCGAAATGGGGCTGGGCGGCTCGGCGGTGGGTACGGGCATCAACACGCATCCGGACTACCGCGAGAAAGCGGTGGCCACCCTCGCGCGCATCTCCGGGCAGAAGCTGACTCCGGCGGCCGACATGCGCTGGGCCATGCAGTCCAATGCGTGCATGGCGGAGGTTTCTTCTTCGCTGCGTAACCTGGCGCTGGAAATCATCCGCATCTCCAACGACGTTCGTTTGATTTCTTCCGGCCCCAATACGGGCTTTGCGGAAATCAATCTTCCCGGCCTGCAGCCTGGCTCTTCGATCATGCCGGGCAAGATCAATCCGGTGATGCCGGAACTGGCCGCCATGGTCAGCTTCCAGGTGGTGGGCAACGATACCGCGGTCGCCCTGGCCGTGCAGGGCGGGCAGCTTGAACTCAACGTGATGATGCCCACCATGGCGTACAACGTGCTGCAATCCATCACCATCATGACCAACATGCTGAAGGTGTTCAACGAGAAGTGCATCGTGGGCATCACAGCCAACGAAAAGCGCAACAACTTCTACGCCCAGAGCACGGTCTCGCTGGCGACGGCGCTGAACCCCTACATCGGCTACGCCCGGGCCGCGGAAATCGTAAAGGAATCGGTGGCCACCGGACGCTCAATCATCGATATCGCCCGCGACAAAAAGCTGCTGACGGAAAAAGAGATTGAGGAGATTCTCGATCCGGTCTCGATGACCGAGCCGCAGTACCCGAAGGAAGCGGCGAAGCATCGCGAGGACATCAAGAAAAAATAGCGCCTGCAAAAAACAAAACCAGAAAACCTGAAACACGGAGGGAACAGAGGGGAAAAACGAGGAAACGGAGGAATTCATCAGGGAATTTCGGACCGGAAAACTATCCCGAGCGACTGAGACACTGTAAGGTCTGCCAACATACCCCCCTGAATTCCTCCGTTTCCTCGTTTTTTTCCTCCGTTCCCTCCGTGTTTCAAGCTTTCTGGTTTTGGTTTTGATTTTGCTACAACCTGGCGAACGCCCTCACCGGAAATGTCCCGAACCCTTTGACCTTCACCGGCACGGCGAAGAATTCAAAGCCTTCCGCGGGCGCGCCTTCCAGATTCGTCATGTGTTCCACGATCAGAATCTCCTGCCTCAGCAGCGTGGAATGGACCGGTCGTGTGCCGTCCTGCGTGCTGTCGATGTTGTGAGAGTCGATTCCCACCAGGCGCACGCCGGCGTCGGCCAGAAAACGCGCCGCGTCCTCTGTCATGAATGGATGTCCCTCGAAATATTGGTCGGTCTTCCAGTGGCGCGACCATCCGGTCTCGACCAGCACAGCCTTGCCTGCCAGATTTCCGAGTCCCGAGAAAAAACCGGCGTTAATACTGCGCGCGCCAAGCGCATCGACTTTGATCGCGGGCAGGCCGGCCAGATTCTCCAGAGGCAGTTCGCTGAGGTCTTTGCCGTCGGCGTAGCGGTGGAAGGGTGAATCCATGTAGGTGCCGGTATTGGCGACCATCTCGATTTTGCCAATCTGGAATTCAGTGCCGGGGGCGTAGATCTTGCGGGAGTTTTCACGGCTCAGGTAGTCGCAGATAACCGGCGCGGGCAGCCCTTTGTAGGTAATCAGTCCGTGTTCAACGGTATGACTCAGATCGATCAGCATTGCGCTCCTGAAGATGGCCGGTTCAGATACGGGCCTGACCGTCCGTGCGGATGAGGGCTCGAAGATAAGCGACGATGGCGATCACGATCCAGACAAGGTTCACCACCGCGGAAGGGTAGGCGTGGTTGTAGACGGTATTGACCACCAGCAGGCAGCTGCCCACGACGTTCAGGGATTGATAAGACGCGGAATCGGGTCGCAGCCTGCGGAATGAAACCAGGGCATAAGCCAGGAGCAGCAGCGCCGCGCCCAGCCATCCGGCAAGTTCAATTAAGATTCGGGACATCATCGCCCGTCCGTCTTAGCAGGCCCAGCGCAGCAGCGAAGCGCCTACGGTGAATCCGGCTCCCACGGCGGTCATCAGCACGAGGTCGCCTTTTTTGAGGCGTCCCTGTTGCCGGGCCGATTCGAGCGCCAGCGGAATCGTGCCGGCGGTGGTGTTGCCGAATTCGTCGATGTTAATAATGATGCGATCTTCGCTCAGGCCGAGACGATCGGCGGCCGAAGTAATGATGCGCTTGTTCGCCTGGTGCGGAACAAAAAGGTCCACATCCGAGCCTTTGAAACCGTTGCGTTGCAGAAGTTTTTCCGACGACTCCGCCATCTTGCGCACCGCATACTTAAAGACCGCCGCGCCATCCTGATGGACATAGTGCATCTTCTTGTCGACGGTTTCATGAGTGGTGGGATGGAGACTGCCTCCCGCCGGCATGCTGAGAGAGCAGGCGCCTGAACCATCCACCTCATGCAGAAAATCGATGCAGCCCAGCCCTTCGTCGGCGGGTTCGATCAGCACCGCGCCCGCGCCATCGCCGAAGATCACGCAGGTGGCGCGGTCGGTGTAGTCGATGATCGACGTCATGACGTCGGCGCCAATGACCAGGACTTTTTTATGCGCGCCCGATTCCACAAACTTCACTCCGGTCTGCAGCGCATAGACAAAACCGGAGCAGGCCGCGGAGATATCGAAACCCCAGGCGCCTTTTGCGCCCAGCTTGTCCTGCACCAGGCAGGCGGTGGAGGGGAACAGCATGTCGGGAGTTACGGTGCCGATAAAGATCGCCTCCACCTCGCCGGCGGTCCAGCCGCGGGCAGCCAGCGCTTTTTTGGCGGCCTCGGTCGCGAGATCGGAGGTAGCCACGCCTTTATCCACGATGTGCCGCTGGCGAATGCCGGTTCGCTCGATGATCCACTTGTCGTTGGTGTCAACCATCTTTTCGAGGTCGGCATTGGTCAGCAGTCGCGGCGGGACGTAGGTTCCAAGGGCTGAGATCTTGGCCCGTACAGGGTTTGACAACAGTTCCTCCGGCTTTTACGGAAATTAAAGAAATAATTGTAGCAGCCGGAAGGCGCAAACCGGATCGAATCGACGGCTCGGCAGAGATCGGGTAGTTCGGGATTTCATCATGAAAAAAATCAGGCCTCCATCCTTCGCAGCGGGCTTTGCGAGCGGGATGGAGACCCTGAATTGCTCGTTTACTTTTTGACGACAAATGTCACGCTGACATTCGTGCCCTTGTCGTCGGGCGAGACCGTGGCCATGATCGTGCGCTTGCTGTCTTTATCTTCGGCGGTCACGATGCCGGCCACCTTGCCATCGGTGTTGTTGGAGGTGCTTGACACTTTGAATCCGCCGGCCTTCAACTGGTCGCCGTAGGCACTCAGGACTTTTTCCGGCGCGTCGGAAGTGACGAAAACAAAACTCCCGGTCTGCTCGCCGTCGCTGGTGGCCGAGAACGTGCTCTTCGGAGTCGCACCGGGATACATGGGCACCCAATCGGGCGGCTTGTCCGCGCCGGCGCCCACCTTCATTGAACCTTCCGGCCCTTTCATTTCCATACCATTGTCGGTGACCGTGAGCGTGCCCTGTTTGCCATTTTCGTCGACAATCACCATGGTCTTCTTCTCGGCGTCGAATTTCCTGGTTGACGTCTTGCCTGTCCTCTTATCGCGCACCACAATGGTGCCGGCCGAATCGTCACTGGATACCAGTTCCAGGTTCTTATCCATCGCCACCGCCATGCGGGCGCTGGCCAGACCGGGGTTCTTTTTCATGAGTTCCGGATCGAGCCCCGCCTCTTTGGCCTTATGCATTCCCCACATACCAAGCCCGACGACGGCAATAATGCCGAGCAGGATCAGCGTGCCGCATCCGCCGAGGACCCAGAGAAGAACATTTGATTTTTTAGCCGGAGGCGTGACCCCGGGCGTTTGCGGACCAGTGGATGGCGTTGTGGACATGAAAATCTCCTGTTGCGCTGAAATTTTTGGAGGGGGAATGTGACGGAACTATTATACTTAGCCGCCCGGCGCTCTGCCTGTTACCACCCGGACACTCTTATATTTTCTTTTTGTCCGCGGCTCCGCGTCTTCGTGGTGAAGCCTTTGACTTTGGTTTTTGGTTTTGTTCAGGCTGGAAAAAAATTACCGGGCACCCCGCTGCACACGCACTAGCCCGTTACCGTTGCTTCCTTCCGGACCTGGCGGGGTTGGCGGGATTGCGTCGCGCGGGACCCGGCGAATTTGATTTTAGCATCAGCGCGGCGATTTAGCGCGAATTCGCCGGAATTTACGCGAACCGGCAAACCAGAGTGGCCTCCCGATTACCTGAAGTTGTGACGTTCGGCACTTTCTTAACCGCGCGGATTCAAGCAGAATAGAAGCTGTGTCATCCAGCGCAACAACCGGTCCCGCAGTCCGTCCGGCGGACATCTCAGCGGGCGTAACGCCGCGGGCGGGGTCCGCCGAGAGGTTCTTCCAGGGCTCGCTCTTTGTGCTGCTGGTGATGGGCTTTGCCGCCCTGGCGGGTACCGGCAAGCTCGATTTCCTTTCTCTGGCGCTGGGCGGCTCGGCGCTGGCTCTGCGCGGCTATCATCTGCTGAAAGGTAAAACCGTCGCCATTGCCGAGCGCTGGACCAGCTACCTCACCATCTTCTATCTCGGCTTTTACCTGCTCGACTACTTCTTCATCACCCAGGGCTTTGTGAACGCCACAGTCCACATGGTGCTGTACATCATGGTGATCAAGATCTTTTCGGTGCAGCGCGACCGCGATCTGATGTATCTGGCGGTGCTGGCGTTTCTGATGCTGCTGGCCGCCGCCGTGCTCACGGTCGACACCGTCTATCTGCTGACTTTCTGCCTGTTTATGGTGGCCGCCGTGGCCACGTTCGTCAGCATGGAGATGCGCCGCTCCGAGCGCGAGATGATTACCGCCGGCATTTCTGCGCAGAAAGAAGACCACTTCCAGAAGACGCTGGCGGGCGCGACGGCCCTGCTGGCGGTGGCGATTCTGGCGGGGGGCGCGGCGATCTTCTTTGTGCTGCCGCGCATGAACACCGGCGGAGGCTACCTGCGCAGCCTGGGCACGCAGAATGACTTCGTCACGGGCTTCAGCGGAGGCACGAACCTCGGCGGCATCGGCAGAATCCAGCAATCCACAGCCGCCGTGATGCACGTGCAGGTGACGCGCGGCACGCTGCCCGCCGATGTCCACTGGCGAGGCCTGGGTCTGTCAAATTTCGACGGGCACCGCTGGTGGAATTCCCGGCAGGAACTCGGCGTGGTTTTTCCGCTCCGCAGTCTCTCCCTTGACCTTCGCCAGGTGCAGGTGGATGGATTGCAGGTTTTCGGCGTACAGCGCCGCCGCGTCTCGGACCTCGCCTACCGGATCATCATGGAGCCGGTGGGCACCAACATTTTCTTTCTGGCCGATACGCCACTGAGAATCGGCGGACAATATACGCATGCCTCCGTCTCGCTGGAAGGCACGGTCTATAACGCCGAAGAAGCCCGGTCGATCGGCGTCTACGAGGGCGAGGCCGACACCCGCAGCCCGGTGCTCGCGCTGTCGCGCTCGACCTCCGTGGATTTTCCGCCCGAGGTTGCGCACAGGTATCTCCAGCTTCCGCACAAGCTCGATCCGCGCATCGCGGAGCTGGCCTCGTCCATCACCGCGCCGCTGCACACGAATTACGAACGCGCGAAAGCCATTGAGACGTACCTGCAGCGAAGCTTCGCCTATACGCTCGAACTGCCTCCCACGGAACAGAATGACCCGATTGCCTATTTTCTTTTCGAGCGCAAAAAAGGGCACTGCGAATATTTCGCCTCGGCCATGGCCATCATGCTGCGCACCCAGGGCATTCCGTCACGGCTGGTCAACGGATTCCGCGGCGGAGAGTTCAACGATTTGAACGGCACCTACATCATCCGGGGACGCGACGCCCACGCTTGGGTCGAGGTGTACTTCCCGGAATACGGATGGGCGGCTTTCGATCCGACGCCGGCTTCGCTGGAGCCGCGCTCCGACGATGCCTGGGCACGCATGGGCCTCTACCTGGACGCGGCCCGCGAAGCGTGGCGTGAATGGATCATCAATTACGATTTCGCCCGCCAGGCGCGCCTGAGCGCCGAATTGAGCAGTCGCACCAACTCCGTGCAGGAAGACGTACGAAGCTGGTACCAGAAAAACTATCGCAGGCTGCTGCGCAAGGCCACCAGCCTGCAGCAGGTCAACTCCATCTCGGGAGCCACGACCGCTCTGCTGGTATTCCTGATGCTGCTGCTCATCACCCTGCCCCTGGCCCCGCGCATCTGGCGGGCTCTGAAGCTGAAGAAAGTTCTGCGCGATCCAAAGCGGGCTCCCCGCACGGCGGCCAGCTACTGGTATGGGCGGATGCTCCGGCTCCTCGAACGCCGGGGCTTTAGGAAGTCGCCGGCCCAAACGCCCGAAGAGTTCGCCTCGGCCATCGGCGATCCGCGGATACAGAAAGATGTCGTGGTGTTCACCGAACACTATGAACGGGCGCGCTTCGCGGATTCCGTCGAAGATGCGCAGCGGCTGCCGGAGTTGCTGGAAGAGATGACCGGGCGGAAGCGGTAAATCTCCGATTCACTGATGAGTTTTGTCGGTGATCATGATCGAGCCGTCTCTTCAAAGAATTTGCCTGAGTGCAGGGGTTGTAATACTTCAGACAGGATTTTGAGTTTCCACTGGTTTTTCTGGAAATCCCAGACCGCCAATCCAGCAGTATCTCACTGAGCTCAATTGCCAATTGCCTGCCTACAACATCCAATTAAAGTATTTTATATGTGCATCTTGCGCATTAATTCGCATTTTGCGAAGTCAGGTGCTATCATTACTGCAAGGTGAGCCTGGTGACCGTTCCTGGGTCATAGGGTTTCCTGGGAATCTGAAAGAGTCTGCTGATTGACGGGTTCGCATTCTTGAGAAGTCCAGGCACGTCCTCGCGCTTTGGCGAAGGGACTCAAATAATTGAAGCGAGTTGAATGCACGTTATCAGCAAAAAAGCGTGGAAGCAGGCAGTAGCGGACGACCCGACACTGGAAGGACCGATTTCGGCGTGGTACAAGGTCGCCTCAAATGCGAATTGGAAAAATATTAACGATGTGAGGAGCGTTTATCCTCACGCGGATTTTGTTGAACCGTTCACGGTGTTCAATATTCGCGGTGGGAATTATCGGCTGATAGTAAAGATCGAGTATGCGTGGCAAATGATTTTCGTGAAACATATTTTGACTCACGGAGAATATGAAAAAGGGCGGTGGAAACAATGAATGCGGCATTACTTGATTACGGAGCCCTGCTGTCGGAAGCCCGTCCGGAAGTGATCAGCAGCGATGAACAGAACTCCGCCTACATAGAACGGCTGGAACATCTCACCGGCAAGCAGAATCAAACGGAGGCGGAAAAGAAGCTCATCGGATTGCTTACGGTTTTGGTGGAAAAATACGAATCCGAGTCTTACCCGGTCCCGGATGCAGGACCGCTCGACATTATTCGGCACCTCATGGAAGAGAACCATCTCCGCCAAAAGGATCTGGTCGACGTGTTTGGGACTGAGAGCATTGTGTCGGATATTCTCAACGGGAAGCGTGACCTCACCAAAGACCACATTTCAAAGCTGAGTCTGCGTTTTAGGGTCTCAGCAGCCGTCTTCTTTGACAAGCGCGACACCCCGACTGCGCCACCCGTTTAACGCAGGGTGATGCGGCGCATGGACGGCAATCCTAACCGCCGGATGGGCCACGGAGGTTAAATTACGGAAATATCCCGCTTGTCTTTCCGGAGTTTTCGCTCAATTGTTTTTTCAATCCAGCGGCTTGTCATTCTCATTCGGCGTCCGATTCTCCGTGGTCGAACGAATCACGCCGGTTTCGTCCGCGAAGAAACTCACCGTGCCTGCCTTTCCGTATTCCACCGGCATCCCGGTGAGCCGGAAGCGGTCCGACGCAACCCGTGTGTAGTGGTACTCATATCCGTCACGGACGGGCGGGTCATCAAAAAATGAAGGGTCCAGCAGCATGGCGTGTTCAGGGGAAGGCTGAGCCTCCTTCGGCCCCGATAGCGCCTGTATACGTTCGGGATAACCGACAGCAGGATAGCTGGTGGAGTACGCAATCATGCAGGTAATCAGGGTTCGCATCATGGCAGCGCCCGGCATCTCGCCATGACCAGAGCCGCGCCCTTCACGAATCAGCGCTTTCGCAAATTCCTCCGACTCGAGGTTCTGCTGCTCCATGGCGGCGCCGACGTTAATCAGACGCCACTCTCCGTCATCCATCCGCATCACGAGAAAGATCAGGGCATCACGGCGTCCGGGCGCGCTCTGCTGCGGGAAGTGATCGGTTGCAGCATCGCCCTGTGCTGCGCCGGCCGGCACCTTCGGCTTTTCCCCCGCCCGCACCATGACCAAAGCGTCAGCGCCGGAAAGGAACGTCTTTTGGATCCTGATAATTGCGCCCCCGCCATCCGGGGTCGCAGCTTCCCAGCTGCCATCCTCGGACTTCGTCAGTTTGACGTTCTCTCTGGCGAGAAATTTGACCGGCAGCAGTTTGTCCACAACCTTCGCTTTCTCCTGCGGAGTAAGAGCGTCCAGCGCTTTTTGCACCGCCGGGGGCAGGTGTTTCAGGACCACTTCCGCCTTATCGGATGTCGCCATCTCCTCCAGAGCGGCTTCCGGTGACTGAGCCCTGAGAATCGGGCAGGCGAGGCTTAAAAGACAGAATAATTGAAGTCCGCGCAGGATGGATTTCATGAGTTTCCCTTTCTGTATGGCTAAGGCGCCACCGTCTCGGCTGATTTAAACCAAAACCTAAACGCAGAGGAAACGGAGAGAGCGGAGGGGGAGGAGTAAGTTTTTCAATTATACGATGGCCGGGCATTTTCGTGCGCCCGGAAAATGATTGTTCTTCCGTACCCTCCGCCATCAGGGATTTGCTTTCGCCTGGTTAAGAGACACCAATCACCGCTCGGGAGTTCCATTTAACTTCTGCCGCGCAACAGAGGCCGCCTGTGCCATAGGCGGTGGCAATGAATCCCGCGACCACCAGCGCACGCCATGAAGGCGTCAGTTGTCTGAATGTGCCGGCAAAATCGCCCCCGGCGGTGTGGGTTGAAATCACGTAGTACACGACGATCGCTCCGATGATGAATGCACCCGCCGAAACAAACAGATTGGGGACCCTGCCGCTCATGGGCGATGCTCCTTTAAAAAGAATGCCGGGCAGCGGTGCGACGGCTGCCCGGGCTGCATGGAATACGACTATTTCTGAATTACGCCACAGGCGACCCGGTCGCCCGAGTTGCCGCTGGGATCGGTCTTGCCGTCATCGGCCTTGGCGTGGACCACCAGAGCGGTGCCTCCGCCGGTGAAAACCGAATTGGGGCCGTCACTCAGGGTGACGCCGCCGGCGATCAGGGTCGCCATCGCGTTACCTTTGTCGTCCGCCTTGAAATTGTTGATGTCGCCGGCATGCGGGCCTTCGGGGTTTTGCAGGCCGTGATGTTTGTTCGCCGGGTTGAAGTGTCCGCCGGCGGATTTGAAATCGGGACCTTCGCATTTGGCCGTCTGATGCACGTGGATGCCGTGTTCGCCCGGCGTGAGGCCGTGGAGATTCAATTTGATCTTCACGCCTTTGCCCGCCGGAGACAGCGTGGCTGTGCCCGCGTCCTGTCCCTGGCCGTTCTGCAGTTTAACCGTCACCGGGGCGGGCTTCGAATCTTTCGCAAAGGCCGCCGAAGCGAGCGCCAGTAAAGCGCCCATGGCGGCCATGCGCATCACCCTGGAAATCTGTGTGTTGAGCATA
>WNFG01007974.1_pt1 | contig 13706 bp, 11 predicted proteins | sample 5400431 | NCBI WGS metagenome assembly WNFG01 (sample SAMN13153346, study PRJNA577476) | soil metagenome | isolation source: 120 cm saprolite under Douglas fir tree site 2 hole 3 replicate 2 | place: USA:California | collected 2015-04-18
TCAAGGTCCTCGAAACGCGCGGCATGGCTCTCGGAGTAGGGCGTGGTGGAGGTGAAGGGCTCGGGATCCATCGCGTGCTCGAGCCAGCCGCCGCCGGCGAGCTGCTCGATCCACCACCGACCCCGGTTGTGCGGCCGCGTGCACAAGATGTCCGTCAGCCCATCCGCGTTAACATCATAGGCATACATATCGGCGCAGCAGCTTTCGGGATCCATGGGTGGATTGCTGGTGCAGAATTCGGGCAGCCAGCTCTCTCGATGGAAGACCCAGGGGCTGGCCCGCGGATCTTCCGGGCCCTCGAACCAGCCCGTCGCGACGATGATGTCCTTGCGGCCATCTCCATTGATGTCGCCCACTCCCATCCCGTGGTGGTCCAGCCCGACGTCTCTCGAGCCCGCAGCGCTGATCGCCGTCGTCACCCAGGGCTGGGTCGGATCCGCGCCGGGCACCGCCCAGACGAGCGTGTTCGAGCTCGGGCATTGCGACAGCCTGTCCTGGCAGGCAACAAAGACGAGCTCTTTGTTGCCGTCACCGAAGAGGTCTTCATAGAACGGTCTCTCCCCGAGAGTACTCGGCGCGATCAAGAACGAGTCCCAATGCTGGTCAACGTCCGGGCCTGAGTTCTTGAACCAATAGATCGGGTCCAGCGCGGGGTTGTCCTGCTGCTGCCTGGGAAGGACGATCAAGTCGATCAAACCATCGCCGTCGATGTCCGCGTTCCAGTTCGCATAGCTGTTGCTGTACTCACCGGTGGTCCACGTCCTCGGAGTCGAGATCTCGTGCCGCGTGGAGATGTCCGGCGGAAACGGGTACCTGTACTGGCGCGTCACGATGTCGAGCTGTCCCGACCCGGTACCGCTGACGTCGAAGGCGGTGACACCTTCCGACCGGAAAACCGTTTCGATGACGACCTTCCTGAACTGTATCGGCCCGGCGTTTGCGGCTCCGGATGGCCGAGACATCACGCCGGTGGAAATTTGGGACTTGCTGCACCCAAGAGCACAAAAGACCGCAGCAGACACGAGGATGCGGATGGAAGCTGAAGTCTGCATCGTTCACTCCAGTTCGAGGGATCAGCCCAGTATCACACGTCGTGCGGGAAGTTAATCGGGCGCTCGCCCGGTCATTCAGATAAGAATTCGCGATTCCGCTCAGGAAGCCAGCGTGAACTTTTTAACGCGGCCGGGCCGACCGCTGCTGTCTTTAACCTTCGACGCTACGCGGGGTTCCGCCCCCGGGAGGGTCAGTGTCACAGCCAATTACGCGGTCTGACCCGTTCGGCAGTTGGCTCGCCGGAATCTTGGCCGTCGTCCTCGCTTCCTGCGCGCTGGAAGGATCGCCCTCGCCAGGGTCCTCCGCGAAACGCGTCGCAACGGACGGCAGCAGTGTCAATTGGCTGATGTTTCATGGCGACCGGTTTCGAAGTGGATGGAATCCCGTCGAATGGATCCTGAGCCCCAGCGCCGTGGCGACCGGGAATTTCGGCAAGCTCTGGGACACGGGGCGACTCGACCTCGATCCGAGCGGCAACCCACCCCACTTCTACGCGTCGCCGCTCTACGTCGACGTCGTCACGCTGACGACGCCGGATTTGAGGGGTCTGCCCTTCCACGTGGTGATCGCCGCCAGCACCGCAGGGTACGTGTACGCGATCAATGCCTTTGATGCGAATGGAATCCCCCCGGGTAGAGTCCTCTGGTCCACGTACCTGGGTCGACCGGCTGGCGGCGGGGACGGCGTTTCGTGGGGCGTTCTCGGAACCCCGGCGATCGATCTCAACACCATTCCACCCACCCTCTACGTGGCCGGCGACCTCTCCAACCCGCGCCCGCGAAACTGGTGGGTCTTCGGGATCGACTTGACCAACGGCGCGATCCTTCCCGGATGGCCCTTGCCGGTCAATGACGGCACGGCGGGGATGGCCGCCCCGCCCGGCGTTCAACAAAATGGACCGACGCGGTTTCAGGACACCGGGACGATGGCTCAGCGAGGGGGCCTGAACATCAGCTGGGACAGCAGCACGCTGTACGTGCCATTTGGTGGATACAATGACACCGCGGCCGGCTTTCTCGTCGCCATCGACACCGGCGCGGTCTCGGGCCGGGCACCCTCCATCGTGAGCGCGTTCGCCTCCTCCCGTTCGGGTACTGCTTCGGAGGCCAATGGCGGCTTGTGGTCTTCCGGCGGACCCGCGATCGACGAGAACGGTGTCGTCTACGCAACGACGGGAAATGACCTCACCGTTCGCGGCGCGGCTGCCAACTACTGGGGCGAGTCCCTCCTGGCCTGGGCCCCCGGCCTTCCGCTGCAGCTCGTCGGCACGTACACGCCCTGGAACCATTGCCAGATGGATCGCGCGGACACCGACCTCGCCGGAGGAGCGCCGATTATCTTCGGCGTCGATCCAAACCAGACTTCGACGCCAAATCTGATTGCCTTCGGCGGGAAGCAGGGGCTCGCATACCTGGTGGATCGCGACCACATGCCGGGCGGCCTCAGCTCCAGACCTCCCTGCCACGAAAATCCCTCCGATATCGACAGACCGCTGGACCCGACCGCGTCTCCGGCCGATGGCTCACTCTTCGGGCCGGACGTTTATCCCTGGTACCGCAGCGAAGACGGCTCGAACCAGCCCAGGCGTGGACCGCTCGATGTTTTCGGTCCGTACCATGAGAGCTGCATGAACTCGAACTTCGCTCGAGCCCGCAGCACGCCCGCCTACCTCCAGGGCGCGGACGGAAGCACCTATATCTTCTTCACCGGCTCGACGAAGACGGGCACCTGCTCCACCACGTCCACCTGGCCCGCGGTCGCCCGAGTCAAGGTGCAACTGCCGGGCGATCCGGCGTTGCCCTCCTACTTGAGGATCGACGCGGTCGATCAGACGCTGATTTTCGAAAGCCCGAGCAGCCCGGTGGTCAGCAGTAACGGCCCGGACATCACGAGCGCGATCATCTGGGTGATCGAGCCTCATCGCAAGCGGGACGAGAGCCTGCAGGGCCCCTATCCGCCCTCGCTGATCGCGATCTCGGCGCAGGACATGACGCCGTTGAGCATCTTGTACACCAGCAGCCCTGCGGATTTCGCCTACGCCGGTGGCAAGTACAACTCGGTGGTGGTGGCGAACGGAAACGTGTTTACCGGCACCGATCGCATCACCGCGTTCGGACTGAGGCAGTAGCGATTCGGCCGGAGGGCTGCCTCGCCGACGGCTGTGCCTCGCCGCTGTCCAGGCCTGAGGAGCCGTCGATGCAAGCGGGCCGGTACTTGTCGCCGAGGTTGCGAGCTGCGGGCGAACGGGCTTTCCCCGTCTCTTATGGAAGCCCTACCTCACTGGAAATTATTCCCTCTTGCCACCGCAGCCGGATTGTTGCAGAAGGCCGTTGATTCAGGCGCCGCCTGATTTCGACTTTGCGTGCGTTGCCGCCGGCTTTTGGGAGGCTCCGCGCTCCAAGGGGATGAAGAGGACATGTCGCAACCGATGATCAGCATTGAGGGATTGACCAAGGCGTACGGAGCGACCCAGGCGCTCCGCGGCGTCAGTTTCGAAGTTCCCCGGGGCCAGGTGGTTGGATTTCTCGGTCCCAATGGGGCGGGCAAGACGACGATGATGAGGATTCTTGCCGGTTACGCGATGCCGACCGCGGGCACCGCCAAGGTCGCGGGCATCGACGTGGTCCTCGACCCGATCGCCTCGCGCCGGATGATCGGCTACCTGCCTGAAAACAATCCGCTCTACGAAGAGATGATGGTCCTGGACTTCTTGCAGTTCATCGCGCGGGTGCGAGGAGTCCCCGCGGCCGAGCAACGCGGGCGCATCCACGATGCGGTCGAGCACTGCGGTCTCAAGACGGTCATCGGCAAGGACATCGGCCAGCTCTCGAAGGGCTTTCGGCAGCGGGTGGGGCTGGCTCAGGCCATCCTCCACGACCCGGATCTATTGATCCTGGACGAGCCCACCAGCGGCCTGGATCCGAACCAGATCGCCGAGATCCGGCACCTGATCAAGGAGCTCGGTCGGCAGAAGACCGTCATCCTGAGCACTCACATCCTGAGCGAGGTCCAAAGTACTTGTGGTCGGGTGCTGATCATCAACGAGGGCAAGCTGGTAGCCGACGACTCGCCTGAACGCCTCGCGGTCGGCGAAGGTGGCACGGTCCATGTGGTGCTCACCTCGCGGGTTGGCGCCGCGCTTCAGGCGGCGGAAGTTCGCGGCATCCTCGAGCGCATTCCAGGGGTCTCCGCAGTGGAGTCCGCGGAGTCGGAGGGGAACGGAACGCTCGGCTTCGCCCTGCGGTACGGGAAAGAGGACCCGCGCCGCGCCCTCTTCGAAACCGCAGTGAAACATGGTTTGTTGCTTCTCGAGGTTCAGCGCAAGCACGTCAGCCTCGAAGAGACGTTCCGCAAGCTGACCGCCGCCGAGGCGTTGCCCTCCACGCCCTCGGCGGAGGCGGCCTAACCCTAGTCCCTGAGGTCCTGATGAGCATCGCACTCGCAGTCGCCAGGCGAGAGTTCAAAACGTTCTTTCAATCTCCGATCGCCTACATCGTGATCGGCGTTTTCCTACTCGTCGCCGGGTGGCTCTATTTCAGCACGCTCTTTCTCGGTGGCAGCGCATCGCTGCGCGCATTCTTCGGAATAGCGCCCGTCCTTTTCGTGGTTTTCTCTCCCGCGGTCACGATGCGACTGCTCGCCGAAGAGCGAAAGTCGGGGACGCTGGAGCTTCTGCTCAGCATGCCGGTCCAGGATTGGGAAGTCGTGATCGGTAAATTCGCCGCGGCCCTGGCGATGGTGGGGGTCGGCCTGCTATGGACCTTGCCATACGCGCTCTCGGTTTCGAGCCTGACCGCCAAGGGCGTGAGCTTCGATTGGGGCCCGGTGCTGGGAGGCTACTTCGGCCTGTTGCTCCTCGCTTCCAGCTTTCTCTCGCTCGGCTTGTGGGCGAGCGCGCTGAGCCGAAATCAGATCGTCGGATTCATCGTTGGACTATTGCTCTGCTTCGCCTTCTATTTCGCCGACAAATTCGCGATGGTGCTTCCTTCGTCGGTGGGCGAGATTCTCCAGTTCCTCTCCGTCGACTACCACTTTGAAAACATCGCCCGGGGCGTGTTCGACACCCGCGATGTCCTCTTCTATCTCACTCTCACCGCGGTGGGGCTGCTGCTCACCACCAGGTCCCTCGCCGCGGCGAGGCAATGAGGCACTCGATGCGCATCGGTTCTCGAAATGCAACCGTCTTTCTCCTCGCGGGCATCGGCAGCTTGATCCTGCTCAACATCATCGGCCTGCGCGCGTTTCTGCGCTTCGACGTGACGCGCGACAAAACGTACACGCTCTCCCAGGCATCGAAAGAGACGATGCGGTCGCTGCAGGACCCGATTCACGTCAAGGCCTACTTCACCGAAAAGCTTCCCGCTCCGTACTCGGCAAACGCGCGCTACGTTCGAGACCTCCTCGAGGAATTCCGCGCGGCGTCGAAAGGCCAGCTCGGCTTCGAGTTCATCGATCCGATGAGCCAGGAGACTGCCCAGGACAAGGAATCAAAGAAGGAGATGAAGCGCGACATCTTCGGCCGGACCTTCCGGGAGCCGACCAGCGTGGAGAAGGAGCTCGCCAGCGCAGGGGTTCAGCCGGTGGAAATCCGCGTCGTCGAATCGGACCAGATGCAGACCAAGCGGGCCTACATGGGAATTGCCATCACCTATCAAGAGAAGAAGGAGGTCATTCCCGTCGTCCAGGACACCCGCGCGCTGGAGTACGATCTCACCTCGCTGATCCGGAAAATGACCCGTCCCAAGACTCCGGTGATCGCACTTCTGACCGGGCACGGAGAGCCCAGGCCCGACGAGAAGCTGAAGCGGCTGCAGACGATCTTGAGCCAGACCTATCAGGTAAGGCCGCTCGAGCTCGCGTCCAAGGGCAAGGTGGACGAGGACGTGGATGCTCTGTTGGTCCTCGGGCCCACCCAGCCGCTCAAGGAAGGGGAAATCAAAGCCATCGATCAGTTCCTGATGCAGGGAAAGAGCGCGGCGTTTTTTCTCGATTCGGTCCAGGTCGATCTGAAGACCTTCCAGCCGACGCCTGCCGAACACGGGCTGACTCCGCTTCTGGCGAGCTATGGAATTGTCATCGACGACAAATTGGTGGCCGACGTTCAATCGGCGCACATCACCGTTCAGGAGCGGCGGGGATTCATGGTGGTCTCGGTGCCATCGCCCTATCCCTTCATTCCGCAACTGACTCATCTCGAAGGGGACAGCCCGATTACCAAGGGACTGAGCGGAGTCACCTTCCCTTTCGTGACCTCGGTCGCGGCAACCCCTGCCGAAGGCCGGCAGGTGGCCGCTCTCGCCAAGTCCACCGCGAAGAGCTGGCTTGAGCCGCAGCCTTTCAACACCGACCCCCGTCGAGATTGGCGGTCGGAGACGATCACCACCACCGGGCCGTACACCTTGATGGTGCAGGTCAGCGGGAAATTGCCGAGCCATTTCGCCTCCGAGGCCCAGGCTTCCGGAGGTGGCGTCCTCGCCGAGAGCAAGTCGGAAGCCCGGGTAATCGCCGTCGGCGGGTCGGCTTTGTTCTGGGATGATTTCATGTCTCGGCCCAACCAGGCGCTGCTTCTCAACGTCGCCGACTGGCTGCTCCTGGATCCAGCCCTGCTGGCGATGCGAACGCGCGGCCTTGCCGAAGCGCCGCTTCAAGCGGACATCAGCGACGCGACACGCGGCGCGGTGAAATACGGGAATACGTTGGGCATTCCATTGCTCCTCGTTCTTTACGGAGTCGTTCGATGGCGCATGCGAGAAGCGCGGCGCGCCACGGTGAGCATCTAGAGGGTGAGTGACCATGAAAAAGGGAACGCTGATTCTGATCGGAGTCTTCGCGGTTTTGTTGGCGATCGTCTTGGCCACCCGCGAGCGGCAGGTGAGCGTGGGCATTGTCAAATTCGAGCTGCCCCCGATCGATAAGGACAAAGTCGTTGCGATCGAGATCGCCGGACCGAAGGCTGCGAGTCTAAAAAAGGAAAGCGCCGGCTGGACGGTGGCCGATCCCGCGAAACCAGACCAGAAGCATCCCGCCGATGAGCAGCAGATCAATTCCGCGCTCGATGCCTACAAAGAGACCAAGGTCCACGACCTGGTCAGCGACAAATCCGAGAGACAGACCGAATTTGAGATCGATGACGCCAAGGGCCTTCGAGTAAGAATCACCAGCCAGGGGGCCCCGAACGTGGAGTTGGTGTTGGGCAAGCCGACCAAAAGCGGAGGTGTCTATATTCGGCAGGCGAAGAGCAACGCCGTTTTCACCGCCGAGGGTCGATTTCCCTGGATGGCCAAAAGGGACGTCAGCGCTTGGCGCAAGCGGAGCATCATCGGCGCCAAGCTGGACGATGTGGTGGAGGTCGCCGTCCATCCCAAAGATCAGGAGTCCTATGTTCTGACCAACAGCGGCGATGGCGGCGGTTGGAAGCTGAAGGAGGGAACGAAGCTCCCGGATCGATTCCGCTACGACGCGTCCGCCGGCCAGGGCCTGGTCCAGCAACTGGTCAACCTGCGAGCGCAGGACTTCGTCGATTCGCCGGGGAGCGATGATGCCCTTGGCTTTGCCGGTCCGCACTCGTTCATCGAGGCGAAGCTCAAGGACGGCAAGCACTTCAAGATTCACCTCGGCCAGGAACAGGAGAGCAAGGAGAACAAGAGCAAGGCGGTTGCCACGAGGCTAGAGGGCGACCCACAGGTCTATCTGGTGCCGCCATACACCGCGAATGTCTTGCAGAAGCGAGCCGCCGACTTGAGGGATCTGTCGCTTCTTTCATTCGACCCGCAAAAAGTAAGCAAGCTCTCCGTCCTGTCCTCGGGGAAGAAGACCGTGGTAGCCCGGGAGGGGGACGCCTGGAAGGTGCTCGAACCCAAGAAGGTGCCGTCCGGGTTCGAGTTTGATCCAGCACGGGTCACCGCCGAGTTGAACATGCTTCGCGGCCTCAAAGCCTCGCGGCTGATCGATGGCAAGGTGGAACCAACTCAGTCAGGTCTGTCCAAGCCGACCACCCAGGTGGACTTGACGCTCGAGGGCGGAGCCCACCAGTCGTTGGCGTTCGGGAAAGAAGCGAAGAGCGACAAAGGCAAAGAGGTATACGTGAAGGGTTCCGCGGACGCCTTCACCTATGCAATCTCAGACAGTCAGCGCTCGCGCTTTGATTCCGGCGTCGAGATGTTCAAGAAATTGCCGCCCCCACCGGCCAACATGGCGGGCGGTGGAATGCGGGGGCTGGAGAGCCTCCCCCCCGACGTTCGCGCGAAGATTGAAGCTCAGTTGCGCCAACAGCCGCATCCATAGCTGGCGACAGACCGCTCAAAGCCGACGCGCAGGTGGTGAACGTTCATTGCGGTCTCGCCTCGCGTCCAACCTTCGCCGATGCCTCGCTTGCAGTCTGGCCTTGAGGTTGGCCTGGAGAAGGTCAATGGAATCGCGCAGGATCAGCGCCACCAGAAACAGGAAGGCCGCGACGACCCAGATGACCAGGAGCTGCTTCATCCCTTGCCCTCATCCCAGCACCCCCTGAACGTATTCTATCGAACCCGCAAAGATGTCTAGAAACTGGCGGTGAATGCGAGATCGCACTGCCCGAAAGCAGGCAGGCCACCGGCTCGTGGTTCGAAGACCCGGTTTGCCTCGAGCGCTCAGAGCTTGTTCAGGCCGTCGAGCGCAGCGACTTTGTATGCTTCCGCCAGCGTCGGATAATTGAAGACGGCGTCGCGGAAGTACTCGATCGTACCGCCAAAGGAAATCACCGCCTGCCCGATATGGATGATCTCGGTGGCGCGCTCGCCGATGGCGTGAACGCCGAGCAACTTGAGCGTTTTCCGCTCGAAAAGCAGCTTCAGCATCCCATTCTCATCGCCAATCATCAGGCTCTTCGCCAAGTAGATGCCGTAGGGAAAAAGCTCCGGTATCTGGGACGCCGGGACTCCGAACATGTAGTTGCCCGCCAGTCGCCCCTGTTCCATCGAGGTGCTGGCCAGCGCGGGAAAACCAATCACGTCCCCGGCCGCATAGATATTCGGGACGATCGTTTGAAAAGACTGATTGACCTTCACCCTTCCCCGACCGTCCGCTTCCAGGCCCGCAGCCGCGAGATTGAGCAAATCCCCGTTCGCCTGCCGCCCTGCCGCGTAGAGCAGAGCGTCTCCCTGGACCCGCTTTCCGCTCTCGAGCTCGGCGAAGACCCGGTCGCGCTCCGGCTCGATCCCGACCGAGGTCACCTTCTCGCCGAGGCGGAACGTCGTTCCGAGGGCGCGCAGATGATAGGTGAGCGCTTGCACGATCTCCTGATCCACGTATTCGAGGATGGTGGACCTCTGGTCGATCAACGTCACTTTCGCCCCCAGGGCCGCCAGGAACGAGGCGAACTCCAACCCGATCACCCCGGCCCCCACGACGATTGCCGTCCGTGGCATGCGGTCGATCTGATGCAGCTGGTTGGTGTCGATAATCCGTTTGCCGTCGAATGGAATGCCCGGGCCGTGGGCGGGGCGAGTCCCGCAGGCAATGAGGATGTGCTCGCCGCTCAACGTATACGGGCCGGTTGGGCCTTCCACATCCAGTGTGTGTGGGTCTCGAAAGCGCGCCGTGCCTTCGAAAATGCTGATCTCATTTCGCTTGAGCTGGGCGCGAATAATCTGGGTTTCCCGTTCCACCAGGCCGTTGACGCGGAACGCAAGATCCTGGACGGAGATCTTGTCCTTCAACGAGTAGTCGCGGCCGTAGAACGTTCGTTCGGTGAAGCCGGTCAGATGCAAGATGGCTTCGCGGAGCGTCTTGCTGGGAATGGTTCCGGCATGGACGGAGACGCCGCCAATCATCCTTGGGCGATCGATCACCGCGACCCGTTTCCGCAGCTTCGCCGCGCACACCGCCGCCTTCTGGCCCGCCGGTCCACTTCCGATCACCACCAGGTCGTACGGAATCTCGCCCATCTGTCGCATCGTGCCTCAACGAAAGAGGCGAACCAAGCGCGCAAGTACCTCTAACGGCCGCGCGCGCTCACTTCAAGTTGGCAGCGAGGAAGCCGAGCGCCATTCTGGAGGTCTTCGCACACCCGGGAAAAGGGTGAGCTTGGCCTTTTGACTGTGTCGCGTTCCGCGTGCGAACATTGCGGTGCCTTTTTCCGCTGAGGGGGTAGTGACGTGGGTAGCACCGTCAGCGAGCAGGTAACTGCTCTGCTCCGCGCCTGGAGCGGCGGAAATCCGCAAGCGGCGGAGAAGCTGATTCCCATTGTCTATGACGAGCTTCGCGGCCTGGCGGCGCGCCACCTGCGCGCCGAGCGCGGCGATCACACCCTGCGGCCGACCGCGCTGGTGCACGAGGCTTTCTTGAAAATGGTCGACCAGCAAGCGGGCGCATTCCAGAATCGCGCCCAGTTCTTCGCGCTCGCCGCCCAGGCGATGCGCCGCGTGCTGCTGGACCACGCCCGAGCCCACCTGGCGCGCAAACGCGCAGGCGGCTGGGAGCGCGTGAGCCTGGACGAGGGCATGGCCATGGCGCAAGGCCCACGCGAATTGGATGTGATTGCCCTCAACACCGCCCTGGAAGAACTGCAAGAGATCGACCCGGAAAAGGTCCGGCTGGTCGAGCTGCGGTTTTTCGGCGGGTTGAGCGTCGACGAGGCAGGAGAGGTCCTCGGTGTGTCCCCATCCACCGTGGCCCGGCAGTGGCGGCTCACCAAGGCCTGGCTGTATCGCCGGCTCGAAGAGCTCTGATCGCAAAAACGCGGACAGCCTTTTCCCCCGCTTTGCGCGTCTACTCGAAGGGCACTCTTCCAGGAGCGCCCAAAGGAGAGAATCGCATGGACAGCTATCTACTTTTCGAGTCCCAGGGGGCGTTCGAATCGGCGCAGGTGCCGCTCCACTACCAGCTGGCCGCCGGCCTGAAGAAGGCAGGGAACAAGGTGACCGTGTTTCTGGTTCAAAACGGGGTGACCGCGGCGCGACGAGGTCTGAGCACTGACGCCCTTGTCCGGTTGATCGAGGCGGGCGTGGAGGTCCTGGCAGACGAATTTTCCCTGCGGGAGTGCGGGATCCCGTCGTCGCGCCTCGCCCCGGGGGTCAAGGTGGCCAACCTCGACGTTGCGTTGGACCAAATCGCCGAGGGCCGCAAGGCCCTGTGGATGTGAGGGAGACTTCGATGGCAAAAAAGAAACTGACGCTGGTGCTGATGGACGCTCCCTTCGAGAATGCTCGCACGGTCACTGGACTGCGGCTGCTCGACGCGGCGATCCGGCGAGGACACGAGGTGACCGTCTTCGCCTAGGAAGGGGCGGTCGCGCTGACCTTTGACCGGCAGGCGCCACACGCCAACGCGGTGCACGGCCGCGACGCTGTCCAGGAGGACCATCCGCTGCCCAAGGACTGGATCGCCGCGCTGATGGAAGCGGCGCAGCGAAACGGCGGGCGACTGGATTGGATCAACTGTGGATTGTGCGTCGACGAGCGCGGGGTCGGCGAGGCGATCCCCGGCGCGAGGCGGGGAAGTCCCGCGGATCTGTGGAAGGCGGCCGAAGCATCCGACAACACGCTGGTGATTGGCACGCGCTGAAGGAGCAGGACATGAAGACCTTGCAAATCGTGACCACCGCATACCGCTGCAATGTGGAAGAGCAGGACGACCCGGTGCTCTGGATCATCCAGGCAATGAGGGGCGCCGGCGCGAACGCGCACGTGCTCCTCGAAGCCGGCGCGGTCAATTACGCCGCCAGCGGACAGGATGCCTCGGGCTTGTCTTTCGGCGGGAAGGCCCAGACTCAACCGCCACGGATCGAAGAGGACATCAAGCGCCTGATCGGCAAGGGGGCCGAGGTCTACGCCGTGGAGGACGATATCGCAGCTCGCGGGCTCGAACGGACGGACCTGGTCGAGGGCATCCGGGGCGTTTCCCGCGCCGAGCTGCCCGGCCTCTTCGCCGCCTACGATTGGATCTGGCGCTGGTAAAGCGCCGACGGGGTGAGGGCAACCTGATCAGCGCCGAACGAAGGCCTACCGGCCGGCCAGGTGCGCGCTTCGCATCTGTTGTACATTTTCCCCGGTTTCCGGGGTGAAACGTACAACAGATGGTGATCTTGCGGCCTCGGGGGAAGAAGGAACCCGTGAGCCCAAGCGTCCCCGCGGCAACGAGGATTTCGCGCGAGCCCCGCATCGCCAGCACGGGCCAGCGTTTTTTCGCCGGGTGCGACGAAATGCCGCAGCGGGCAGACGCCACCGATCTGCTAGAGGGAGCGGCGAAAGGGGCAATCCTCCTCGATGATCCTCCACGGTGCTCGTCGCTATTGGTGTATTTTCATCTCGATTCTTTTCATCCATTCGCTTGCGCTGGCGGCGGACAGTCCAGCCGAGGGCGACGCGTCGTCCCCGGCTGCTATCTCCGATTCTCCCGAGGAAAAATCGTCGCCCCCTCTGGTCGAACCGATTGAGCCCGAGAGCGGAAGAAAGGCGGCCGGCCAGGAAGAGATTGAAGTGCGAGGAGAGAGGCTGCGCCCGGCCCCCATCCTCAATCAAGCTCAGTCGATCGGAGTAGTGACCCGGCAAGACTTGAAGAGAAACGACGGGCTGTTCCTGGAAGACGCGATCAATCTGATCCCCGGGGTACGGATGGAGAGTCGGAGCCTGTCTGGGGGTCAGCGGATCACCATCCGAGGCTACGGCAACAGCACCAACTTCAATGGAACGGGATACAAGGCCTATCTCAACAACATTCCAATCACCGACGCCGAGGGAAATACCATTCTCGACGACATCGATATCTCCACGCTCGGGCGGGTGGCGGTGATCAAGGGCCCCGCATCCAGCTTGTACGGCACGGGGATCGGCGGAGTGATCCGGATGTTCACCTTGCGCCCGGAACCTCAAGCCACCCGATTCACCCAGGAGCTGGTCGGAGGCACCCAGACGCTGATCCGAACCAATAGCCGCGTCGAATCGGCGGGGGACAACTCGTCTATCTTCCTCAACTACGGCTACCAACATTCGGACGGCTACCGCATTCACAACGAGTCGCGAAAAAACTATGCGCTCCTCTCTGCGGAGGTCCAGCCCAGCGCCAAGCAATCCCTCTCCTTCTACGGCGCCTTCAACCGCTCCAACGAGCAGCTGGCCGGACAATTGACCGAAGAGCAATTCAACAACAAGCAAAACGTCGCCGAAGCGGCGTATCTGGGGAACGACGCGCACGTGGCGATCGACAGCATCCGTCTCGGTGCGACCCACAGCTATGAATTCCATCCCGCGGTGAACAACATCACCAGCGCCTACGCCAGCGGCTATCAGTTGGACCAGCCCTTTGCCGGTGGCCGCAGCGACAATCTGGCTGTGAACTTCGGCGGACGGACGGAATTCAACCTGGCCTTCGGTCAGCCGGGCTTGGGATTGAACGGCACGGTCGGCACCGAAGTTCAGCAGACCCACTCATTCAAGAAAAGCTACAACATGAACGATGGGGTGCTCGGCGGGATCCGTGGCGATCTTCAAGTAATCGCGCTTCAATCCAATACATTCATGCAGTGGGACTTGTTGCTGCCTTACGAATTCACCTTTACCGCTGGCGCCAGCCTGAATTTCGTCCACTACAGCATCAGGGACCGCCTCTACAATACCGCCAATCCGACCCACCCGGACCAATCTGGGATCAAGGACTTTAGCCCGGTGGTGACGCCT
>WNFG01003185.1_pt1 | contig 13705 bp, 10 predicted proteins | sample 5400431 | NCBI WGS metagenome assembly WNFG01 (sample SAMN13153346, study PRJNA577476) | soil metagenome | isolation source: 120 cm saprolite under Douglas fir tree site 2 hole 3 replicate 2 | place: USA:California | collected 2015-04-18
TGGGTGTTCGGCCGCCGCAAGGAGTCGGCGGACGCGGAAAGCAAGCCGTGGGAGCATGTGACGCCGCCGCTGCCCCCTATCGACGGCGTGTTCCGCCAGCCCACGGACGTCGCCTGGGACTCGCAAGGCAACATCTACATCAGCGACGGCTACATCAATTCGCGCGTGGCCAAGTACAGCAAGGACGGCGACTGGGTGAAGTCGTGGGGCGAGCCGGGCACCGGACCCGGGCAATTTCGCACCGTCCACGCCATCGCGATCGACCGCAACGACAACGTCTATGTGGGCGACCGCTCGAACCACCGCGTCCAGGTGTTCGATACGGACGGCAAGTTCCTGCGCATGTTTTCGGTCGATGTGCCGCCGGTTCCCGGTACGAAGGCGGTCTACGGCAACACGCCGAGCGGCGATCGCCTCACCCAGGTGATCGGGGCGCCCAATTCGCTCTGTATTACGCCGGGCCCAAACCAGGTGATGTTCCTCGGCGAATCCACGTTTCCGGGGCGGGTCTTCAAGCTGACCCTCGATGGCAAGGTGCTTGGCGTGATCGGCCGCTCGGGACGCAACCTCAAGCAATTCTCCGGCGCCCATGCGCTCGCGTGCCCATCGGAAAACGAGATCTACGTCGCCGAAACCGCCAATTGGCGCGTACAGAAGGTGCTGCTGCATCCGCGGACGCAGTAGGTGGCGGGCGCGGAAAGCGACGATGCCGTAGGGTGGGTTGAGCGCAGCGAAACCCACCGTCGGCCTCGCCGCTGGAAGGCCTAGTTCTCTAAGGGAAGTCCCGTGATACCCACTGTTGGCCTGTCAGTTCAAAATCAATGCCATTGCCTAACCGTCCAAGGCGATGGTTGACGCGATTACCCCGCACGTAGACGCAACCGCAATAATTGCATCGCCAAGTTTCGTCGCCTCTTTTGTCCGCCTCTTCAATCACTTTGCGGGCCGATTCCGAAACAACCAAACGCTGGCCATCGGTAAGTGGGTGCTGTCTATGCGGCCTTCCGCCATTGCACTCGTCCGGACAGCTGCGTAAGTCTCTTTGCAACTTCTTTCGCATAGCCTTGCTCACTTGCGTTGCGAATCTCGCGGGGGGGGTCGGAACGGCGACATAGAACGACGACCGAGGCACGCGAGAACGCGCCATGTTTTCGAGTCGTCGCGGGGGAGAAAGCCCAGGACCGTGCCTTAAGATTGGACACGTCCGTCAGGCGGTATGCCTGCGCAAATTCTTTTTGATCTCGATATTAAAAAATTGTGGCCTCCAGATCGCGGCAATTTCAAGGGCGAAGCGCCGCGGCCTCTGCCGCCTCCGTTTTGCGGGGGAGCGTAGGGCGGGGCGCAGGTAAGGACGTCTCTACAAGCTCAGACTCGCGGAAAGGCCCCCTCACCCCGACCCTCTCCCCGCAAGCGGGGAGAGGGAGAAGCGCCGCTCAAAAATCCGGCTTATCCGCCTGCGGGATCGGAAACAGGTTCTTGCCGAAGTGATCGCCGTTGTTCTCGGCGCACACCGTTTCCCGCATCGGGTTCGGCACCTTGCGCCAGCGCTGGATCATGTGAAGCGGCTCGTTCAAGGTGTCGGGGTCCTCGACCGTCACCAGGACTTCCAGCCGGTTGCCGTCATTGCTCAGTTTGTAGCGCTCGACCACGTGTTCCCTTTCGGTGTGCGGCGTGCGGTACCAGTCGAGAAAGCTCATTGGGGCGGTGAGCCCGATTGTGTCGACCACCAAGGTGCCGTCGTTCTCGTAATGGCCGATCGACTCGCCGAACCATGATGGCTTGACGACTTCAGAATGCTTGTCGGTCAGGTAGATGCGGCGCACCATGTGGTCGCGCTGCCAGATCATCCACACTTGGTCGGGCTTCTGGATGAAATAGAACGGCTCGGCCGGCGTCAGCAATTGCCCCGGGATGCCGCCCGGATAGCAGACCGATTGCGCCGCGAAGGGAAGCCCGCGCTTGCCGCTCAGGACCTCCTCGTTCGACTCCTGCATCTGTTTGGCCGCCCAGGGCTTGAGAACCGGGTCCTTGACGTTGCCGATGTCCGGCGTCACCTGTCCGGGGCCGTCCAGATTGCCGTGGTATGAATAGGCGGGGTCTTGCCGGATCGGTCCGCGGCCCATTCCGGCTGGCGGGTCGAACCAATGGACGCCCAAAGCGAGCCAGGCGAAATTGATCGATGCCAGGTTGGGAATTTTACCGCTCGCCGGGGTCTGGGCGCTGGCGCCGGGCGCCGCTGCCCACAGCGCGACGGTCGCGCACAACGCCGCAGCGCAAGGGGTCAGACACCTCGACACGATTCGATTGCGATGGACGGTGAACGCGAGCTTCAACATCAGCATGTTTCCTCCCAGGCGATGACGAACCGAATGCCCCCCACCCTGCCCCAGTAGGGGCGACCCTTGTGGTCGCCCGTCTTGCGCGCCGCGTCAGCAGGCGACCACAAGGGTCGCCCCTACTGGGGCAGGGCAGAGTTCACCAGATGCGCACGCGGTCCTCCGGCTTTAGGTAGAGCTTGTCGCCCGGCTTCACCCCGAAGGCGTCGTACCAGGCGTCCACGTTGCGCAGCGGGCCGTCGACCCTGAACCGCGCTGGCGAATGGCTGTCGCTCGTGATCTGCTGCTTGAGGGCGTCGGGGCGCGACTTGGCGCGCCAAACCTGCGCCCAGCCAAGGAACACGCGCTGATCGCCCGTATAGCCGTCGAGCACCGGGGCAGGCGCGCCATGCAACGAGGCCCGATAGGCGTCGAGGGCGAGCAGGATGCCGCCGAGGTCGGCGATGTTTTCGCCCATGGTCTGGGCGCCCTTCACGTTGACGCCGGGAGCGACCGCATATGTGTCGTACTGGGCGCCGTACTTGGCGGCCTCCGCCTGGAATTTCGCGGTGTCGGCCGGCTGCCACCAGTCGGTGAGCACCCCGTGACCGTTTGACTTGCGGCCTTGATCATCGAAGCCGTGCGTCAACTCGTGACCGATCACGCCGCCGATGCCCCCATAGTTGATCGCCATGTCGGCGTCCGGATCGAAGAACGGCGGCTGCAGGATGCCGGCCGGGAACACGATTTCGTTGCGGGTCGATGAGTAATACGCATTCACCACCTGCGGGGTCGTGAACCATTCCTGCCGGTCGACCGGCCGATCGAGCTTTGCAACATTGTAAGCCCACCGGAACGCGGTCGCGCGGCGGACATTGCCGACGAGATCCGTGGGATCGATCTTCAGTGCCCCATAGTCGCGCCATTTGTCGGGATAGCCGATCTTGACGCCGAAGAGGTCGAGCTTTTCGAGCGCCTTGGCCTTAGTCTCGGGCGTCATCCACGAAAGATTTTCGATCCGGCCACGCATCGCGCGTTTCAACTGGTCGACCAGTTCCTCCATCTTCGCCTTGGAGTCCGGCGGGAAGTGGCGAGCGACATATTCCTTGCCCACAACCTCGCCGAGCGAGCTGCCGACGAGCTGCGTGGCGCGCCGCCAACGCTGCCGCTCTTCGATCTGGCCGACAAGCTCGGCGCCGCGGAACTCGAACCGCGCCGTTACGAACCGCGCCGACAGGAACGGCGCCGTCTGGTCGACAACGCGGAACGCTTTCCAGGCCTGCAGTGTCGCGACAGGCGCCTCAGCGAAAATCTTGGCAAGCTTGGGCAAGGCGCTCTTCTGGCGCACCACGATGACACGCGTCTCGCCTACGTCAGCGGCCGCAAGCCAGGCGGACCATGGGAAGTCCGGCGCCAGGGCACCGAGTTCGGTCGGCGTCAGCGGATTATAAGTCTTGTCGCGGTCGCGGCTTTCGGCGCGACTCCAGCTCGCCTCCGCGATCCTGGTTTCGAGCGCGACGACTTCGTCGGCACGCTCAAGCGCATCCGCCCAGCCCACCATGTCGAGCAGGCGCGCGACGTAGTCGCGGTACTTGGCCTTCTTGTCCCGGAAGGCGTCGCGCAAATAGTAGTCGCGATCCGGAAGGCCCAATCCGCTTTGCGAGGCGTGCAGCGTGTTGTGGGTCGGATCCTTTTCGTCCTCGTCCACCGCGATGTTGAACAAGCTGCCGCCGAAACCGTTCTTCGAGCGCCCCATCAGGACAGCGATGTCGGTCTTGGTCTTGGCGTCGCGGATTTCCGCAAGATCCCCGGCGATCGGGCCGAAATCGAGCCGCTCGATCCGTCCTTCATCCATGAACGCGTTGTAGAGTGCGCCGATCTTGCCGGTGTCGGTATCGGGAGGGGCGCCCGATTTAGCCGCCTCCTCGATAATGTCACGCACCTGTTGCTGCGTCTTATCGGTCAGCGCATCGAACATGCCGAAGCGCGCTCTGTCGGCCGGGATCGCGGTGCGGGCATCCCATGCTCCGTTGGCGAAATCGAAGAAACTGTCGCCCGGGCTGACCCTCGGATCGAGCCCGGATTCGTCGAAGCCCCAGCGGCCATAGGAGGCGTGTTCCTGCGCCTGGGAAAAGGCGGTGCAGGCTGCAATGACGAGGGCGCCGGAAAGGAGTGCGCCTTTGAGCAGTTCGCGTATCACCAGGGTGATCCTCTCAATAGCGTCGCCGCCCACTTTGCGGGCGACGACAACGATGAAATGCCGCCATCCGAGACAGGTTCCTAAATCCGATCCGGATACGGCAAGATGAAATTGTCCCGGTTCGGCATCTTCACCTGCGGCAAGGTCTTCGCATCCATCACGTCGTTCTCGCCGATCAGCTTGTTGAGGGCGAGGATGTAGGCGGTGAGCGCGTAAACCTCGTTGTCGGCGAGTGAGCGTGGCGCGTTGTAGGGCATCGCCCGCCGTATGTAGTCGAACACCGTGGTGGCGTAGGCATAGTAGTTGGCGATTGTCTTTGCCGTTTCGATGCCGTTGGCGAGCGGCGCGCCGCCGACCAGCGGTCCGGCGCCCGGGGCGCCGCCGCCCTTGCCGCCCTCGGCGTGGCAAGCCACGCATTTTTCCGCATAGATTTTTGCGCCCTGTGCCGACGTGCCGCTGCCCGCCGGCAGGTTGGTGCCGTCCGGCAACACGGAGATATCCCACGCCTTGATGTCGGCCTCGGATAGCGGCTTGCCGAGATTCGGCGATTGGACGCCGGCGTTTTGCGCGAGGGCAGCGCCGGTCCCTAATGCAAGCGTTGCGGCGAGGGCGAACAGCGGCTTACGCGTAGACATGTTTGATCTCCCCTTTGCTGTCGACGCCCCAACTGGTGATGCTGTTGTAGTGCTGGTTCGGGAACAGCAAGGGGCTGGCGAGCGGTTGCTTGGTCTCGCCCCGCGCCGCCACGAATTCGGTGCGCAGCGGCTGCACGTTGCCGGCTTCGTCCCAGGCGCGGCTTTGCAAAACAGCGGGCTGGCCGTCCCATCGCCAAGGCATCTGAAAGCGGGTGAACGCCTTGTCGTGGATCGGCGCCTGCAGCGCGGCCTCGCCCCAGCTCTTGCCGCCGTCGGCCGACACCATGACCTTGGCGATGCGGCCTGTGCCCGAATAGGCCACGCCCGAAATGGTGTAGAAGCTCGGCTCCTTGAGGGTGTGGCCGAACGACGGGTGGGTGATGAAGCTCTTCACCTCCATCAGGAAGTGGAATCGCCACGTCTTGCCGCCCGGCAGAATCTGCGAATAGTTCTTGGTCTCGAAGAACGTATAGGCCGGCTGATCGATCGCCTTGATACGGCGCAGGAACTTGACATTCATGTTGCCCTGATAGCCGGGCACGAGAAGGCGCATCGGATAGCCGTTGCCGGGCATCAGGCGCTCGCCGTTCTGGTAGATCGCGACCATGGCGTCGTCGTAGGCCTTCTTGACCGGAATGCTGCGGTCGAGGAACTGGGCGTCAGCGCCCTCGGCGATGAGCCACTTCGCGCCCGGATCGATGCCGGCCTCCTCAAGCAGCGTGGACAGTTTCACGCCCGCCCATTCAGAGTTGGACACGAGCCCGTGGATGGCCCCGGCCGTGACCTGCAACGGCTCTTTGGAGAACATCGGGGCCGAGTTGCCGGCGCATTCCACGAACGCCATGCGGGTGACCAGCGGATAACGCGAAAGCTGCTCCAGGGTAAATTCAAGCGGCTGGCGCACCATGCCGTGAATGACGAGCTTGTGCTTGGCAGGATCGATATCCGGCACGCCGCAGTGATTGATGGAAAAGTGCAGGCCGTTCGGCGTGATAGTGCCGCTCAGCAGATGATGCGGTGTGCGGGCATGAGAATTGCGGAATTCGCCCTGCGGATTGCTCAGCGTGCGGGCGACGTCCTTTTCGTACTTCGAGGCCGTCTGCACCGGCGGCATGATCGAGCCGAATTCCAGGCTCCACTGCTCATCCTTGAGCGGCTCTGCGGCGGCGCCGGTGACGGTCCCGGCCGCCCCGATAGCGCCGGCGACCGCAATGCCCTTGCCGAGCAAGGCGCGGCGACTGATCAGGCCGTTACCGGCCACCAGATCGAACGAGGGGGTACGCCCTCGGCGATGAGTTGTGCTCATGATGCCTCCTGACGGAGAGGCGCCATATGCGCCCCTCTCATCTCGAATAGTTATATGCTGCCCCCCGGCGCTTTGGTTGTCCAGACCGAGGTAGAGTGCATTCTGGTCATGTAGAGCCACTTGCTCGGCATCATGGCCAGGTTGTCCCGGCCATCCACGCCTTGCTTACTAAGGCTCGGCGAGCAAGACGTGGATGCCCGCGACAAGCGCGGGCATGACGATCGCGGGGCGATTGGATCACATCGGAAGTTCGGCAACCAAACCGGTCCCGCGCGTTTCAACAAGCGATGACGACGCGCATCGCTCATCACTTGGGTTCACCATCACGGCTGCATTTCCATGAACGCCAAACGTCCATCGCTCGCCGTCGACTGCGTCGTGTTCGATCCGGGCGGCCGGCTGCTGCTTATCCGTCGGAAACATCCGCCCTTCCGCGGTCGGTACGCGCTGCCGGGCGGCTACGTCGAATACGGGGAGACGACGGAGCACGCCGCCGCCCGCGAACTCGCTGAGGAGACCGGCCTGGTCGCAGCCACCCTGTCGCTGATCGGAGTTTATTCCGACCCGCATCGTGACCCGCGGGGCCACATGGTGAGCATCGCCTACCGGGTTGCTGTCACGGGCTACGATCCCCATGCTGGAGATGATGCCGCCGACGCAGCGTTCGTCGCAGATTGGGAAGACATCGACCTCGCGTTCGATCACCGCATCATCGTCGATGATGCCGTGCGCCAGGGCTCCAAGCCAGCATAGAGGTGCACAACCTGCCGAGGGCGGCTTCCGGTAGGTTGCAGCACTTGGCGCCCTACCGGGTCGTTGCCGGGAGGGCGCCCGCATGCGGCGTTCGCGCGGCGCCTCGTCATTGGATGCCGGCGGCCCTGATCAGTCTGCCATTGGCGGCAATCTCGTCGGCCACGAACTTGTCCATTTCGGCCGGCGTCAGCGGCATCGGATCGACCGCGAGCTGCCTGAGCTTCTGCCGCATTTCCGGCGTCGCCAGCACCTTAGTGCCGGCGGCATGGAACTTGTCGATGATGGCGCGCGGCGTCTTCGCCGGCATCAGGACGCCATACCAGACCGCAAGGTCGGAATTCGCATAGCCGGCTTCGAGCGTGGTCGGGACGTTCGGCAGATCGGAGGCCCGCGTCGCCGTGCTCACGGCAAGCGCCACCACGCGGCCATCCGCGATGAATGGAAGCGCAGTCGAGATCGGGCAGAAATAGAAATCGACGCGGCCGCCGAGTACGTCGGCAAGCGCCTCGGCGCCCCCCTTGTAGGGAATATGCACCGCCTCGAAACCGGCGCTCAGCCGGAACTTCTCCGCATTGAGGTGCGTTCCGGTGCCGACGCCGGCGGAAGAATAGTTGATCGATCCGGGCCTGGCCTTGGCGGCCGCCACAAGGTCCCGCACAGTCTTCCAGCCCCTCGCGGGCGGCACGATCAGCACATCGGCACTCTGGCCGATCATGAGGGCGCTCGCCAGCTCCTTGGCGGTGTCGTAGGGCATGCTGGGCACGATCCAAGGCGCAATGGTGAGGGCAGTGCCGCCGGCAAGCATCGTGTGGCCGTCGGGGTCCGCACGCACGACCGCGTTGCCCGCGATCGTGCCGCCCGCGCCGCCGCGGTTCTCTACGACGATGGGCTGGCCCAGTTCGGTGGCAAGCGGCTCGAATACCGCCCGGGGCACCAGATCAGTGGCGCTGCCGGCCGCGAAGGGAATGAAGGCGCGCAGTGGCTTGGTGGGCCAGGTTTGCGCCGGAGCGCCTGCGGTCGAGGCCACCCACGCCGCCAGGATCGCGAGTGCAATATGGATTCTGCGCGTCATCATGTCACCCATCATGCTGCTGCGCGTCCGTGGCTTTCGTGCAGCTCACTCCACCACCCAACACGCCTTGCTCAATTCAATTGCGATCCGGCAGGGACATCATTGCGTGCGGTCGACGTGGTGTCTACCGGGCTTGGCAGGCTTCCCGCCCCCGGTGGCGGCGCCCTGGAATGACGTTGCATATGATTCGGGATTCAAAATCGCTGAACTGGACATCTCGCTGCGGTCAATGCGAAGACGTAAGCTCTCGCCGGAATGTCGGGTTCGCGAAAACGGATTAACCGCGAGCATGAACAGGTTTTTCAAGCGATTGCTGGGCGACATTACGTTCCTGCGCGGGGTCTGGCGCGTGATCCGGCTTACCTCGCCGATCGCCCGGAACCCGACGCGCATTTTCCCGCTGCTCGTTGATGATTTGGCGGCGCGCCACGGCGACAAGCTCGCGCTCGTGTCGAACCGCGAGCGCCTGACCTACCGGATGCTCGCCGCGCGTTCCTGCCGCTATGCACGGTGGGCCATGGCGCATGGGATCCGCAAGGGCGATGTGGTTGGCCTATTAATGACGAATCGGCCCGAATATGTCGCCATATGGCTGGGGATCATTCGGGCCGGCGGCACCGTGGCGCTTCTCAATACCAATCTCACGGGGCCGGCGCTTGCGTTCTGCATCGATAGCGTTGCACCCAAGCACGTCATCGTGGCCGGGGATCTCGCCGATGCCTTGTCGTCATCGGATCCCTATCGCAAGACCGCCCCGCGCATCTGGTTGCACGGCGAAGTTCCCCCTCCCTACCCTCCCCCGCTCCCCCTCCCCAACCCTCCCCCGCAAGCGGGGGAGGGAGGGGTGGGGGCTGGGGAGGGTAGGGAGGGGGGCCACCCGCGGCTCGACGAGGCGGTCCTCGCGTTCGACGGCGCGGCTCTGTCCGCTGTGGAGCGTCCCAATCTCACTGTCGAGGACAGGGCGCTGTTCATCTTTACCTCCGGCACCACCGGCTTGCCCAAGGCCGCCAACATCAATCATTTCCGCCTCATGCTGGCGGCCAATGCCTTCGCGGGCGTGATGAACACCGGGCCGGACGACTGCATGTACGATTGCCTGCCGATGTATCACACCAGTGGCGGCGTTCTGGCGACTGGCGCGGTCCTGATCGGCGGCGGCACAGTTTTCATTCGCGAGAAATTTTCGGCGCGCGAATTCTGGGATGACGTGGTGCGCCACCGCTGCACACTTTTCATGTATATCGGCGAGCTGTGCCGTTACCTCGTCAATTGCCCGCCCCACCCGCAGGAGCGCGCGCACCGGCTGCGCTTGTGCTGCGGCAATGGCATGCGGCCCGACGTGTGGACGGAATTCCAATCACGCTTTGCAATTCCGTTGATCCTTGAATTTTATGCCGCGACCGAGAGCAACGTCACGCTGTTCAACGTGGAAGGAAAGCCGGGTGCGGTCGGCCGCATCCCGTGGTTCCTGGCCTCGCGGTTTCAGACCAAGATCCTGCGGTTCGATGTCGAACGCCACGCGCTCATACGCAACTCGCTCGGCCGATGCGAGGAGGCCGCGCCCGGAGAGGTCGGCGAGGCGATCGGCCGGATTTTCCAGGACCCATCGAAGCCGGGCGGGCGGTTCGAGGGCTATTCCAATGCGGCTGACAACGAGGCCAAAGTCCTGAGCGACGTGTTCGCCGAGGGCGATACTTGGTTCCGCTCGGGCGATCTCATGCGCCGCGATGCCGAGGGCTATTTCTATTTCATCGACCGCATCGGCGATACCTTCCGCTGGAAGGGAGAAAACGTGTCGACCACGGAGGTCTCGGAAGTGATGAGCGCATTTGCGGGCATTCATGAGGCCAATGTCTACGGCGTCGAGGTGCCGGGCCGCGAGGGCCGCGCCGGCATGGCGGCGATCGTCTGCGAGGAGGGTTTGAATCTCGTGGATTTGCGGTCATATCTGGCGGCGCACCTGCCTGACTATGCGCGCCCGCTCTTCCTGCGTATCCGCGGCGAGATCGATGCTACCGCGACCTTCAAGCAGCGCAAGATCGCCCTGGTGAAGGACGGCTTCGACCCTGCAAACATCGCCGACGCTCTCTTTTTGGATGACCCGCGCACGGGCGCCTATGTGCGCCTGGACGGCACGCTTTATAAACAGATCGTATCTGGGGAGGTGAGATTGTGAGGGCGCCCGATAGCGAGTTATTGCTGCCTACGGCCGGCGACGTGCTCGCCTATTGGCGCGCACTCGGCCCGAAGCGATGGTTCGTGAAAGACGCCGCCGTAGATGCCGAAATTCGCGCTAAGTTCCTTGGCCTCTACACGGCAGCAGTGACGGGATCGCTCGGCCCCTGGGAGGACGATGCCTCCGGTGCGCTGGCCCACATCATCGTGCTCGACCAGTTTCCGCGCAACGTGTTCCGCGGCAGTGCCGCTGCGTTCGCCGCCGATCCGCTTGCCTGCGCCGCGGCCGGCCGCGCGATCGACCGCGGTTTCGACCGGCAGGCCGCCAAGGCGGAGCGGCCGTTCTTCTATCTTCCCTACATGCACTCGGAAGCGCTCGCGGACCAGGAGCGCTGCTGCGACCTGTGCCGGGCCGCGGGAGACGAGGGCACCTTGAAATACGCCGCGCTTCACGTCGATATCATCCGCCGCTTTGGCCGCTTCCCTCACCGCAACGCCGTGCTTGGCCGGGTCACGACGCCGGAGGAACAGGCGTTTCTGGATGGCGGTGGGTTTAGCGGGTGAGTGGGGTCCGGCATCATGCCCTCCTTCCACGGTGTCTTCCCCTATCTGGTCTCGCCCATCGACCGCGACGGCCGGGTCAAGACCGACGTACTGGCTCGTCTTGCGGACGATCTCATCGCCGCGGGGGTGCATGGGCTCACCCCCCTCGGATCGACCGGAGAATTTGCCTATCTCGACCGCGAGCAGCGCGCTGCCGTGGTGAAAACCACCATCGCGGCGGCGGCGGGCAGGGTGCCGGTGGTGGCGGGCGCGGCATCGACCTCGACCGCCGACGCGGTCGCCCAGGCGCAGAATTACCAACGGCTCGGCGCCGACGGCATTCTGGCGATCCTGGAGGCCTATTTTCCGCTTAAGGATGCGCAGGTGGAAAGCTATTTCCGCGCCATCGCGGACGCGGTCGATATTCCGGTCGTGCTCTACACCAACCCGCAGTTCCAGCGCAGCGATCTTTCCCTCGACGTCATCGCCCGCCTCGCCGAGCACGAGCGCATCCGCTACATCAAGGACGCCTCGAACAATACCGGCCGCCTGCTTTCGATCATGAACCGGTGCGGCGGCGACATCGCGGTGTTCTCGGCCTCCGCCCATATTCCGGCCGCCGTCATGCTGATCGGCGGCGTCGGCTGGATGGCGGGACCGGCCTGCATCATCCCGCGCCAGAGCGTCGCGCTCTACGATCTCTGCCGCGCCGGCAAATGGCCGCAGGCGATGGAGCTGCAGCGGCGGCTGTGGCGCATCAACGAGGCGTTCGCCCGCTTCAACCTCGCGGCCTGCATCAAAGCGGGCCTCGAACTGCAGGGCTATGAGGTCGGCGACCCGGCGCCGCCGCAGCCGGCCCTGACGGCGGACGAACGCCGCGCGGTGGCCGCGGCTCTGGCGGACGTGGAGGCAGGTCCCGGCGCGGGTCCGACGAAATCACGATATAGATCGCGATGATATGGACACCCCCGCGCCTCCCTTTGTGAAAGCGGCTGTGGCGGCCTTTCCTCCAGATAATCAGGCTCTAGCTACTGGGACGGCAAGATTCCTGTCGCGGTTTGTCGATGATAGCTATCGTCTGTCGTCTACACGCCTGATTGTCTGCGGCAAGACGGTGAAAATTCCCAAGCGCATCCACTTTCTTGGATTGCGCGAAGAAAATCTCAGAACTCCGCCCACATTCTTGCCCGCAATCCACTGCCTCTGCACGCGGAGCACCGACGGATACGAGCGACAAGCCGCGCTGCGATACATTCTGAGTCTCAACGAGCCCTGGTCGATTCCTTTTGTAGTCTTGCTCTCAGGCGAATACGTTGTCGAGATTATCGACGACATGATTGGCTCGCTTTCGGTGTTTAATCGCGAGGCTTACATAAATTTTGTTCGCGAAAATCGAGGGCTGATGCGGCTTCTGCGCTCGAAAGCAACCAGTTACTGGAATTGCTATTACCGCATATCCCACCCCAATCGAAGCAACTATCCCGGCTTAGCGTTCCTGCATCAGCTCGAAGTCTGGGCCAGTTAGATTCCTCTGAAGTCGGGGGCCGAAGCCTTACGCCCGCTCCCGCAACAACCTCCGTATTACCTTGCCGGTCGTCGTCATCGGCATGGCGTCGATGAAGGCGACCTCGCGGGGATATTCGTGGGCCGACAGACGCCGCTTGACGAAGTCCTTAATTTCGGCCGCAAGCGCATCCGACGCCATGACGCCAGGCTTGAGCACCACGAACGCCTTGACGATCTCGGTGCGCAGCGGATCGGGCTTGCCGACCGCGGCGGCGAGCGCCACGGCGGGATGGCGGATGAGGCAATCCTCGATCTCGCCCGGGCCGATGCGATAGCCCGACGACGTGATGACGTCGTCGTTGCGGCCCAGGAAGGTGATGTAGCCGTCGTCATCCACGACCCCCTGGTCGCCCGTCGTCATCCAGTCGCCGATGAATTTCTCGCGCGTCGCATCAAGGTTGCCCCAGTAGGACAGAAACATCACGGGATCGGGCCGCTTGATGGCGATCTCGCCGATTTCGCCGGCCCGGCATGGCGTCCCGTCCGGCCCGATCACCCCGACAATGTGGCCCGGGATCGGCTTGCCCATGACGCCCGGCCGGCTGACGCCGATCGCCGCGCAGGAGCCGACCACCAGGTTGCATTCGGTCTGGCCATAGAACTCGTTGATGGCGAGGCCGAGCGCCGACTTGCCCCATTCATAGGTCTCGGCGCCGAGCGCCTCGCCGCCCGAACCGACCGTGCGCAGGCGGATGGCGTGGCGGCCGCTCGGATCGGGCGCCGAGCGCATCATGCGCAGCGCGGTCGGCGGAATGAAGGCGTTGCGGACCCCGGTTCGCGCCATTACGACGAAGACCTCCTCGGGGTCGAAGCGTTCGAAGCGCCGCGCCACCACGGGCACGCCATAGAGCAGGCCAGGCAGGAGGCAGTTGAGCAGCCCGCCGGCCCACGCCCAGTCGGCCGGCGTCCACATGCGGTCGCCGGGCTGCGGAAAGAACTCGTGCGGCACCTCGATGCCGGGCTGATGGCCGATCAGGACCCGGTGCGCGTGCAGCGCGCCCTTGGGCTGGCCCGTGGTGCCCGACGTGTAGACCATCAGCGCCGGGTCGTCAGCGCTGGTGACCTCCGGGGTGAATGCGGACGAAGCCCGCCCGAGCGTCTCGTGGAAGGAGAGCGCCTTGTCGCTCGCGCCATCGACCG
>WNFG01005327.1_pt1 | contig 13704 bp, 19 predicted proteins | sample 5400431 | NCBI WGS metagenome assembly WNFG01 (sample SAMN13153346, study PRJNA577476) | soil metagenome | isolation source: 120 cm saprolite under Douglas fir tree site 2 hole 3 replicate 2 | place: USA:California | collected 2015-04-18
AACTCGACGGCGCGAACCTCGGCGCCGAAGTCACTACCGCCCCCTATGCCATTAGCTGGAACAGCGCAAGCGTCTCGAACGCGGTTCACACGCTAACTGCCGTCGCGCGCGACGCAGCGGGCAACGCCTCTACATCCTCAGCCGCTACGGTTCGCGTGAGGAATCATCGCTAAAGCCTAAGGAGCAAGCGCCCGACAAACTCAACGTGGAGCTGTAAGGGAGCATGTCATGAAAGCGAAAGTGTTGCTCGCCTTGACTCTGCTAGGCCTCGGTGTTTGCTGGACGATTACCGACTGCGGTGGGAGGCATAGCCTCTCCACCTCCGCCGCCAACAATCAGCTCGATTTCTCCAACCAGTGCGACGGCGGGCGCTTTCCAGTTTCCTGCTAACAAGTTGCTAACAAAACTATGCCACTCAGGTCTATTTCAACGTACAAAACCGACGGAATCGTGCGGGAAAATCAACTACTTAGGTTTTGAAACAGGTCTGCAAAACCTCCATTCGTGGGTTCGAATCCCACCCGCGCCTCCATGCTTCTCGTTTCAAATCAATGGATTACGACTTTCGTCTCTTTCCCAGAATCGCCAACTTGGGAACATTTGGGAACAACTGGAAAAAGAGCCTCTTCTAGACTCTCGATTGCGCGCCGGTGCGTGTCTGGAATTGCATGGGTGTAGAAGTTCAGCGTAGTTTCGACGCTGGCATGTCCCAATTGCTGCTGAGCGATCTTGGCGGGTACGCCGATATCGTGCAGGACCGAAGCGTGAATGTGGCGAAGTTGATGCCACGTCACGCGCTCAAGCCCTGCCGCCTTTGCAGCCGGCCTCAGCACGCGTTCTAGAAGATTACATTCGCGGTGCGGTCCGCCCAACTGGTTCGGGAAGAGTAAGCCTTCCCCACTCCATTTAGCGGCAAACCTCTTGCGATGCTCTTCCAAGAGTACGCGTGTCTGCGGACCAATTGGGATGGTGCGAATACTGCGCTCGCTCTTGGGCAATTGAATCTGGCCGTGGAAGACAGATTCGGAAATTCGAATTGTCCTCGCAGTCAGATCCACCATCTTCCAGCGCAGCGGCAATAATTCGCCCACTCGCAACCCTGTTAGGACTGTGAGAGTAACCATAGATCGATATGGCTCTCGGAGTTGCACGAGCAGCTTCGCTAGGGCTTCGGCATTCAGAATCCTGGGCTCTTTACGACGACCCTGTAGGGGGAACTTTACGCCCCGAGCCGGATTCGAATTCAGATAGCTGTAGTCCACTGCTGCGTCCAACACGCTTGATAGTACGATCCAAGCGTTTCGTACGGTCTGCCATGCCAAGCCTTGACGGAATTTATCTGCGACGAATCGCTGAATGTCCAACTTTGTGATGTCGCAGAGACGCCTTTGACCGAAGCAGGGCAAGACGCGCTTCCCGAGCACCATGCGATACCCACGCTGCGTGGAGAGCTTCAGAGTTGGCAAGACAAGAGTTGTCCATTCGCAGTCAACGAAATCTTGCAGATGCTTTGTTGTTTGGGGCCGTTGTTGACCCTGATTGAGCATCTGCAAATGTTGGTCGAGCTGTATCTGAGCTTCCCGGCGAGTCGGAACCTCGCTGAGAAGGCCAATTACAATCGAACGTTGTATGCGTCCTAGACTACCGTCTGGCCGAATCACATCTTCTCTCCAACGAGCGATCCAGACTTTCCTGCGTTTACCTCGTTTGAATAAACAGCCGGATTGATACCTGCGGCGAGCCACTGTCCACATCTTTTCCCTTGTGGCTCGTCTTGCCTTTTCATTGCGAAGGTTAGCGCCGGTGGCCATAAGAATTCAACGCGAAACGCACTGAATTTGGCGAATTGCTTCTTAGATAGGCCATGATGTCGGTGGAACGGAACCGGAGATATTTACCTAGCTTCACGTAGGGCAGGGGATTGGGGCATTGGCGACCCGCATGCTTATAAACCCACGAGACGTGCACTTGCAGGAGTTCAGCCACGTCCTGGACGGTCAGGAGATGACTATCGTCCCTTTTCTCTTCCCCTGCGGCCTCGTCCGGAGGTTCATTGCGAAACCTACCAGGTGCCACGACCACGAGGGATGCGGCTGAGGCCCCTTCCTCGTCTCTGTCCGACGCTGGTAATACTCTCTCTTTCTCTGATGAAGACGAACTCACTGCAAGGCGCGAGGCATGCTGTCGTTGAGACGCTGTATTCCCGCGCACACCGAATTGGGTTGGACGGAACTTCATGTTTTTTAGACGGCTTTTGCAAGAACCTCTCCTTTGGGTTTTACGATGCTGCGGTTGTTTGTGTGTTGGTCTGCCCTGCGCTTGAAGTCATCATCTTTGCGGAAGAGAAGCTTCAGGGCTTCGGTGATGACGTAAGACGGCGAAGCATCGAGAAACTCGGCATAGAGTTCGAGCTGAGTCTTTACCGATTCTTCGACACGGGCTTGGACGGTGACGGTTTTTGGTTGTTTCGGTGGTGCTTTCAAAATGGACAACGGTCTTCCCTTTCTTGTTCGTACAAAATGTCAGACATGTTGTCTGACAACTTCTCGGGGCTGCCCAACGCGACGGCGCAATACGCGTTGGTCCGAAGTGCCTCCGAGGGCGGGAGCGACCCGAAGAAACTTTTGGGCGGATTGACAGCCAAAAAGTGGGGTCGCTCCCGCCCGATTTGCCCCATTTTTTGTGGTCACTTTCGCAGGGGCAGTGGTTGTAAATCTTTGACCGTCAATTCCGCGGGCCGTGATCCGGGTGAAGAAAGTGGAGAAGAAGAGGCTGAAGTGTGTAATTCTTACCGTCTTCACCTTGCTCACCTTCTTCCTTCAGGCGATACGCACAGAATCTGGCGCGGCACGCGGGCAAGACAACGAACGAAATTTCGTTGCGGGCTGGAGCGACCCCAGTATCTCTTGGCCACGAGCAAGTGGCCAAAAGTGGGGTCGCTCCAGCCCAACCCGATGTTTTGCCCACGTCCAAATTGACCGTCGCGCCATACGTAACCTCTTCTCGTTAGGAGACTTGCTAGATCGTCTAGGTGAACGCAAGGGTGACTGATACGGTGATCTGTGTTTTTCATGCATCTGTCACCCTTGCGCTGGGAAAAACTCAAGGAAAAATTTCGACCTGCAAGAATGCGTACTAGAGCCTTCATAGACTCCTTTTCCCTCCGGACCGATCTTGGGAGCTTCGGACCTCTATACTTACTTAAGGAACATCCAATCGGGAAAAAGTAAGAAAGAAAAATGAACTTTCTTGGCGCGGCCCAGGCCTAGAGGGCGAAGTTTCGGCAACGGACCCCTACTTACGTAAGGAACATCCGAAAAGGAAAAACGGAGAAAAAAACTTTTTGCAACAGGCAAATTTTCTAAGATACACCCTATTCGGAGAACTGAAGCACGACGGCTAGCCAAGTAGAATAGGGAGAAGGACTCCCAGGCTGAGTGCAAAGAGCCAGAGTGCCGGCGCAGGTGTCCCGACAGGGCGGAGACGACGCAGCTCCCGCGCTGAGGTTCGGGGCGAAGGTCACGCAACTGCTCCGAAAGCACGAGCTTCGCGCCGCAAGGCATTTGTGGATACGCCGTCAACAGCAGCCTTGTTGCGGCTTCGTCCACCAGACGTCAATCCTGAAAGCCTTGTTTTCTGTACAGATCGTGGCGCGGCTCTCAATCCGAACAATGTTTGGAACCGAGTGCTTGGGCCAGCGTGCAAAAGAGCAAAGATTCGTCGGGTACCCAATATGCGCCGTCTTGGTGTCAATACGTGGCTGGCCATCGCCGGGCTGCCGTTTAGCACCGCGACCATACTAATCAATGTAAGCTTGACGTGGGACATAGCAGCCCCCTGGCGATAAAGTCTCTAAACGAAACGCAATAATCCTTTGATTTGATTAAGTATTCGAAATGGAGTTTCAGGGGCGAGATCGATCGCAAATCTTGCGCTCCTCATTGACAGACACCTGGAGAAAACCCATGAAGGATTGTCGGCAGTTCTATATCGACGGGGCGTGGGTCCACCCGGCCGGAGTCGATGAATTACCAGTCATCAACCCAGCGACCGAGGAGCGTATTGCAACGATCTCGCTTGGCACTGCGAAGGACGTCGACAAGGCCGTCGCCGCAGCCAAGCGAGCTTTTGAGTCGTACTCGGAGACGGGTCCAGACAGCCGTCTCGCGCTCCTACAACGGATAATTGAAGTTTATCAGCCAAGGGTTGGGGACTTGGCGGAGACTATATCGCGGGAGATGGGAGCTCCCATTTGGCTTTCACGCGCCGCGCAGGCCCCGGTGGGACTGCGGCACCTGTCGGAGATGGTGAGAGTGCTGGGGAGCTTCAAGTTTGAAGAGCTTAAGGGTTCGACCCTCTTGCGAAAGGAGCCGATTGGGGTCTGCGGCCTTATCACTCCCTGGAACTGGCCTATGAACCAGATTGTGTGCAAGGTAGCGCCCGCGCTTGCGGCCGGTTGCACTATGGTCCTCAAGCCGAGTGAAATTGCGCCGCTCTCCGCTTACCTCTTCACAGAGATTCTTCATGAGGCAGGCGTCCCAGCAGGTGTTTTCAACATGGTGAACGGTGATGGACCTACCGTGGGCTCTGCGATTGCGTCGCACCCAGACGTGGCTATGGTTTCCTTCACTGGGTCCACTCGAGCGGGTGTCGCTGTGGCTTCGGCCGCAGCCACCACGGTGAAGCGGGTCACGCAGGAGCTGGGCGGTAAATCCGCCAACATCATCCTGGATGACGCGGACCTGGAGAAAGCAGTTAAGGAGGGCGTGCATGGATGCTTTCTCAACACCGGCCAGTCGTGCGACGCGCCCACTCGCATACTCGTTCCGCGGTCCAAGATGACCCAGGCGGCTGCGGCCGCGAGGCAGGCTGCTGCGGCCACCAAAGCGGGGGACCCCTTCACGAAGGGCACCAACATCGGCCCGGTCGCGAGCGCAGCCCAGTTCGAAAAGGTGCAGCGGCTGATCAAGAAAGGTATTGAGGAGGGCGCAGAGTTGGTGGCTGGCGGCGCCGGCCGCCCGGACGGTATCAGCAAGGGATACTTCGTGAAGCCGACGGTCTTCGCCGGCGTCCGCAGCGAGATGACGATTGCACGCGAAGAGATTTTCGGGCCTGTCCTTTCGATCATTCCTTACGAGGACGAAGACGATGCGGTTTACATCGCGAATGACAGCTCCTATGGGCTATCGGGCTACGTGACCTCTGGAAACATCGAGCGCGCACGAAGCGTTGCGAAGCGAATCCGATCGGGCAACGTTCACGTCAACGGTGCCCAATCCGATTTCAGTGGTTGTTTTGGCGGCTACAAGCAGTCTGGCAACGGCCGTGAATGGGGTGAGGCAGGATTACACGAGTTCCTGGAGTTGAAGGCCATCTTTGGGTACGCGACGAGCTGAGGGAGAGCTAAGCGCTTGCTGGCTGGGTGAACGTGAAAGTCTCTTCTTCGGCTACCAAGAAAATTGGCGGCCCACCGGACGAAATCGATACGGCATTCGACAATGTCAGCTTTTCGGCTGCTGACGGTCGTCATTGTGTCGTGTCGATTCCCACAGTGTCAAGGAACCGCCGATCAAGGTCTGTCAGTTTCAATTTCTCCGGCTCAGTCGCGCTCCCCGGCCTGTCTATGCAGTGATGACAAAATTGTTTCCCTCGGACGCAGTCGAATATAAGAACGATGACACAGGCCGAGCAGTTTGGGCACGTTTTTAGCGTTTCTTTCATGATTCACGCGAGTTGTCGTCGCGAAGATCACTAATCCAGACCAGGGATCGAAGCGGCCCCTCCGGAGATCGGAACTCAATCTTGTAGATTGTCAGTGCAATCATTTCCGGTTTATCAAAATTCCAGATATCTTCCGGGACGCTCTCTGAAGAATTCAGAATGTGATACTCATAAAATGTTCGACCGGTTGCGACGCAACTTGCGGTTAGAACTACTCCTCGAACCTCGGTATTGAGATGGATTGCCATTAGGCCTCGATGATTCGTTGCCGTCGAGCCGGTTGCGACCAGGGCTTCTCAGGCACTGTGCCGATCTCACCCAAACTGATTTTCGGCTCACCACTTGCGCTTGCGCAAGGTCACCGGTCGGCGCGTCGCCCGGCGTGATAGCAAAGAGTTCTCCAATCTCGAAGGAAACATCTCATAGATGCCTCAACAATTCGATTAGCTTGTCCTACAGAAGTTTCAGCGGATGTCTTCGATGAGTCGAGGAGGAGCTCGCACTCTATGTCCAGGATGCGATCAGCAAGGGACACTGGTCTTCCAACCTGGGAATTCGCTGTGCGTCTTTCCGGGAGACGGCCGCATTCCCGACGAGACCGTTTTCACTTATTTGTGGGACGGAGCACTAGATCGAAGCTACAGATTCTACACGGGAGTAAGCAAGCAAGGGCGGTCACTTGATTTGGAACTTCTTTGCCCGCTGCGCATCTGACTGCAAGTCGCAGCACTGACGTAGTGATTGAAAATTCGTGCTCTCGCTGCGCTTTGTGCGGTTTGCGCCGATATTGCGGTGTGCTTCGCGAATCGCTTGGTGATTGGCGCTATGAGCGCCACGCCGAACTGCTGGGGACGGTTTCAGCGCTGCTGCAGCACTTCAACTCAAGGAGAATAAATGCGCAATCTGTTCGTTCTTATCGCCCTGCTAGCCGTCACTGTGGCGATTCCCGCCTTTGCCCAGGAGCAGAAAGTCCCGCGGGTGGACGCGTCAGCGAAAGGAATTGCCATCAAGGGCTACGACACCGTTGCTTATTTTGAGCAATCCCAAGCCGTGAAAGGCTCTCCGAAATTTGAGTACACTTGGAACGGGGCGAAGTGGCTTTTTGCCACGGCGGCTCATCGCGACGCTTTCGCGAAAGATCCGACGCGGTACGCACCACAGTACGGCGGCTATTGCGCGTTCGGAGTGAGCCAGGGTCACGCTGTACCGGTTGATCCTGAAGCTTGGAAGATCGTCGACGGCAAGCTCTATCTGAACTACAACAGGGATATCCAGAAGGAGTGGTTCAAGGATATCCCGGGCCACATCAACGAGGCCAACGAGAATTGGCCAAAGCTCCATCAATAGAAACGCTATCGCACAACACCACCGCTTGCATCCGAGCTTGATGGTCAAAGGCCTCGTCCATTTAGATAAAGCCATTCATTGCGAGGCCTAAACCATTAAATGCTGCAAGAGGGTCCCCGCCGAAGGTCTTAGCGCTCACCACAGAGGCACGGCGCGGACAAAATGACTCCTCGGCGGCGCTTGTTTCCTAACCCACCATCGAGCATCTCATCTATTTGTGAGGGATTTCAGCTGCGGCTCCGCAAGAGCACGCCACACGGTGTTTCACCGAACGAAGCCGGCCACTTCGCTTTGAGATCTCTGCCAAGTGGAGGAATGTGCCGGATTCCAGGAAGTCGGTGTGCTTGATATGTAGCAAGCGGTCACTGAAATTGATTTGCGACCTGTGCGCGAGGCGTTTGAGAACGGAAGCGCTTCACCACACGAAAGACGAAGGGGTGCACCACTAACCGGCCCGCTCTCTTTGACGAGGTGGATCGGATTTCACTCGTGAGGTCCCGCGATTTTGACGCTTAGTTGGAGGCCGGCGAAGGCCAGACTTGGGCGATTTCCGAGGCCTACGATCGGTGCAATAAATGGAGCTCTGATTGCCGCCGGATTGGATCCCGAGGAACTCGCGGGATAGAAGTCGGCGTACACTTTGAGGCCATCGGATGTTGTGAGCGTAACCTGCTCCCGGGCATGCAGCGGCAACGCCAGCGCGATGGTCATAATCAGGAAAAGGCAGACGGGGCAATTTTTATGCCACATATCTAATCCCTTTTGCTCTTCTTGCTCTTCAGCTAACCGCCGCCACGCGGTCGGAAAATTCACATGGAGCGATTATTGTGTAGAATTCTTCCTGCTGTTGAAGTGCTGTGAGAAGCGCGAGTGTTTTGCCGTAAGCTGCTATTGCTCCCGTCAATCTGTGAAACGCCGGGGAGTCTTTAGATGTTTTGCGTCTTGTTATTTGGGCGTCCGCTGACAGTTCGAGTACTCGTTCTATGGCTTGACCTGCATGACCCGAGCTAGACTTCCTCATGGACCGGCCTCCTTCTAAAAGGCCATTCAACTTCATCGTCGCGCCGACAGTGCGATTTCGAGAGCGGCCTCAAACTCACAGAGAAAACCGATCCCTGCATTAAGTGAGATTCGCAAATCGAACAAAGGTTGCGAAGTACAGCTAGCCAAGTAGGATTGGGAGAAGCACACCCAGGCTGAGTGCAAAAAGCCAGAGTGCGGGCGCGGGGCTCTCCCGTGGACGGAGCCGGCGCAGTTCCCGCGCCGAAGTTCGGGGGTCAAGAAGCAGCGAACGTGTATAGCGGCGGTCAAACAGAAAAAACATCAGCGCAGTTGCAGCGCCATAGATCAAGTGCCCAAGAAGGGAAGGAAGCAAAGCGGAGGCGGCGTCGGTGCTCCAATCGCAAACACCGGTGAGCAACAAGGGCAGAAGCGTCATGGGCCCCAAATACCACCAGATCAAACCGAACAACCACCCCCACGAAATGGCATCTCCAGGAGTTGAGGTCTCATCCCGAAACAACAGGCCATAGGTCATGCCGATCGCCGCGCTGACTGATAAATGAATCAATACACCGCGAAACCCTACAAGGGTACTGTCGACGCCCGCGATTTTCGGCAGGACGCCAGTGGCAATCATGACCGGCATGGAAACCAAGCCGCCGATGAGTCCTGCGATCGCTCCCCATCCCAATGAGCGCAGGAAGTGCAGGCCGGGACCTTCGATTTCCCGGTTGAGCGGGTCGGACTGGATGAACAAACGAACCCAAATCTTGTCAATGGTGGCGTACGCAACGCCGAGGATGAGTCCATACAAGATGTGTCCGACCAAAGAGCCGAAGACAGCGCTTCCTTGCTCCGCCGACCAATCCAAGGGCATTCCCGAAGCAAGTCGCAAGAGTGTCAAGGGGCCGAAAAACCACCAGAAGATTCCGAACCCGAGCCCCCATCCCATGCAAGATCCGTAGCCGCGAACGTCTTGTTGGAAGAGCAGGCCAAAGGTTACTCCGATCAACAGAGCAATGGCAAAATGCATGAAAATGGTCATGCTCCGAGAGCTGAGTTCGCCAAAACCCGCCAGGAGAGGAAAGTAGTCACCTGAAGACACCCACCGACCGAAGATAAAGCCTCCGAGGGTGCCTGCGAAACCGCCGGCTACTATGGCGCGGCCCCAGGCAAAACTTGTGTTCAGTCTAGACGTTCGGATTGCTCCTCGAATACCGAGTCCCACCCCGACGGGCATTCCAAGACAAAGCACATAGCCAACGAGCTCGGAGAAGTGTCCCTGGGCGTCCTGGAGCATCAGGGCGGAATTTCTTACAGAAACCGCAAGATTAAAAAAACCACCAGGCACAACGAGCCACAGTAAAAACGAGGAACCTAAACCCCAGACTAGCCCGGCCCCAGGAGTTGTGGCGCGCCGAGCAAAAAACAGACCAAAGGCAAGCCCAAACGTCATACCGAGCAATCCGCCAGAGAAGAGTGAGGTCTTTAGGACAACGCTCTCGAGCAGACCTCCTGAGGCGCCGAGGGCCAAGCCGAGAAGAGGCTCTATGCGAACCGAACGGGAAAGGGCCGATTCGAACTGCGCATCCATCGCTGATTGCATTTCTGGCATAAACCCGAACCTTACCTCACATCAATCGTCTGAACGATGTCGCGCGGAAAAAAGAGCTCGATGGTCCAGTCCATGAGCACCCGAATCTTGCGCTCTAAACCGGGCAGTTTCGCAAGGTAGATTCCCCGCCACAGGAGCCAAGCGAACAAACCAGAAAAGCGCAGGGATCTGCTTCGAGCAAAAGGAACGCTCAATTCAGCGCAAGCTGTCTGGTGGCCCACCACGCAGAGTGCACCGAGCGAATCGAAATGGAATCTGCGCGCGGGCCGGCCATCCAGTTGAGCCAGGATGTTGCTCGCAAGAACCTCCGCCTCACGCAGGGCAAACTGAGCGGTCGGAGGGCACGGGTGTCCCGTCGCTGCGTCGGTTACTGCGGCGCAATCCCCGATTGCCCACAAGCCGGGACGGCCCGGCACGGCAAGGGTGCTATCAACCAGCAGCGCACCACGCTTATCCTTTTCGAGACGCAGTGATTTCAACAAGGGACTCGGCGCGGTGCCCGCGGTCCAAACAAGGGTCTCGGTGTGGATCTCGCCCTCGCTGAGGCGAACGACGCCAGGCTGCGCGTCTACGATGCGTGTGTTCAAGCGAAAGCTCACCCCACGCAATTGCATCTTCTCTTGTGCATACCGGGCTAAAGACTCGCTTAGCTCCGGCAAGACACGATCCCGGGAGTGAACAAGCATAATATTTAACTCGTGCGGATGAAGCCTGGAATAATCCGCCAAAATGCCGTGCGCGAAATCGTTCAGGGCGCCGGCGAGTTCCACGCCTGCAAAGCCACCCCCGGCAACGACAAAGGTAAGGAGGGAAGAGCGACGAGCGGGATCGGATTCCAAATCGGCACGTTCGAACATCTCGATGACGTGATTCCGGATGCGGATGGCATCGAGAAGACTCTTGAAATTGAATGCAAACTTCTCAAGGTTCGTCATGCCAAGGTAGTTTGAAATTGAGCCAAGAGCAAAAACCAAGTGGTCGTAGGGAACCTGTCGGCCGGCAGGCGCTCCATCCGCACCCGCATCGCCACGCAGAATTACCAAGCGCTTTTCCAGATCCACCTCCCCTACAACACCTCGAATGAATTCTGTGCGCCGCAGGGTGCTCCGCAAGGGCGTGCTGATGTGACTGGGCTCCAGGCTGCTTCCGGCTACTTCCGCAAGCATCGGAGTAAATAGGAGTGCATTTGTTTCATTGACCAGGGTGAGGCTGATGGAAGAATCCCTGCGCAATTTTTCTTCAAGACACTCCGCGGCATGCATGCCGGCAAATCCGCCGCCCAAGATAACAATACGTTTGCTCAGTGAAACTGCAGGCGCTTTGGGGGCGCTGGCTCCGGACCGAAGAAGTATTCGGCACTGTCTTGTAAAGCCTGACTGATGATTCCGAGGAAAGCACCGTAGACCACCCAGCCCACCAAGGCGGGGAAATGCTGGCGCATCTGTTCCGCGCTCCACTCCGGCATTTGTCCGGAGAGCAAAGGCACAGCGATTACACTGATAAGACCCCAAAGGGGAACACCGAGGGAGCCACCGGCCATGAGGTTGTCCGCATACGCTCGGCGCGTGGGCCGCAGAGCTCCGGAATAGGCCACCCCAATGGCGATGCCCAGAAGCAAGCTCCATAGCCCATAGTGCAGTGTCGCTGTCAACGCTGTGCTGGCTATTGCTCCACCTAAGAGACCAATAGACTTTCGGCGGAAGCTTCGGCTCATCGATCGCCGGTTTCAAGAAGCGATTGGATGGTTTTGTCCATCTCGTTGTAACTGAGCAATCCATCCACGCGCTTGACCTGCCGGCCGTCTTGGGAGATCAGGATCGTCGTTGGAAGGCCTATCAAACCTCCAAACTTTTCGCTGGCGTCATCATTGCCGATCAGGATCGGATAATTCATAGGCCGGGACCCGTTCCCGAGTTTGAAACGCTCCTTTTGAACAAAGGGAACAACAGCGCTCTTGCCCTCTTCGTCCATCGCAACGCCCAGAACGGTAAATCCTTGTGGTCCGTATTTCTCCTGCAAGTCCATCAGCCACGGAATTTCAATCCTGCACGGTGCGCACCACGTGGCCCAGAAATTCACTAGAACGACTTTGCCCTTGAATTGGGCGAGTGACTCGTCGTGACCGTCGAGATTCTTTAGCGTAAAATCGGGAACGCTGAGCGCGGCACTGGCCTGACTTCGTTTTTGCGCACGCGCATCGGACATTCGTGGGCTGCGGCCCGCAAAGTAGGCCAGGAAAATAGTCGTGGCTAGCACCGCAACGGTTAATCCAATTCGTTTCATTTCAAAACTGCTCCTCAAATCTATGTCGCTCGCGCTAAAGAGAAAATCGATTCAAGAACCCCAGCTTTCCCGAGAGCCAGGTCAGTTTGTTGACGAAAACCAGCCCGCCGACAAGCACAAGTAATGCTCCGCTTAGGACTTCAACGGCATGGAGATAGCGGCGAAACCGCTGATAGAATCGCAGAAACTGGCTGATGCCGAGGGCCGTGAGCAGAAATGGCACTGCCAGTCCCACCGAATAGGCTGCGAGCAACAACATCCCACGTGCGATGGTGTCGCTTCCGGCGGCAAGAGCAAGAACGGTCGCCAAGATGGGTCCGATGCACGGCGTCCAGCCAAACGCAAAGGCGAACCCCAGCAGAAAGCCGCTCCAAATGCCCGGCTGCGTACTCCTATTGTGGAGGCGAACGTCGCGATTCAACCATCGCCCCATGATCGGCCCAACGAAACCGATCAGAGCGAACGAGAAAAAGTGAATGTCGCGGAAACCAGCGAAGAGCGGACCGCCCTGCAACGCCGAGACAAAACCAAGGCTAACGAGCAACACACCAAGGATGATGCCGACGCGCGGACTCAACTTCCCCAACCAGCCAAGGAGGTGCAGGCCAAACATTAGAATCAGTGCTCCAGCCACTGGCGCGAGGAGGGCACGATTCTCGCGAAGGAATTGTCCGACGGCGCTCGCCGACGCGCCGAACGAGATAAACACGAAGGAGAAGCCGGCGACGAAAACCAAAGACGTGGCAAACAACCCAGCACGGGGCGGTTTCCCTTGGCGTAACTGTTCCATGCCGATGCCGGAAAGCATTGAGACGTAACCAGGGACGAGGGGCAAGACGCAGGGCGAGAGGAACGACACTAGCCCTGCCAGCACTGCCCCGACGATGGAAACGTCTGTCATAACAACTCCTGATCGAGCGGCGTTCAGTAATTTCGGATGGTCCGGTGGCGGACAACCCAGAAAATCCCCGCGCCTATCTGATTCGGAGCGCGTCAAAAGGTTCCAATCACTCCTATTAGAAGATATTTCTGCATCTGGACAGCAGAAACTGGAAAGCATCACTTCACGGCTACGTCTGTTAGAATTTTGAGCTGAGGTTTGAGAATTCGCATCGCGATGAAGACGCCGGAGATAGAAATGGACGACTTGTATGCAATTAATGCGGCCAAAAGTGAATTTCGGGAGTGTTTTAACCTTGCAGATACGTCTCGGATGCTGGCCATTGCTGATCCCGACCTCGTTAATTTCTCCGACGGCCAACCGAGTGAATTTGGCGAGGGCGGATTGGATGCCTTGAAGACTCGACTGACGAATCTATTCGAACGCTTTACAGCAAAGCTGGCGGTGGTTGTCATCGAGATCCGTCTTCAAGGAGACGTTGCTTATGATTACGGGTGGCATGACTTAACGCTGACCCCAAAAGGCGGGGGTCAACCGGTTTTTCGCAGGAATCGCTATGTGGATATCTGGCGGAGAAACAAAGAAGGGAATTGGAAGCTGTGGATGTACATGGATAACCAGGACATCGCCGATCCGTTTCGGCCGGAACAAATTCCGCCGGTCGGGGCACACGTTCACGGAAGTTTCTGAAGCTTTTTGTATAGCCGCTTGCTGAACCCGTCGGGCATTTGAAACACCCGTCCGTCCCCGACCAGTCCCACGACATTTCGGGTACCGTCGAGTACCGCAGTGCAGTGTGCGCAAGCTTTGAAATGCGCTTCCATTCTCTCGCGCA